>ERZ869909.1668-NODE-1668-length-17282-cov-16.346702_pt1 | contig 17282 bp, 5 predicted proteins | sample MGYA00520892_ERZ869909 | MGnify/ENA primary metagenome ERZ869909 (study PRJEB32215, sample SAMEA104723947) | bioreactor metagenome | biome: bioreactor; feature: anaerobic bioreactor; material: water | place: China | collected 2015-03-12 ...
CGCTCGTAGCTCAGTTGGATAGAGTACCTGGCTACGAACCAGGGGGTCGTGGGTTCGAATCCTGCCGAGCGCGCCACAGTATCAAGCAAAAACGCCACTTCGAAAGAAGTGGCGTTTTTGCTTTCACCGCAATCGAGTCTGTGCATGGTGCCCTGATTTGTCGGATGGTGGGCGCTAATCTCTTGGCGCGCGAGCGCGGGATCGTGTTCCGGTCCGGTGATTCACGTTGCAAATGGCAGGTTTGGCAATGTGCCAAGTCACAAAAGTTTGCAGGCATAGACGTTGTTCTTGCACGTCTAAAAAGGTATTTATCGGTAATGAATCGTGGCCGCTTGGCCATAATCCTACGTTGCCTTCGATTGCCTCTGGAACCCTATGCTGACAGGAAAGCGAGTGCTGGTCATCGACGACGCTGAAGCCGAGAGGATGCTGATCTCGACCTACCTTCAGACGCAGGGATGCCGGCTTTATCACGCGCAGAACGGTGAGGATGGTATCCAGAAGGCACGGCTGCTCGGGCCCGATCTCATCCTAATGGATGCCGAGATGCCGCGATGCGACGGTTTTGCAGCCTGCCGGGTCCTGTCCGAAGATCCAGCGACCGCGCATGTGCCGATCATCTTTCTCTCCGCCTACGCTGAGCCCGAACAGCGCGTCAGGGGTTTGCTCGCCGGTGCAGTGGACTACATCGGCAAACCCTTCGATTTCGATGAGGTCCGGCTGCGTTTGTCGGTGCATTTGCGGCAGAGACCTGAACCTACCGCGCCACCCCCTGTACATGGCGATCCTGGCGCGGGTGAATCCCATGGCGCGAACCTTCACGGCCTGCTGTTCCAGGGCGCACGCGTGCATTTGCTGAAGTCCCTTAGGGAACCGCCTGGTGTTCATGAACTTGCGGAACTGATTGGCACCAATGCCAAACGTCTGAACGAAGCGTTCAGACACTGCGCGGGCGTCACGATATCCGAGTACCTCCGTGAGGAGCGGATGAAGGAGGCCTCGCGGCTGTTGCGTCACACCGACGCGAGCATCACCGAAATTGCCGAAAGCATTGGATTCGGTAGTGGCGCAAATTTTTCCACCGCATTCAAGACCCGCTTTGGCCTGACACCGAAACACTACCGGCACCAGCGCACGGATCTGGACGGTGACTGAGGCGGTGTCACGCCTGATCGGTGTGCTATATGTCCGCGGGCTGCTCGTGCTCGCGTGGCTGTGCTTAGCCGCTGGTGCGACCGCCGCGGAGTGCGAACCGATCGACGTTTACAGCGCGCAACCGGACGTCGATTTCGTCGGTGCCATGTGTCTGCTCGAAGTCGCCGCGGACGAGATCTTGATTCCCGATGACGCGCTCGCCGGCAGCAAATGGGTGCCGGTCGCTTCTGACCGGGATCGGCTCGCTGCACCGCGGCAGCGATCGACCCTTTGGCTCAAGTCGCGGCTGACGAACTCCGGCACCGACGCCGTGCAGCGCTGGATCGAGTTCTATCCCTGGCGATTGCGCGACGTGCAAGTCTGGCTTATCGATCCGAGAACCGGCGTGGTGCGGGATCATCTGCTCAATGGCCTGGACGTCCCGATCACCGACAGAGACATCCGCACACGGCGCACGCTGGTCCCGGTTACGCTGTCGCCCGACGAATCGGTGCTGATGCTGGTGCGTATACATGGCGACCACCGAGCGGGGGTCAAGATTACCGCCTGGGCGCCGGGTGCATTCAGTGCGGACCAGGCCGAGCGCCTGAAAGTCTATTCTCTGGTCACGGCCGTCATGCTGACGGTGGTTTCGGTCCTGTTCCTGCAGTTCAGGATGGGTTACGTACTGCTTGGAGCGTGGGCGTTGAGCCTGTTCGTGCTCGAGGTGGAGAAAGATGGCTTTCTGAGCTTCCTGCTGTTCCCCTCGATGTCGCAACTCTCGGTATATCTGATCACCATCTTCAGCGTCTTCGAGAAGGCGCTTTTTCTGGCGATGTCGGTCCACTTGCTTGGTCTGAACAAGCATCGGTTGTGGCGATGGAGCCTGCCTGTCGGCTTGGGCGCCGCCTGCGCGTATGCGCTTTCGATCAGTGTGCTCGACGGTGGGCAGATGCGCAGCCTGGCGGTCACGCTGCATCTCGGCTTCCTCCTGCTGTGGCTCATGCTGCTGCCCGCGGCGCTGTCCCAGCCCGGGCGCTGGAAATACGTGAATCTCGTGGTCTTGGGGTGCGTCTGGGTGGCGACGGCGACGGTCGTCATCGGTTACGGGCAGGGCACGGTTGCCGCATTGACCTTCAGCACGCTCCGAGTCGTCGTCTCGGTGATGGCGCTGATGGTTCTGATCTGGGTGTACAGCCGACGCATCCACGAATACGAGCGCAACCTCGCCGCACGAGTGCGGCGCCTGGAACAGGCCGATCGCGACTGGCTTGAGCATCTCGTCGAGATACGCACGCGGGAGCTGGAAGTCGCGCGCCACGAAGCTGAAAAGGCGAATGCCGCGAAGACGGCCTTCCTCGCGCGGGTCACCCACAATCTGAAATCCCCGCTGACCGCCATCATGGGCTATGCCCAACTGTTGAGAGGGGAACCCGGAAAAGTCGGCCGGATGAGCGGTTTCATCCACGACAGCGCCGACCACATGCTGAACCTGCTCACCCGGCTCATCGACCATGCACGTGACGTCACCGCCATCGAGGTGACCCCGCGCGATGTCTATCTCCACACGTTCATCGACAGCCTGTGCAACGAGGCCGACATCCTCGCGTCGCGCAACGGCAACGTATTCCGGCTCGAACGAGCCAATGCGCTCGATCCTGTGGTTCGCTGCGACGAAACCCTGCTGCGGGAGATTCTGCTGAACCTGCTCGAGAACGCGGCCAAATACACCCGCGACGGCGAGATCGTGCTCAAGGTTTCGACTGAACACCCTTCGGTTGGCAACGAAAGACGGCTTGTATGGGTCGTCCGCGACACCGGGCAAGGCATCCCAAAGGCCGAGCAGGCAAGCGTCTTCGAACCCTTCTACCGCGCCTCGCCGCAAGGTGAAGGCGTGGGGCTGGGGCTGCCCACGGTCAAAGCGCTCGTCGGCAAGCTTGGTGGCGACATCAGTCTTGAAAGCGAACACGGCGTCGGCACAAGCGTGCGGGTCTCGATACCGGTCGAACCCGGTAACGAGGCTCTGGTCGCGATCGCCCGGCGTGATCTGCCGCGTCACATGCTGCCGCAGTTCGACGCCGGGGGGCGTCGCGCCTGGGTTGTTGAGGATGCCTCGGTGATCCGTGAGCTACTCGATGCGGAACTCTCCGCGATGGGCTTCACAGTGCGGACCTTCGCCGACGCCGAGTCCGCCACCGCCGCTCTGAACGCTACCGACGTCTCCGAGCGGCCGACGCTGGTGCTGACCGACCATCGCCTGCCGGGTGAAAGTGGCGACACCGTGCTGCAAGCAGTCAAGCAGACCGACCAGACAGTGTCGGTGATTCTCCTCTCGGCCACCCGGGAACTCGAAACACCGCCTCCAGCCAGCGACTGGCAGTACGCCGCGCGATTGTCGAAACCGGTCGACCTCGCGCAACTGCGCAGCGAAATAGCGAGAATCTGCGGCCTGGAGCAAGTCACAGTCCGGCTGGCCGCCCCCGGGTGGAAGTACGACGCCACCCCCGCACCGACCACCTGGCCACCCGATAGCGACGCCGTAGCGATCGTGCAGCAATGGCTGGCGCTTGGCGCGGTGACCGACCTCGTGGAGTGGTGCGATTCCGCGGCCACGCAACACCCGGCACACGCCGGCGCCATCGCCGATCTGCGTCAGCTAGCCGAACGCGGTCAGTTTGGCGCCTTTGCCACCCGGCTGCAGGCACTCTGACCCCTCCCCGGCGTTCGCCGGCGAGGGCAGCAACTCCGCCTCTTCACTATCGTCACCGCCCGGCAATCCGTGATGTATTTCACGCGCGAGCGCCCTGTTGGCGTTGGTTTAACGCGTTGACACGTTTCGCTGCCTGCGAGCAAAGGCGAATGCCTTTCAGCAAAAGAATGCTTGTCGCTACGCACCTAGAATTCGCGACCTGAAAGCAGACCTCCGCTCGGTCTCCACGCTGCGACCGACGGGGGTTTGCCTTTGCATCGGTGCTTGGTCGGCAATCAAAAGGTGGTGAGCGTGTTCAAGAAAAATGGAATTGTCGTTGCGAACGAAATCGACCGGAGTCGGGCGGGCCAAGAGACCAACCGATGCGCGGGGCAAAGCATGCAAGCGCCGACCATGCTCGGTCGCCTTGGGCGACGCTACGTTGCGGCGTCCCTTCTGGCGCTCGGATTGACATTCGGGCATCAAGCCTTCGCGGCGCTTGGTGTTTCAGTCACCATTCCGGCTGGTCAGCCGACGGACATCTACCCCGGCGAGATCACGCAGTTGCAGATCACGATCTCGAACAATAACGAGTCGGCACCGATCACGGGTACCGCCTTCAGTAACAGCCTGCCGGGCACCTTGCCCAATGGCCTGCGAATCGCGGGCGCATTCACATACACCTGCGCAGAAGGGGGAGGTGAGGTTGGTACCGCCGGAAGTGTCACCGCATCCGGCGGAACACAGCATGTCGCACTGACGGGCGGCACAATCCCTGTCCGTACTAGCAATGTCGATGGCAGTTGCACCATCACCATACCGGTGACCGCCGGCACGTCCGACGGTTTGTCGGCAACGTACAACTATCAGATAGCAGCGGGTGCCGTGACTGGAAACGACGGCGCTTCGGTGTCGAATGTTGGTGCCGTAAGCCAAAGTGTCAACGTGCGTGCCTTGACCCGGCCGACGATCAGCAAGAACTTCAACTCCGGAACGCTGGTTCTCGGTGGCGCCGCGACACGGTTGACAATCACCGTAAGCAATTCGAACCCTGTGCCGATCGCAGGTTTCACCGTCACGGATCCGCTTCCGGACACCATTCGCGTGGCCAATCCGCCGAACGCCAGTGCCACCTGTACTGCAGGTGGCACAGACCCAGCAGTAACAGCCGCTGCTGGGGCAGCGAGCGTGTCGGCTTCCAGCGGAACGCTTCCCGCGAACGGGATCTGCACGATCGAAGTCGATGTTGTCGGTCACAACACTGCAGACGAGTATTCAGACACACGTCAAAACCGGATCGATCGCAGCTCCGGATTTACCAATGAGCTCGGTATCCGCGCCGAGGCCGATGCGACAAGAAACATCACGGTACGCTCGCCCTTGCGCGTCACGAAGGCCTTTTTGCCAACGCAAATCGCGGCGGGGCAAGCCGGATCTGTGACCATCACGCTATTCAACGACGGCTCCACACCCCTCACGATCACTACTTTCGACGACAGTCCGATTGATGGCGTAGGTGGTGTTGTCGCGGATCGTGGGCTGGTGGTCACAAGTGTGGAGAATACCTGTGGTGGTTCAGCAACCATTCTTTCACCAGATGGTGTTGGCCGTGGTGTCCGCCTGACGGGTGGCACGATACCGGCGAATGGATCGTGCACAGTAACAGCGAATTTCAACGCCTTCACCCAGGCAGACCATACGCCGGTTACCTATACGAACGAGGTCGTCGAGGATGCTGTTGGCATCTCTGGGTCGGACATCGTCAGCCAGGCGGCCTCCGCCACCATCCTGGTTTCCGACACGCTCCGTGTGCTCAAAGCCAACCTCGCCTCCGCGCCGCGCCCCGGGGAGCCGGTGCGCTACCGTGTAACCGTCCAGAACTGGTCGACATCCGGCATGAGCAACGTGCAGGTTGTGGATGCCCTGCCGGGTGGCCTGACCTACCTGACCGGAACGCTCGGTGACAATGACTATTCCCCGACGCTCACCGCGGCGTGCGGCCCGCTGGAGACCACGAACGCGACCGGGGATACCGGGCTTACTTTCACCATTCCAATGATTCCGGCCCGCAGTTCGGACACTTCGCCCGGCGCGTGCGTCCTGGAGTTCTACGCGATGGTGCCGGCAGGTGCGGCGGCTGGCTTGAGTACCGCCAATACGATCGATGCGAGTGCCGTGTGCACGGATGCTGGGTCTGGTATCTGCAACGGCGGTGCTGCGACCTCGGAGAATAGAGCGGTCGTCGCCAACGTGCTCGCGATGACCAAAAGCTTCACGCCTGCTGGTCCATTGCCCGAAGGTTCGGTCACTCGCATGCGGATCGCACTGCAGAACTTCTCTGCGAATCCGCTCACGGCATTGACCATTTCCGATACTTTGCCGATCGGCTCCGAGGGTAGCCAGATGCAGATCGCCAATCCGGCCAATGCAGCCACGACCTGCGGCGGATCGATCGTCACTGGCGCGAACTCCATTGAACTCAATGGCGGCAGCATCGCCGCCCGGGCAGATGCAGGCAGTGGTGCTGCCGGCAGTTGTTTTCTCGAGGTCGACGTCGTTGGTGCTGCCGGCACTTATACGAACACGGCCAATGCCGCGGCCACACGATTGCTTGCGAACGGCACTTCCACAACGGTTTCGACCGATGCAACGGCCCCGATTACCTTCAACTCATCGCTGACGGCGTCGAAGTCCTTCAGTCCGGCGGTGATTTCGGAGGGTGGGCGCAGCACGGTTCGGATCACCCTGAACAACGGTGGTTCAGTGGCGCTCACCAACGTTTGGCTGTCCGATCCGCTTCCGGCCGGGATGGTCGTCGCCGATCCGTCGAATGCCTACACGACCTGTGCGGGATCGACCGAGGTCACCGCCGTCGCGGGTGCCAGCCAGGCGAGCCTGGCCGGCGCGTCGATCATCGGCAATGGTAACTGCGATTTCATCTTTGACGTTACGGCCACCGGGCCGACGAACTGGGTCAACACCATCCCTGCGGGGAATATCACCGCCGCCGGGGGTATCCGGAACATCACGCCAATCACCGCAACCCTGACTCGACAGGCCCCGCAAGGCCTGACCGTCGCGAAACAGACCGATCCTTCGACCCTCACCTTTCCGGGGCAAGTCAGCCGTCTGACGATTACCATCACCAACGGCACCCAGGCGGTCACCGGTTTGTCCCTGACGGACCACTTTACGAACGATGGTCTGCCGGGAGGCACGCCGAACGGCATGGTGGTGGCTTCGACCGCCGCCGCAGCGACGTCCTGCCCGGGTGGCATCCCGGAAGCCACACCTGGCGCCATCTCGGCGGGTGTCAGCGGTGTGAGCCTGGCGGCCAATGCATCCTGCACCTTGTCTCTGAATGTGACGTCAACAGTGGTTGGTGGTATCACCAACGTGATTCCGCCCAGTGCCATCCGCACAGATCAGGGGCTGACCAACAGTAACCAGGCGACTACCAGCCTGACGACTGCAAGCAACATCGGAATCACCAAGCAATTCACGCCGAACGTGGTTGAACCCGGTGATCGGTCGCGTCTGCGCATCACGCTCTTCAACCCGGGTTCGCAACCTGCGGCCAATGTATCGTTGACCGACGTTTTGCCGGTCGGGGTCATTGTGCCGCCGGGACCGAATCCGGTCACGAATTGCCTAGGTGGTACTGTGAGTACACCGGTACCCGGCGAGGTGCACATCGCCGGCGTCAGCCTGCCGGCCGCATCAGGCGGAACAGTGGCTTCCTGCTTCGCCGAGATCGATGTTCTCGTCAGCGCCCAGGGCGATTACGTGAATACCATTCCGGCGGGTGCGCTGAGCGGCAGTGTGGGTGGCATTACGGTCACCAACTCGCAACCCGCGTCCGATACGCTCAGAGCGAGCTTGCCCCTGGAAATCCAGAAAGCGATCGATAATCGCACGCTGGATTCAACCATTCAGCCTGGTTCAGGCTTCAGTACGGACGCGGCTACCGCCGCGCCAGGACAGGTGAGGGCGCTGACCATACGTCTGCGAAACCCGAATAACGTGGCCATCACTGGCCTTGGCTTTACCGACACGCTGCCAGCGAACCTGGTCGTGGCGCCAACACCCAATGCGGCAACCACTTGTACGGACGGCACGGTCTTCGCCGGCCCGTCCGCCACCAGCGTCAGGCTCGCCGGGGCCACAGTAGGTGCGAACAGCGCATGTACGGTGACGGTGGATGTGTTGTCCAACATATCCGGCAGCTATTTGAACGAGATCGATGCCGGCGCAGTGAGCAGCGAGCAGGGTGTAACAAATGCCGAACCCACCCGTGCCCGCCTGGTGGTGTCCACGCCGCCCACGGTTGGCAAGCAGTTCGAGCCGGCGGTGATTCCCGCCGGTGGAACTTCGCGCCTGACCATCTTCCTCGGCAATGCCAACGAGAGCAACGCGACGCTGTCGAGCGCACTGATCGATACCCTCCCGATCGCACCCGGCAACATCATGATTGCCGCTACCCCGGGCGTCGATTCGACATGTACCGGCGCCGTGACCGCGACGGCCGGTTCGGGTGAAGTGCGACTGGCCAACGGCTCGACCATTCCCCCCGGGGGTTGCAGCATCAGTGTGAACGTTACCGGAAACGTCGCCGGAGACTACACCAACGTCATTGCTGCAGCGGCGCTGCAGACCGATCTCGGCAACAATCCGCAACCCGCCGTCGCGCCGCTCAGCGTGAGCAGTCTCGGCTTCATTTCCGGCCGGGTTTTCCTCGATAACAACCTTTTGCCCAACGGCACCTTCGAGCCGGGCGTCGACAGTGGTTTGCCGGGGGTGAGCATCGAACTGAGGAGTGGTGCCGACTGCGGCGGCGCGCTTGTCGGCACGACTACGACCGACGCACTCGGCAACTACCTGTTTACCGGGTTGAGCGCCGACACCTACTCGGTCTGTCAGCCTGTACAACCGGCTGGCACCCTGAACGGGGCGACGACTGCTGGCGCCATCGTGGCCAACAACGGTAGTACGGGTACGTCCGGTAATGGCTCGAATCCGACGGCCACCAGCAGTCAGATCACGAACATTGTGCTCAACGACGATGGGGGAAGCGGCGAAATCAGCGGCTCCAGCGGCAACAATTTCGCCGAGATCGTACCGTCGCGTATCGAGGGCATCGTTTTCCTCGACAACAACAACAACGGCGTGCAGAACGGCGGTGAACCTGGCATCGCGGGTGTCACGATCACGCTGACAGGCACGGACCACCTTGGCAACACGGTATCGCTGTCCACCGACACCGATGCAAATGGAGGCTATGTTTTCGACGGGTTGAGGCCTGGTACTTATACGGTTACCCAACCGGCACAACCCGCGGGTACCGCCAATGGCATCACCTCAGCCGGAACCGTGCCGAACGGTGGTACGCAGGGGACACCGACGACGCTTGTCACGTTGCCCAGCGCCATCAGCAACATCATCCTGCCGCCTAATACAACCGCAAGCGGTAACAACTTCGCCGAGATTCCAAACACACGGACCATCTCCGGCGTCGTCTTCCTCGACTACGACAACAATGGCCTGCTGGACGGAGTCGACCACGGCATCGGCGGCGTAGCCCTTGAACTGACCGGCACGGACATCAATGGCAATCCGGTGACCCGCACGACCACCACCTTGCCCGACGGCACCTATGCCTTTACCGATGTGCCGGAAGGCACCTACACGGTGATTCAACCGGATCAGCCGGCGGGAACGACCAACGGGATTCCAACGGCTGGCAGCACGGGTGGAACGGCGACCAATCCGACGGCAACAAGTAGCCAGATTTCAAGTATCAGCCTTGTAGGTGGTGACCGGATCTCGGCTTTGAACAACTTTGCCGAACTTCCGGGTGCTGCCCCCGACCTGACGATTCGAAAGACCCACAGCCCAGCCAGCTTCGCAGCGGGTAGCAGCACAGGTTTTTACACGATTACGGTGAGCAACCTCAGCCCGGTTGCGCCCAGCAGCGGCACGGTGACAGTGGTCGACACCCTGCCTGCGGGCATAGCGCCGCTAGCGGCCTTCGGTAGTGGTTGGACGTGTTCGATTTCAGGGCAGACGGTGACATGCGCCACCGACACGGTGATTGGCGTTTCAGCTGATGCGCCTGCCATTACCCTGCGCGTAACAGTCGATACGGGCCTTGTCGGGCAGATCCTGATCAACACTGTGACTGTCAGTGGTGGTGGCGAGCCACCGGGTTTCGCCGGAAATAACACTGCGATCGACCCGACGCCGATTTCCGAGGTTGCCAGTCTGTCGGGTAGTGTGTGGCGAGATTTGAATCATGATCGTGTGCGGGATCCAGGCGAGCCCGGTGTGGCGGGTTGGCGTGTCGAGCTCGTGCTGGGGTCGACGGTTGTGGCCACGGCGTTGACCGACGCGGACGGTCAGTACGCGATCAGCAACGTATCGCCGGGCAGCGGTTATCAACTTCGATTCGTGGAGCCGAGCACCGGGCAGGTGTTCGGAAGCGCGGTACCGAACGAAGGTGGGTTGCCGGTCACCGACAACGTGCGAGACGACCCCGCTGCTCCGGTGACGACGAACGCCGGCAATCCCGCAGGCGCGGCCCTTGGAGACGGCACGCTGCGCAACCTCACGCTGTTTGCGGGCGACAATATCGTTGAGCAGAGCTTGCCGCTTGACCCGGCGGGTGTCGTTTATGACGCCGTGACGCGCCACCCCGTGGCCGGCGCGGTCGTCACCGTTTCCGGCCCGGCTGGGTTCGATCCGCAAATACACCTTGTTGGTGGTAACGCCAGCGTCACGACCGGAGCAGATGGCTTTTACCAGTTCTTGCTCACTCCGTCGGCACCGGCTGGCGAGTATGTGCTGGCCATTACAACTTTCCCTGCCGGCTATCTGCCGCAACCTTCCCAGATCATTCCGGTTTGTACCAATACGTTGAGCGTAGGGTCCATACCAAACCCGGCTCTCGTTCAATCCAGCGACAATCCTCCTGGTGCTGGGGCGCCACTGCATGATCAGGCGACATGCCCTTCGCTCAGCAGTGTCCTCAGCCCAGCCAATCAGGCCAGTACCCAGTATTTCTTTCGGTTCAACATCGACCCGACGACTTCGGCCGATGTGCTCAACAACCACATTCCGCTTGACCCGGTCCTTGGTGGTGCGATCCGCATCGTCAAAACCACTCCGCTGGTCAACGTGACCAAGGGTGAACCCGTGCCCTACACGATCACGGCGACCAACACGCTGGGTGTGACCTTGACCGATGTCGATCTGGTCGACCAGATTCCGCCGGGTTTCCGCTACCGCAGCAGCAGCGCCTCGATTCGTCATGGTGGGTCGGAGGTGTTCGTGCCGGTTGAACCGACGGTGAGCGGACGCATGCTGACCTGGCCTAGTCTGACTTTCGCGCCGGGCGAGGAAAAGACCGTGCGCCTGGTGCTGATGGTCGGTGCCGGTGTGGGCGAGGGCGAATACACCAACCTTGCCTGGGCGATGAACAGTCTGGCGGCGACCCGCATTTCCAATGTCGGCGAGGCGACCGTGCGCATCATCCCGGACCCGCTGTTCGACTGCTCGGACATCATCGGCCAGGTGTTCGACGACCGTAACGCCAACGGCTACCAGGACGACGGCGAACCCGGTATTCCCAATGTCCGAGTGGTCACCGCGCGTGGCCTGCTCGTAACCACTGATGCCGAAGGCCGCTTCCATGTGCGCTGCGCGGACATTCCGCAGCGCGACCGTGGCAGCAACTTCGTCATGAAGCTCGATGAGCGGACGCTGCCCTCCGGCTACCGGATCACCACCGAGAACCCGCGTGACGTACGCACCACGCGCGGGAAGATGGTCAAGCTCAATTTCGGCGCGACCATCCACAAGGTGTTCCGCATCGAGGTCGATGGGCGCGCGTTCGACACCGACAACCGCCTGCTGCCGGCATGGACAGCGCAACTTGCGGCGGTGGTGCCGCAGATGCAGATGCAGCCCAGTGTAGCCCGCCTCGCCTATGTGACCGACGGCAACGCCGGCCCCGAGGTCGAGAAGCAACTGCGCCAGCTTGAAAGCGATTTGCTGCGCATGTACCGCGAGCAGGTCGACAACAGGCCACCGGATATACCCCCATTGATTGTCGAGCGTGAGGAGATTGGAGTGATGCGTGGTGCCGAAGGAGGTGTGCGATGAGAACCGTCATCCGCCTGAAGCCCGTCGCCCTGGCAACGCTGAGTGCGCTGCTGGCCTTCCAGATCGCCCATGCCGACGAGCATGAGCACACCGGGAAGCGGGTAGACAACGCCCGCGTCGAGGTCCGCCCGGTGTCGACACAGGGCGAGCGCGAGCCGACGATCGGTTTCGCGCTGCCTTCCGGAGTGAGCCTGTCCGATGCGCATGCGATGCTCGGCGCCCCCACACCGGACACGCCGCCCACTGAGGTGGCGCTGCTGTCGGATCATGCCGATGGTTTGCGCTTCGAGTCCGGTCAGGCCGACCTGCTGCCGGAGTCCCGCGCCGCGCTGGACGCCATCGCTGAGCGCATGGCAAACCGGCCCGGACTGCGCATAGAGGTGGTCGGCCATGCCGACGCCCAGCGGATGACCGCCCGCACCCGTGCGCGCTTCGGCGACAACCAGGGCCTGTCCGAAGCGCGCGCGCTGGCAGTGGCCGATCATCTGCGCGGGCGGCTCGGCCTGGCGCCCGAAACAGTGTCGGTGCGCGGCGAGGGCGACACCCGCCCGGTGGCCACCAACCGCAACGAGGCAGGCCGGGCGCAAAACCGCCGGGTCGAGATTTCGCTGTGGTATGCGCCCGAAGTAGTCGCTGCCGCCGGCGTGTGCGACGCCCACGGCACCACCGACTTGCCGTTCCGGATCACGGTCGACGGTGAGCCGATGAACACCGGTGAGGGCATGAACGAGGCCGACCGCCAGCGTTGCGTCGATGTCGCGCTGGCCCGCGCCGACATCCAGATCAAGTACGACAGCCTCGCTGACGAGCCGGCGCTCAATGTATGGACCGGTCATGACGTGGCGCTGCAGGGCGAGACCGTGCGCTTTGCCGGCTGGAGCAATTATCTGGCGTGGATTTCGCGCGCCGAGCTGCGGGTTTTCGCACCCGGCGCGCGCGGCGACGCGCATCCGCTGACGGTGATCGACTTCGACTGGGTGGACGGCGCGAGCTGGACCGCACCGGTCGGCGAGCCGGGTGAATATCGCTATGTGTTGCGGGTGTATGACGAGCAGGGCCGTTTCGACGAGACTGCGGTGAAGACCCTCGCCGTAGTCGCCCGCGCACGACCAGCCGCCGACCTCGACGGCGCCGAGCGCGAAGCGCTCACCGGCTGGGGCGAGAATGCGCTGTCCCTGCGCAACATCCCGGTGCGTGGCGGCACGATCACGGTGAGTGGTCGTGATGTGGCCGAAGGCAGCACGGTGCGGGCGCTGGGCATGGAGGTGCCGCTGGGCGCCAATGGCCGCTTTGCCGAACGCCAGATCCTGCCGGCAGGGCCGCAGGCCGTGGAGGTCAGCGTGACCGGGCCGGAAGGCGATGTGGCGAGCTTCCGTCGCAACGTGTCGATTCCCACTGACGACTGGTTCTACATCGCGGTGGCCGATCTGACGATCGGACGCAACGTGGTCAGTCACCGCGACCGTGCCGAACTGGTTACCGGCGACGAACGCAGCTATCGCAACCGAACCTACATCGACGGACGTGGCGCGTTCTATCTCAAGGGCATGATCAAGGGCGAGTGGCTGCTGACTGCGTCGGCTGACACCCGCGAGCAACCGCTGCGCGACCTGTTCAGCAATTTCACCGAGAAGGATCCGCAGTATCTGCTGCGCAACATCGATCCGGACGCCTACTATCCCGTGTATGGCGATGACAGCACGACGGTCGACGACGCACCCACCCAGGGCAAGTTCTACGTCAAGCTCGAGCGCGGCGATTCGCATGTGATGTGGGGCAACTTCCAGACCTCGTGGGTCGGTAGCGAGCTGGTGCAGTATTCCCGCGGCCTGTATGGCGCGCGTGGGCGTTACGTGTCGGAAGACACCACCGCCTACGGCGAGCGTCGCACCCGTGCCGAAGTCTTTGCCGCCGATCCGGGCACGTTGGGCACCCGTCAGGAGTTCCGCGGCACGGGCGGCTCGCTGTTCTACCTGCGCAACCAGGACATCACCCAAGGTTCGGAGCGGCTGTGGGTCGAAGTGCGCGACAAGGACTCGGGCCTGGTCATCGAGCGCCGGCAGCTCACGCCGGGGCTGGACTACGACATCAATTACCTGCGAGGGCGGGTTTTCCTGAATCAGCCGCTGCCTTCGACCTCGGGTAGCGGTGGCGTGGTGTACACCAGTGCGTTGCCGGGTCACCCACTCTACCTGGTCGCAACCTACGAGTACGTACCGGGCTTCGAGCGGGTGGACAACCTGACCGCAGGCCTGCGGGCGACCCACTGGGTCAACGACTGGTTGCGGCTCGGCCTGACCGGTTTCCGCCAGGGCGAGGACGAGCAACGGCAGACGCTGGGTGGGCTGGACCTGTTGCTTCAGCTTGCGGCGGGCACCACTCTGGGCATCGAGATGGCGCGCTCGACCGGTGCCGCGGGTCAGTCGTTGGTCTCGGTCGACGGCGGGTTCGGTTTCGACGATCTCACCAGCCGTGGCGGCAACGCCTCGGCGCAACGCATCGAGGCGCGGGTCGACCTCGCCGACTGGACCGAAGGCGGGCGTGGCTGGGTGGATGCCTACTGGCAGAACCGCGAGCGTGGCTTCAGCGGACCCGGTCAGATAGGTTTCGGCGCGGACGGCGAAGCGGTCAACCAGGCCGGCGTCAATGCCCGGATAGGCGTCGGCGAGCAGGACGAACTGCTGGCCAAGGCCGACACCGTCGATGGCGATATCCAGCGCCGCGCGAGCGTCGAGCTCGGCTATCGGCATCAGGTGAACGAGGAGTGGGCGGTGGTTGGCGGGGTACGCCAGGAAGATCGCCGCACCCGCCAGCAAGGCGTGATCGAGAGTCGGCGTCTGGCCGAAGAAGGCAGCCGCACCGACGTGATCGGCCGGGTCGAATACCAGCCGCTCAAGGCCGACGGCGAACCGGGCGAACGCGAGGACTGGGATGTCTACGGTTTCGCCCAGGGTACGGTGGCGCGCTCGGGTGACCGCCGGAACAACAACCGGATCGGTGCGGGCGGTAGCTGGCAACTGACTGATCGCAGCCGCCTGCGCGCCGAGGCTTCGGGTGGTAGCAGCGGCCCCGGTGGCCTGATCGGGCTGGATCACCGGATTTCCGATCGCAGCAATGCCTATCTCAACTACGTGGTCGAGACCGACAGCCCGAACACGCCATGGCGTGGTCGAAGCGGCACCCTGGTCACTGGCGCGGACTTTCGCGTCAGCGAGCAGATGCGGGTGTTCGGCGAGAACCGGGTGGCGCACGGCGCAGGGCCCCAGTCTCTGACCCAAGCCTTCGGTGTCGATCTGGCGCCGAACGATCGCTGGACCTACGGCTTCGACGCCGAGTTCGGTCGCATCAGCGAGACGATCGGCGGTGATTTCCGTCGCCAGGCGCTGGGCATGAATGTCGCCTACCGAGACGACCGCACCCGCTACGCCGGCCGTCTGGAGTTCCGCCAGGATCGCAACAACGACGGCACTGGCCGGACCTGGCTCACCCGCAACACCATCAGCCACCAGTACGATCCGGCCTGGCGTCTGTTGGGCAAGTTGAACGTGGCGAACAGCAGCGGCAGCCGCGGTGCCTTCTGGGACGGCGATTTCCGCGAGGTCGTGCTGGGCGCGGCCTATCGTCCGATAGACAACGACCGCTGGAACACCCTGTTCAAGTACACCAACTTCCACAACGTGCCGTCGTCCGGTCAGTTGTCGGCCAGTGGTCGCAACGCCGATTACGCGCAGCGCAGTCAGGTGTTCTCGATCGATACCATCTACGACCTGCGTCCGTGGTTGTCGTTGGGAGCGAAATACGGCCTGCGCATTGGCGACGTGAAGTTCACGAATCCGGATAGCGAGTGGTTCCGCAGCCGGGCCGACCTGCTCGTGCTGCGTGCCGACTGGCACTTCGTGCGGGAGTGGGATGCGGTGGTCGAGTGGCGGAACCTGCGTGCGAAGGAAGCAAAGGACGCCAGGGCGGGCGCCCTGGTCGCGGTGTATCGGCACGTGGGCGAGCACGTCAAAATGGGCGTGGGCTACAACTTCACGACCTATTCCGACGACCTCACCGATCTGTCCTATCGCAGCAAGGGGTGGTTCTTCAACGTGCTTGCGACGTTCTAACGGACGCGTGCCTCGACGCAGATCGCTTTGCCGCGCTGGCGAAGCGTTGTGGCGAGCTGCCCGTCGTCGGTTGGTACTGGCGAGGAGAGTGTGCCACCAGGCCCAGTCCGCGCAGTGAGGATGGGCCTGCTGCCGCAACCAGTGGATCTGACCGTGGCAGTGCGATGGCAGGTGCTGACGGATCTGACGGTTGTGACGGCTAGCACTGATCGCTGGAGCGCGTGAGTGCAAGGGATTGTCGATGCTGGTTTGCGGGCATGGGTTTTGCTGAAGACCTGTCGAGGGATGAGTGATTCGGTCACCCTCATCAAGCCTGCACCACACCTCCGGCCGACCGGTGAGTACCTGAGGGCCTGAGGGCCTGAGTGACGGGCTCTTGTCCGTATTGGTGTGATGGCATTCACGATCGGGGTCGGCGTAGCCGCTCCAGCTTCCGCACCGGAGAACTCACACATGAAGATTGCCGTAACCAGTCAGAACTTTCGCACCGTGACCGCCCACGCCGGAAAAACGCGCCGTTTTCTGGTGTTCGACATCCCCTCGGGGGAATCGCCGCGAGAGGTCGATCGACTCGACCTGCCGCAGGAGATGGCTTTTCGAGTTTTTCGAGGCGATCAGCATCCGATCGACGGCGTTGCAGCACTGATCACCGGTGGCGCGGGCGAGGGTTTCCGCGCCCGTATGGGCAGACGTGGTATCGAGCTCGTCGTCACGAGTGAAACGGATCCCCTGCAAGCCGTCATTGACTACACCCGAGGCGTGGTCAAACCGGCCGCGCTGCATGCGCACGGCCACCACGGCGCGTCCTGATCAGCGCGAAGAGGGTGGCGCGGCGAGACAAACCGGTGGACCGGTCGTCCAGCCGCCGCCGAAACGGCTACCGTGGGTCACGGAGGGCCGCAGAACAAGTCGCCTCGATTCGTGGCTCATGCAGTGTCTGTTTCGGCGCCGGTTGCAGTGCCCCCACCTCCGACCCCCAGAACCTTGTACGCCTCGGCCTGTGTCATGAAGATTCGGCCGGACAGCCAGTCGGCGACGTCGGTCCGGTCGAGTCTGTCACGCACCGGTCCCTTGAGTTCGGAAAAATGCAGCACCAGACCTTTCGAGCGCAGGTCGCGGTCGAGCTGCATCAGGACTTCCAGCCCGGTCAGGTCGATGCCGTTCACCCCGCTCATCATCAGCACCACGTG
>ERZ869909.1669-NODE-1669-length-17281-cov-9.514415_pt1 | contig 17281 bp, 14 predicted proteins | sample MGYA00520892_ERZ869909 | MGnify/ENA primary metagenome ERZ869909 (study PRJEB32215, sample SAMEA104723947) | bioreactor metagenome | biome: bioreactor; feature: anaerobic bioreactor; material: water | place: China | collected 2015-03-12 ...
AGCGGCCGCAGTCCGCCCGCGACGGCGGAACCACTCAGGTAGGCGGCGATCGGAGCCCGGCCCACCACCTCCTCGACGGCCCGCACGGCCGCCAGCGCCTCGCCGGGAACGCGCTGCGGGCGTCTCGGGTCACCGGCCGGAACTCGCTGCTCCATGCGGTTCCCATCGTATGCGCCCCTCGGGTCGCCGCCCTCCGGCGACGGCCGCACGGCTCGCGGATCCGCGTCGACTCGTCGCAACCCGCGTCCTGACGGAGCGGTCCCTTCGCCGCGTCCACGGCCGCGCCGCACGAGGCAGCCGAGCACCCGTCCGTGAACGCCTCCCGCGCCCCGCTGCCTCGGCGAGGCTTCAGCGAGACTTCAGCGCGACCGCGTAGCGTCCGCTCGAGCCCTGGTCTCGCCCCGCTGCGCCGACCGGACACCGAACGCGACGGCGGGTCTGCCCCACGCCCGATGCCCTGCCGGCGAGGCCCCGCTCGGAAGGTGGTTGGCCATGACGCGGAAGCCTCGTCGGGCTCGTGGAGCGATCTGGCTCGCCGGGTCGGTCGCAGCCGTACTGCTCGTCGGATGCGGCGGCCCCGCCGCGACCGACACGCAGCAGGCCGCGATCGCGAACTCGGGAGCGTCCATCACGACCCTCGTGCCCGCCGGCGCGCTGGCGAACGCGCGCTTCGGCGCCGCCGTCGCCCTCGACGGCGCGACCCGCGTCGTCGGCGCCCCACGCGATCGCGGCTTCGATGACGGCGCCTTCGGCGCCGTGTACGTCTTCGAGGCGGGCGCCGCGGCCCCCATCAGGCTCGTGGGCGACGAGCCCCGCTACGCCTACGGCCGGGCGGTGTCGCTCGACGGCGACCTGCTCGCGGTGGGCGCCTCGTTCGCCACCTACCTGTACCGCCGCGACGCCGGTGGCACGTGGTCGCTCGAAGCCAAGCTGACCGGCCACTGCGGCGACGGCCGCTTCGGCACCTCGGTCGCCGTGCGCGGCGATCACCTGATCGTCGGCGCGCCGCTCGCCGGCTGTGTCGATGCCACCGAGCACGGCCGCGTCTTCCTCTACCAACACGTCGGCGACGGCACCTGGGAGCTGCAGGGCAGCTTCACCGGCAGGAGCGTGGGGGTCGCGAGCTACTACGGCTGGTCCGTCGACCTGGATGGCGACACCGCCGTGGTCGGCGCGCCCGGCTGGGGCGAGGTGTTCGTGCTGGCGCTCGACGGCGGCGTCTGGCAGGAGCGCGGCCGCGTCACCGATCCGATCTGGGGCAGTGCCCGGAGGTTCGGCGAGAGCGTCTCCCTCTCCGGCGGCCTGCTGGCGGTCGGCGCCCCGCTCGACGGCGAGCGGGCCACGACCGCGGGCGCCGCCTACGCCTACCGCGCCGACGGCGCAGGGTGGCTGCTCGAGGCGAAGCTGCTGCCACCGACGACCAGCCCGCGCCAGGCAGGCGCGGGCGCACGCTTCGGCAGCGCCGTGGCCGTGGACGCCGCCGCCGGCACGCTCGCGATCGGCGCGCCGTACGGCGACACCTCACGCGACATCGACGAGGCGGGCGCCGTGTTCGCCTTCCGCCGCCAGGAACACGGCTGGCGCTACGAACTCGAACTGCTGGCCCCCCTGGCAGCGCGCGCCAATCACCTCGGCGCCGCCGTGGCCGCCGCTGGCGGTCGTGTCCTCGCGGGCGAACCCGATCGCGACGCGCCACCCCTGGCCGACACCGGCGCGGCGCACCTCTTCGCGCTGCCCTGGGGCCCCGACGAACCACCCCCGCCCCCGCCGGCCAACGCCCATCCGTGGCCGCGCTTCTCGTACGCCTGCGAGCACCTGACCTGCACGTTCACCGACGAGAGCACCGACGGCGACGGCGAGATCGTCGCGTGGCGCTGGAACTTCGGCGACGGCAGCGGCTACGTCGACGCGCAGCACCCCGTGCACACGTACGGCAGCGCCCGCACCTGGACCGTCCAGCTGCGGGTCACCGACGACGGCGGGGCCACCGCGCAGACGTACGCGGAGGTCACGGTCAGGGCGCCGCCGGCGCAGGCCGCCATCCATCTGACGGCCGTGGGGTACAAGGTCCGCGGCCTCCTATGGGCCGACCTGACGTGGCGTGGCGCCGACAGCCCGCGCGTCGACGTGTTCCGCAACGGGGTCCGGGTCGCCACCGTGGCGAACGGCGGCTCCTACGCGGATCCGATCCAGCGAACGGGGCGCGGCACGTACCGCTACCGCGTCTGCCACGAAGGCGGCGACGTGTGCTCGAACGAGGCGACCGTGACGTTCCAGTGATGCGTCGACGCGTCGAGCGGCGGGGCGGCCGGACCTCGGCCACCCCGTCGCTCACCGCCCGCCGCCCACCGCCCGCCCCGAGTCCGTGTCGACCATCAGCGCGCTCGCGTCCACCGCCTCGAAGTCGCTGCCCCGCAGGCGCCGCAGGTCGCGCAGCGCGGCGTTGTCCCAGCGCTCGTCCGGCGCGCCCGACAGGAACCACGCCGAACCGTTGTCCGCCAGGATCATGCCGTAGGTCTGCAGCGCCCGCGCGATCACGAGCGCCTCCGGCGAGAAGCCGCTCAGGTCGGCGTCCGCCCGCAGCCGGAAGCGCTGCCCCATCGGCGGTAGCGCCGGATCGGTGAGCGCCGAAGCGAAGTGCCGCGCCGGCCACACGTAGGCGCGTTGGGTGCGCGGCGCGGTGAAGCGCAACGCGTGGCGGATCTCCCCCGCCGCGACCTCGTCGTAGCGCACCAACCCCGGCAGGATCGGCAAGCCGGCAGCGTCCGCCGAGGTCCAACCGTCGGGCCGCAGGTCGTACCCGCGCAGGTCGAACACGGCACCCGACCCCGCCGTCCACGAACCGTCCCCCTGCCGCTCGGCGTCGAACAGCTCGTACAGCGTGCAGCTGCCGGTCTGCAGCACCAGCACGTGCCGGTCGCCGCCCGGCGGCACCGCCACCCCCGCCGCCGGCGCCCCCTCGACGAAGGCGTCCGGTGGGATCGGGTACGGGCCGGGGTCGCTCTCGGAAGCGTAGAGGAAGCTCACCGGCACCACCGGCTGGTCGGGGCCGACCACGTCGAACGGGATGCCGATCGCGCCGCCCGCCCACAGGCCCGAGCCGAAGTCCGGGTGCATCGGCGCGTCCGCTCCGATCGACGCCACGTACGCGTCCGATGCCGGATCGCGCGGCAACGCGTCCACCCGGACGTTCCACACGTGATCGGCCGGGAAGACCGGGCAACCGGCGATCGTGGGTCCGTGGCCCACCGGCCCCTCGGCCGACGCGCACGCGAGCAGGACGACGATCGCCATCAGGGGGAGCGACACGCGGGCCATGGTGGGCCGATGGTAGCAGGGCGCGCGGCCGATCCCCAGCGGCCGGCCCTCTCGCGCGTGTGATATCACCGTAGCCATGAGCGGTACTGGAGCCATCGCCCGCCAACCCTCGGGCCGCTTCGTGCTGCGCCTCCCGCCGGCCCTCCACGCCGAGCTGCGCGACGCCGCGCGCCGCTCCGGTCTGTCGCTGAACGAGTACTGCATGCGCGCGCTGTCCGCGCCGGGAACCGACCCCGCCGGACCCGGCGCCGCGATCGCGTCCCGGGCGGTCGCCCACTTCGGTCCCGACCTCGTCGGCGTCCTGCTCTTCGGCTCCTGGGCACGCGGCGAGGCGACGGCGACGTCCGACATCGACGCCCTCGTCGTCGTCGAGGCCGCGCGACCGATCACCCGCGCGCTCTACCGCGAGTGGGACAGCATCCCGCTCGAGCACGGCGGCCACCGCATCGAGACCCACCTCGTCGGCATGCCCGCGCCCGAGGACGCGCCGGGCACGCTGTGGCTCGAGGCCGCGCTCGACGGCGTCGTCGTGCTGGACCGCGACGGGCGCATAGTGCGCCACCTCGGCCAAGTGCGGCGCGACATCGCGGCCGGCGGTCGCGTCCGGCGCCTGGTGCACGGCCAGCCCTACTGGACGGCGCCGACCTGATGCGCAACCTCGACCTCGCCCACGACTACCTCAAGCGCGCCGGCGTCCGCCTCGGCGCCCTCGACGTCCTCTACGCGGGTGAGAGCTGGGCCGACGTGGTCTGCGAGTCGCAGGAGGTCGTCGAGCTCGCGCTGAAGGCCCTGCTGCGCGCCAGCGGCGTCGACGTCCCCCGCATCCACGACGTGGCGCCCGTCCTGATCGCCGAGCGTGCGCGGCTCCCGCAGGGGCTCGCGCCGCACCTCGACGTACTCGCCGACGCCTCGCGCCAACTCCGGCGCGACCGCGAACTCGCGTTCGACGGCGCGGAGGACCTCACCCCCGGCGAGTTCTACGCCCGGGCCGATGCGGATCGCGCGCTCGCCTACGCCCGGCGCGTCGTGGAGCTCGTCTCGCTCCACCTGCCCGGCGCGGCCTGACGTCTCCGGTCGCCGCGTCCTCCGCAGCCGTCCCTACTCCATGACCCGCAGCGTGCTCGGCACGTCGATGCGACGCAGCCGACCCCACATCACCAGCGGCGTCAGCGCCACCACGCCGGCGGTGAGCAGCACGATCGTCACGACCGTGGCGGGCGCGACCGAGACCAGCAGCCCGATCTCGGCGAGCATGTCCTCCATCCGCACCGCCATGAAGTACTGCAGCAACGGGATCCCGACGAGCAGCCCCAGCGCCGCACCGAGCAGCCCGAGCAGCAGGTTCTCGCCCATCTGGAGCCACAGCACCGTGCGCGGGCGCAGGCCGAAGGCGAACAGCGTGGCGATCTCGCGCCCCCGGTCGTCGACGTTGATGGCCGTGGCGTTGAAGGCGATCAGGAACGCGAGCACGAGCACCGCCAGCCGAACCACGCCGATGACCCCGTCGAACAGCTCGGTGACCTCGTCCAGGCCGGCGATGACCTGCCGGACCGGCGTGGCCGCGGCGATGCCCGGCTGGTCGAACAGGGCGCGCCGTAGCGTGGCGTGATCGACCCCGGCCGCGGGCAGCGCGGTCAAGACGTTGGCGGTGTCCTCGAACCCGGTGAACGGCCGCTGGCCGCGGCCGACGTCCGCGAGCGCGCGCACCGGGTTGTCGTGCAGGCCCGAGATCACGACCCGCGTCTCGGCGCGGCGCACGAGCAGCGGCGCGAGCCGCTGCGGATGCATCAGGACGGCGGGCGAGCCGACCTGCAGGCCGAGGTCCTCGGCGAGCTTGCGCGCCACCACGACGCCGGGCAGCTCGCCGGCACCCGCAGGGGGCAGGAGAGCGCCCGTCGTCACCGTCGGCGTCCAGATCGCGCTCGCGGGATCGACGAACTCGAGCGCTACGTCGAGCCGCGCCTCGCCGCCGACGGCCCGGAGCTCCGCCGGCAGCAGCAGACCGGTCTCCAGCGCGCCGATCAGCGGCCGGCCGTCGTCCCGCGCCAACGCGCGCAGGCGGTCGATCTGCGGGTGGTCCGAGCGCGCGAAGCCGCCGAGCGTCACCGTCACCCGCTCCTCGCCCCGGTGCAGGAGCGCCCGCTCGACCTGCCCCAGCGTGCCCGCGAGCGTGTCCTGGATGCCCAGGAACAGCGTCAGCAGGATCGCCGCGACGGCGATGCCGAGCGCCGTCAGGCCGCTCCGCCGCGCCGACCGGAGGACGTTCTTCCACGGCATCTGGGCGATCGTCGTGCCGGGCAGCCGCAGCCCCTTGAGGGCGCGGTTGAGGCCGCTGTCGCGCGGAGCCAGGTGGCCATGGAGGGCGTCGAGCGGAGGCGAGCGCACGGCCCGCCACACCGGCACGAGCGTCGCCAACACCGGCAGCAGCACGCCGAGCCCGGCGGCCGCGAGGAAGGACGGCGCGTGCAACAGCGTTCCCGACCACACGGGCAGCGGCATCATCTCCTCGAACACGCCGCCCAGCAGCCACGCGAACGCGTAGCCCGTCGCCAGGCCCAGCAGCGTGCCGATCAGCGCCATCTGCAGACCCATCAGCACCGGGCGCAACGCGATCCACGGCCGCGGCAGCCCGAGCGCCATGCCGATGCCGATCTGCCTCCGCTGCGACTCCACCACCCGGCCCGCCAGGTTGAACGCGGCGAAGGCCGCGCCGGCCAACAGGATCCAGGCGAAGAAGTCGAGCATCACCTGGTCCTCGACGGCGTCGGCGTACAGCAGGTGGTGGACGGGGTCGTCGGACCGCGCGCTCACGTTCACGGCGACGCCGGGGAACGCCTCGGCCGCCGTCCGCTCGAGGGCGCCGCCGACGACCGACGCGTCGGCGCCGCGCTCGATCTCGAACAGCACCTCGTTCGCCTGGCCGGGCCGTCCGCCGTGCTCCTGCGCCGCCGCCAACGGCAGGGTCACCACGCCGAACGAGGCCTCGCCGGCCACGAACGCGAAGAGCGAACCGGGCGGCATCACCAGGAAGTGCTCGGGCACGTGCCCCGTCCCGACCACCTCGACCTCGAGCCCACCCGCGAACCGCAGCCGCGCGCCGCGTTCGACGCCGTGGTGGCGCGCGAACTTGACCTCGAGCAGCGCGTGCCGGTGGTCGTCGGGTCCGAGGCCGCGACCGTCCTCCAGGGCCACCGCGTTGAGCCCCGGCGCCCGCGCGTCCGTGTCGACGCCGAGGATCCGCGCCGCGACGCGGACCTCGCCCTCGCGCCCGGCGACCTCCAGTTGGGTGTCCAGCACCAACCGCGGCTCCACCGAACGCACGCCGGGCACGGCGGCGAACGCCCGCCGCGCCCCCTCGACGTCCAGGAAGCTGCCGGGCGTGGCGACGAGCCGCAGGTCGTACATGCGCAGCGCCGCGTAGCTCGCGTCCAACGACGCGATCCGCCACGCCTCCTGCCCGCCGAGGCCGGCGTACATGCCGGTCCCGAGCGCCAGGATCGCGGCGATCGCCAGGACCTGCAGCCAACGCTGGCGCAGGTCGCGCGTCGCCCAGCGCAGCCAGAAACGTAGACGCATCGCCACCACCTACCAGTGCAGCTCGTCGATCGCGGCCTTGCCGCCCTTGGGCGGGCCGTCGGCGACGATGCGGCCGCTGCTCAGCTCGACCACGCGGTCCGCGACCCGCGAGATCTCGCGGTTGTGGGTCACCACCAGCACCGTGCGGCCGTCCTCCGCGTGCGCGGCGAGCAGCTTGAGGATCTGCACGCCGGTGGCGAAGTCCAGCTCGCCGGTCGGCTCGTCCGCCAGCAGCAGCGGGTTGCCGGTCGCCAACGCCCGCGCGATCGCCACGCGCTGCTGCTCGCCGCCCGAGAGCTCGTGCGGGAAGTGGCGTCGCCGCTCGCCCAGCCCCACGCGCTCGAGCACGTCGGCCGCACCGGCGCGGCTGTCGCCCCGGCGCCGACGCACGTCGAGCGCGAACTGCACGTTCTCGAGCGCGGTGAGCGTGGGGAACAGGTTGAAGGTCTGGAACACGAAGCCGATCGTCTCGCGCCGGAAGGCGAACCGCTCGCCCGCGCCACAACGCGTGAGGTCGCGACCACCGACCACCACCCGCCCGCTGCTGGGAACGTCCAGCGCGCTCACGACGTTCAGCAGCGTCGATTTCCCACTGCCCGAGGGTCCCAGGATGACCACGAACTCGCCCTCGGAGACCCGCAGGCCGACCCCGTCGAGCGCGCGCACGCTCACCGGGCCCATGTCGTAGCGCTTCACCACGTCCTCGAGTTCGATCACCTCGTCGCCCCTCCTTCGTCGCCGCCACGCGCCCGGTCGCCGCGCCCGCCGGCGGCGCCACGCGGCGACGGCGCGCTAGACTCGATGCGACACGGCGTCGCATATGCGACACGCTGACGCTCGACCTCACGATGCGCCCCCGGCGCCGCCAAGGCAACCGTCATCGGGATCGATTCGTCGCATACGCAACACACGGAGGGAAGGTGTCGCACGATGGACGACGGAACGGGTCCGGGAGCGCGCGAGGCGGTCGACCTGCGCGTGCTGCGCACCCAGCAGGCGATCCAGGACGCGTTCACGTCGCTGGTGAGCGAACGCGGCTTCGACGCCGTGACGGTGCGCGACATCAGCGAGCGCGCCCAGGTCAACCGGGCGACCTTCTACCGCCACTTCCGCGACAAGCACGACCTCATGCGCTGGGTGACGGACCGCGTGCTCGCCGACCTCGCCTGGCGGCCGGTTCCCGCCAGCGCGTCCGCGCTCTCGTACGAGGCGGCGGTGGACCACGCCGAGAGCGTTCTGCGACGCCTGGCGGCCCATGCCGACCTGTTCCGCACCGTCATCGTGCTCGGTGGCGAGCCACGCCTGACGCTCAAGTTCCAGCGCTTCGCGGAGGCGATCCTCGACCACCGCATGAAGGCCATGGGCGCCGGCGACCCGCTCGTCCCGCGTGAGGTCCTGATCCCCATCGTGAGCCGCTGGGGCGTCGCGACCCTCAGTTGGTGGCTGGCCGAACGGATGCCGGTCCCGCCCCGGGAGATGGCGGTCTACTTGGTCACGCTCTTCGCCGCCGGCCCGATTCGCTGCATGGGCATGGGCGACCTTGGGGACGGGATCGCCGAGGGAGCGTAACCGTTCGGGCGGGCGACGTCCGGCTGCCACGGGACTGCTCGCGGCTTCCTCCGAAGGACGGCTCGGGCCGAACGAGCGGCCCGGGCGGTGCGGCTTGACAGCGAAGCCGCGCCGTGCCAATAATTGCTGCACTGTCCGAATGAAGAGGGGTCCCATGCGCGGACGGGTGCCAAGCGCGCTCAAGCAGGAGCGGATCCGGTCGGTGAACCGGCGCGCGGTCATCGACGCCATCCACCGCAACGGCAAGATCTCGCGGGTCGACCTGGCGACCGATCTCGGCCTCAGCCCCTCGACGATCACCGCCATCACGGCGCCGCTCGTCGACCAAGGCGTGGTCGTCGAGGCCGAACTGGCCACCACGACGTCGGTCGGCCGCAAGCCGATCCTGCTCGAGATCGACTACGACTTCGCCTCCGTCATCGGCATCAAGGTCACGAACGTCGCCATCATCGGCGCCCTCACCAACCTCAGGGCGGAGCCGCTGGCGCTGCGCAGCGACGCGCTCACCTCCCTCGACGCCGGCCACGTGAGCGAGACGATCGCGGGCACGGTCCGCGGCCTCTGCGAGCAGGCGGGCGTCGACGCGGCCCACGTCCTCGGGATCGGCCTGGGCCTGCCGGGCATCGTCGAGCCCGAGACCGGCCGGGTGCGGCACTCGCCGCTGCTCGGCTGGTACGGCGAGCCGTTCGCCGAGCGGCTGCACCATCGCATCGGGCTGCCGATCCTCGTCGAGAACGACGTCGACGCGCTCGCCGCCGCGCAGGCGTGGTTCGGCCGTGGCGCGCAGCACCAGTCGTTCCTGGTCATGACCCTCGGGCGCGGGGTGGGTCTGGGGATCGTGGTCGACGGGCGCGTCCACCGAGGCCCCCATGGTGGCGCCGGCGAGATCGGTCACACCGTCGTGACGCCGATCGCCCCACGGGTCCTGCCGACGGTGGCGGGCACGCTCGAGTCGTTCATCAGCGACGGCGCCATGCTGGCGCGGCTGTCCGCGCTGGGCCACGACGCCGGGACACCTCCGGACCCCGGAGCGCTCACGCGGCTCGCCGATGCCGGCGACACCCAGGTACTGGATCTGCTGCGCGATGCCGGCGAACTCATCGGCCTCGCGCTGGCGAACCTCGTGAACGTCTTCGCCCCCTCGCTCATCGTCCTCGCGGGCGAAGGCATGCGCAACGGCCGGCATCTCCTTCCCCACGTCCAGCGCAGCCTCGAGCGCCACGCCTTCGGCGACCTCGGCCAGCGCCTCGACCTCGCGGTCGAAGCCTTCGGCGACGACGCCTGGGCGCGCGGCGCAGCAGGGCTGGCGGCCGCACGCTTCCTGCAGGAACTCGGCGAGCGCCTGACCACGGTCGCGCCCGAGCGCGTACGACCCCGCTTCGCGACGCCCTCGCCGGAAGGAGGAGCGCACCTGCCCGTCGACCCGCCGGCCCAGTCCTGAGACGCACCGCACACGCCTTGGAGGATGCGATGAACACAAGCCCCGCCCCCATCACACCACTGACGGTCGCGCTCCGCGCCTTCGCCGTCGCCCTGGCGCTCGTCGCAGGGGCCGCCATGGCCCAGAGGGTCAACTACCTCTCGTTCACGACCAGCTCCGAGCACTTCGACGCCCTCGAGGCGCTGATCGAGGTCTTCGAACGCGAGAACCCCGGCATCACCATCGCCTACAACACGGCAGACTTCGGCACCTACTTCACCAAGTTGCAGACCGACTTCGCCGCCGGCAACGCTCCCGACGTGTTCGAGCTGAACTACGAGAACTTCGTCACCTTCGCCTCGCGCGGGACGCTCCTGCCGGTCGACGACCTGCTCGCGGCGAGCGACGCCATCGACGCCGGCACCTTCTACCCGGCGGCGCTGCAGGCGTTCGCCCACGGCGGCGTCCAGTTCGGCCTCCCGATCACGTTCTCGACCGTGCTGCTGATCTACAACCAGGACCTCTTCGACGCCGCCGGCGTGGCCTACCCCGACGACACCTGGGTCTGGGACGACGTCATCGCCGCGGCGACGGCCATCACCGACGCCCCGAACCGCGTGTGGGGCATCTCGCAGCCCGTGCAGTTCTGGGAGTTCTACAAGGTGGCCGCGCAGGCGGGCGGCGGTCTGACGGTGAGCCCGACCGTGCAGATCGACACCCCCGAGAACCGCGAGGCGCTGCACTACCTCGTCGACAAGATCCAGGTCCACCGCGTCATGCCCTCGGACGCGGAGATGAGCGGCGTCGGCGACATCGACCTCTTCGTCAACGGCCAGCTCGGCATGATCGTCACGGGCATCTGGATGCTCGAGCACTTCATGAACCACGCCGACTTCCGGTGGGACATCGCGGTCGAGCCAGGCGGAGCGCAACGGGCGACGCACTTCTTCTCCAACGCCGCCGTCGTGGCCGCCACCACCCGCGTCCCCGAGGCGGCCTGGCGCTGGGTCGAGTTCCTCGCCGCCCACCCGGCCACCGTCCAGACCCGCATCGATCGCTCCTGGGAGCTCTCGGCGCTCTCGCTCGAGAACCAGGACGCCCTGACCGCGTACCTCGAGATCCCCGTCCCCGCCAGCCGGCATGCGGTCTTCGAGTCCCTGCGCTACGCCATCACCCCGCCGGTCGTCGAGAACCAGCCCCAGCTCGAGGACATCATCAACCAGGAACTCGAAGCCGCCCGGATGGGGTTCAAGAGCGTCGAGCAGGCGCTCGCCGACGCCCAACGCCGCGTCGAGGCGCTCGTCGCGCGCTGATCGGCAGCCGAACCAGTTCAGGACCCGACGCTCACCGCCCCGGAGGTCATGCGGGATGATCGTTCACGAACCGCTCGGCATCGACGACCCGTACAAGCGTACGGCGACCGAACGCTACCCGCGCGATCCGGTTCCCGGCGAACCGGTGAGCGTCGGCTTCACGACCCCGCCCACCATCCGCGAGGCCTGGGTCGACCTGCGGTCCCCCAGCGGCGAACGCCGCGTCGAACCGGCCCGTCTCGCCGAGGGCCACTGGCTCGCCGACCTCGGGCCGGCCGAACCCGGGTCGACCTCCTACACGATCGCTGCCGTGCACGAGGGCGCGGAGGTCGCCACCGCCCGGTTCGCGTTCGAGGTCGGCACGTGGCTGGAGGCACGGCGGGTACGCGCGGTGGACGTGGGCCGCGACCACGTCGCCATCGACCTCGACGTGGCGGGCCTGGCGGCGCGCGCCGTGCTCACCTTCCCGCTCGAGGGCGTGTGCCGCGTCGAGCACGTCGCCGGCGACACGGCCTGGACGCCGCCCCCGGGACTCGCCTGCGAAGCCCGGCAGGTCGGCAGCGTGTGGGAGATCCGCGCGCCCGGCGCGGAGGTGCGCCTCGACGCCGAGACGCTGGCGCTCGACGTGCGCGCTCCCGACCGGGGCGACGCCGGCTTCCGGGGTTCGCTGCGGGCGCGCTGGTCGGTGCATCCGAACGGCGACGTCGAACGCTTCGACGTCGGTTTCGACGTGCGCCCCCACGAGTGGCTCTACGGCCTCGGCGAGCGCTTCGGCGACGCCAACCGCCGCGGCCGCGCCTGGGACGTCCGCGTCTACGAGGAGTACAAGGGGCAGGGCGACCGAACCTACCTGCCGGTCCCGATGATCGTCTCGAACGACGCCTACGGCCTGTGGCTCGACGTCGAGGCGCCCAGCGCCTTCGACCTCGGCGGAGAGCGCTGCACGGTGAGCACGACGCAGCTCCCGGCCGAGACCATGGTCGTTGCGCTGCACGTGATCGTCGGCGCGCGACCGTACGACGTCACCGCCGCGTTCACGCGCCTGACGGGCGCCATCGAGGTGCCGCCGCGCTGGGCCTTCGGTCCCTGGATGTCGGCGAACACCTGGAACGACCAGGCCACGGCGACCCGGGCGCTCGAACGCACCCTCGCCGAGGACGTGCCGGCCACCGTCCTGGTGCTCGAGGCCTGGAGCGACGAGGCGACCTTCTACGTCTTCAACGACGCGACCTACGCGCCGAAGGCCGACGGGACGGCGCACCGCGCCGCCGACTTCGCGTTCGGGGGCCGCTGGCCCGATCCCAAGGCCCTCGTCGACGCCTGCCACGAGGCGGGCGTGCGCGTGCTCCTGTGGCAGATCCCGGTGCACAAGCTTTGCGACGCCCCGCACGCGCAGCACGACCTGGACGAGGCCATCATGCTCGAGCGCGGCTACGCCATCCTCCAGGCCGACGGCAGCCCGTACCGCAACGTGGGCTGGTGGTTCCCCGGCGCGCTGGTGCTCGACGTGACCAACCCGGCCGCGCGGGCGTGGTGGTTCGCGAAGCGCCGCTACCTCTTCGACGACATCGGCATCGACGGCATGAAGACCGACGGCGGCGAGCACATCTGGGGCCGCTCGCTGCGGGCGCACGACGGCCGCCGCGGCCTCACCCTCGCCAACGCCTACCCGCTGCTCTACACCGAGGCCTACCACGCGTTCGTCCAGGAGGCCACCGGCGGCGACGGGGTCATCTTCTCGCGGGCGGGCTACACCGGCGCCCAGCGGTTCCCCGCGCACTGGGCCGGCGACGAGGACAGCACCTGGGTCGCCTACCGAGCCGCCGTGCGCGCGGGCCTCTCCGCCGGCGTCAGCGGCATCGGCATGTGGTCATGGGACCTCGCCGGGTTCAGCGGCGACGTCCCCGGCGCCGAGCTCTACCTGCGCTCCACCGCGATGGCGACGTTCTGCCCCATCATGCAGTACCACTCGGAGGGGCACGCCGCCCGCGACTGCCGCGACCGCACCCCGTGGAACGTCGCCGAACGGCACCGCGAACCACGCGTCCTGGAGGGCTACCGGCGCTTCGCGAAGCTGCGCATGCGCCTCCTCGACCACATCCACGAGGACGCGTCGGCACTCGCGGCCGAGGGCCTGCCGCTCATGCGCTACCCGGCCCTCGAGTACCCCGACGCCCACGACTTCCTGGCCGCGGACCCGTACGCCTACCTCTTCGGGCGCGACCTCCTCGTCGCGCCGGTGGTGGAGCAGGGCGTCCAGACCCGGACGCTGCGGCTGCCGCCGGGCGCGTGGGTCGACCTCTGGTCGGGGGCCACCTTCGAGGGGCCCCGGATCCTCACGGTACCGGCGCCGCTCACGCGCATCCCGGTCTTCGTCCGCGCCTCCAGCCCACGCGTCGGCGCGCTCATCGAAGCGGCGGGCGGGTAGGGGCCCGGCGTGTACGAGCGCGGTTGGCGCCGCTACGCGATCCTGGCGCTGTTCCTCGGCCCCAGCCTGCTGGGCATGCTGGTGTTCACCGTCGGACCGATCGTCGCGTCCTTCGGGCTCTCGTTCACGAACTGGGACCTGCTGACGCCGGCGCGCTTCGTCGGCGCGAGCAACTACGCGCGCATGCTGTCCGACGCCGAGTTCTGGCGCACGCTGCGGAACACCGTCTCGTTCCTCGTCGGCTACGTCCCCCTCGTGATCACGGCCGGCCTGCTGGTGGCGGTCCTGCTGAACGCGCGCATCCCGTTCATGGCTTTCTTCCGGGCGACGTACTTCCTCCCGGTCGTGACCTCGTGGGTGGCCGTCGCGCTCATCTGGAGATGGCTCTTCAACCCGGCGTACGGCGTGGTCAACACCGTCCTCGGCGCGATCGGCGTCAGCGGGCCTGCGTGGCTCTTCGACCCGAACTGGGCGATGCCCGCCGTGATCCTCACGAGCGTGTGGAAGGACACCGGCTTCGTGATGGTCATCCTCCTCGCCGGGCTGCAGAACATCCCCCGCGAGTACTACGAAGCGGCCAGCATCGACGGCGCCAACGCCCTCGACGGCCTGCGCTTCATCACCATCCCGCTGCTGGCCCCGTCCCTGGTGTTCGCGCTCTCGATCAGCCTGATCAACTCGTTCCAGGTCTTCGACCAGGTCTACGTCATGACCGAGGGCGGCCCGGCCGGCGCGACGATGGTGCTGGTCGAGCGCATCGTCGCCCACGCCTTCTCCTACAGCCGCATGGGCCACGCATCGGCGATGTCGTGGGTGCTGTTCGCCCTGATCTTCGTCACGACCGTGAGCTTCTACCAGCTGCGGCGGCTCCGCTCGTGAAGCCGCCCCCCGTACCCTCGCTCGTCACGCCGCTCCCCATGGCCGCGCCAGACCGGACGGCCGTCGCCGCCCGCGCGCTGCGTCGCGTTCGCCTGAGCTGGCGCACCGGCCTCGTGCTCGCCCTCATCGTGGCCGGGGCCATGGTCATGATCACGCCCTTCGCCTGGGCCGTCGCGACCTCCCTCAAGCCGCGCGGCGCGATGCTCGTGCTGCCGCCCGAGTTCCTCCCCAGCGAGCCGACGCTGGACGCCTACCGCCAGGTCGTCAGCCGCTTCCCCTTCGCCCGGGTGTTCGCGAACTCGGTCCTGGTCGCGGCGGCGACCGTGCTCGGGCAGCTCGTCGTGTGCTCGATGGCGGGCTACGCCTTCGCGCGCCTGGAGTTCTTCGGGCGCAACACCCTGTTCGTGCTCTACGTCTCGACGCTCATGGTGCCCTTCGCCGTGGTGGTGACGCCGCTCTTCATCATCGTCAGCCGCTTCGGATGGACGGACTCGTACCTCGGCCTCATCGTGCCCGGCATCTTCAGCGCCTTCGGCACCTTCTTCATGCGGCAGTTCTTCCTGTCGATCCCGCGGGAGCTCGAGGAGGCGGCGACGATCGACGGCGCCGGTACCGTCGCGACCTTCTTCCGGATCATCGTGCCGCTCGCCGGCCCCGCGTTCGCCACCCTGGGGGTGCTCGCCTTCATGGGAACCTGGAACAGCTTCCTGTGGCCGCTGCTCATCATCAGCAACCGGCAGCTGATGACGCTGCCCGTCGCGCTGTCGACGCTCCAAGGGCTCTACCCGGGGCAGACCCAGTGGAACATCGTGATGGCAGGGACCGTGCTCGCCACGATCCCGACCCTCATCGTCTTCGTCCTCGCCCAGCGGTGGATCATCGAGGGCGTCGCCGGTTCGGGGGTGAAGGGATGACCGCCACCGCCGACGCGCACGCGACCGACAAGCACGTCATCCTCCTGCACCAGGCGGCGAACGGCGCCTATCCGGCGTGCCCGAGCTTCACGCAGTACCCGCACGTCTGGCTGCGGGACGGTTCCTTCATCGCCCACGCCATGGACCTGGTCGGCGAGCCCGCGAGCGCGGCGCGCTTCCACGCGTGGGTCGCGTCGACGATCCTGCACCACGAGGCGGAGCTCCGGGCACTCGTCGACGGGGCCGCGCGCGGCGCGTCGTTCGACGAGGGCGCCTTCCTCCCGGCTCGCTACGCGGTCGACGGGGGCTGGCGGAACGATGGCTGGCCCGCCTTCCAACTCGACGGGTACGGGCTGTGGCTCTGGAGCCTCTGCGAGCACGCGGCCACGAACGGTTCGGCGCCCAGCGACGACCTCGCGCGCGCCGCCGACCTGGTCGCGCGCTACGTCGCGGCCTTCTGGGACGAGCCCTGCTACGACGTCTGGGAGGAGCACCGTTCGCAGCTCCACACCTCCACCCTGGCATCGACCCTCGCCGGCCTGCGGGCCTACACGCGGCTGGGCATCGGGGCCGACGAGCGCGTCGCGTCGGCGATCGCGTCGCTCGAAGCGATGCTGCGCGACGAGTGCGTCGTCGACGGCCGCTTCGTGAAGTACGTCGCCAACCCGGTGGTCGACGCCTCGCTGCTGTGGCTGGCCACGCCCCTCGCCGTGGTGGCGGCGGACGACCCGCGGATGGTCGCGACCGTCGCGGAGATCGAACGCACCCTGGTCGTCGACGGGGGCCTCATGCGCTTCGCCACCGACACCTTCTACGGCGGCGGGGCGTGGATCCTGCTCACGGCGTGGCTCGGCTGGCACCACGCACGCCGGGGCGAGCACGGGCGCGCGCGGGCGTGCCTCGAGTGGATCGAGCGCCAGCGCGACGCCGCGGGCCTACTCCCGGAACAGGTGCCGACGGCGAGGACGAACCCGCGCTTCCTGCGCTATTGGACTCGGCGGTGGGGCACGAGCGCCAAGCCGCTGCTCTGGTCGCACGCGATGACGATCGTGTTGCGCGCGGCGCTGGAACCGGATCGGGCCGCCTGACGGTTCCTCGCCGAGGATCTGGCGCCCCGCCCCTCGTGTGCCGGCGAGCCCGCCGCGCTGCGGCGACCGAACCTCCCGCCCCCACCTGGTACCCTCCGGCACGATGCCGACCGCCACCACCGCCACCGCACCCGTCCTCGTCGCCACGGGCGTCGGCGTGCGCTTGGGCGGCACCCACATCCTCGAGGCCGTGGACCTGAGCGTCGCCCCCGGCGACCTCGTCCTGCTCGTCGGCCCCAACGGCGCCGGCAAGAGCACGCTGCTGCGCGCGCTCGTCGGGCTGCTGCCGTCGTCCGGCGACGTGCGCATCGCCGGGAGCCTGCCGGCCACCGACGCGGCCCGCGCCGCCTTCGCCTACGCCCCCGACGAGCCCGCCCTGTACGAGGACCTGACCCTCGCCGAGCACGCCCGCTTCACCGCCGCCCTCTACCAGCGCCCCGAGGCGGAGGCGACCGCCCTCGCCTGGCTCGACGCCTTCGACCTTGGTGACAAGCTCGCCGAGGTCCCCGGAAGCCACTCCCGCGGCATGCGCCAGAAGCTCGGGCTCGCCCTCGCCCTCGGCCTGGGCATGCCGCTCACGCTGCTCGACGAACCGTTCAACGGCCTCGACGCGGACGCCCAGGCGACCCTGCGGGCGGGCCTGGTGGAGCGCGCCGCCGCGGGCGGCGCCATCGTCCTGACCGGCCACCAGCAGGAGCGGCCGGCGGCGCTCGGCGCCCGCGTGCTGGCGCTGCGCGGCGGGCGCGTGGTCGACGCGGCGTGAGCCGCGGCGGCGG
>ERZ869909.1671-NODE-1671-length-17261-cov-34.485917_pt1 | contig 17261 bp, 11 predicted proteins | sample MGYA00520892_ERZ869909 | MGnify/ENA primary metagenome ERZ869909 (study PRJEB32215, sample SAMEA104723947) | bioreactor metagenome | biome: bioreactor; feature: anaerobic bioreactor; material: water | place: China | collected 2015-03-12 ...
CGCGTCACGCCCATGAGGCCCAGCACGTAGAGCGGCATGAAGGCGAAGAAGAAGCCGAGCACCCAGCCCCAGAACGATACCTTGCCCCAGAACGGATCCAGCCGGAAGCCGAACGCCTTTGGGAACCAGTAGATCATGCCGGCGAAGAGGCCGTAGACCACGCCGCCGATGATCACGTTGTGGAAGTGCGCGACGAGGAACAGCGAGTTGTGGAGCACGAAGTCGGCCGGCGGCACGGCGAGGAGCACGCCGGTCATGCCGCCGATGACGAAGGTGAGCATGAACGCGACGGTCCACATCATCGGCAGCTCGAAGCGAATGCGGCCGCGGTACATCGTGAACAGCCAGTTGAAGACCTTCGCGCCCGTCGGGATCGAGATGATCATGGTCGTGATGCCGAAGAACGAGTTCACGCTCGCGCCCGATCCCATCGTGAAGAAGTGATGCAGCCACACGAGATAGGAGAGGATGGTGATCACGACGGTCGCGTACACCATCGAGGTATAGCCGAACAGGCGCTTGCCGGAGAACGTCGCCGCGATCTCGGAGAAGATGCCGAACACGGGCAGGATCAGGATGTAGACCTCCGGGTGGCCCCAGATCCAGATGAGGTTCACGTACATCATCGGGTTGCCGCCGAGGTCGCTGGTGAAGAAGTTGGTTCCCACGTAGCGGTCGAGCGAGAGGAGAACGAGCGTCGCCGTCAGGACCGGGAAGGTCGCGACGATCAGCACGTTGGTGCAGAGCGACGTCCAGACGAAGACCGGCATCTTCATCATGGTCATGCCGGGCGCGCGCATCTTCACGATGGTGCAGATGAGGTTGATGCCGGAGAGCGTCGTGCCGACGCCTGCGACCTGCAACGACCATATGTAATAGTCGACGCCGACGCCCGGACTGAACTCCGCACCCGATAACGGTGGATAGGCGAGCCAACCCGTCCGCGCGAACTCGCCGACGAACAGCGACATCATCATCAGCACGGCGCCGCCGGCCGTCATCCAGAAACTGAAGTTGTTGAGGAACGGGAAGGAGACGTCACGCGCGCCGATCTGGAGCGGCACGATGTAGTTCATCAGGCCCGTGACCAGCGGCATCGCGACGAAGAAGATCATGATCACGCCGTGGGCGGTGAAGATCTGATCGTAGTGGTGCGCGTTGAGGTAGCCTTCCGAGCCGCCGAAGGCCATGGCTTGCTGAATGCGCATCATGATGGCGTCCGCGAAGCCGCGCAGCAGCATCACGATGCCGAGGATCATGTACATGATGCCGATGCGCTTGTGGTCGACCGTGGTGAACCACTCCTTCCACAGGTAGCCCCACAGGCGATAGCGGGTGATGCCGGCCGCGATCGCGACGCCGACGAGGGCCACCACGCCGAAGGTGGCAACCAGGATCGGCTCGTGGATCGGGATGGCATCCCACGTCAGGCGGCCGAAGATCAGCTTCGTCAGATCAATGTTGTCGAACATGCGGAGATCTCAGGTTCCGGAAAGTGCGCGCGACAGCAGTCCTGCGTCGAGCTTGGGGGGTGCGAGAGACATCAGCGGCGGACGCGGCAGGCCGGCTCCGAGGAGCGGCTCGCGGTCGCGCGGACGGGGCGTCGGCTCAGGTTGCTCGGCGGCGGCCACGGCTTCCTCGGTGGTGCAGATGCCGATCACCGCGGTGGCCTTGGGTCCGAACAGCGCGCTGCGGGCTGCGGGCTCGTTGCTGTCGGCCGGCTGGAGCAAGTTGATCCCCGCGAGGCCGAGGCCGCCCCTGGCGTCGATGGCCATCATCTCGTCCATGCACATCTTGCCGGGCTCGGCGCAGCGGTCGCGGATCAGGCGGAAGAGCTGCGGCTCGAACGACGCGTAGTAGCGCACCGGCTCGTTCTCGCTCGGCTTGGCGAGTTCCAGGTAACTTGCCCGATCGAGGGCATCCCCTTCGGCCTTCACCTTCTCGACCCAGGTGTCGAAGCCTTCCTCATTGGTGCCATGGAAGGCGAAGCGCATTCCCGAGAAACCGTCGCCGCTGTAGTTGGTGGAGAATCCTGTGAAGGTGCCTTGCTTATTGATCACGCCGTGCAGCGTCGTCTCCATGCCCGGCATGGCGTAGATCATGCCCGCGAGCGCCGGGACATAGAACGCGTTCATCACCGACGTTGCCGTGAGTCGGAAGCGGATCGGGCGGTCCACCGGCGCCGCCATCTCGTTCACGGTGGCGATGCCGTGCTCGGGATAGATGAAGAGCCACTTCCAATCGAGGGCGGCGACTTCGACCTCGAGCGGCTTGACCTCGGCGGCGACCGGCTGACCCTGCGCCACGCGGTCCAGCGGGCGATAGGGATCGAGCAGGTGCGTCCACATCCAGGTGATGGCGCCGAGGCAGATGATGATGAGCAGCGGTGCGGCCCAGATCACGAGCTCCAGATAGGTGGAATGATTCCAATCTGGGTCGTAGTCCGCGGGATTTTTCGCTTCGCGGTATTTCCAGGCAAAGAAGACGATGAGCGCCATCACCGGAACGATGATGAGCAGCATCAGGACGGTGGAGATCACGACGAGGTCGCGCTGCTGAAGCGCGATATCGCCCGAAGGATTGAGCACCACGAGGTCGCAGCCTCCGAGCAGGAGGGCAAGCGGCATCAGTGCTAGCAGTTTAAGACGGCTCATGACGTGCGATCCGGATGTTCACGCGGCTTGGTGTGCAGCGCTACCGCTTGGCGCGCGAACATCACATTGGACAATTTGCCCACTCCCGCGACAGGCCGCTCACGCATACGACGGCGGTGAGGCGTGTCGGCTGGATCCGGGACGCGAGCGAACCCTCATCTGGATGGCGATCATGGCTCAATCTTCGGCATCGATGGCAGCACACGGCGGGGTCGGGCCCGAGGCGCGTCACAGCGACGTGGCGCCGGGCGAGATTGCCGTCGGTGTGTTCATCGGTCGCACGTCCGAGTACTTCGACTTCTTCGTCTACGCGATCGCGTCGGTCATCGTGTTTCCGAAGCTGCTGTTCCCCCATGTCGATGCGCTGACGGGAACGCTCTACTCGTTCGGCATCTTCGCGCTGGCCTTCATCGCACGCCCGTTCGGCACCGCGATCTTCATGGCGGTGGACCGCGCCTACGGCAAAGGCGTGAAGATGACGATCTCCCTGTTCCTGCTCGGCACGGCGACGGTCGCCATCGCGTTCCTGCCCGGTTACGAGAGCATCGGCGCGGTTGCGATCTGGCTTCTCGCCATCGCGCGGATCAGCCAGGGAATCGCGCTTGGCGGCACGTGGGACGGGCTCGCCTCGCTCCTGATCCTCAACGCGCCGGAGAAGAACCAGGGCTGGTATGCGATGATCCCACAGCTCGGGGCGCCTGCCGGCCTCATCGTCGCGAGCGCGCTGTTCGCGTTTTTCGTCGGCAACCTGTCGTCGCAGGACTTCTTCGACTGGGGCTGGCGCTATCCGTTCTTCGTCGCGTTCGCGATCAACGTCGTGGCGCTCTTTGCGCGTCTTAGAATCGTTTCAACGTCGGAATACACGGAGTTGTTCGAGAACCGCGAGCTTCAGCCCGCCCGCGTCCGCGACACTTTGCGCGCTGAAGGCGGTCACGTCCTGACGGGCGCCTTCGCGCCGCTCGCGAGCTTCGCCCTCTTCCATATGGTGACCGTGTTCCCGCTGTCGTGGGTCTATCTGTTCACCAGCGAGGCCATCTCGCGCTTCCTGATCATTCAAACCACCGCGGCGTTCTTCGGTCTCGCTGCCATCTTTGCGTCGGGCGTGATCGCGGACCGGATCGGCCGGCGATCGCTTCTGATGGGCACGGCGCTTGCCATTGGCGCGTTCAGCGGCTTTGCGCCGCAACTTCTCGATGCAGGGCCCGTCGGGGAATCGGCCTTCATGATCCTCGGCTTCATTCTGCTCGGCCTGTCGTTCGGGCAATCGTCGGGCGTCGTCGCCTCCGGCTTTTCGAAGGCGTACCGCTATACCGGCTCCGCCATCACCACCGATCTCGCGTGGCTGTTCGGTGCCGGCTTCGCTCCGTTGGTCGCTCTTACGCTATCATCCAATTTCGGGCTGATGTCGGCGGGCGCTTATCTTCTATCGGGCGCCGTCTGCACGGTCATCGCGCTGTGGCTGAGCGAGCGGATCGCCGCCAAGAAGGCGTGACCGCCGGTGACGGAGGACGACGGTCGTTCTCGCCCGTCACGTCGGCGTCATGATGCGGCTCTGGAACTGATAGAGCCAGGTTTCCGTCAACGGTTCGCCGGCAAGCTCCAGATAAAGACGCATGTCGGCGACGGTGTCGGGCTCGATCTCCAGATCGAATACGGCGCGCCAGACGTTGCCGTCGGGGACGGGCTCGGCGAACGTTCTCACGATCTCGCCTGCGGAGCTCGTCACCATGACGTCGGGGAAGACGCCGTAGGGAATGCGCGTCATCACCTGCGGTCGGTCGAATTCGACGGCGAACCGATAGGCGTTGGCGGGCCGCGGTTTGCCGGGCTCTCCGCCCTTGCCGACGCGTGTGGCGACCGTCTGCGCGACGTTGTCGGCGGGATACGGCTCGTCGTTTGTCCAGTGCAAACGATAGGAGAGCTCATAGCTGTTGCCGGCCTTCGCCGGCGCGGCCGGAACCCAAAACGCGCCGACGTTGTCGTGGATCTCGTCGTCCGTCGGAATTTCGAGAAGCTGCACGGCGCCTTCGCCGAGCGGTTTCAACGGCTCCACCCATAGGCTCGGCCGCCGGTCGTATCGCACGCCGTCCTGGTAGTTGCTGAAGTTGCGATCGCGCTGCAGGAGGCCGAAACCTTTCGGGCTTTCGCCAACAAATGCGGAGACGGTGGTTGCGGGGGGATTGTTGAGAGGCCGCCAGATCCGTTCTTCGTCCGCCGTCCAGATCGCCAGACCATCGGAATCGTGCACCTCGGGGCGCCAGTCGTTCAGTTGCTGGCCGCCGTACTCGCCGTACCAGAACATGGAGGTGAGGGGGATCAGCCCCAGGCGCTCGACATCCTTGCGAAGGAAGATGCTGCTTTGGACGTCCATGACGACGCCCTTGGTCCGATCCAGCCCGCGCAGCATGGAGAAGCGGAATGCTCCGGTGACGCTCGGGCCGTCGAGCAGCGCGTGGACGATCACGGGGGCGTCGGGGCGTTCCGCGCCTTCGATGTAGAATTCGGTGAACGCGGGGAATTCCTCGTCGCGCTCGGGAACGGCTGCGTCGATGGCGATGCCGCGGGCCGAGAGGCCGTACTGGCCGAGCCCTCCGATCGCGCGGAAGTAGGACGCGCCGAGAAAGGCCACCCAGTCCTGTGTCTCCCAATCGCCGGAGCTGTTCCACTCCTGGAACCGGAAGCCTGCGAATCCGGAATCGTTCGGCAGCGCGCGCGCCGGACTGTCGGACGGCATGTCGAACAGCTCAGGCCGATACTCGACCTCGCGGGCTTCTCCGTTCTTCACGAGATGCATTTGGACGGCGTTGCCGAAGTAGCGCCCCAAGTGGAAGAACGTCACAGGATAGGCGCCGCTGCTGCCCGCATAAGGAGCGCCCTTGGTACGAAACTTGATCTTGCCGTGGGCGTCGTAGTCGATCTGCTCGACAATATCCGGTCTCGGCCGCGGCGGAGCGACATACGCGCTGGCGGCCATCTGGCGTGCGCGGCGGATCAGGGCTTCGTACGAGAACGGTTTGGCGGTGTCTCCTCCTGCGGCGAACGCGCGGCGCGCGTGCGCCGGTACTGCCAGAAGCGTCGCCAGTGCCATGCTGGTGCGGAAAATTTCGCGCCTGTTCACTCCGCTCATTCTGCCTCCTTTCGCTTCGTTGCTATTTCGTGCGTTCGCTCCGGTTGAGCCGCAGATCGTCGCGTGCCCCTCACCTCGTTTTGGTCATGTGCCTATGTTCGGATTTGCAGGATACGGTTCGCAGTGAGATGGGATCTGCATGCGAAGGCTGGAGATCATTGATGGCCTTCGAGGATACTTCCTCGTCTTCATGATGATCAATCACCTGACGTTCGTCGGGGGATACTGGCTCGTTCACGCCAACCACAACCAGCTCGCTTTCGTGGAGGATGCGCAAGGTTTCATCTTCCTGTCGGGATTTCTGATCGGCCTCATCAGCGTTCGGAAAATGGAAAAGTCCGGGTTCGGTTCCGGAGCGCGTGCGATCTGGCGCCGTGCGCGCGCTCTTTATGTCTATGTGCTCGCGGTGCTGGCAGCCATGCTGGTCGCCATTGTCGTGCTGCCCGATGCCGGCGATATCTGGGCAGAGTGGATCGGGGATCTGCGGCCCAGCGATCCTGTTCGCGTTCTGTCCGCTGCGCTGATGATCTTTCAGCCGACGTACATGGACATCCTGCCGCAGTACATCTTCTATATGCTTTTTGCGCCCTTTGCCGTGTGGCTGACGCTCAAGGGACGCGGAGAGTGGGTTCTGCTCGCCTCTGCCCTTTTGTGGGTGGCCGCGCAGCTCGGCGTTCAAAAGCCGCTGACCGGGCCGGTCGACGAAGCGCTCAAGGGCTCTGGGCAGTTCGGCATCCGAAATCATTTCAACCTGCTCGCGTGGCAGATCGTCTTTTTCGTTCCGCTCGTGTTCGGGGTGCTCACGGCGCGGAACAAGATCGAATGGGACCGCATCTTTGCGCCGTCCCGCTCGATCATTCCAATCGCCGCTCTCGCGTTCTGCCTGCTTTTCCTGCCCTGGCGCGTTGCGACGCGGTTCGATTTCCTCAGCGATGAGATGTTGCGCCAGCTCATGCCGTTCGAGGTCAGGGCCGACTTCGGGATGGTGTACCTGCTCAACTTCGCCGCCGTCGCGAGCGGTGTCGCATGGCTCGCCATCGCCGGGCCGCGACACCGCTCCCAGATCGTGCAGGCCATGGCCACGGCGTTCAGATGGCTGATGACGCGGTCCTTCCTGCGCCTGCTCGGCCGCCATTCGCTGCAGGTCTATGCGTGGCACGTCGTTCTGGTCTATGCCGTCATCTACATCGACTTGCGAACCCCCGAATTCTCGCAGATGACGAAGACGGCGATCGCCGTCGCCGCTGTCCTTCTGCTCGCTCTTCCGCCGCTCTGGCGGGACCGCTATCTGTGGATGGGCTCCAACGCACGCGGCGCAGGCCGAGCCGCATGACGCGGGGCGGGTGAAGCGCCAGTTTTTTGTCAAAAGGTGGCACGATGAGCGGTGCGAACGCCGTCACGATCTACGGCATCAAGAATTGCGACACGATGAAGAAGGCGCGGGCGTGGCTTGCCGAGCACGGCATCGAGGCTGCGTTCCACGACTACAAGGCCGAAGGGATCGACAGGGCCCGGCTCGAGCGCTGGAGCAAAGAGGTCGGCTGGGAGACGCTGCTCAATCGTGCCGGCACCACGTTCCGCAAGCTCGATGATGCGGATAAAGAAGGTCTCAACCAGAAGAAGGCGATCGCGCTGATGCTCGCGCAGCCTTCGATGATCAAGCGGCCGGTGCTCGAGATCGAGGCTCGTACGCTGCTGGTCGGCTTCAAGCCGGAGGCGTATGCGCAGGCCCTTAAACGCTGAGGGCGCGAACGCCCCGGGCGTGGCTACGTCGTGTGTCTGCGTGAGGATCCGCCGATGATCAAGACGCCCAAGAAAAGCGATTTCCCGGTCTCGAACGTGCGGCGCTATCTCGAGCCCGGGCCCATCGTGCTCGTGTCGTCGGCCTGGGACGGCCGCAGCAATATCATGACGATGGGCTGGCATACGTGCATGGAGTTCACGCCGGCTCTGGTCGGCTGCGTCATCTCGGCCGGCAACCACAGCTTCGACATGGTGCGGCAGAGCGGCGAATGCGTGATCAACCTGCCGACGACCGCGCTCACGGATACCGTCGTCGGGATCGGCAACACGTCGGGTGCCGAGATCGACAAATTCGCCCACTTCGGATTGACGCGGGTGCCGGCGGACAAGGTCGCCGCCCCGCTGATCGGCGAATGCCATGCGAGCTTCGAGTGCCGGCTTGCCGACGATCGTCTGGTCGAAGCCTACAACTTCTTCGTGTTCGAGGTCGTGAAGGCGCATGTCGCCGCGTCACCGAAGCATCCGGAAACGCTGCACTATACCGGCGACGGCGTGTTCATGGTGTCGGGCAAGATCATCAGCCGGCGGTCCCGGTTTCTGCCCGAGATGCTCTGACGGAACCGGTTATGCTCATGAAAACGCAAAAGACGGGACAGGTGTGCGGGGCCTGTCCCGTCCATTGACGTGCTCATTTCGAGACTAAGTCTCTCCCTGAGACGTAAGAATGCGGATCGACTGCCAACGCGGGGACATAAGCATTCGCTCCACACGGGCAATAACGGAATCGGACGGGGTTTATTCTGCCCTCGAGCCCTCTTCGGCAAAAAAATATTCAGGCTACGTTCCCCAATTCCGACATCATCGTCGCCAGCGGGATCGCGGTTGGGGCCCCGGTCACAGGGACGGGCGCGGGGAGGCGTGCGATGCGCCCGCCGCCTCGTGCTCTCCGTGTCCTTCCTTTTCCTGCTGCCGGCGGCCGAGGAAGGTGCCGGTGCCTGCCCAGAAGAGCGCAATGCCCGAGCCGATCAGCATCGCGAGCCAGGGCTGCTCGGCGATGACGTCGAGGCCGCGCTTCACCCAGCCGCCGATCGCGTCGCCGCCGCGATAGACGACGGTGTCGATGAAGCTCTTGGCCTTGTACTTCTCCTCGGGCGGGACGACCGTGTAGAGCATTTCACGCCCGGGCCGGACGAGCGCGTACTCGCCCACGCGACGCACGACCATGACGACGACGAGCACCGCGAACACGGGCGCGAAGGCGAGCCACAGGAAGCCCGCGGCCATCACGAGCGGCACGGCGACGAGGAGCGCCGTGATCCCGAACCGTTCTGCGATGCGTCCCGTGATCAGGATCTGAATCAGGATCGTCAGTGTCTGCACGATGGTGTCGATCATGCCGAACACCTGCGTCTGGCGCACGCGGTCCGGGAAGGTCTCGGCGACGAGCTTCGCCTGCTCGAAGTAGAGGAACGTATTCACGACCGCGAGCAGCACCACGAACAGCGCGATGCCGATCAGGTAGCGCGAGCCGAGCACGGCGGTTGCGCCCGCGAGGGGGTGCCCGCCAAGCGGCCTGGTGCGCGGTTCCACCTCCTCGTCCGGCAGCGGGCGGCGGTCTCGCCAGTGATGGAGCCACACGGCGGGTGCGGCACTCACTGTCAGAAGGATTGCCGAGAGTCCCATGAGGCCGGCGTGGCCGATGGGCGATACGAGGACCGTTCCGAGGATCGGGCCGGTCAGGCCGCCGAGGCTCGCGCCGGCCGCGATCATCGCGAACAGGCGCTTGGCCTGCGAGACGGCGAGAATGTCGGCGAGCACGCTCCATGCGAGCGAGATCACGAGCAGGTTGAACACCGAAAGCCAGACGTAGAACGTGCGCGCGATCCAGACGTTGTCGGGATCCTGCGTGAAGGCGGCGGCGAAGGCGAACAGGTTGAGCGCGAAGAACGCGTAGGTCCACGGCAGGATGCGCCGTCGCGGTGCCTTGGAGGCGATCCATCCGAACACGGGGAGCGCGATCAGCGTCGCGACGAAGGTGGCGGTGAAGAGCCACTGCAGGTTCTGCACGCCGCCCGCGATGCCCATCGTCTCGCGCACCGGGCGCAGCATGAAGTAGCCGGTGAACAGGAGGAAGAACATGGCCGCGCCCGCGAGCACGGCCGGCACCTCTTCCGCGCGCACATTGAAGAACGATCTCACGCGCGCGCGCTGTGCATCCCAGTAACCTTCCATGAGGTTAGGCCAACGCGGCGATGAGATCGTTGCGCTGGTCTTCCGTCAGCACGGGGCCGAGCCCCGCCTTCAGGTTGTCGGCCTGGCGGTGCGGTTTGCCCGTTGCGGGGATCACCACCGTCACCGCTGGATGGCTGAGGGCGAACCTCAGGAAGGCCTGCGCCCAGGACGTGATCCCGACCTCGGCGGCCCAGGGCGGAAGCTCCTTGTCGGCGACCCTCGCAAACAGTTTTCCGTCCTCGAACGCGCGGTTGATAATGACGGCGACACCGAGGTCCTGCGCAAGCGGCAGCACCCGCTTTTCCGCGCCGCGCGTCACGACGGAATAGTTGATCTGCAGGAAGTCCGGCTTTTCGGTCTGGACGATGTCGGCGAGGCGATCCTGCGCCTGCTCCAGATAGTGCGTGACGCCGACGTAGCGGGTCTTGCCCTGCTCCTTGAGCTCGCGGCAGAGGGCGAGCTGGGTCTCGAGGTCGCCGAGGTTGTGGACCTGAAGCAGCTCGACCTTGTCCGTCTTGAGACGTTTCAGCGTGTCGTTGAACTGGGCGAGGCCCTGCTCGCGGCCCTGCACGCCGGAAATTTTGGTTGCGAGCCAGGCTTTGGGCGTCAGTCCCGCGTCGGCGAGGAGCGCGCCCATCACATCCTCGGCGTTGCTGTAGGTCGGCGCGGTGTCGATGACTGTGCCGCCGCCCTCGAAAAAGGTTTTCAGGACTTCGCGCAGGTCTTCATATTCCGGAGTGCCGGGAGCGACTTCGAAGCTTCCGGACGTGCCCATGCCGATGACGGGGATCTGCTCGCCGGTTGAGGGAATGGCGCGGGTTGCCAGGGCTTGAGCGGCCGATTTCTCGGCGCGCGCATTGCCTGCGCCTCCGACCAACGGGCTCAGCGCCAGTGCCGCTGCCGCAGAAGACGTCGAGGCGAGGAAGCTGCGGCGCGTGTGCATGTCTCGTTTTTCCTTCGAGCTTGGGGGCGAGGGCGATTTGCGATGCTGTCCGGCTGATTAACCCACTGCCAATATAGGGGCCGATCCCCGACGCGCCAGAGCGTTCCGGACCTCAATAATCCCGGATCGGCGATGCGCCGATTCGATACGCAGACGGAATGGTGCGGAAAAGGAACGGGCCCCCCAGCGGGGGGAACTGGGGGGCCTCAAAATCGAGCGTCGCCAAGCGTGGGTGGGGGGAGCCCGTGGCGACGCTCCGTCTTACCAGAGGCGTGGGGGGAACGGCTCTGGCAGATCTGGGAAGCCAACGGCGGGGAGGGCGCTTTGGTTCCCGGAAGAACCATGCAACTTTTGGATGGCTGCCCGCTGTTCCGCGCGGAACAAGCGGGCGCAGTGTCCAGGTGCGCGCAAATGTCTCCCCCCGGGGGAGAAAGGCACCCGGAGGAGACGCGTATCTTGCGCCTCCCTCTTTGCGTCAGTCGAGGTCGGCAACCTCTGCCGGCCCGCCGCCCCGCATGCGATGCGCGAGCGTCGCTTCGATGAACATGTCGATGTCGCCGTCGAGAACCTCGTCCGGGTTCGAGCTCTGCTCGCCGGTGCGAAGATCCTTCACGAGCTGATAGGGCTGGAGCACGTACGAGCGGATCTGGTGGCCCCAGCCGATGTCGGTCTTCGCCGCCTGCTCGGCAGACGCCTTCTCCTCGCGCTTCTTGAGCTCGAACTCGTAGAGGCGGGCCTTGAGGCGCTTCAAGGCGATGTCCTTGTTCTGGTGCTGGGAGCGCTGCTCCTGGGCGAAGATGACGATGCCGGTCGGCCTGTGCACGAGGCGCACGGCCGATTCGGTCCGGTTCACGTGCTGGCCGCCCGCGCCGCTCGAACGCGCGAACGAGATGTCGATGTCGGCGGGGTTGATCTCGATCTCGATCGAGTCGTCGATCACCGGATAGACGGTGACGGACGCGAAGCTCGTGTGGCGGCGGGCGTTCGAATCGAACGGCGAAATGCGCACCAGCCGGTGCACGCCCGCCTCCGTCTTGAGCCAGCCGTACGCGTTCTCGCCCTGGATTTCGAGGGTTGCCGACTTGAGGCCGGCTTCTTCGCCAGGGCTTTCGTCCACCACCTTGACCTTGAAGCCGCGCCGCTCCGCCCAACGCATATACATGCGCGTCAGCATGGCGGCCCAGTCCTGGCTCTCCGTGCCGCCGGCGCCGGCATGGACTTCGACATAGGTATCCATGCCGTCGGCTTCGCCCGACAGCATGGCTTCGATGCTCTTGCGCTGCACTTCGGCGTCGAGCCGCTTCAGCGCGCCTTCGCACTCGGTGACGGTGGCGTCGTCGGATTCCGCCTCGCCGAGTTCAATCAGCGTGACGTTGTCCTCGAGCTCGCGTTCGATGCGGCGGAATTCGGTCAGGGATTTTTCGAGCTGCTGGCGCTGGCGCATGACGCGCTGAGCCTCGCCAGGGTCGTTCCAGAGCGCGGGGTCTTCCGCGCGCCGGTTGAAGTCGGCTAGCCGTGCCTCGGCTTGCTCCGGGTCAAAGATACCTCCTCAAGAGGTCGAGTGCCTCTTCGATGGACGTGACAATTTTCTGCGCTTCGGCGCGCATGGGGGCCTCCCGGTGCCGCTAATTCGTTTCGAAATGTGCGTGTTGGGTTGACATATAGTTGTGGCGGCGGGCGATGTAAACGCGGCGCAGCGCTGCATCGCGCGGGCCCCACCGGCAAGGTTTCTAAAACCCGGGAAAACTTATCACCACATGCCGCCAGGGCCGCCGCCGTAGCCCGGCATCTGCGGGCTTGTCTGCCAGCCCTGCTGCTGGGCGCCGCTCCCGCGCGCTGGAGGGGCGCCGGCGGCGCTCTGCGCGTAGGGATCGGAGAAGCCGATGACGGAGTAGGCGTCATCCGGCTCTTCGTCGGGCTTGAAGGCTTCCATGATCGCGGACGGATCGTCGGGAGACGCGCGCAGTCCCGTCTTCAGGTTGGTGCGCACGAGCTTGATGCCCGGAGGATTGCGGAACGGGATCGCGGGCTGGTCGGCGAGCGCTTCCCTCATGAAATCGCCGAAAATCGGAACCGCGAGGCGTCCGCCCGTGCTGGTTTTGCCCATCGGGCGCGGCGAGTCGAAGCCGATGAACACGCCGACCACGAGGTCCGGCGAGTATCCGACGAACCACGCGTCCTTCGCTTCGTTGGTGGTGCCAGTCTTGCCGGCGAGCGGGCGGTTCAGCGCCTTCAGCGACGTGGCCGTGCCGCGCTGGATCACGCCTTCCAGGATCGAGGTGGTCTGGAATGCGGTGTATGTGTCGATGATCTGGGGCCGGTCGTCGGGGATGTCCGGTTCCGCCTGCCCGTTCCAGGTCTCGCCTGTGCAGCCGACGCATTCGCGGGCGTCGTGGCGCCATACGGACTTGCCCCAGCGATCCTGGATGCGGTCGATCAACGTCGGCCGGATCGCCTTGCCGCCGTTGGCGAGCATCCCGTAAGCCGTGGCGAGGCGCAGCAGCGTGGTCTCGCCCGCGCCAAGCGACATCGAGAGCACGGGCATGAGATCGTCGTAGATCCCGAAGCGGCGCGCGTATTCGGTGATGATCGGCATCCCAAGATCCTGCGCGAGGCGCACGGTCATCTGGTTGCGCGATTTCTCGACACCGACGCGCAGCGTGAGCGGCTCGGCGACGGTGTCGCGCTCGTAATTCTCGGGCCGCCATATGTCGAGGCCGGGACCCTGCTCGATCTCGATCGGCGCGTCGAGGACGATGGAGGTCGGCTTGTAACCGTTGTCGATGGCGGCGGCGTAGACGAAGGGCTTGAAGGCGGAGCCGGGCTGGCGGCGAGCTTGCAGCGCGCGGTCGAACTGACTCATCGAGAACGAGAAGCCGCCCACGACGGCGAGCACGCGGCCCGTGTGCGGATCGAGCGCGATGAGGCCGCCGCCCACCTCGGGGATCTGCATCAGCGACCAGGCGCCGGCCAGATCGTCCTCGTCCTTCGGGGCCACGTAGATCACGTCGCCGACGGAGACGACGTCGGAGACGGTCTTCGGCTCGGCGCCTTTGACCTTCGCCCATTTCATCTCGGCGAGCGTCAGCTCGACGGCGTGACGCTCGGGCGTCAGCGATCCATCCTGCTTGCGCTGCGGGCGGAGCCCGACGACGGCCTTTGTCTTCTCCATCGAGAGGACGACGCCGAGCCGCCAGGGCGCAATGTCGCTCGGCATTTCGATGGCGCCGAGCGGAACGCCCCAATCGCCCTCGACCTCGATCTTCTTCACGGCGCCGCGCCAGCCGCGGCTGCGGTCGAAATCGACGAGGCCCTTGGTCAGGGCCTTGCGCCCGATGCGCTGCAGGCGCGGATCCAGCGTGGTGCGGACGGAGAGCCCGCCCGCGTAAAGCTTGGCCTCGCCGTAGGCCGAGAGCAGCGAGCGGCGCACCTCTTCGGCGAAATACTCGGCGGCGAAGATGTGCGCGCCGCTGGGGCGGATGTTGACGGTGAGCGGCTTTGCGCGCGCTTCGGCCGCTTCCTCGCCGGTGATGTAACGGTTCTCGGCCATCTGGCCGATCACCCAGTTGCGCCGGTCGGTGGCGCGCTGCGTCTGGCGGAAGGGGTGATAGTTGTTCGGCGCCTTGGGAAGGGCCGCGAGGTAGGCGACCTCCTCGACCGACAGGTCCTTCAGCTCCTTCGAGAAGTAGGCGAGGCTCGCGGCTGCCACGCCGTAGGCGCCGATGCCGAGATAGATCTCGTTGAGATAGAGCTCGAGAATCTTGTCCTTCGAATAGGCGCGCTCGATGCGGATGGCGAGGATCGCCTCCTTGAGCTTGCGCTCCATGGTGCGGTCGGAGGAGAGCAGGAAGTTCTTGGCCACCTGCTGCGTGATGGTGGAGGCGCCTTCCGCGCGCCGTCCGCCGCCCTGGATCTGGGTTTCGACGAACCGCATGACCGCGCGCCCGATGCTCTGCAGGTCGAGGCCGCCGTGCTCGTAGAAGCGCTTGTCCTCCGCCGACAGGAAGGCGGCGATGACGTGCTTAGGGATGGCGTTGATGGGCACGAAGATGCGCCGCTCGCGCGCGTATTCCGCGATCAGCGAGCCGTCGTGCGCGTGGATTCGCGTCATCACCGGCGGCTCGTACTTGGCCAGGCTTTCATAGTCGGGCAGGTCCTTTGAGACCTGCCACAGCACGTAGCCGGCGCCGGCCGAGCCGACGAGGAAGAGAACGACGAACGCGCCAAAGCTCCAGCCGAGGAAGCTCAACAGCAGGCTTTTACGCCGCTGGGGCCGCGCTGCGCGAGACGCGCGCTGGGGTGGAGGAAGGGTGGGGGCTCGCATTCCGCCTTGGGTCCGCTCGACGGGTTTGTCGTTAACGTGTTCGCGTCTCGAAATGTCTCAGCGCATCTCGCCCGTGCGTTTCGTATCCGACGTCTTTCTCAAACGCTTATCGCACTGCTATTGCACTGCAACAACCCGTGGATCAAGTCGAACCATTACCATGGAATGTGGCATCACGTCGTCCGGTAAACGGCTCTGATCCCGAACCTCGTTAATTCCTTCAACGCGACGTGGAAAACCGTGCCTCGCTGCGGCGCTTTCTCCCGTCAGGGCGCCCCTGTCGTGGCGGTGCGCTTGGCGAAGTAGGCTTCGACGGCTGCGGCGATCGAGCCTGCCACCTCCTTGTGCCAAGCGGGCGAGCTCAAGAGCTTTTCGTCGTCCGGGTGGCTCAGGTAGCCGAGTTCGATCAGCACGGAGGGCGCGTGCGTCTGCTTCAAAACCTTGAATGCGGCGGCGCGCTGCGGCACCCGCGACAGGGCGACCTTGCGCTTCATCTTGCTCACGAGCGTGTTCGAAAAATCCGCCGAGAAGTTGGCGGTTTCGCGTTTCATGAGGTCGATCAGGATGCCGGTCACCTGATCGTCGTCGTTCACATCCGGTGCCTTCAGTCCGGCGACGAGGTCGGACGCATTCTCTTTCTCGGCCATCCGGCGGGCGTGCTCGTCGGATGCGCGCTCGGACAAGGTATAGATCGTCGCGCCGCGGATGGAGCGGGCGCCCCTGTCTTCCGCCAGAGAATCGGCGTGTAGAGATATAAAAAGGTCAACGCCTTGTTCGAGCGAGAGGTTCACCCTCTGGTCGAGCGAGATGAACACGTCGGAGGCTCGGGTCATGCGGACGTCGTAGCGGCCGGTTGCCCCGAGCTGGCGGCTCAGCTCCTTGGCGACGGCGAGCACGACGTCCTTCTCCAGCACGTTCGAGGCGCTGACGGCCCCGCCGTCGATGCCGCCATGGCCGGGGTCGATCATGATCACGGCCTTGTCGCGGAGGGGCTGTCTGACGGGCGGAGCCGCGCTCGCGGCAGCCGGGGCTTTGCGTTCGTCTTCGGCGGCCTTTCCGGCACCCGTCCCGGCTCCGAAGCTTTCGGGGGCGGTGGTCACCATGTCGAAGGTGAAGATGATGCCGTCGCTTTGGGGGGCTGCCGTCATGGCGGCCCGCTCGATCCGAACCGGGCCTGCGGTGTCGATGACGACGCGGGCCTTGCGCTCGGCGAAGAGGCCGTACCGGAACGCCTCGACGAGGCCGTGCCCCGCCTGGCCGGTGCCGTCGGGCAGCCGGAAGGAGACGTCCGGCAGGTCGACGATGACGCGGTAGGGATTGGCGAGGGTGAAGATTTCCGCGGTGACGCCGGCGGTCAGGTCGAGCCGGAAGGTGGTGCGCGTCTTGTCGCCGGAGAGGTGGGCCGCGGTGGCGGTAGCCTCGGGCGCGGCCAGCGCCGCCCCATACAACCAAGCGTGCGCCAGCATCGCAAGGAGGAGAAAGACCCCCTTGAGGACATGCGATCCGGTCTTCGTCCCCATCCCCTGCTGCACGCTATCCCTGTGGCGTTCGTGCGCAATTTATCACGTAGGTTCTACAAGTTAGGTCATATTTGCCGGTTTCGCGCAAGAGCGGGGCGGATTGTTGGGCCTCAACGTCCTCTTTCTCCGTAAACGGGCTTGCCACGCTGCGGGCGAACCCGTACAAAATTGACCCGCATCGTGTTGGACAGCGTCTGCTTCGCGCGAAGGTTGTTTTTGCATTTGGTTGCTTGGGCAGGTTGAGATCGGTGTGATGCCGGTCGCCGTATTCGCCGGGCAACGGAAGCAGACCATGCGCACGGGTTCGATGACACTTCGGTGCGTTCTTTAGCGTTCGGCGCCACGGCCCCTCCATTTTCGACGGGCCTCGCCGGAGTGATGCGCCGGAGCGCACCGTCCTTCTACGTCACGATCCGTGCCGGTCTCGGCAACGATGCGGCTTGCCCGGTCAGGCGCCGATGAAAGGGGCGCAGCGGGCGAGCAAGGACACGGTTCCGGCTCTCGAGGCGGTTCGCCCAAATCCCCGGCTGGTTCCTCGCGTCCTATCCCGTGACCGCGGCTCGGCTCGCGTGCGCGTCGTACCGCTATTCGGCTCGGTGTGTGCTGGAGTTTACTTGCCGCTTCCTGTTCCGGGCGACGTGTCGTCCGGCCATCTTTGAACCCCGACTTAGGGATACCCCAACGGGACCCATGCAGATCGACCGCCCATTCCCGTCTC
>ERZ869909.1672-NODE-1672-length-17261-cov-20.432845_pt1 | contig 17261 bp, 15 predicted proteins | sample MGYA00520892_ERZ869909 | MGnify/ENA primary metagenome ERZ869909 (study PRJEB32215, sample SAMEA104723947) | bioreactor metagenome | biome: bioreactor; feature: anaerobic bioreactor; material: water | place: China | collected 2015-03-12 ...
CCGAACAGAGTAGTTAAGCCCGTTAGCGCAGATGGTACTGCTATCCAGTGGGAGAGTATGTCGCCGCCTTCTTTAAAGAAAACCCTTCATCTTTTGATGAGGGGTTTTTTGTTTTATAGGTGAGCCGCAGTCCATCGATAGCTATCGGGGTGGTGCAGACGCCTTCTTTAAATCCAGATTGTGAAAACAGTCGGGATTTTTTTTTATTTAAAACAAGTACATACGAAAAATTAGTTTATATTAAAATCCCTTCACATTTTGCGAAGGGATTTCTTTTTAAATCACTTAAGTTCTTAAATTCATAAGGGTTTTAAAATTAAATTTTTTATATTTAAAAAATTAAAATATTTAAATGGAATTATTATGAAAAAAACTACTGAAATAATCAAATTTGCTTTTTTAGGATTGTTTTTATTTCTCATTGAAAATAATCATGCACAGGAACAAATAGCGGTAATACAAAATCCAAATGTATTATTGCTTGATGCTTTAACAGGGGATATAATAAACCCTTCATTTATTGACCTAGAGCCATTGGACCCCGGAACTCCAAAAGCTATTTTGCAGGTGGCTGATGAACTTTGGATTACTGATCAAATTAGGGATAGAATTGACCGATTTGATTTAGAAGGAAATCATTTAGGGCAAATAGGAGGTATTATGCCTGATGGAGGGCTAGATAATATTAAAGGAATGGAGTTAGTTGATGGTGAGGTATGGGTGACTAATGCCGGTACCCAGAATGATGCTCCGGGAAATGCAATTGTTAGATTTGATATGGACGGTAATAGTTTAGGTTTCTTTTTAACAGGTGGAGTTTCATCCTTTGATATTGTTGACAATGGAGATGGGGAAGTATACATATCTTATATTGGTACTAACACATCTAAAATAGAAAGAAGGGATTATGATGGGAATATACTAGGTAACATTGTTGAACCCGGTGTTGTAACTTTTATACAACAAATTCAAATTACTGCAAATAATGACCTGCTTGCAGGTGTTTTTAGCAATACCGGAGGCAGCGGAAATAATCAAGGCGTGTACAGATTTGCTGTAAACGATGGAAGCATTCTGGACTATTATTCACATAGCGGGTTGAGAGGTGTTAGAGAATTGGGTAATGGAAATATTTTATATACAAACAGTGGCGGAATACATCGTATTGATGTTGCTACCGGAATTAGTACAATGATATCTTCGGGGGGTGCTCAATTCTTTGGTTCTGTATTGTTGGTAGAATGTACTACTTATCCTGATGCGCCTACAGGAGTAGCATCTCAAACACATTGTGATGGAGATACAGTGGCTGATTTAGAAGCCATAGGTCAAAACATTAAATGGTATTTAAATCCAACAGGAGGTACAGCACTTCCATCCTCAGCACCACTTACAACGGGATCTTTATATTATGCAACACAGACCGTAGATGGCTGTGAAAGTGAAGATAGATTTGAGGTTGAAGTCTCTTTAACAATTGCTGAAACACCCACTGGAGATGCCATACAAACCTTTATGGAAGGCGCCACTCTGGCTGATGTTGTTGTTGACCCCGCCGATGTTACCTGGTTTGCAACTGAAGCAGATGCATTAGCCGGTAATAACCCTTTGCCTTTAAATACTGTATTAGTTGATGGTGAAACTTATTATGCCGTAAATATTGTGGATGATTGTTTAAGTGAACCTTTTGCAGTAACTGTTAATATCACTTTAAGCACTAATGATTTTGATAACTCAAGCTTTACTTTTTACCCCAACCCAACTGATGGAATTGTACAATTAAGTTATAATAAATCAATTACAGGAGTTACTGTTAGCAACTTATTGGGTCAAGTGGTATTAAACAAAGAGTTTGATTCAAATCAGGTTGAAATTGATTTGTCAACTCTTCCAAATGCTATTTATCTAATAAGAGTTAATTCAGAAAGTGGAAGTAAAGTTGTTAAAGTCATAAAGAAGTAAAATTAAGATATATTGAAAAAGCCACCCCTTGGGGTGGCTTTTTTATTTAGCCAAACATAGATTTCATTATATTTTTCAATCCTTTAAAAGCAAAATAAACTGCAGCAATCGCGATAATTAATCCAATAGGAAAAAACAAAAAGAAAGTAACGTTGGTTTTATTTAAAAACCCAAGTGTTATAAAATAAGGCCCCATAAACATAAGTGGAAGTGAAAGAGCCATAAATTTGACACCGCTCATCAATACCTTTTTATCTGTCTGTTTCAAAATTAACCTCTTTTATAATTTGTAATTACTTTTCTAACACTTTTATGTTCTTCTAAAAGTGCTTTTGCTTCTTTTTCAGAGAGATTTAGTTCTTTCATGAGCATTTTAATTCCGCGTTCCACCAGCTTGTTATTGCTTAATTGCATATCAACCATTTTGTTTCCCTTAACCCTTCCCAGTTGTATCATGGCAGTGGTTGAAATCATGTTCAATACCAATTTTTGGGCTGTACCGGCTTTCATCCTGGAACTTCCTGTTACAAATTCTGGTCCAACAACGACTTCAATCGGGAATTTTGCTGTTTTGGAAAGTGGACTACCTGAATTACACGTAATACAACCGGTGATGATATTATTTGAATTGCAAGCTTTCAAAGCACCAATCACATAAGGGGTTGTTCCTGATGCCGCAATTCCTATTACGATATCTTCAGAAGAAATGTGGTATGCTTTTAAATCTTCCCAGCCTTGAGTGACTGAATCTTCTGCAAATTCGACCGCTTTTCTTATGGCAGTATCACCACCCGCAATGAGGCCTATCACTAAGTCATGTGGAACACCAAAAGTTGGCGGGCATTCACTGGCATCGAGAATACCCAAACGCCCGCTTGTTCCTGCGCCAATGTAGAAAAGTCTTCCGCCAGTCTTAAGTTTTTCAACTACGATATTAGTCAAAGCTTCAATTTGTGGCAGGACTTTTTCAACGGCAAGAGCCACAGTTTTGTCTTCATTGTTTATATTTTCAAGCAATTCTTTCACTTCCATTTTTTCCAAATGGTCATAGCTTGAATCTGCTTCTGTGGTTTTAATAAAACTCATACCACAAATTTAAACATACTTATTGAACTGTATAATAAAAATGATAGACTTCTGAAATTCTAAAATACCCCAAAGGAAAATTATCGGGTTTGGTTTGGTTTGTAATATTTCCTCTCACCGTGGCCGGTTGGGTTTCAAACGGTCCGGCGGGAGCATCACCTTGTTGTAAAAGTGTGAAAATGTAGTTATAATTTCGTTCATTGATGCCATATAGTCTAAAAGTAACAACGTCCCCGGGCTTTAGGTCCTCGTTAGAATAGAATCCAAAAATAAGATTACAATCAAAAAATTCATCACTTAAAGCATCATATACATTTCCTTTAGAAGAGATTCCTTCAAAGAAATAAAAATTTCTTTCCCCGGGAGGGTCTGTAAAATATGCTTTGAGTTCAATATCTTCTCCCAAAAACCCTCCATCGTTTCTCTGCTCGACAAATTCAATGGGAACAGTACTTACAAGTTGATTGGTTGCTGAATATAGCTCCCCTTTATAAATAACTTCCAGTGTGTATCTTACATTTTCCATTGGTTCAATATCACCATAATACCACCCGTTTTCACCATGTAAAAAGGGATAAATGTTGCCAGTTTCATCTGTAATTGTAACTTCAGCATCTGTAACAGGCGGAATTTCTGAATCAAAATATGGCGCGGTTAAACTAAGTTTAATTTTAGGAAACTCTGTAACATTTGGTTCAGGATAATAGTTTATAGATGCTTCTATAACCAGTTTTGGCTCTGCAGTATTTAAATCTAAATCGATAACCTCTTCACAGGATATTACGCTTAAAGCGAAAAGGACCAGGATATATTTTAAGTTCTTCATTTTAAAATTTAAAATTATAAGTTACTGAGGGGATTATTCCAAAAATTGAAAGTTTTACAGCCTCATTCCTGAAAGTATCACTATTTTGCCTGAATGAAACTGAAGCTGCATTCATCCGGTTATAGACATTATAAATGCTAAGCACCCATTCTGATTGCCAGTTTCTGTCTTTATTTCTTCTTGGCGTTAATGTTGCCGAAAGGTCCAGGTGGTGAAATGACTGAAGTCGGCTGCTGTTTCTTGCTTCAAATGTGGGAACTATTATTCCGTTGTAAATATACTGTCCGTTTGGAAATGTGAATGGTTGCCCGGTTTGAAAGATAAAATTGGCTCCAAATGTCCACTTTTCATTCCATTCATAGCTTGTGGTTATTGATATGTCGTGTGTTTTGTCCCAGGCAGATAAATACCAATCGCCATTGTTGATTCCAATTTCTTCCGGTGTTCTTCCGGGGGTTCTTTGTTCACTTCTTGAAAGGGTATAAGCAATCCATCCCTGTAGTTTTCCGGTGTTTTTTCTAAATAAAACTTCAAGACCATAAGCCCTTGCTTCACCGGATAGTAAAACCTGCTCTATGGCATTATTGGCAATTAAATTGGCTCCATCAACATAATCCAATCTGTTTTTTACTTCTTTGTAAAAAGTCTCAACCTCGAGGGAATAATTGTCAAAATTCCTGAAATATCCTAGTGCCACTTGGTCAGCAAGTTGGGGATCTATGTATTTTCCGCTAGGTGCATAGACATCAAAAGGAGTAGGAGAGGTCGTGTTTGAAATCAGGTGAATGTATTGTGTCATTCTGTTGTAACTTGCCTTTATGGAAGAAACATCATTCAATTGATAAGCAACAGAAAATCTGGGTTCAGGATTTATAAACGATTTGATTGTGGTTCCTCTTGATATATTCAGCGTGTCAATTGGGGTTGCTTTTTCATAAATCTTTAAATCGTTATTAAATAGAATGGGGTTATCGTTTTCATAGACATAAAACTCATTTTGTCCCAATCTGTTGAATGTTGAAAAACGCAAACCGCCCTGAACTGCAAGTTTATCTGTGATTTGAATTTCTGCTTCAACATATGCTGCATTTTCAAAAGCATATTTGTCAGCCAATTTCAAAGGGTTGATTCCCGATGTTTCTGTTGAAGGGTTTAATTCACCCGGATTGAATTTGTAGTAAATGGAGTTGATTCCATAATTGAGTTGAAATTTGTTTGAAAGGTAATGTTTCAAATCATATTTTAAATTGAAGTTTCTGATACCGCTGTCAAAATCAAATTCCACAAAATCCAAAGTAAGCCCATAGTAATAGTCTGAATAGATTGCAGAAAGATTGGAAAACAATTTGTCTGAAAAAAGGTGATTCCACCTAAGGTTTAAAGTGGTGTTTCCAAAAGTGTTGCTAAAGCTGTCTGATATTTCAAAAACATCCCTTCCAAAATAGCCTGACAAAAATAAACTGTTACTTTCGTTAAGTCTATAACTTAATTTGGTGTTCAAATCATAGAAATAGGCAATATTGTCGTTGTCAAATAACGGAAGAAATAAGTGCGCATAACTGCTTCGCCCACCAAATAAAAAAGAGCCTTTTTCTTTGACTATGGGGCCTTCCAATAATAGTCTGCTGGAAACAAGCCCGATTCCTCCGGTGCCTTTATATTCATTGCGGTTGCCATCTTTTTGATAAATATCTAAAACTGAAGAAATTCTTCCGCCATAGCGAGCAGGAATTCCGCCTTTATAAAGTTTAAGGTCTTTGATGGCATCAGGATTGAAGACTGAAAAGAAACCGAATAAATGTGAAGAATTGTAAAGCGTTGCTTCGTCTAGCAATATCAGGTTTTGATCTGCAGCGCCTCCTCTTACATTGAATCCGCTGGCTCCTTCACCGGCACTGGTAACTCCTGGCAGCAAAAGCATAGACTTTATTACGTCTGTCTCACCAAGAACTACAGGCATTTTTTTAATGGTGTTTATGGAAAGTGCATTCACACTCATTTGTGGCCGCCTGATATTTAGCCTTTCTATATCTTGCTGGATAACAATTTCATCAAGAGTTTCTGTGCTTTCACTCAATAGAATATCAATGCGGGTGTTTCTATTTAAATCAACATTTTTCACAACTGTTTCATAACCAAGGCTGCTGTAAACTACTTCATACACTCCCTTATCAAGTGTAATGGAATAAAAGCCATATTCGTTGGTGATAGTACCCGTGTTGAATTGAGGAATTAATACATTAACACCAATTAGTGTTTCATTAGAGCCGGTTTGTGAGACAGTGCCACTTAGAACAAATCTTTCGGTTTGAGCGACAATAAAATGAGGAATAAATAATAATAACAGGGTAATAAATCTGTAATTTTTCTTCAATTTTTTTAGAAGTAAATTTAAAACATTCAATAATTTTAAATTGTTAAGAAAATCATATCCTTTAGATTTTATTAATTTGGTTTATTTTTGGCACGGCAATTGAAAAAGCCTTAAAATAACCACAACACCAAGCCTTATGAAAGCAAAATTACTTTTAACCGTTTCGTTTCTTTTTCTTTTTGAATTTGGCTACAGCCAAAGTAGAAACGCTAGTCTTCAGGTTGAATTTTCTCAATCTAGGACAAACTATACTTTTGAAATTGGCAAGGAGAGATTTCAGGTAAACCGAGATGTTTTACTTATTGACGATTTACGCAGTGGTTTTCATCCGGTACTCATTTTTGAAATGAGAGGTAACAGGAGAGTACTTGTATATGATGGAGGGATTAATCTTGCCCGCAATGCAACTACCTTTGCCTTTTTCAGAAACGGGAATTTTGAAGTTTTTGGAATTGAACCTTATATGATTGATGAACCTGTTATTGTTGTTGAACGTCCTCCTGTGATGAATAATATGATGTTTCAACAACTTAGAAGAACGGTAGAGTCTGAGTCATTTGATTCCAGCCGAGTAGAGTTACTTGAATCGACTTTGAGGAATAATTTCTTTACTTCAAACCAAATAAAAGAATTGATGAAACTTGTGTCGTTTGAATCAGGAAGGCTTCAGTTTGCAAAAGCTGCATACACCAGAACCGTTGATCCAGAAAATTATTTTGTGGTGAGGGAAGCCTTGTCTTTTTCAAGCAGTAAAACAGAATTGACAAAATACATCAATTCAATTCCTGCCTATTAATTAAAAGTTGTCATAAAAAAAAGGGCTGCCTACAACGGCAGCCCTTTTTAATTTTAACCTTTAATCAATTTTAAGATTGAATTAAAAGTGTCGCTAGGTCTTAAAGCCTGATAGGCCAGATTTATGTCGGGCATATAGTAACCACCAATATCCACGGGTTTACCCTGAATTTTATTAAGTTGATATATGACCTCAACCTCCTTATCTTTCATTTGATTGGAAACTTCTGTAAAAATTGCTTTAAAAGTGCTGTCTTTCTCTTGATTAGCAAGTGCTTCAGCCCAGTACATGGCTAAATAAAAATGACTGCCCCTGTTGTCGAGTTCACCAACTTTTCGTCTGGGGGACTTGTCTTTGTCTAAATATTTTTCAGTAGCTTCATCAAGTGCTTCAGCCAGTATCAATGCTTTTTGATTGTTGTCTTTTTCGCCAAGATGTTCCAGGGAAACACCTAAGGCTAAAAACTCCCCAAGTGAATCCCATCTCAGATGGTTTTCTTCCAGAAATTGTTCCACGTGTTTTGGGGCAGAACCACCTGCACCGGTTTCAAACAATCCGCCACCGTTCATTAATGGGACAATGGAGAGCATTTTGGCACTCGTGCCCACTTCCAGAATGGGGAAAAGGTCTGTCAAATAATCGCGCAATACATTTCCTGTAACTGAAACTACATCTTTTCCCTTTTTGATTTGTTCCAAAGAAAAGAGCGTAGCCTGCTCAGGTGAAAGAATTTGAATGTCCAGACCTGAAGTATCGTGGTTTTTTAGATAAAGATTTACTTTGTCAATAAGTTGAGCGTCGTGAGCCCTGTGACTGTCAAGCCAGAAAATTGTTGGGCTTCCGGTTGCTCTCGCTCTATTAACTGCTAGTTTTACCCAATCCTGAACGGGTGCATCTTTCACGGTACACATTCTCCAGATATCACCTTGCTCGACCATGTGCTCCATCAAGATTTCACCTGTTGAATTGATTACCTGAACTTTTCCATTTTCAGAGATCTCAAAAGTTTTGTCGTGTGAGCCATACTCTTCAGCTTTTTGAGCCATCAATCCCACATTTGAAACACTACCCATAGATGTTGGGTCAAAAGCGCCGTTTTCTTTGCAAAAATCAATGGTGGCTTGATATACCGAGGCATAACTGCTGTCCGGAATAACAGCTTTTGTGTCTTGTTGTTTTCCTTCTGCATTCCACATTTGCCCGGAACTTCTAATCATCGCCGGCATTGAGGCATCGATAATCACATCGCTTGGAACGTGCAGGTTGGTAATTCCCTTATCTGAATTTACCATTGCCAGACTGGGTCCGTTTTGAAGACTACTGTTAATAGTTGCTTCAATTTGTGTTTTTTCTTCAGGACTTAAGTTTTCAATTTTTGAAACCAAATCACCAAAACCATTTCTCACATCAACCCCTATTTTTTCAAGCGTAGCTGAATGTTTTGTAAAAACTTCCGAAAAGAAAGTAGTAACGGCATAACCAAAAATAATGGGGTCTGAAACCTTCATCATAGTGGCTTTCATATGAAGCGAATAAAGCACGTCTTGATTTTTTGCGTCAGCTATTTGTTCTCTGAGGAAGGCCAGTAGGGCATTTTTACTCATAAATGTTCCGTCGATAATCTCTCCTTTAAGAACCTTAATTTGGTCCTTCAACACTTTTTTATTCCCGGAATTGTCAATGTGAACTATTTGCAATTGATCATCCTGGCTTATAGTGGTTGATTTTTCATTATGAAAAAAGTCACCTGATCTCATTGTTGAAACGTGTGACTTTGATTCCTTGCTCCATTCACCCATAGAGTGTGGGTGTTTTTTTGCATAATTTTTTACTGCACGTGGAGCTCTTCTGTCTGAGTTTCCTTCACGGAGCACAGGGTTTACAGCACTTCCTTTGATTTTATCATATCTTGATTTGATATCTTTTTCTTCGTCATTTTTAGGTTCTTCAGGATAGTCAGGGATTGCATATCCTTTTTCCTGAAGTTCTTTGATTGCAGCATTAAGCTGTGGAACAGAGGCGCTGATGTTTGGAAGCTTTATAATATTTGCCTCGGGAGTTTTTGCGAGTTCGCCAAGTTCTTCCAAGTCATCTGCTATCATTTGGGTAGGACTAATGTATTCGGGAAATTTAGCTAATATTCTGCCTGCAAGGGAAATATCCCTGGTTTCCAGTTGAATATTTGCAGGTGCAGCAAACGCCTGAACAATAGGTAAAAATGAATAGGTTGCAAGTGCAGGTGCTTCGTCTGTTATGGTATAAATGATTGTGGATTTTTTGGTCATGAGCGTTAATTTTAACAAGGAATGCAAATATACATATTTATGAAACCTTTTAAAAGTGACAACTTGTTATTATTTTATTAGGGAGAAATTGAGGATTGGTTTAAATACAAAAGCCATCCGCCTCAAGAGGTGGATGGCTTTCCTGAAAATAATTCTTTACCGACTCATCTTTCGATGACAAGACAGGATAATTACGTGTCCTGTGTCGTGAATTACCTCACTGGATTTCAAACCTTGTTTAACCCGAAAGTTAAATTCCGGTTTCTCAATCCTGACCTTTACATTCTCATACCAGTGCTGAATTCAATGAATTCAGATTGTACTCAGGCAAATGCAAAAGCCCACAGAAAGTAAGTCAGTTGTCAAAAGTACATTTCAATTTAGTGTTAACTGCTTCGATCAGGTACTTTAAAATACAATAACCTTTACCGGCAAACCTTTCGGTTTCAAGGCAGGTTTATTACATTTCCCGCACCGTGCATTATCATACCGGGCTGCTGTTTGTGAAAACACATTTCAATCAGAAGATTGGTTGCCGTATTCTAACTCTCACCCTGTTTGTTTATTATTCTAATACCGATTCCGTAATCCAAAGGATTCGGGAGGTACTTCAAACGAATAATATAACTTGACAAAGAACTTAACTTTAAGATCAAAATTAGTTTTCAATTTAGTGTTAGCTGCGTCGAACTATCATTTTGATATTTCAAATATATGACCTGGTTTCTAATATGCAAGTTTTTTATGCCATTATAAATCAACAAATTATCCACCATAGTTATTAACAATAGTTCATAAAAAAAGCCCCGACTTGCGGAGCTTTAATTTTACTGCGTTTAAAGAAAAAATTATCCTCTTTTTTCTTTAATTTTTGCTTTTTTACCTGTAAGTTCTCTGAAGTAAAAGATTCGTTTTCTTCTAACGCTACCTTTTTTGTTCACTTCAATTTTTTGTAATGTAGGAAGGTTGATTGGGAAAATACGCTCTACACCAACATCTCCAGACATTTTTCTGATGGTAAAGGTTTGAGATGCACCTGTACCTCTAAGTTGAATAACCACACCTCTAAAAAACTGGGTTCTGGTTTTTTCACCTTCTCTAATTTCGTAATACACAGTGATGGTATCACCGGCACCAAATTTTGGGAATTCTTTTTTTGTAACGAATTCGTCCTGAACAAATTTTACTAAATCTTCCATTGTAATTTAAGTTGGAATTAAAATCAAAACAACATTCACGATTTTCGCCAGAGGTTGAAGTGATTGCACTTTTCAATGCGGGTGCAAATATAATTATTTAAATTGAATTCCGAATTATTCTTTTAAATTATTCGTTGAGCAAATCTGGTCTTCTTTCCTGAGTGCGTTTGAATGCTTCTTCCTCCCGCCAGGCCTCTATTTTTGGGAAATTGCCACTCAATAATATCTCAGGGACTTTCCATCCTTTATACTCTGCCGGGCGGGTATAAATGGGTGGTGCCAGCAAATCATCCTGAAAAGAGTCTGTTAAAGCACTGGATTCGTCTCCCAAAACACCTGGAATCAACCTGATAATAGCATCACATAAAACTGCAGCACCCAGTTCACCGCCGCTCAAAACATAATCGCCTATGGAAATTTCACGTGTTATAAAATGGTCTCTCACACGCTGGTCAACACCTTTATAGTGACCACAGAGGATAATAAGGTTTTCCTGTAAAGAAAGTTGATTGGCCATACGCTGCTTGAGCGTTTCACCATCTGGGGTCATATATATAATCTCATCATAGTTGCGCTCACTTTTCAACTTGCTGATGCATTTATCAATGGGTTCTATCATCATTACCATTCCGGCACCGCCCCCAAACTGATAATCATCCACTTGGCGGTAATTGTCAGTTACATAATCTCTTAAATTATGAAAATGAATTTCAACAAGACCCTTTTCAATTGCACGCTTTAAAATGGAGGCTTCAAATGGGCTCTTAAGTAATTCAGGTAAAACGGTGATGATGTCTATGCGCATACTTTTTTTGTCAACTTTCTCTTCTTAAAGAAAATTATATTTCTTTTTTCAATCTGCAGCGATCGATGGATAGTTTTGCTCTTTCAATTACATTAGTATCCATTGAATTTAAAGCACATTTTCTGTAATATTCGATTGCTTCGTCCAACTTTCCTTGCTGTTCAAGCATAATTCCATATTCATTATAAATGGTTGCTTTTACAATGCTCGGTATAGTCAAAGCAGTGTCCAATAATTCTTTTAGTTCGTCAAACTTCCCTAAAGTTGATAACAAAATTGCATAATTGTAATAGGTTGCAGTGTAAAGTGGGCTTTTTTCAATAGCAAGTTTATATAATGTTTCTCCTTTGTCAAAATCCCTGTATTTAACCTCATACAGATATCCAAGATGGTTGTAAGCCTTACCAAAGTTTGGATTTTCACTTATGATTTGCTCTAATTTTTTTGTCGCTTCTTCAAAAAAACCATCTTTTATATCAAGATTTGCCAGATTTAATAGCTCCTCGTGCTTTGTTGCTTTGTCCATTTAGTTATAATTGAGAGTTCTTGCACAAATTTACGTTATAATTTTAAAACTTACTTCAAGAAAAAAACCACCCTAGAAAGCTCTAAAGTGGTTTTGATTTTGATTAAACCTATACTAATAATAAGTGTATCGTCTTACTTTAGCAATGTATTTGGCTAAACGAATAACTTGATGGCTATATCCATATTCATTGTCATACCAAACATAAAGTACAGCATTTGTGCCGGCTTCATTTACGATGGTTGCATTGCTGTCAAAAATTGCAGGAGCTGAAGTGCCAACAATGTCGCTGGATACCAACTCGTTATTAAGTGAATACTTAATTTGCTCTACCAAATCGCCTTCAAGGGCATATTTTTTAAGGGCAGCATTTATGCCTTCTTTGGTGGTTTTGTTTTTAAGCTCCAGGCTTAACACTACCAATGAACCGTTTGGAACAGGAACTCTAATGGCATTTGAAGTCAATTTTCCGGCAAGTTCTGGCAATGCTTTGGCAACGGCACTTCCTGCACCGGTTTCGGTGATAACCATATTTAGAGCTGCAGCACGTCCTCTACGGTATTTTTTGTGAAAATTGTCAACCAGATTCTGGTCGTTGGTGTAGGCGTGTATGGTTTCCAGATGCCCTTGTACAATTCCGAAAGAATCTTCAATTGCCTTTAAAACCGGGGTGATGGCATTGGTAGTACAGGACGCTGCCGAAAAAATATCCACCTCATCAGGACTGTAGTTTTTTTGGTTTACACCATGTACAATGTTAGGGACTCCTTTGCCGGGTGCAGTTAATAATACTTTTGAAGCACCTTTTGAGGTTAAGTGTCGTGCTAATTCTTTATCGTCTCTGAACGCTCCGGTGTTATCGATAACAAGCGCATCATTGATGCCATATTTTGTATAGTCTATTTCTTCAGGACCGTTTGCAGAAATCATATGAACGGTGGTTCCGTTTATAAGTAATGCATTGTTTTCAAGGTCAGTTTGAACGGTTCCGTTAAAATCGCCATGTACTGAGTCGTATTGTAGTAAAGATGCCCTTTTTTCTAAAACTGTTTGATCAATTGCTCCACGGGTTACCACAGCTCTTAGTCTTAATTGGCTTCCTTTACCGGTGCGCGCCATTAATTCTCTTGCTAAAAGTCTTCCAATACGGCCAAATCCATATAGAACAACATCTTTAGGTTTATTGGTCTCAATTTTTGAAGCGTCTTTTAATTTGTCTGATACAAACGCTAGAGCGTCACTGTATTTGTCATCTTCCAGGTGAAACTCGTAAGTTAGTTTTCCGATATCAAGCTTAGCTGGTGGTAAATCAAGCATTTTGATGGCTTGAGCAATTTCAACAGAGTCAAAAATAGAAATGGGTTTTTGAACAAATTCACCGGCATATTCGTGTAAGTTTAGAATTTCACTTACATTTTTGTCGATCAATTGGTTTCTAAATAAAACGAGCTCAATGGATTTGTCATACCATAGATCACTCACTATTTTAATAAATTCTACAGATGCGCGTCTTCTGTCTGCTTGAAAAGAAAGTTCTTTTTCATAAACTTTATGATAACTCATAGCGTATGTTGTTAAAGGATTAGGTGTGTACTAAAATTTGGTGCAAAATTAATTATTTCAAACGTTATAGTAAAGGATATTGATAAAAATAAATACCTCTTTGAAGGTTGATTTTCAAAGAGGTAGCTAGAGTGGTTTTTTATTCCATTTTATCTAAAAATAAAGGTGTTTGTTTCACCTTCCTGATTGATAAATGTGATTTTTATTGGAGTATTAGCATTTCTGCTGTCCATAATTTTTTTGACATCATCAATATTTTTAATGTTTTGGTCATTGATTTGGGTAATCACTATCCCTGAAAGGTTGTATTGAGCCATTTCACGGGTGAGTGGCCTGGTGACAACTACACCATTTTTAGCCCCTCGTGATTTAAGTTCTGCTTCATTCATGTTTTTTACTTCAAGACCTAAATTTTCAATGGAATAGGTTTCAAGTTTAACCAAAGTGACCGGAACAACCATTTCCCGCCCTTTTCTTTCAATGGTCACCCGCACTACATCATTGGGTCTTTTGGTTGTGAGGTAACCCGATAAATCTGAAAACCTGCTTATACTGATGTTGTCCAGTTTTTTTATCACATCGCCTTTTCTCAATCCGCCTAAATCTGCACCGCTTCCTTTTTCAATATCTGAAATATACACACCCTGTAAATTACCCACTCCCAGTTCTTTCGCCTCATTAGAAGAGGGGTTCAAGACCTGTATACCTAAAATGGCTCTTTGTACATTGCCATATTCAAGTATGTCTTCAATTACTTTTCTCGTCACATTTGAGGGCACGGCAAACGAATAGCCAATAAATGAACCAGTTTGTGAAGTAATAGCTGTATTGATACCCACCAGTTCTCCATTTACATTCACCAAAGCACCACCACTGTTTCCGCGATTTACTGCAGCATCGGTTTGAATGAAGGATTGGGGGTTGCCGTCAAAGTCGCCAAGATTTCTGGCTTTTGCACTAATTATTCCGGCGGTTACCGTTGATGTTAAATTAAATGGATTTCCCACGGCAAGAACCCATTCACCCACTCTTATAGCATTTGAATCAGCAAAGGGAACAAAAGGTAAATCGTTTTCGGCATTTATTTTTAAAAGTGCAATATCTGTTCTCGGGTCAGTGCCCACCAACTCAGCAGCATAGGATATGTTATTGTTAAGCACAACCTCAATTTGAGATGCATTGTCAATCACGTGATTGTTGGTTACTATATAACCATCAGGGCTAATTATAACCCCGCTTCCTGATCCAACAACCTCACGTTGCTGGCCTCTTCCGTAAAGGTATTCAAATATATTTGTGGGGCCTGTGGTAACTGTTCTGTTTTTTATGTGCACAACAGCATTCACAGTTTTTTCAGCGGCAAAAGTAAAATCGATATTGGTGCCTTCAACAAAATTTGGGATTGAAAAATTTGTGGGAATCAAACTTGGAACTTCACTCATCGTAACACTTGAAACTGATTCTTTTTCAACAAACATTTTGTATCCGCTTAAGGTGATTACTCCCGAAAAAAGAGCAATAAAAAATAAGCTTACATATTTTTTCATAGGTCTAAAATTTAAGTGTTTAAACATTTCTTTTCGTAAAATTATTAGATTGTCCTGGCAATTAAAATGCTTTTAACGGGCATTTAACAGGCCGCTTTCATTACCTTTGCAACATGCAATTTGACTTTTACAAATATCAAGGAACAGGTAACGATTTTGTTATTATTGACAATCGGCAACTAACTTTTTTCAAAAATGATACCAAACGCATCGCTGCACTTTGTGACCGAAAATTTGGCATAGGTGCAGACGGTTTAATCCTTTTGGAAAACCATCCTACCCTGGATTTTAAAATGGTTTATTACAATGCCGATGGAAACCAAAGCAGTATGTGTGGCAACGGGGGTAGGTGTTTGGTGCATTTTGCAAATTTTCTGGGAATCATCAATCAAAAAACCTCGTTCGAAGCCATAGACGGCATTCACGAAGCAACTATAAATAAAGGAATCGTTTCCTTAAAAATGAATGATGTCAATTCAATTCAAATGGAAGATTCCCATGCTTTTTTAAATACCGGCTCTCCCCATCACGTTGAGCTTTGTGACCAGCTTGACCGACTTGATATACAAACCGAAGGAGCAAAACTCAGATATGAGAAATATGGAAAGGAAGGCGCCAATGTCAATTTTGTAAAACAAATTAACAGTGACACTTTTTCTGTACGAACTTATGAAAGGGGTGTGGAAGGAGAAACCCTTTCCTGTGGTACCGGAGTTACAGCTGTAGCCATAGCGATGCATAAAACAGGCAAAACAACTTCCAATACAGTAAATCTAAAAACACCGGGAGGTGATTTAAAAGTCACTTTTGAAGTTATAGATTCAGGATACAAAAATATATGGCTAATTGGCCCCTCAGTAATGGTCTTTAAAGGTGAATTTGAATGATTGAAGGTGAAAAAATAAAACTTAGGGCGTTGGAGCCTTCAGATTTGGACTTCCTTTACCGGCTGGAAAACAATACAGAATTCTGGGAGTTTGGTCACACTCAAACACCACTTTCAAAATTTGTTCTCAAACAATACCTCGAAAATTCATTGAGGGATATTTATGATGTGAAACAACTGCGACTTGTGATTACTGATTTAAAAGCCAAAGTCATTGGCCTGATTGATTTTTTTGATTTTGACCCAAAAAATAAAAGGGTTGGTTTAAGTATCATCATTGAAGATTCTGATCAACGTCGAAAAGGTTATGCTTTTGAAGCTGTTCAATTGGTGTGTCATTACGCTTTTTCTCATTTGAACGTGCATCAGGTGTATGCCAATATTACTTCCGATAATAAAAAAAGTATGAAACTCTTTGAAAAAGCCGGGTTCAAAAAATCAGGAATTAAAAGGGACTGGAATTTTTACGGAGGCGAATTTAAGGACGAAATCCTTTTTCAACTTATTAAGTAATTTTATTTAGCCGGTCTTGAATACCCTTCTTCTTTAAGGAGGATTACAATCCTGATGATTTCTTTAAAACTGTGTGAGGCCCCTTTTAAACCGGCTGATTGATAATAGTCTTTTTCATTTGGAAAACGCTCAGATTTCTTGTAAAACCTGATATGAGCACAAACATCTTTGAGGTGGGTGTGATTGTCCATTAAAAGTGAGACGAGTTCAGGTTCTAAGTATTCTGAATATTTCATATTTAAAATGTTCCAGATTTCATCAGCTTTCTCGTTGAAATATTCATAATTGTCTTCACTGAAAAATTGAATGTCTATTCTTTTGGAAAGTTCTTCTTCGGTTAAAAGTGTTAGTTCATTTAGGAATTCTTCTCGTTGTTTTCTTATATCCTCAAGGATTTCTTCTTCGGGCAATGATTCTGAAACCAGCGGATTAAACGAGAATGCACGGCTGGTCATCCCGTCCCGTAATCTGCTGATGGTTCTGGCAATGAGATAATCAATTTGTTTTTGAACAATTCCCCATCTTTTGGTTTTGCTTCTCACCAGTAGAAAATCAATAACAAAAATGATAAACGCAGCACCAATTATTTCAGAAACCAGATTCAATGAAAGATCCTCGTGGAATGGTTTTATAAGAAGTGATGCTCCAATTCCGAGTAGTATTGCAAAATAAACGATCAATACCGCACCATTTATTTTTCTGAAATAGCTTTTAATTTGGGCAAATAATCCTTTTCTTTTTTTCAATTTGATTGGAATTTGGCTGTTTTAAAAATACAAAATCTTAATTAATCTTTTTACTTATTATTATGAAACGACCCGTAGTGCATTATTAAACGAGATTAATTTTAAGGTTGTTAATATTTCTGTTAAACACAAACTTGTTGAGGTACT
>ERZ869909.1673-NODE-1673-length-17250-cov-32.676294_pt1 | contig 17250 bp, 10 predicted proteins | sample MGYA00520892_ERZ869909 | MGnify/ENA primary metagenome ERZ869909 (study PRJEB32215, sample SAMEA104723947) | bioreactor metagenome | biome: bioreactor; feature: anaerobic bioreactor; material: water | place: China | collected 2015-03-12 ...
CCCGAAATGGCGAGCAAGGTGACCTCGTTCAGCGAGCTCGCCATCATGAACAACGTCGACAACATCCGCGAGCTGCGCTCGGAGACGTTGAACGGCGTCGCCATCGTGCGCGTCGCCTTCCAGCCCGGCACCAACGTCACCAACGCCTTCGCCCAGGTCACGTCCGTCAGCCAGACCATCCTGCGCCGCATGCCGCCCGGCACCATGCCGCCGCTGATCATTCCCTACGTGCCCTCGTCCGTGCCGGTGCTGCAGCTCGTGCTCGCCTCCGACACGTTGAACGACGGCGCGCTGTTCGACTACGCCCGCCTCCAGCTCCGCGCCCAGATCCAGTCCATCCGCGGCCTGCGCCTGTCGCTGCCCTATGGCGGTGCGCCCCGCCAGGTCATGATCGACCTCGACCCCGACAAGCTGCAGGCCTACGGCCTCTCGGCCAGCGACGTCGCCGCCGCCGTCGCCACGCAGAATCTCACGCTGCCGTCGGGCGCGCTGCGCACCGGCACGCGTGAAATTCTCATCACCACCAACGCCAGCCCCGAGACCATCGAGACCTTCGCCGACCTGCCGCTCCGCTCGGTGGAAGGCCGCAGCATCAAGATCTCCGATGTCGCGAGCGTTCGCGACGGCCAGGCCGTGCAGACCAACATCGCCCGCCTCGACGGGCAGAACGCCGTCCTCGTCTCGATCCTGAAGCTCGGCGACGCCTCGACGGTGGAAATCATCCGCGAGATCCACAGGCGCATGCCGGAGCTGCGCGCCGCCGCCCCCGAGGGCGTCACCATCGCGCCGATCTTCGATCAATCGGTGTTCGTCGAAAACGCGCTCAACGCCGTCATCGGCAAGGCCATCATCGTTGCGCTGCTGGTCGCCTTCGTCGTGCTCGTGTTCGTCGGGAGCTGGCGCTCCTCGTTCATCGTGCTGACCTCCATTCCGCTCGCGCTCCTCGCCTCCGTGACCGGCCTCGCCTTCGCGGGCGAGACCTTCAACATCATGACGCTGAGCGGCCTGATGCTGGCCATCGGCATCCTGGTCGACAACGCGCTGGTCGAGATCGAGAACATCAACCGAAACCTCGAGAGCGGCGTGCCCTTGCGCGAAGCGGTGCTGAAAAGCGCAAGCGAGGTTGCGTTCCCCGAGTTCGTCTCGACGACGGCGATCTGCATCGTCTTCTCGCCGCTGTTCCTGCTGACGGGCACCGCGGCCTTCGTCTTCAAGCCGCTGGCGCTCGCCGTCATCTTCGCGCTGATGGCCTCCTACCTGCTCTCTCGCACGCTCGTGCCGTCGCTCGCGATGATGCTCCTGAAGCCGCACACCGGCGCTCCGGGCGAGCATACCGGACCGCGCTGGCACGCGGTCCTCGAACGCGCCATCACGCGGCTCGCGCACCGCGCAGGCCGCTTCGTGGAAGCCCTCACGCGTCGCAAGGCGCTGCCGTTCGTCGCCCTTTCCGCGGTCGTCATCGTCGGCGGCTGGACCGCAACCCATCTGGGCAGCGAGTTCTTCCCCGAGACGGACGCCGGCATGATCCGTCTCTATGTGCGCGCGGCCCCCGGCCTGCGCGTCGAGGAAACGGCGCGCACCTTCGCCGACGTCCAGCGCGCGATCCGCCAGGTCATCCCCGCCCACGAGATCGGGTTCATCGCCGAGAACATCGGCCCGCCCGAGCCGATCAACCTCGGCTGGATCGAGAGCGGCGTGATCGGCTCGTTCGACGGCGAGATCCTGATCCAGCTCGCGCAGGAGCGCACGTCCACGGCCGCGCACACGTCCGCCATCCGCGCCATGCTGCGCGAGCGCTTCCCGAATCTCACCGTCTATTTCCGGCCCGCCGACGCCACCGCCCAGACGCTCGCAGGCTCCGCGCAGACCGCGATCGAGGTCCGCTTCATCGGCCGCGACAGGCTCGGCAACGCCGAGGCCGCCCGCGAGCTTCAGGAGCGCATGCGCACCATCCCCGGCGCCGTCGACGTGGCGCTCCGCCAGGTGTCCAACCTGCCGAGCTACTACATCGAGATCGACCGCGTCCGCGCGCTGCAGATCGGCATCACGCCGCAAGACGCCTCGACGGCCATTCTCTCCACCCTCGGCACGGCGGGCACCGTCACGCCGAGCTTCTGGAGCGATCCCGTGCAGGGCGCCGCCTACACGGTGCAGATCGTGGCGCCGCCCTCGCATCTCATCGATGTCGAGCAGATCATGAACACGCCCGTGCGCTCCGCCGCGAGCGGACGCACGGTGCCGCTGCGCACGGTAGCCAGCCTTCAGGTGCGCCACGTTCCGGCCAACATCGACCGCACGACACTGATGCCGACGCTCACCGTGCTCGGCAACGTCGAAGGCCGCGACCTCGGCGGCGTCTATGGCGAGGTCGCCGCCGTCATCGCCGACATCGAGCAGCGCCTGAAGCCGGGCAACCGCATCGAGGTCGCCGGCCAGGCGCGCTCGATGACGCAGGCCTACGCCGAGATGGCGGGCGGCCTCGTCCTTGCGGCGGTGCTGGTCTATCTCGTGATGGTCGTCAACTTCCAGTCGTGGCTGCTGCCCTTCATCGCCATGAGCGGCCTTCCGGTCGCGATCACAGGCGCGCTCATCGCCCTCGACGTGACCGCAACGCCGCTCTCGGTGCCGGCGCTGACGGGCCTCATCATGGTGATCGGCGTCTCGACCGCGAACTCCGTCCTCGTCACGAGCTTCGCCCGCGATAATCTGGCCAAAGGCATGACGCCGCTTGCCTCCGCCATCGACGCCACCAGGACGCGCCTCAGGCCCGTCATGATGACGGCCATCGCCATGATCGCGGGCGTACTGCCGATGGCGCTCGGCGCCGGCGAAGGCGGCGAGCAGAACGCCCCGCTCGGCCGCGCCGTCATCGGCGGGCTGCTGCTCGGCACGTGCGCGACGCTGTCGTTCGTGCCGTTCCTGTTTGCGCTGCTCGCTCGGCGGCGCCCCGAAAAAGACGGTAACACCACCGAGACCGCCGGCCCAAAAGGGCGCGGCCACGAGCTGGCCACGAGCGGATGAGAGAGAAAGCCATGAGACTGTCGCGACTAGCCCTCCTCACCTCGTCCGGACTGCTCTCCATCGCAGCCGTCGCGGGTGTGTTCCTCCTCGCGAGCTGCAAGCTGGCCTACACCGAGACGGCATCAGAGCCGCCGGCCGCCGCAGCGAAACCGGCGAACCCCGTGCCGAGCGTCCGCGTCGTGAACCCCGAGCTCCTGCGCGACGCGGGAACCATCACGCTGACCGGCCGCACGGCGCCTGCCGAGCAGGCCGTCGTCGGCGCACGGGCGAGCGGCATCGTCCAGAAGCGCAACGTCGACATCGGCGACAGGGTGGCCGAGGGCGACGTGCTGCTCGTGATCGACGCACCCGAGGTGACGCAGGAGCTGGCGCGTGCCCGCGCCGCGATCCAGCAGGCCCGCGCCCGCCTCGATTTCGCGCGCGTCAACGCGCGGCGCGCCGAAACCCTCGTCACCCAGGGCCACCTCTCCGAGCAGACGCGCGACGAACGCATCGCAACCGAGCGGGTCTCGGAGGCCGACCTCGCCGCCGCCGAAGCCGAGGTGCGGCGCCTCGAAGAGATCCAGGGCTTCCTCACGCTCCGCGCCCCCTTCGCCGGCACCGTCGTCGCCCGCGCCGTGGAACGCGGCGACCGCATCACCACGAGCGACGCCCAGGCGAGCGGCCCGCTGTTCCGCATCGCGCGCCTCGACGAGTTGCGCATCGAAATCGACATTCCGCAGACGGCGGCGCTGAAGGTCCGTCAGGGCGGCGCCGCGCGCGTCACCTTTGCGGAGCTCCCCGGCGAGACGTTCGACGCCAAGATCGTGCGCAGCGCCGGCCTGATCGACCAGGCGTCGTCCACCATGCGCGCCGAGCTCATGATGGCCAACCCGGAGAAGCGCATCCCCGCCGGCCTCACGGGGCTCGTCAGCCTCGACGTCGCGCGCGACCGGATGCCCGTCAGCGTTCCGACCAACACGCTCGTCACGCGCGACGGCCGCCAGAAAGTCGCCGTCGTCAGCGACAAAGGCACCGTCGCGTTCCGCCCCGTGACCGTGGGCCGCGATTTCGGCGAGCGCGTCGAGATCGTCGCCGGCCTGACGGAGCAGGACCGCGTGATCCTGAGCCCCAACGCGCTGCTTCGCGAGGGCGACGAGGTCGAGGTCACGACCGCCACCGCCCAGCGCGCAACGGGGCAGAAAACGCGCTGACGGGGGCCCCGTGTCACCCCGGCTCCGCGTTCCGCTGCGCTCCACTCGGCCGGGATGACAAATGGAGCGACGCATCTCGCGCCGGCGTCAATACCCCGTCATCTCCAGATACCCCTCGCCCGTATGCGTGCCCGTGAAGCGCACCGGGCCTTCCCAATAGGCAAAGCTCGTTCCCATCCAGCTTTGCGGATTGAGCGGCGCGGTCGCGATGCGCAAGCCCCGGCTCTTGACCTCGACCGACCATTCCACCGGCACGTCCCGGCCCGCCACCCGATGCGCTGCGAGCGGCGCGAGTGCGATGTCGTCACGCGCGAGCGGCACGGCAGTCCCATCGGCGCCAATCCACGTTCCCGCATAGAACGGCGCATCCGTATCGCTCCGAAGCTGGAACAGCATCAACTTTTCGCCGGCGGCGAGATGCAGCGAGAACCAGTCCCAGCCCTTCTGCCCCGGTGCAAGCGGCTGGCTGCTCCACTCGCGATCCATCCACGCGCGGCCCGTAACCTCGATCTCGCGTCCGTCAATCGTGAGCGTGCCGGCCACTTCGAAAAAGGGTTGGCTATAGTAGTAGGACGCCTGTCCGTGCTCCGACTTGACGCTGTAGCCCTGCTCGCCCTGCAGCACGACCGGACGCGCGCTCTTGAGCGCCAACGCATAGGAGAAATCCGTGCCCGTCGCGGAAAGCGTGGTGGAGCCGAGCGCATTGCCGGCCGCGCCGTCGCTCGCAAACGACCAATCGTCGATCCACGCCGCAAACGGCTCTGCGGTGACGCCGGCCTGACCGATGCCGCCGCGGGCCACGGCCTCGGCAAAGCGGTGCGTGTCGCGGCTCGTCACCGCCGCGTGTCCCATCCAGACCTGCTGGCTCGCCCATCCCTCCCGCTGCGGCCCTGGCTCCAGCGCCTGACGGAACAGCGTCCATTGCACGCCGTAGTCGTCGCCCGCCGCGTCCTTGAGGTTGGCCGTCACGTACCACCACTCGATGCGATAGTCGGGATGCGCGCCGAGGTCGGCGGGAAACGCGAACGTGCGTCCCGGCTCGACCTCTGCGAAGCCCGCGGCCTCATCCCCAAGTCCCGCAAAGCCGCCGCCGCCCGCGGCCCATGCACCGTTAGCGAGCGCCACAAACACATAGAGCGCAGCGAACGCCACGCCCATCCCTCCCCCCTTGTGGGGGAGGTTAGGAGCGGGGGATCGCAGACCATCTGCTGTCCGGCTTCCCCCCACTCCTGACCCCTCCCCACACGGGGGAGGGGAACAGGTACGCGCGGCCATCCGATCGAAAAATATTCTAACGCTCATTGGCGAACACCTTGAGAAGATCGGCCGGCGCCGTACGCGAGAGACGCAGCGCGGGCAGCATCGCGGCAACGAACGCCGTCACCAGCGCGAGCACGAACACCACGCCCCACTGCAACGGAAACACATGGAACGGCAGCCGCCATCCGAACGCCTGCACGTTGACGATCGCAACCAGACACCACGCGAGCACGAGCCCGAGCGGAACCGCGAGCACCGCCGTCATCGCAGCCAGCACCATCACCTTGCCCACCTCGAGATCGGAGAGCCGCCGCCGCGTGACGCCGAGCGCCCACACGGGCGCGATCTGCGCGAGCCGCACGTCCGAAAGCGTGAGCAGGCTCGCGAACAGCGCGATCCCCGAGACGAACAGCGTCAGCGTGTTGAGCGCGCCCGTCACCGCGAACGTGCGTTCGAAGATGCGAAGCGACATCGCCTTGAGCTGAGCCTGATCGGAGACCTGCGCCAGCGCATCGCCGAACTCCGCACGCATCCGCTCAATGAGCCCCGCCACCGCCTCGGGCGCGGCCCGCACGCTGTAATGCGTGCGGCGCGCATCCGGCCAATGCCGCACCAGACGGTCGACGTTGACGCGAACCTGGCCCTTGGGGTTGCCGTAGTCGGCAAAGACACCGACGACGGGAACCGTCCAGACACCGGCCTCGGCGGGAAGCGCGATCTCCCCGCCGAGGCCGAGCGACATCCGTTGCGCGAGCTGCTCGCTCACCAGCGCGCCCGTTCCGTCGCGCACGCGGTCCCACGCGCGGGGCAACTCCGACAACAGCGAAAAGTGATCGCGGTACGTCGCATGATCGCGAAGGCCGTACACGTCGACCGGCCACGCTCCGATCCGCGTTTCCGTGCGCCACACCGGCAGCACCGCCGTGACGTCCGTGTCCGCCTCGAGCCAGGCCGCCACGCGCCGGCCCGCCTCCGCGTCCTGCGCCGTGACATAGATCTCGGAGTTCAGCCGCTCGTCGAGCCAGCCCGTAAACGTCGTGCGGAAGCCCTCCACCATCGTGCCGACGCCGACGTTCGCGGAAAGCGCGAGCAGAAGCGCCATCAGCGCCAGCGAGAGCCCCGGCAACTGGCGGCGCGCATCGGCCCAGAACCAGCGCGCGAGCGCGTCGTTGGACATCGCTTCGCCGACACGAAGCAACCTTGCGAGCCCGAGCGGCAACAGCAGCGCCACGCCGAGCAGCACGCCCGCAATCACCACGAACCCGGCCACCAGCCCTTCTCCAAGCCAAAACGCGGCGAGCGCGACGACGAGAGCGAGACCGGCGAGCACGCCCTGGCGCCGAAGCTGCCCCTCGTGCGCCTCCCGCCACGCCAGCGGACGCCCGAGCGCGACGGCCGGCATGCGCGCAACCTTGAAGAGGCTCGCCGCCGACGCGATCAGCGCACCCAGAAGAGCCATGCCGAGCCCCGACACCCACCAGCGCGGCTCCAGCACGAGCGAACGCCCCACGTCCGCGCCGTAGATTCCGCGCAGGCTCAAAGCCACGTCCGGCAGCAGCGCCGCCGCGATCAGGTAGCCGCACACCATGCCGATGGCGCCGGCGAGAAGCGCGAGCATCACCACCTCGGAGACGAGCACGGCGATCAACGTCGCGAGCGACACGCCGCAGGCCCTGAGCGTGCGAACCGTTCCGAGGCGCTGCTCGAATGCGAGCCCGATCGACGCATGCACGATGAAAAGGCCGACGATGAAGGCCAGCAGTCCGAACGCGGTGAGATTGAGATGAAAGCTTTCCGTCAGCCGCGTGAGATCGCCCGTCTCCTCCGGCGTCTCGATACGGAGCGCATCGCCGACGACCGCCGCGAGCGCCTCCGCGTCGAGCGTGGCGTCGGATGCCGCGATCATCCGGCTGAGTTGCATCGGGCGTCCGAGCACGGCCTGCGCGACACCGATGTCGACCACGATCAGCCCAGGCGCGATCGTGTCTTGCGCGACAGCGGGCGGCAGCAGCGCGCCCGGATCCGTCTGGATGCGCGCACCCGCGGCGGCGCCGAGCTCGGAAAGCGTCTGCGGGGCCGCGAGCGTCTGCCCCGGCGCGCGGAGAAACGCTTCGAGGTCGCTCGAGTCTTCGAGCCCCGTCAGCACCGCGCCGCCCGGCCGCGTCAGCGGCTCGATGCCGACCAGCCGATAGGCCGCGCCGCCGATCCGCACCGTGCCTTCGAGCACCGGCGAGACCTTGAACCCCGCCCGCCGGAGCGCGACGTACTGCTCCTGCGGAATGAACGCCCCGCGCGCGCTGACGAGGGCAGGCGCACCCGCTTCGCCGACGAGGCGCGCCGCGCGGTCGTAGCTCTGCCGCGCCTGGCTGTTGAGCGCCTGCACGCCGCTCCACAGCGCCGTCGCCACCGCGAGCCCCACCATCAGCGTCGCGAAGCTCGCGCGATGGCGGCGCCAGTGGCTCACGAGCGCCATGAAGGTCCAGACCGCCTCGCTCACGACGGAACCTGCATCACGATGCCACCAGCGCGCCGGAGGCGAGCCGGACGCGCCTGTCGAGCCGCGCCGCAAGCCGCGTGCTGTGTGTCGCCATCAGGAACGCACAACCCGTCCGCGCGACGAGATCGAGCGCGAGATCCATCACCTCGTCTCCCGTCGCCTCGTCGAGATTTCCGGTCGGCTCGTCCGCCAGCAGCAGCCGGGGGCGCACGGCGAGCGCCCGCCCGATGGCGACCCGCTGCTGCTGCCCGCCCGAAAGCTGTTCCGGATAGCGGCTCCTGAGATCGCCGAGCCCGAGCCGCCCGATCAGCTCGTCCTGCCAAGCGGGATCGAAGCGCCCGGCGATGCGCGCCTGGAATGCGATGTTGTCGTCGACGGTGAGGCTCGGCACCAGATTGAACTGCTGGAACACGATGCCGATCCGCGCGCGCCGGAGCGCGGCGCGTTCCCCATCCGGCCGCCCGGTCATCGCCGCACCCTCGATGGCGATCTCGCCGCCGTCCGCATCGTCGAGCCCGCCGATGAGATGCAAAAGCGTGCTCTTGCCGCTGCCGGACTCGCCCAGAAGCGCGAGGCTTTCGCGCGCACGAAGCGAAAGATCCACGCCCTTCAGAACGACCACCGCGCCCTGCGGCGTCGCGTAGGACTTCCGCACCCCACGAACGCTGAGCAGCGGCGCGTCGTGACGCGGCGTCGGCCCGCCAGGCTCGTGAGGTCGGTCGATGAGCGTCAAGATGGGCTCCTCTGCTCGGGGCTGATCCACGCGTTCCAGCCTAGCGTGCCGCTCCCCCTCCGTCGACCTGCGCTCCCGACCGCACATCGATCCGGTCCGTGCTATACGGGAGCGGGCAGTCCGGAGCACGCGCGACCATGGCATCGAAGATCACGATCTACCACAACCCGGCGTGCGGAACCTCGCGCAACACGCTGGCCCTGATCCGCCAGAGCGGCGAGGAGCCCGAGATCGTCGAATACCTGAAGACACCGCCGAGCCGCGAGACGCTCGAAGACCTCGTCCGCCGCCTGGGCGTTCCGGTGCGCGCGCTCCTGCGCCGCAAGGGCACGCCCTACGACACGCTCGGTCTCGACGATCCGAAATGGACCGACGACGATCTCATCGGATTCATGCTCGCCCACCCGATCCTCATCGAGCGCCCGATTGTGGTGACACCGCACGGCGCCAGCCTCTGCCGCCCGTCCGAAGCCGTCCTCGACATCCTCCCGAACCCGGACATCGGCACGTTCACCAAGGAGGACGGCGAGATCGTTCCTGCGCCCAAAGGCTGAGCGAAGGTCGGCGCCGGTCCCGGCCCGCCACTCTTGCTTGCCTCGCCCACGCACTCTGTGGAAAAATCGTCCAGACTCGGACGATGACACGTGAGGGCGCGCTTGAAACGGAAAATTGCGGTCATTCTCGCGGCAGACATTGCCGGCTACAGCCGGCTGATCGCCGAGGACGAGGAAGAGACGCTGAGGCGTTTCGAAACCTATCGCACCGTCTTCGCCGAGTTCGTCGAGCGGGGCGGCGGGCGGATCTTCAACACCGCCGGCGATGCGATCCTGGCCGAGTTCGAGAGCGCGGTCGAAGCGGTCCGCGCCGCGGTCGACGTGCAGGAGAGCCTGCGCGCGCGCAATCTCGCCTATCCACCGAGCCGGCACATGAACTTCCGCATCGGCATCACCATCGGCGATGTCGTCGAGCGGGAGAACGGCGATCTCCTTGGCGACGGCGTCAACGTCGCAGCCCGCCTCGAGGCCGTGGCGCCGCCCGGCGGCATCTGCGTCTCGCGCTCGGTGCATGAGGCGGTCGCAAGCAAGATGGGCCTCGCGTTCGCCGATGCCGGTCCGCAGACGTTGAAGAACATCCCCGAACGGATCCACGCCTACACGCTCGCGCTCGAGGACGCGCAGCCCGCCAACGGGAACGGCAACGGCGCCGAGGCTGACAACGACCTGTCCCCTGCCGCCACGGTTCGCCCGCCGCCCGATCGCCAGTCCCGCTTTGTCACCGCAGGTCTCGCCGCGCTCGGCCTCGCGGTCATCGGGGCCTATGCCTACGAATACATGCCCCGCTCCGTCCTGGAGAGCGTCGGCCTCGTCGCCGCCGAGCCGGACTCCACCGACGCCGGCGGGCAGGTGTCCGCCGCCAGGAGCGAGACGGCGGAACCCTCTCCGCCCCCCGCCACGCAGATCGTGGCCGCGGACGAGCCCGAGGCGCCCGTCGAAGCGCCTGCGCCGGCCGTCGCCTCTGCCAAGGAGGAGGAGCAGGCCAAATCCTTCGAACGCAACGTGGAGGACGCCATCGCAGCGCTCGACGGCACCGCCGACGCCGCGCGCACGCCCCTCAATCCACTCGCTTCCCGCTACGTCCTGACCCGCCAGTGGAAGGACTGTCACGACAGCGCCGACGCCGACGTGGCGGCCAGCGCCTGCAAGGGCCTGATCGACACCGCAGGGCTTACCGCCGACGACCAGGCCACCATCCACTACAAGTACGCCCGCGCGCTGCGCGACAAGGGCCAGCCGGCGCAGGCCATCGAGCACTACAATCGCTCGATCGAGCTGAAGCCGGCGGCCGACGCGTATCAGCACCGGGCCATCGCCTATTACGACCAGGGTGATTACCCCGAGGCCGTCGCCGATTTCGACGAGGCGCTGAAGCTCAAGCCCCAGTCCGCCGAAGCGCTCAACAACCGCGCTTGGGTCTACTACAAGGCGGGCGACGCCGACCGCGCGCTGCAGGATGCCAACCGCGCCGTGCAGCTCGACGGCTCGAAGGCCTACATCTGGGACACCCGCGGCCACATCCTGGAAGAGCTGGGCCGGACGCCCGAGGCCATCCGCGATTATCGCAAGGCGCTTCAGCTCGACGCGGGCTACACCAGCAGCAGCGACGGCCTTCGCCGGCTCGGCGTCCCGCGCTAGGTCGTGATCGCTTCGGACCCCATCAGTCCGAAGCGTGAATCATCGCTCTCACCAAAGAGGGAGAGCGTGATCTCGATTCAATCGAAACGGATCACGCGCCAGCGCGTGTTCATTTTAAATGAACACGACGCTATCCCTCCCCCATCATGCCGGAGGCATGTCTCCGACATGACGTGGGGGAGGTCAGGAGGGGGGGATTGAGCACCCTCTGGTGTTGGGCTTCCCCCCACCCCTAGCCCCTCCCCACGTCCATGCGGAGCATGGCTCCGCCATGACGGGGAGGGGAAAAACGCGAGTCCGCTTGACCTGAACGTGCTTTAGAGCCGTTTTCGCGTCGGTACAAAAAAGCGCAGCCCTCAGTGGCTGCGCCTTTCTCGTTCAGACGATTGCAACCGGCGCGAGGCTTAGAACCCCATGCCGACACCGGCTCCGAGGCCCGGCGGCGGGCCGCTCCGGCGCGCCGTCTTCGGGGCACGCGCGCGGCTGGCGCTGCCGCTGCCCTTGCGCGGCGTCTGCGCCTTCTTGCTCCCCGTGCTCGGGCCCGCGCGCCCGTCCGACCTGTGCGTCGGCAAGAGCGGCGCGGCCATGCCAGGCGCGGACGGCATGAAGTAGTAGGCGTCCGTCAGCGCGCTTTCTTCCCACGGGATCTGCCGGCCAGATGTTTCCGCCACCACGTCGCGGCGCACCTTCACCATCATCTGGTGAACGTCCACGCCGGGCGTGCCGAGATGCTTGAGCAGGGCCTTGGTGAACGGGCTGTTGCGCCCGCCCCCGTCATCCGAAACGTTGTTGGGCTGGGTCGCATAGGCCCGGAAAATGCCCGAGGCGCCGCTGGTCGATGCCACGTTGAGCTTCGTCATCCCGCGGTGAAAAGCGAGCGACCGCACCTTTCGCGTCGCCCCGTCCTGCGCGACGATCTGCAGGCCCAGCTCCTCCTGCGACGGCGTGTTGCGGCACGCATCGAGGAACACCATGCCGAGCTTGGCTTTCTGCAGCGGCTCGATCATCGCGGAAATGTTGACGAGGTGTGCGTCCAGCACCTCCCGGCTCTTCTCCTCGTTCTCGACCTGGATCTCGCCCGGCATGTCGATGGGAATGAGGAAGTTCTCGCCCGACAGCGAAATGCCGTGCCCGGCGTAGAAGAAGAGCCCGACGTCCCCGGGCTTCAGCTGCTCCGAGAACGACTCGAACGCCTCGTGCATCTGATCGCGCGTCAGATCCGTTCCCAGCATCACATCGAACGAGAGATGGCGCAGCTTCTCGGCGATGTCGTTGGCGTCATTCGCCGGGTTGGTCAGCTCCGCGACGTTCTGATAGCCGGAGTTGCCGATGATGAGGGCAAGCCGCCGTTGAGGCGCAGCATCGGCCGGCGCGGGCACGGCCGCCAGCGGCAGCATCAGCGCCGCCGCGAGAAGGGAAAGGCATCGGGTGCTCAGGTGCATGAGGCACGCTCCTTTCAGCGCTCACATTCCACTTCGCCGTGAAGAAGCGGCCACTCCTCCACGGCCGACCGGCGACCGCTCACCGTTGCGAAGCGGACGCCGTCTTTCCGTCGGTCAGGTTGACGATCTGCACCCGCCGGTTGACGCCGGATTTCGGCGCGGCAGCATCCTTCAGCCGCTCGAACCCGTAGCCCACCACGGTGAAATTGCTCGCGGACAGATTGAAATTGTCGCTCAGATACTTGCGGACGGCCTCCGCCCGGCGCTCGGACAGGCGCTGATTGTACTCCGGCCGCCCCGTTGCATCCGTATGCCCGGCCACCATGATCGCGGCGTCCTTGAGCGAGTCGTCTTCGAGCGCCTTGCCCAGCGCCTGAAGCGAGGCGCGCGAGCGCGGCGAAATCTCGGCCGAGTTGAACCCGAAATAGATCACGAGATCGAGCATCGGCTTGTCGCTCGCGGCTTCAGCAAGCTGCGTCCGCTCGGGAACGGAGAGCGCGCGCGTCGCGGCCTTGGTTCTCAGGTCGTCGATCACCTGCGCACGCTCCACCTCCGCCTGCGAGGGCTTGACGGAGAGCCCGCGCGTCTTGCGCGGCTTCAGCGCGTCGATGATCTGCTGGACGGACGGCGCGTTGTCTGCGCGGGCCAGGCTGGATGCCCCGGGCGCGAGAAGCGCGAGGCCGAAAGCGGCCATGCCGGTGCAAAGAACGGTCGAGCTGAAAAAGGCTCTCGACTTCAAGGATTGCATCGTCATCGGAACCTCCGAGAATATCCCGAAATGTACCCCAACGGACGAATGGTGACCAGGGGAAGAATGAGCCGGCGTGCGGGCTGCCGGACGGAAAGGGCCGCCCGAACCCGCCACACGCTGATCCCTTATGAGCCACAAGGCCTGAGGGTTGGTCTGTTCCCTGGGAAACAGGACGCGCTTCGGGAGCGCGAAGCCCTTAAGGAAAAAGGGCGGATGCGCCCTGCGCACCCGCCCCCCCCCCCCGTTAACCTTGCCGCGTGCCGCCGCGCTACTGAAGCTTCACCGACACGCCGAGCCGGGCACCGATGGTGTTCTCATCGGCCGAGAACTCGGTGTAGGTGGAGGCGCCGTACGTCAGGTTGCCCTGCACGTAATCCATGCCGAGCTCGACGCGGCCGTAATCGTGCGCCTGCTCGAAATCGGCCGTGAAGTCGCCCTTGATCTCGATGTCCTCGTCGACGACGCGCTTGTAGCCACCGAGGATGTAGGGCCGCAGCACACCGCCATCGACCTCAAGAACCGTGAACAAGGTACCCGTCAGCGACAGGCTCCAGGCTTCTGAGACGCCCTTGATGATGGCACCGTTCGGAAAAGCGCCAGGATTCTGGTTATCCGGCGCCCGGAAGCGGTCCGTGCTCACGTCGTAATGGCCGAGCGCACCGCGCAGGTCGAACCGCCACGTATCGGGCAGTTGAAAGGTGTAACCGACGACGCTGTTCGTGAAGTAGCCGGAAAGATCGTAATCGTAGCCCACGCCGCCGACACCGCGGCCGTCGGCCTCTCCGCTCACGCCGATGATCATCGACAGGGTGTAGAAGTTGCCCTGGCTCCACATGTAGCTGCCGCCGTAGAAGACGGAATCGATATCGGTCTTGTGCCCGACGACGCCTGCTGCGGGCCGAGCCGAGTCCTGCGTCATCCAGCCGTATCCGACGAGCGCGTTGATGCGCACCTTGCCGCCGAAATACGTCCCGGGGAGATCGTAGTTGACGTTGCCGAGGACCGACCCTTCGTCGATGTCGTAGGCGAGTGTGTTGAAGCCGGAAACCTTGTCGCGCATCCCGTCGTGGCTCGTATGGCGCAGCCGCCCCGTCGGGCTCGCGAACCCGCCCGGCGCAAGGTTGAGCTGCTGCTGCACGAAGCCTTCGCCGATGGATTGGAGCTGCTGTCCTGTCGCGGCGGTACCGCTCCCTGCTTCCTCGCAACCATAGTAGTAGATCGGGAACGGTGTTGCCGAAGGATCGAAACAGGCCACCTGCGCCTGCGCCGTACCGGGGGCCGCAAACAGGCTGATCATCGCGAGGGCCGCGCCCCCTGCCACGGACTTCAAGTATCGAGCGTGTCGCATTGGCCCATCCCAGTGATGAATCATATCAACCAAACGGAAACGAATTTGCTCCGTCCTCGGTTAAAGTGATTCTGCAGACCAGTGACGAACTATGACCGTCACAATTCCTGCCGGGCGGGCTTTCCCGGAGGCATGTGGCGCAACCGCAACTCGGCACCAAGGGGGGCCTACGAGCGCGTGGGACATCTAAGGTGCGCCAGAAACCCTGCGGCCTTATTCGGCATATTGGGGCCGCCCCCCTCCAGGCGAGTTGCGCCACGGAGGGCGGGGTGAAATGGGGCCCCTGGCGCGAGGCTTAATGTAAGGCCACGGCCGCCCCACCGCCATGGCCGAAATCCCCAGGCATCACCGGCCTGATGGGACCCGCAGCCCAAGAATCGCGCTAGCACTGGCGTCATGAGCAACCGCACCCGGCGTTCCCTCGACAGCGCCTCCGGGGTTTCCAGCATGCCGCCAGCCGCCTTGAGGCGCTCCTCACCATCGGCGTCATCCGCCGCGCACGCGCCGGCGAACGCTCTCGCCGAAGCACAGCACGTCCTCGAGGAGGTGTTCGGCTACAAGGCCTTCCGCCTGCATCAGTCGGGCATCATCGAAACCCTGCTCGAAGGCGGCGACGTGCTCGCGCTGATGCCGACCGGCGGCGGCAAGTCGCTCTGCTACCAGATCCCCGCTCTCGTCCGCGAAGGCACCGGCCTCGTCGTCTCGCCGCTCATCGCGCTGATGCAGGACCAGGTCGACGCGCTGCGCGAGGCGGGCGTGCGCGCCGCGTTCCTCAATTCCTCGCAGGATTGGCGCGAGCAGGCCGCCATCGAGCGCGACCTCCTCGCAGGCGACCTCGATCTCCTCTACGTCGCGCCCGAGCGCTTGGTGCAGGAGCGCACGCTGTCTCTGCTCGAACGCGCCACGGTTGCGCTGTTCGCGATCGACGAGGCCCACTGCGTCTCCCAGTGGGGGCACGACTTCCGGCCCGAGTATCGCCAGCTCCGCATCCTCGCGGAGCGGTTCCCGCGCGTGCCGCGCATCGCGCTCACCGCCACCGCCGACGACCGCACGCGCGACGAGATCGCCCGCGAGCTCTCTCTCGAGCGCGCACATCGCTTCGTCGCGAGCTTCGACCGCCCCAACATCCGCTACACCATCGCAGAGATGGGCTCGATGAGCGCCCGCGAGCGGCTCTGGTCGTTCCTCTCGGCCGAGCACGCCGCCGACGCAGGCATCGTCTACTGCCTCTCGCGCAAGTCGGTGGAGGAAACGGCGGACTGGCTGAACCGCAAGGGGCGCACGGCTCTCGCCTATCACGCCGGCCTCGCGCCCGAGGTCCGCCGCGATCATCAGGCCCGTTTCCTGAAGGAGGAGGGCATCGTGATGGTTGCGACCATTGCCTTCGGCATGGGCATCGACAAGCCGGACGTCCGCTTCGTCGCGCACCTCAACCTGCCGCGCTCGCTCGAAGCCTACTACCAGGAGACGGGCCGCGCCGGCCGCGATGGCGAACCGGCCAACGCCTGGCTCGCCTACGGCATGCAGGACATCGTCCAGCAGAAGCACTGGATCAACGCCAGCGAGGGGTCGGACGCCTACAAGCGCACGCAGAGCCAGAAGCTCGACGCCCTGGTCGGCCTCTGCGAGGCCACGAGCTGCCGCCGCCAGCTCATCCTCGCCTATTTCAGCGAGGCCCGCGCCGAGCCGTGCGGCAACTGCGACAACTGCCTGAACCCGCCCCAGACCACCGACGGCACGGAGCTGGCGCGCATGGCGCTCTCCGCCGTCTACCGCACCGAGCAGCGCTTCGGCGTCGGCTACCTGATCGACGTGCTCATGGGCAAGGAGAACGAGCGCGCCATCCGAAACAATCATGACCGTTTGACAGTATGGGGCATCGGCAAGGATACCGACGCCGCCGTCTGGCGCAGCCTCTTCCGCCAGCTCGTCGCGCGCGGGCTGCTGGTGACGGATGACGAAGGCCACGGCACCCTCGCCCTCACCGAACGGGCGCGCCCCCTGCTGCGTGGCGAGGAAACGTTCCGCATGCGCCTCGCGCCTGCGCGGGAGAAGAAGACGCGCGAGAAACGTGCGTCCGCCGCGGCAAGCACCGTCACCGGCGCCGACCGCGCCCTCTACGATGCGCTGCGCGCGCTTCGTCTCCGTCTCGCCACCGAGGCGGGGCTGCCGCCCTACGTCATCTGCCACGACAAGACGCTCGCAGAGCTGGCCGCCAAGCGCCCGGCGGACGAGGACGGCCTGCACGGCATCACCGGCCTCGGCGCCCGCAAGATCGAGCGCTACGGCGCGGCCTTCCTCGGCATCATTTCGCAGTTCAAGCCGCACCCCACGCTCGACAACCGCCTCTCGGCCACCGTCAACCAGACACTCGCGTTGCAGCTCCAGGGTCTCGATGCCGAGCGCATCGCCGCCGAGCGCGGCCTCGAGGTCGGCACCATCTACACGCACCTCGCCGAAGCCATCGAGGCGGGCCTCATCGCCGCCGACGACGTGCTCGATCTCGATCCCGCGGACCTCGACGAGATCCACGCCGCCTTCGAGCGTCTGGATACGCTGGAAACCGGCAAGCTCGGCCCCGCCCACGCAGCCCTCGACGGCCGTTTCGACTACGGCGTCCTGCGCTGCATCCTGGCCGAGCTGGCGTAACGACCACGGGCCCGGCCTCGGCCGACCGGGTTACGCCCGCGCCAAACGATGCTATACCCCCCGCCAAACCGACATCCTGGACAGGACCATGAGCAACGAACCCTTGGCGGCCGCCCCGGCCAGCCCGGCCCATGCGCGTCTCGCAAGCGAGATCGAGCGCCGCC
>ERZ869909.1674-NODE-1674-length-17243-cov-5.420191_pt1 | contig 17243 bp, 16 predicted proteins | sample MGYA00520892_ERZ869909 | MGnify/ENA primary metagenome ERZ869909 (study PRJEB32215, sample SAMEA104723947) | bioreactor metagenome | biome: bioreactor; feature: anaerobic bioreactor; material: water | place: China | collected 2015-03-12 ...
CAGGCTGAAGATACCTTTTCCGATCCCCAGCTCGAGGTGATGGCAGGTGGTTGCGCCAACTGCCACGGCACCGATGGCAGACTGGCCAGCAGTGTACCGACGATTGCCGGCCGCCCCGCCGACGTCCTGACCTCGCGACTGCTCGATTTCAAGCATGAGGATGTCGAGGAGGTCACGATAATGGACCGGATCGCCAAGGGCTTCACGGATGCCGAGCTCCAGGCACTCGCCCGGCACTTTGCCGCCATCGATCTGGAAAACGATAACGAGCCGGAAGAATGAGGGGACGCGACATGAATCGTCGTCACAGCCGCAACGGCCTGACCCGTCGTCAGTTGATCAAGGGCATCGGTGCCGCATCCCTGCTGCCGCTGGTGGGCAGCGCACCCTTTGCCATCGGCGGCCAGAGCGCCGGGCGAGTCGTCGTGGTCGGCGGCGGCTTCGGTGGTGCCACCGCCGCCAAGTATCTCAAGCGGGCCAACCCGGCCATCGAAGTGATCCTCGTAGAGCCGAGTGAAACCTTCTACACCTGCCCGTTCAGCAACCTGCACCTGGGCGGGCTGCGGGAGATGGACACCATCGCCCATGGCTACGATGAACTGAAAGACCGTTACGGTGTGCGCGTGATCCACGCCACGGCCGAAGACGTGGACGCCGACGCCCACAGGGTGACCCTCTCGACGGGAAGCGAACTCGACTACGATCGCCTGATCCTCTCCCCCGGCATCGACATGCGCTGGAATGCGCTGGAAGGCTACGACGAAGAGGCCGCCGAGAAGGCTCCACACGCCTGGAAGGCCGGTACCCAGACCGAACTGCTGCGCAGTCAGCTCGAGACCATGGACGATGGTGGCACCTTCGTCATGGTGGCACCGGCAAACCCCTTCCGCTGCCCACCCGGCCCCTATGAACGTGCCAGCCTGGTGGCCAACTACCTGGCACAGCACAAGCCGAAGTCAAAGGTTCTGATCCTTGACGCCAAGGACAACTTCTCCAAGCAGGGCCTGTTCACCGCCGGCTGGGAACGGCTATACGGCGATCGCATCGAGTGGGTGGGGCTGTCGGACGACGGCCGGGTAACCCGCGTCGATGCCGACAGACTCGAAGTCGAAACCGAATTCGGCACCATCCACCGCGCCGACGTGCTCAACGTCATCCCGCCACAGAAGGCCGGCTGGATCGCCGAGCGTGCCGGTGTCACCGACGACTCCGGCTGGGTCCCGGTGAAGGCCGAGAGCTTCGAGTCGCGCCAGGTCGAAGACATCTATGTGGTGGGTGACGCCACGGTGGCGGCGCCAATGCCCAAGTCGGGTTTCTGTGCCAACGCCCAGGCCAAGGTCGTGGCGGCCGCCATTGCCGCGTCCCTGGAGTCGCGTCCGGCACCTGAGGCCTACTGGACCAACACCTGCTACAGCCTTGTTGGGCCGGAGTATGGCATCTCGGTGGCTGGTGTCTATCGCGTACAGGATGGGGTAATCGCCGAAGTGGAGGGCGCCGGGGGCCTGAGCCCCGCCGACGCTTCCGACGCTACCCGCGCCCTGGAGGCCGAATACGCCGTGGGTTGGTACAACGCCATCTGCCAGGATACCTGGGGCACCCCCCTCGGAGGCCGGCGAACCTGAGGGTAGCCGAAACCATGCACTGCATTGCGACAAGGTCACCCTCTGCATGAGTCATACCGAGCTGGTCGTCTGGTCGGCTGTACTGATCGGGCTATGTTTCGGCGCAACCGGTCAGGCCACCGGCTTCTGCCTGATGCGCGGCCTGGCCAATAGCTGGACCCTCGGCGACAACCGCAAGCTGCGCAGCTTCGTCCTGGCCATGGCAGTGGCGCTACTGGGCAGCCAGGCATTGGCGGCGGCCGGGCTGGTGTCCCTGCAAGACTCCCTCTATGCAAACCCGGCCCCCTCATGGCTGGCCATCCCCCTTGGCGGCGCCCTGTTCGGCTACGGCATGACCCTCGCCAATGGCTGCGGAGCCCGCGCTCTGGTACTGCTGGGCAGCGGCAACCTGCGTAGCTTCGTCGTCCTGACATGCCTGGGCCTGGCGGCCTACATGGCGCTGTCCGGCGTACTGGCGACACCGCGGATCTGGCTGGAAGGCATGACCACTCTGGCCCTGCCCGCCCATGACCTGCCAGAAGCCATCGGCGCCCCGGCCTGGCTCGTGGCACTGATACTCGGCAGCGCTCTGCTGGCCTGGGTGTTCTCCAGCGCAACGTTTCGCACCTCACCCAGGGACTGGCTGGGCGGGCTCATCATCGGCATACTGATCCCGGCAGGCTGGTACGCAACCGGCGTGCTCGGTCATGACGACTTCGAACCGGTACGCCTGGCGAGCCTGACCTTCATCGCACCCATCGGCGAATCGCTGCAATACCTGATGCTTTCCACCGGCACACGACTCGGCTTCGGCGTCAGTGTCGTGGGTGGTGTATTCGTGGGTGCACTTGCCATGGCTCTGCTGCGGCGTGACTTTACCCTGCGGGCTTTCGACGGACCCCGACAGATGTTGCGCAGCATGGCGGGGGGCACCTTGATGGGCATTGGTGGTGTCATGGCGCTGGGCTGCTCCATCGGCCAGGGCCTGTCGGGGATGTCGACACTGGCATTGACCGCCTTTGCCGCCCTGGCTGGTATCGTGGTCGGCGCGCGTCTGGGGATCGTCGGCCCACTGGCACTGTCCAAGAATTGACCGCTTACCGGAGGAAGCCATGCGCTCTGCTCGCCCCACTCATCATGACGCTGCCCGCCGCCGACTGCTTCGCAGCCTGGTCGCTGCCGTCGCCGCTATTGGCCTGGCCACGCCTGCCATGGCAGAAGGCCCGTGGCAGCGCCTGGACGCCGCCCGCAACGTACTGGGCGATGCCGAGCCCGCCACCCAGGGGTTGGTGCTCGACCTGCCCCATGTCTCGGAAGATGGCGCCTCGGTTGCTCTCTCTGTCGGTTTCGACGGTGAACTCGCTGACGATGACTACATCTCGCGCATCGACCTCTTCGCGACAGCCAACCCCTCGCCCGAGATCGCAACCTTCCACCTCACGCCCCTGAGCGGTAAACCCGAGATAGCCACTCGAGTCAGGCTCAACGAAACCCAGCAGGTGATCGCCATCGCCACCAGCCATCAGGGCGAGCGCTTCGCGACGGCGCGGGAGGTCCGCATCACCGTCAGTGGCTGCCTGATGCGCAATGGCAGTGATCAACCGGAGCCGCTGTCCAATCCCCGGGTCAGCGTGCCCACCCGTTTCTCCCCGGGCCAGCCCGAAGCCGTGCGCACCTTGATCAACCATCCCATGGAGACCGGTTTGCGTGAAGGTGCCGACGGCGAGATCGTGCCGCGCCATATCATCGAGCGTTTCACCGTCAGCCTGAATGGCGAAACCGCCTTCGAGGCCGAACTGCACCAGTCGATTTCCGCGAGCCCCTACCTGTTGTTTTATCTCAGCCCTGAGGAGAGCGGTGAGGCGGTCTTCGAATGGCAGGACGATAGCGGCAACTCGGCCAGACACGAAGCGGCTATCGAGACCAGTTGACTGCAAGAGACACGTTGCTCCCAGAGACAAACCAAGCCTCGCTCGTCCACAACCCAGAATGCTCCGGCCGATTTGCTCGGCCGGGGCGAATTTTCTTACGTATTCCTACTTACTCAACGCACAATCATCACCGATACCTTCGAGTGATGAACCACATGCTCGGCATTGGGGCCGAGCACGTAGTCGGCGAACTTGCGCTTGTTGTGTGATGCCATGACGATCAGGTCCACATCGAGTTTCTTCGCCGTCTTGACGATGGCTTCCCAAGGTGAGCCATCAGCGATAATCGACTGCACCTTGATGTCGTCCGGCACCTTGTCCTGGATGAATTTGTGCTGTGCTTCCGATATGGCCTCATGCGCCTTCTTGGCAAAGTCCTTGGGGAAATAGGAGCCAACCAGGGGCATCCGGTAGTCCGGCAGTACCGTGACCAGATGCAGCGAGGCACCAAAGGTGCGACACAGGGTGATTGCCGTCGGCAGGGCTTTGGCCCAGGAGCTCTCCTCGTTGAGATCTAGCGACAACAGGATCTTGCTGTACATGATCATCTCCTTCAGGCAGTGGCTGTCGACGTCGGCTGTTGATTACGCCGACGCCGCTGCAGCAGCACCACCAGGCCAAATACCAGGAAGCCGGGTATCCACATCCACTCCTTCGCCCAGCGATCCACCGGGGCAGATACTTCGATGATTTCCTGATCGAAGTCGAAGCCGAGGTCAGCGGCCAGACCGCCGAACTCGACGAAGTCGACCGTGGCCTGATCGCCATCTATCCAGAGCTCCATACCGAGCTCTTGCATGCGCTCCTCGGACGTATCTCCCCGCGGCACCGGAACCAGGATATAGGTGGTCAAGGGGTCACCGAAGGCATCTTCACCGGCGATTCGCACCCGCAGATTGCTGCCGTCGTCGACCTCTCCCAGTGCCTGGGCAAACTGTGCCGGCGGCACGGACTGATAGGGGTCATGGATCATGTCCATCCAGAACCCCGGGCGGAACAGGGTGAAAGCCACCAGCAACAGCAGGATGCTCTCGTACCAGCGGTTACGGGCGATCATGAAGCCCTGGGTGCCGGCAGCAAAGATCAACATCGCAATAGTGGCGATGATGAAGATCACGATACCCTGTAGCCAGCCGACGTCGATCAGCAAAAGATCGGTATTGAAGATGAACAGGAACGGCAGCGCTGCGGTTCGCAGGCTGTAATAGAAGGCCTGAAAGCCGGTACGCAACGGATCACCACCAGAAACCGCCGCTGCCGCAAATGATGCCAGCCCTACCGGTGGCGTCACGTCGGCCATGATGCCGAAATAGAACACGAAGAGGTGCACGGCGATCAGCGGTACGATCAGGCCGTTCTGCTGCCCCAGGGTCACGATCACCGGCGCCAGCAGCGCCGACACCACGATATAGTTGGCCGTGGTGGGCAGCCCCATGCCGAGTATCAGACTCAATACCGCGGTGAGCAGCAGGATCAGCATCAGGTTGCCCATGGAGAGAATCTCCACCACATCGGCCAACACCAGCCCAACGCCCGTCTGGGAGACCGCCCCAACAATGATCCCTGCCGCCGCAGTGGCGATACCGATACCGATCATGTTGCGGGCGCCGGTCACCAGACCGTCCCACAAATCCATGAAGCCCTCCTTGATATCCTCGGCGAGCTTCCCGCGCTGGCGAAACGCAGCAATGATCGGACGCTGGGTAACAATGATGAAGATCATGAATACCGTAGCCCAGAAAGCCGACAGGCCCGGCGACAAGCGTTCGACCATCAGGCACCAGACCAGCACGATCACCGGCAGGATGTAGTGCAAGCCGACCATCACCGTGGGTCGAGTCTGGGGGAGAATGAGAACCTTGGAGCTTGGATCATCGAGCTCCAGCTCGGGATACTGGGCCCCCAGCTTGAGCAGAGCGACATAGAAGACTGTAAGCCCAACCGCTATTACCCAGGGCGTTGCGTCGCCGAGAACCGGTTTGAGCCAGCCCAAACCATAATAGACCGCAAATGAGAGCGCCATCAGCAGGATCAAGCCGGTCAGAAAGCCGATCACCTTGTTGAGGAAGGGGCGAGCCGGATTGCTGGTGGGCAAGCCTTGCATATTGGCCTTGAGCGCCTCGAGATGGACGATATAAACCAAAGCAATATAGGAGATCAGGGCCGGCAGAAAGGCGTGCTTGATGACATCGACATAGGAAATCCCGACGTACTCGACCATCAGGAAGGCCGCCGCCCCCATCACGGGCGGCATGATCTGACCGTTGACCGAGGACGACACCTCAACGGCGCCCGCCTTCTCGGGGGAAAAACCAACCCGCTTCATCATTGGAATGGTGAAGGTGCCGGTGGTGACCACGTTGGCAATCGACGAGCCGGAAATCAGCCCGGTCATGCCTGATGCCACTACCGCAGCCTTGGCCGGCCCACCCTTGTAGTGACCCAGCAGCGAGAATGCCACCTTGATGAAATAGTTACCGGCGCCGGCCTTGTCGAGTAGCGCACCGAACAGCACGAACAGAAAGACGAAGCTGGTCGACACGCCCAGGGCAATACCGAACACCCCCTGTGTAGTCAGCCACTGATGATTGACCAGGCTCTGGAAGGTAACGCCGCGGTGAGCAAGGATACCCGGCATATAGGGGCCGAACAGCGAATAGAGGATAAACACCGAGGCCACGATCATCAGCGGTGGCCCCAGCGCTCGTCGTGTCGCCTCCAACAGCATCAGGATACCGACCACACCAACGACCACGTCCCTGATAATGGGCGCGCCGGGGCGATCGGAGAGTTCGGCATAGAAAAGATAGATGTAGCCAGCACAGAATGCGCCTACAAAGGCAAGCAACCAATCCTGAATCGGTATTCGATCCCGTGGCGAGCGCTTCAGGGCCGGGTAGGCCATGAACGCCAGGAAAATGGCAAAAGAGAGATGAATGGAGCGAGCCTCGGTGGCGTTGAAAACACCGAAGCGAAACATGTAAGGCAACGGCGAGGCGATCCACAGCTGGAACAGCGACCAGGCTGCGGCAATGCTGACCAGCAGCTTTCCCGGCACCCCTACCGGCTTGCGCGCCCCCGAATCACTGGAAGCGACCATATCCTCCAGGTCAGCTTCAGACGCTCGGGAGGTGTTGTTTTCGTCAGTCATAAGTTGCCCTACCCACTGTCGATTGACGTGCAGCTCGCTGTTTCTGAACCGTCATCACGGTGCGGTAACCCTATATCAAGCAGTTCTTGAAACAGATGCGCGGACCCCCTCGGGTGTCCGCGCATCCTTCACCTGAGGGCGAGGCCCTCGGTCAGTCGTTTACTCAATCCAGCCACGCTCGCGATAATAGCGAGCCGCGCCATCATGCAGCGGCGCGGTCAGGCCATCGGAGATCATGTCCTCCTCATTGAGATTCTCGAACGCCGGATGCAGGCGAGTGAAACGATCGAAGTTCTCGAATACCGCCTTGACGGTCTCATAGATCACGTCCTCGTCCACAGCGGTGGAGCTGACGAAAGTCGCTGCCACGCCGAAGGTCTCGACATCCTCGTCATTGCCGCGATAGAGGCCTCCCGGGATCACGGACCGGGTGTAGTAGGGATACTCGTCGATCAGGCCGTCGATCTCGTCACCGGTGACCGGAATGATCCTGGCATCGATCGTCGTGGTGGCTTCCTGGATGGAGCCGTTGGGATGCCCCACCACATAGACCATGGCGTCAATGTTGTTATCGGAGAGCGCTGCAGCCTGCTCGGCGGCATCCAGCTGGGAGGCCAGCGAGAAGGTATCGGTATCCCAACCCATGACATCCATCACAACGTTCATGGTATTGCGCTGGCCGGAGCCGGGATTACCGATATTGACGCGCTTGCCCGGGAAATCGCTGAAGTGCTCGATACCGGAGTCAGCCCGCGCCACCACGGTCAGCGGCTCGCCGTGCATGGTAAAAACGGAGCGCATCTCCTCCCAGGCCCCGTCTGATTCGAAGTTGGCCTCGCCATGGTAGGCGCGGTACTGGACGTCGGACTGCACGACGCCCATGTCCAGATCACCCGACTTCATGCCGTTGACGTTGGCAACGGAGCCGCCGGTAGACGGTGCGTTGCAGCGGATGTTGTGCTCGTCGCTACCGCGGTTGACCATGCGGCAGACAGACTGTCCCACCACATAGTAGACCCCGGTCTGGCCACCAGTACCGATGGTGATGAAGCGATCCTGAGCTACGACCGGCGACGAGAACAGGGCAGCACCCAGTAGAGCCCCGGAGAAGGCAGCCGCAGAAAATGCATGGCGTTTCATGAACACACCTCTTGACGTTATTGGCAAGCTGACGTTGCTGAAGCAAGGTCCCTGGCAGCCAAATGGCTGGCTGGCGGCTACTACCGCCCCCCTCTACTTTAGCGAAAAAAACATCAGCTTGATGGGGTCTTTTTCAACACCTCTAATGTTAGCCCTCATTAACGTTTAGTGTGCGTTAATTTTCAACGCTGACACACCGCAACCGACCGGCAACACATCGCCTGCCAAGCCCATAAATCCCCTGCCAAGCGTTACCGGTGAAGCCTACCTCTCCTGCAGTCACCATCCCCTTGCTCGCCAAGTCCTGTTTACGTGGTGTCTCCTGCCGCTGATGACAAAAGCTTGCAACTAGCGGCTTGAAGCCCCAGGGCCATAGGCTCCAGACTGACAGGACCAAGGCCAAGGAGATCATCATGACTTCGTCAGCCCGCGTGGAGTGTCAGCAAGGCAATATCGTTATGCAAGACGATATGGGTATCGTGGTGAATGCCGCCAATGCCGAGTTACGCCCCGGAGGGGGGGTCGCCGGGGCACTGCATCACGCCGCAGGTCCCGATCTGGACAAGGCGTGCCGATCACTGGCGCCCATTGCACCGGGCCAGGCAGTGATCACCGACGCCTTCGACCTGCCCAACCAGTATGTGATTCACTGCCTGGGCCCGGTCTATGGCGTCGACTCACCCGCCGATGAGCTCCTGGCCGCCTGTTACTACAATGCGCTACGGCTCGGCCAACGGGAAAGGATCGATTCCATCGCCTTTCCATCGATTTCGACCGGCGCCTTTCGCTATCCGGTCGCCGAGGCCGCTCGCATTGCGCTATCCACCGTCATCCAACACATTCCCGAGTTTCCCCATATCGAACGGGTTCGCTTCGTGCTGTTTGACCCGGCAACCACCGAGCTATATCAGCGGACGCTGGCTGCGTTCAGCGAGGCCTAGGTAATGCCGAGCCGTACTTGCGCTGAACACAGCGCTCCGAGTCTGCCTAGACGTTGTAGCCCAGCACGCCGGGCAACCACAGGGCGATCTGGGGAAAGATCGCCACCAGTGCCAGGGCGCTGGCCATGGCCAGCACGAACAGCAGCGCCCAGCCCACGGTCTGCTCCAGGCGAATCCTGGCGATATTGGTGGTCACCATCAGGTTGACCGCCACCGGCGGCGTGAACTGACCGATGGCGATGTTCATCGCCAGCAGGATGCCGAACCAAACCGGGTTCCAGCCAAAGTGCTGCATCACAGGAATCAGGATCGGCATCATGATGAGGTAGATCGAAATGGCATCCAGCAGCATCCCGGCAACCAGCACCGCCAGCATGATCAGGATCAGCAGCAGCACGCCGTTGTCGGTGAGACCAATGATCCACTCAGCCAGGTGACGGAAGGTGCCCAGCATGGTGCCGGCCCAGGCGAAGATCCCGGCCAGGGCGATGATCAGCATGACCACACCCGAGATCACCGCGGCTTCGCCGAGCAATGCCCAGAGGTCGCGCAACCTGAGCTCCCGGGTCAGAAACAGACCCACCAGGGCGCCGTAGGCCACCGCCACCACGGCCGCCTCTGTGGGCGTGAACAGTCCCGAGCGCAGCCCGCCAAGGATGAGCACGGGGGCAAACAGCGCCGGCAGCGCCTGCTTGAAGCTCTCCCCGATCTTCGGCGGCTCGGCCCCCTCCACCGGCGCGCCGCCCTCCCAACCATATCGCCTGGAGACCAGAAGCGCCGGCACCAGCAGCGCCAGCCCGGCCAGGATGCCAGGAAACAGGCCGGCGGCAAACAGCGCCCGAAGATCGACGCCGGGCACCACGATGGAGTAAAGAATCAGCGCCACGGAGGGTGGAATCAGTATCGCCGTGGAAGCCGATGCCGCTATCAGCGTCGCAGAAAAGGGCTTGGGATAGCCGGCCTTGGTCATGCTCGGCAACATCACCATGGCCACGGCAGCGGCATCCGCCGGCCCCGAGCCACTCATGCCCCCCATGATCATGCAGACCAGCACCGCCACCAGCGCCAGTCCACCGTGACGCGGGCCAATCAGCGCCTGGGCGAAGCGTACCAGCCGCAGCGCCACACCCGCGCGTTCGAAGATCAGGCCGGTCATGATGAATAGCGGAATGGCGATCAACGGGTACTTGGCGATGCTGTTATAGGTGTTGGTGCCGAGGGTCGCCAGCATCTCTGGCGAAAGCCCGGCCATGATGCCAACCGCACCGGCCAGCGCCAGCGAGAAGGCCACCGGCACGCCGGCGATCAGCAGCCCGGCGAAGGCCAGGATCATCCACAGGTCAGGGCTCATCCGCGAGCCTCCCGCTCAGGCGATCCAGGGTCTGCTGCGTCAGGCGCACCAGCATGGCTGCCGAGAGCAGCGGCAGCCAGGCCAGATACCACCACTGCGGGAGGCCAAGACCCGGCGACAGCGACTGCCATTGATACTCCTCCCAGGTCAACTTGCCACCGAACCAGGTGATCAGCCCCAGCACGAGGGCGCCACACAGCCACTGAAAGAGGATCAACACCTTGCGCGGGCCCGCCGGCAAGGCCCGCTCAAGCAGACCGATACGAATATGGCCGTTTCGTCGCAGTGCCACCGAGGCCCCCGCGAAGGTCAGCACCACCAGCAGAAATACCGAGAACTCCTCGGTAAAGGCCAGGGAACCGCCGGTGACGTAGCGCGTAATGACGTTACCCAGGCTGATCAGCGAAATGATCGCCAACGCCAGGGAGCCCAGCCAGCGTTCCGGCCGGGCATCGGGAGAGAGTTTCATGCAAGCCTCGCGAAGAGCGGACCGGCCCCGTGCCGGGGCCGGCCTCAGACTGGATCAGCGCGCCTCGATGGCGGCACGGGCCGCCTCGACCAGCTCCTTGCCGATCCGCGGGATCCACTTGTCGTGGACGCTGGCGGTAGCATTGACGAAGGCACGATGCTGTTCCTCGCTCAGTTCGGTCACCAGAACTCCGCGCTCCTGGATGGCGGCCAGGCGCTCGCTCTCCTCCTCGCGGGTCATGGCGATCTCCCACTCGCCGGCTTCGATGGCGGTTTCACGCAGGATTTCCCTATCTTCCTCGTCCAGCGAGTCCCAGATGCGCTGGTTTACGGCAAAGATCAGCGGATCGTTCATGTAATTCCACAGCGTCAGGTGCTCTTGGCCCACCTGGTCGATTCGCGCCACGTCGAACACCGAGAGCGGATTCTCCTGGCCATCCACCGCCCCTGTGGTCAGCGCCGGCTGAGCGTCGGTCCAGCTCATCTGAGTCGGGTCGGCACCGAGCGCGTTGAAGGTATCCTGGAACAGCGGCGAGCCCACCACGCGAATCTTCAGTCCATCCAGGTCGCCCGGCTCGCTGATGGGGCCGCGGGAGTTGGAGACCTGGCGGAAACCGTTCTCACCCCAGGCGAGGGGCACCACGCCGCGGGACTCGATGGCCTCGAAGATCATCTCGCCGGCCTCTCCGCCGGTCACGGCATCCACCGCCGCCTCGTCGGGCATGAAGAAAGGCAGGGAGAAAAGGTTGAGCTCCGGCACCTGGGGCGACCAGTTGATCGTCGAACCCACGGCCATGTCGATCAACCCCGAGCGCATGGCGGAAAACTCGCGAGTCTGGTCGCCGGCAACCAGTTGGGAGTTGGGGTAGACGCGCAGGGTCAGACGACCCTCGGTACGCTCCTCCACCAGTTCGGCCCACTTTTCGGCCGCTTGCCCCCAGGGGAAGGCATCGGATAGCACGGTGGAAACGGAAAGTTCGCGAGCCTGAACCGAGAGTGAAGCGGTCAGCACGGCGGCGCCGGCCAGTGCCGCGGCAAAGCGGGTGAGTCGTCTAGCGGATGTCATGACGTGTCCTTGCAGCAAAGGGCCGGTTCAGAGTAGACCGACCGCGATTATCGTTCTGGATTGGTACAGTGCGGGTCATGTTACGCTTCAATATTCTACGAAGTCCCGCGTTGAATGATAGACCGTCATAGGCATCACGCGACGATCCCCGGCGTCGCTGTTACCCTCGCCAGGCCTTCCCATCAAGGACACTCGCTCGTGCCGCTTCGCGATTTACTGCTGGGCCTGGTGATCGTCACCATCTGGGCCCTGAACATCATAGTCATCAAGCTGGGGGTCGCTGAGCTCCCGCCGCTGCTGCTGACTACCCTGCGCTTCATTCTGGTTGCCGCCCTGCTGGTGCCCTTCCAACCGGTTGCCAGGCACCAGCTTCCCTTCCTGATGCTGCTTTCGGTGACCTTCGGCACGCTCCACTTCGCCCTGCTGTTCATCGGCCTGGGCCAGGCCGAAGCGGGTACCGGGGCGCTGCTGGTACAGATGGGTACGCCCTTCGCCACCCTGCTGGCGGTGATCTTTCTGGGCGAGCGCTTGAGCGCCAAGCGCATCGCGGGTCTCGCGCTGTCATTCGGCGGTGTGGTAATCCTCGCCGGTGGCCCCAGCCTGCCCTCACCGCTACCCATGACCCTGCTGTTGCTCAGCGCCCTGGGTTGGGCAATCTCTCAGCTGTTGATCAAGAAGGGCCCCAATATCGCCCCCATGGCGCTGGCGGGCTGGGTCGCGCTGTTCGCCATTCCTCAGGTGGGCCTGGGTTCATGGTGGTTCGAGAGGGGGCAGATGGAAGCCATCAGCCAGGCAGGGTTGTTCGGCTGGGGAGCCGTATTCTATACCGCCGTGATGTCGTCGATCGTTGCGTACGGCCTTTGGTACGGGCTGTTACGCCGCCATGCGGTCAGCCGACTGGCGCCGCTCAGCCTGCTGGTGCCGGCAGGCGCGGTGGTGCTGGGCATCGTGCTGCTGGGGGAGCAGCTCAATGCCCATATCGCGTTCGGAGGTGCCATGGTCATCGCCGGCGTGGCACTGATCGTGATTCGCTTTCGAGCGTTAGTGGGCCGCTGAGCATCCGCCCGTGCGGCCGGGCCAGGCCACACAGGCGCCCGGCTCGATGCCACGCTCGGCGAAATAGCCGGCATTCACCTCCAGTGCGGCCTGATAGGGGGCACCGGCCAGAGTCGCCGGGCACTCCCGGGGATTGTCCGATAGACAGGGAGCCATGGTATGGATCGTGGCGATACGCCCCTGAGCGTCGATGAAGGCGATATCCAGCGGGATGCGGGTACGGTACATCCAGAAACCGCTCTGTGGCGGCTGAATCCGGCCATACAGAAACAGCATACCCGCGTCGGGCGCCAGCGAGTCGCGGTCCATCAATCCTATGCGACGCTCTTCCGCTGTTCGCGCCATCTCCACGTCGAGCCGAAAGACCTCCTGGTCGGCCTCGATCATGAGAGGCTGGCGCTCCAGGGATGTCGTCGACTGGGCCACGGCGGGCCAGCGCCAGGCCAGCGTGGCCGTGACCACGAAGAGGAGCAACAGCAGGCTCGTACGCGTTGAGATTGGTCGTTGAAGCGGTGGCATGGCGTCTCCTCAATCCTGCGGGGTACGAGGCAGCAGGTGGATCCCTCCGGCGAGCAGTGATACCTGCACCCATTCGCCGCGAGCAAGCCCGTTGCGACGGGCCGCATGGGTGGAAATATCGAAGCGCAGGGTCTCGGGCCCATGGTCGAAGACCAGCGTCAGCGACGTCATGCCCCCCAACACCACCAACTCGCCGATGCGCCCCGTCACCGGGTTTTCCCTTTCACCGCGCGACGGCCGGTCACGGCGATGAAGCACCACGTCGGAGTCGGGCAAGTACCAGGCGACTCGCTGCTCGGGAGCCAGCGCCTCCAGGCCATGTGCCACCTGCAGGATCCATGGCCCCCACTCCAGCCGACGCTGGCCCTCGACCTCCACGATCCGGCCCTCGAAGATATTGTGACGATCCAGCAGTCGTGCCACCTCGGCACTGGCCGGCTGGCGAAACAGTCTCTCGGGAACATCGGTCTGCAACGTACGGCCACCATGAAGCACGCAGATACGGTCCGCCAGTGCCACCGCCTCATCCAGGTCATGGGTCACGAGCAGGATCGGAATGTGGATCTGCTCGCGCAGCAGGGCCAGCTCGCGCTGCAGACGACGCCGCGTCACCTGGTCCACCGCAGAGAAAGGCTCGTCCAGCAACAGCGCCCGGGGGTCGCGTGCCAACGCCCGGGCCAACGCCACCCGCTGCCGCTGGCCGCCGGAGAGCTGGGACGGATAGCGCCCGGCGAGCCCCTCCAGGCGCATCCGACCCAGCCACTCTTCGGCACAGGCGTTGCGCTGTCCGGGCTCGAGATGGCCCAGCGCCACCTTGACGTTGTCACGGGCACTCAGGTGGGGGAACAGCGCATAGTCCTGAAAGACGACCCCCACCCGACGCTGCTGAGGCCGACGAACAATACCCGGGGCGGTGTCCAGCCAGGTCTCACCAGCGCAGTCGATGCTCCCCTCGGCCGGCCGGTAGAGGCCGGCAATGGCACGCAACAGTGTCGTCTTGCCGCTGCCTGAGGGCCCCACCAGCGCCAGCAGCTCTCCCCGTTCGCAGGTGAAATCCGCGGCCAGCGGGATCGGCCCCGCCTGGTGCAGAGATACCGTCAGTCGCCCCGTTCCTGGCGAGGCGGGGGACGTGCCGGGCCAATCAGACATGACGCCACCTTCTTCGACCCGTCAATCCGTAGACCACGCCAATGGTCAGAAATGACACCAGCAGCAGCATGGCCGACATGATGCCGGCGCCGGTCTCATCGAAGGCCTGGACCCGATCGTAGATGGCGATGGACAGGGTGCGGGTCTCGCCGTCGATGGCACCGCCCACCATCAGGATGACGCCGAACTCGCCCAGGGTATGGGCGAAAGTCAGCGCCAGGGCAGAGATCACACCGGGCCAAACCAGCGGCAGCTCTATACGCAGGAAGGTCTGCCAGGAGGACAGCCCGCTGCACCAGGCCGCTTCGCTGAGGTTGGCGGGGATCGCCTCGAAGGCGCGCTGAATCGGCTGCACGGCAAAGGGCAGGCTGGCCACCAGTGAGGCAAGCAGAATACCGGTGAAGGTGAAATTGAGCCCCTCCCCGGTCAGCCGATGCCAGAAGGCGCCGAATGGCGCGTCGCGGCCGAAGCTCATCATCAGGTAAAACCCCAGCACCGTGGGTGGCATCACCAGCGGCAGCGCCACCAGCGCCTCGCACAGCGCCTTGCCGCGGAAGCGCGCTCGGGCCAGGGTGCGACCCAGCCACAGCCCTATCGGGATCAACAGCAGACAGGTCATGGCCGCCAGGCGCAGGGAGACCGACAGTGCCGTCCAGTCCATCAGGGCGCCTCGGCGCCGGCGTCTTCCCCGGGCAGGCGGAAGCCGTAGCGCTCCAAGATCTCGCGGGCTTCGTCTTGTTGCAGCCATGCGTAGAAAGCCTGGGCAGTGGCGCCGGCGCCCTTGACCAGCGCCATGCGCTGGATCAGCGGCTCGTGCCACTCCTCGGGAATCAGCACGAACTCGCTGCGCTCGGCCAGCTGTGGTGCCAGCGCCAGTGACCAGGCCACCAGCCCGCCACGGGCGTCGTCGGAGAGGGCGAACTGCGCCGCCTGTGAGACATTCTCGCCGAGTATCCGCAGGGAGGCGCTATCCGCCCACAGGTCGGCCTGTTCCAGCGCTTGCCTGGCCGCCACGCCGTAGGGGGCGTGGTCGGGATTCGCCAGGGCAATGCGGGGCCGTCCTTCGCCCCGTGCGTGCATCGCCTGTGCCTCGCGGACCGCGGCCAGCGGGTCGTCACTGCTCGGCAGATCGTCGCGCCCGGCTCGCTGCAGCCAGGCCAGCCGCCCGATGGCATAGACCACGCCGACATTCTCGGTATGCCCTTCTGCATGCAGCGCATGCACGTAGGCCTCGTCGGCAGACAGGTAGAGTTCGAACGGTGCCCCCTGGGCGATCTGCCGGCGAAAATTCCCTGAAGAGCCGAAGTTGAGGCGCAGCGACTTGCCGGTCTCGGCTTCGAAGCGCTCGGCGGCATCGGCAAGGGCGAATTGAAGATCCGAGGCTGCGGCAACGGTGGGCACGCCGGCCTGGACCGAAGATAAGGAGAAGACCAGCCAGACGGCCAGCCCCCAGCGCAGAAGTGAGTTCATCGAAAGATACCGATTGCCCCGTGGAGTGTCGGCATTGTCAGTCAGGAAGGCACGGCCGGTAAAGCCGCCGGCCGTCGTCTTGTCGTCGGCATGATTCGACGCAACTCTGTCCCGGCCACCGCACCCGCCGCGCCCAGAGCGGGCCTCTATTCGGTGACGCCCTCCCGCTGGCCCAGAATTGCCATGAGGTCGATACGGGTCTCCCGGGTGCTGAGGTCGAGCAGGTTCTCGAGCGCCTGGAGGTGCTCCTGTATGCAGTGCCGGGCCGCCTCGGTGTCACCGCTACGCAGGTGTGCCAGCAGTGCCGGGTGGTCCTCGGCCAGATAGCAGCTCGCCAGGCCAGCACGCTTGTAGAGCGCGATGACGATGGAAGTACGCAGGACAAGGTCGGTGAGCATGGCACCCAGCACCCGATTTGGGGAGTGCTCAGCCAACAGGTGGTGGATGGCCAGAGAGTGCTCGATACGAGCCGGCTCGTCGCCACACGCGTGGGCTTCGGCCTCGCGCTCGACCAGGGAGGCAATGGTCGCCAGCTGTTCGTCATCGAGCCGGCCCGCCAGCAGCGCAGCCACTTCACCTTCCACCAGGCGGCGGGCGGCGAATGTCTCCCGGGTCTCCTCTATGCTGGGGGCCCTTACCCGCGCCACCTGGTTGGGCTGCTGGGTCACCACGTAGTCGGCGGCCAATCGGGTCAGGGCCTTGCGCACCACGGAGCGGCTCACGCCGAAGATATCGCCCAGGGCCACTTCCGGCAGGCGCGTGCCGGGCGGCAGACGCTGCGTCAGCACGGCCTTGCGCACCTTGTCGACGATGAAGCGATCGCTGATACGCCCACCCGCACGCGTTTCTGCGGCGATCTCCTCCTGCCAGATACTGCTCATGATACGGCCTCTCCCGTCTGCGTCATGAGAATACCTTCGCATGTTTCCTTCATGCTGGCCACACAAAGCAACCTTCCTGTATACAAAAAATCAATCCCTTGAGCGTCATTCCTCCTGGTGCGATTCGTTCACGTCAAGGATCTTCATCGTGTTGGTGCCGCCATGGGCGTTCATGTGATCGCCCCGGGTCAAGATCACATGGTCGCCGGGCGCAGCGATGCCCTGATCCACCAATAGCGACAGGGCTCGCTCGTTAAGCTCGAGGGGGGTCATGTCACAGGTATCGAAGGGCAGCGAGACCACGCCGCGGTAGAGCGCCATGCGCCGCTGCGCCACCGGGCTGTGGGCCAGGCCGACGATGGGCAGCCCCGAGCGGATCCGCGAGGCGATCAGCGGCGTGTAGCCGGTGGAGGTCATGCAGGCGATGGCCGCCACGCCCGAAAGGTGGTTGGCGGCGTACATGGCGGAGAGCGCGATGGTCTCGTCGATGCGCGAGAAACCCTCGTGGATGCGGTGGCC
>ERZ869909.1675-NODE-1675-length-17226-cov-8.911307_pt1 | contig 17226 bp, 14 predicted proteins | sample MGYA00520892_ERZ869909 | MGnify/ENA primary metagenome ERZ869909 (study PRJEB32215, sample SAMEA104723947) | bioreactor metagenome | biome: bioreactor; feature: anaerobic bioreactor; material: water | place: China | collected 2015-03-12 ...
CTCGACGGCGAACTCCCCGCCGAGATCGAGCCCTTGCAGGTCGAGCTCAATGCCTTGATCGCATCGAACCAGGAAATCGTCGACCGCGCACGAACCCAGGTTGGAAATCTGGCCCACGCGTTGAAAACACCGCTAGCCGTCATCACCAATGAGGCGCGCGAGGACAAAGGCCCGCTCGGGGACAAGATCGCGGAGCAGGCGGAGATCATGCGCGATCAGGTCAACCATTATCTCGATCGAGCGCGCGTGGCGGCACAGGTGCGCGTGATCGGACGCGCGACGCCGGTGCTGGACGTGCTGGAGCCGTTGAAGAGAGCGTTGGAACGCATTCACCGCGACAGGGCCATCAATATCAAGATCACCTGTCCGCCGAACATTCGCTTCGCGGGGGAACGTCAGGACCTAGAGGAAATACTCGGCAACGTGTGCGATAACGCCTGCAAATGGGCCGAGCGGGACGTGAGGGTCCGCGTAGCGGCGGACAGTCGGCGCATGCCGGGCCGTGTGGAAATCACGGTCGAGGACGATGGGCCGGGATTATCGGAGGAAGAGCGCGCACGCATCGGCAAAAGGGGCGTGCGGCTCGACGAGACGAAGCCGGGCTCCGGGCTTGGCCTCTCCATTGTGACGGATCTCGTCCAGTCCTACCGGGGAACCCTAAAACTCGCGCCATCCACAATGGGCGGACTGCTTGTCCGCCTGGAGCTTCCCTCGGCCTGAGCAAAAGCCCATGTTTCCAGTGCGCAACGTCGAATTTTCGCCTGAATCCCGGTAGAAACGGGTTTATGGATGTGCTTGAAGACGAGTCACATTCTGGGCAATGCCACGGCATTGGGGATGGGCATTGGGGAAGAAGTCCGGCGCGCCTTCAGCTGTGGTTCCGACTTCGGTGAGCGGCCGGGCTCGAATGTGAACACGGCCAGACTTCGGCGAGAGCGAATTCGTCGAGAGAGAATTCGGCAAAAAGAATTCTGCAAGAAAACGGGGATCTTCATGCGCACGCTTTGCGCTTCCGCGCTTCTCATCGTTTCGATCGGGCTCGCAGGGTGCGGTCCTGAAGGGCCGAGCAAGGCCGACACGGGCATGGTCGTCGGTGCGGTCGCGGGCGGCATCCTCGGCAATCAGGTCGGCAAGGGCGGCGGCAACATTGCGGCGACCGCCATCGGCGCTGTGGTCGGCGGCATCGTCGGCAGCGAGATCGGCCGCTCCATGGACGAGCAGGATCGCCGTCTCGCGCAGGAAGCCGAGTTCGATGCGCTAGAGCGCGGCCAGTCGGGTGTTTCCCGTCAGTGGCGCAACCCCGACAACGGACGCTACGGTGAAGTCGTGCCGAGCCGGCCCTATAAGCGCGGCCAGATCGATTGTCGCGACTACACCCACAAGATTTACATCGATGGCCGCCCACAGTCGATGCGGGGCACGGCCTGCCGCAATCCTGACGGCACCTGGAGCAACGTCGCCTAACTGTCTTGACGTTGCGCAAGAGAGCCGCGCGCGGTGAAGCTAAATTCGAGCCGGGCCTTCCGCTGCAATGCGGGAGGCCCGGCTCTTTTTTATGGGGTGCGACGGAAAAGATCATCACGACCGCGCGAAACGCAGCTCTATTGGCGCGAGGCCCCTTGTCAGTGCGGCCCCCCACCCCTATTGAACCCGGAGAAATAGAAACTTTCTAAGGTTCCCGATGCTTCTTTGGGTCTCGTTCGCGATTTTGACGGCGACCGTCGTCGCATACCTGCTGCGGCCGCTGAGGCAGGCACAAGGACCTGCGGCTATCGCGTCCGAAGCAGCCGACGTCGCCGTTTATCGCGACCAGCTCAAGGAACTCGATGCGGAGCGCGAACGCGGCCTCATCCCGGCTAACGAACATGCCAGCGCACGAGCCGAGATCGCACGCCGGCTGATCAAACGCGCGGGCACGACAGATAGCATCGCCGCCGACCTGAAACAGGCGGACGAGAATTCCAAGTTTTCGCGCCGGATCTACGCGAGCATGGCCGCACTTCTGCCAGTGCTCGGGATCGTTCTTTACCTGGGCATGGGCTCACCGCACTTGCCCGCTCAGCCTTTCGCGGCGCGCGACACGGGACCTGGCAGCGAAATCGCGATTGCCGGTCTCATCCAGCGCGTCGAGGAGCGTTTGCGGGAACATCCGGAAGACGGACAGGGATGGGACGTGATCGCGCCGATCTATCTTAGGATCGGCCGCTATCCCGAAGCCGCTCACGCGTATGCGGAAGCGAACCGCCTTCAGGGCGAATCCGACCGGCGCTTGCTGGGCTTCGCCGAAGCGACGCTGCTCGCTGAAAGCGGGGTGGTCACCGAGCCCGTTCGCACCGCGGCCCTTCGGCTCCTTCAGCTCGATGCAACGCATGTCCAGCCGCGGGTCTGGCTGGCGCTTGCGCGCGAGCAGGACGGGGATTTGGCGGGTGCCGTTGCCGACTATCGGAAGCTGTTGTCGGGCGCGCCCGACGAAGCGCCCTGGCGGGATGCCGTGGCCGAGCGCCTCTTGCTGGTGGAGGCGCGCCTGAGGGGAGAGCAAGTCGAAGCTCCGTCCGCGCAACCGCCGGCCGCGGCCGAAAGCGCGCCGCAGGTGCCCCAATCTGCTGCTCCAAAGGGCAGCGAACCCAGCGTAAACCCGGCCGATCTTGCTGCGATGTCGCGAGAGGAGCAGGACGCATTCGTGGGCGACATGGTGGCGCGACTGGCAGCCCGCCTCGAAGAAACCCCACAGGATATCGAGGGATGGTTGCGGCTCGCGCGGGCCTATAAAGTTCTGGGACGCGACGATGACGCACGCTTGGCCATCGTCAAGGCGCGGCAGGCATTCGCGGGCGACGAAGAGGCACTGGGCAGAATTGCGGGGGCAGAGAGCGCCCTCGGCCTCGGTGCAAAGGAGGACCAGACGACACCATGACCCGAAAGCAACGACGGGGACTGATGATCGGCCTGGGCGTGGGCGTGCTGTCGCTCGCAGCCATCCTGATGATGTTCGCGTTCCGTCAATCGATCGTGTTTTTCCATACGCCGAGCGATGTGGCGGAGAAGAAGATCGAGGCCGGCACGCGCTTCCGTCTCGGCGGTCTTGTCGAGGACGGCTCGGTCGCGCGGGGCGAGGGTACGTTCGTGCGTTTCGCGGTAACGGATACGCTGAAGTCCGTTCCGGTCAGCTACGAAGGCATTCTGCCGGATCTGTTCCGCGAAGGGCAGGGTGTCGTCGCTGAAGGCACGCTCGGGGCCGACGGCCATTTCGTGGCCGATACCGTGCTCGCAAAGCACGACGAAAATTACATGCCGCCGGAAGTGGCCAAGGCGCTCGAAGAGCGGGGCGTCAAGCTCGGACCGAACGCCACCCACCCGGGCGGGACCGAAGGGAACGGCGGCAACGCGTACGGCGGGACCGAGACGCAATAGAAAAACGCGAGAGAGCAGCAGGCGGCTTCGCAACGCCGCTGCGGGCGAGGATGATGTGATCGTCGAAATCGGACATTTTGCGCTGATCCTTGCTCTGCTGGTCGCGGCCGCGCAGACGATCATTCCGGCCTGGGGTGCGCAAAAGCGCGATGCGGCGCTTATGGCATTTGGGGACACCGCGGCGGCAACCCAAGTTGCACTCATCTTTCTGTCGTTTCTGGCGCTGACGTACGCCTACGTGACGTCCGACTTCTCCGTCGCCAACGTGGTTGCGAACTCCCATTCGACGAAGCCGCTGATCTATCGCATCTCGGGCGTGTGGGGGAACCACGAAGGATCGCTGCTGCTCTGGGTGCTGATCCTCGCTCTCTTCGGCTGGGCCGTCGCAGCGTACGGCAACAACCTGCCCGCGACGCTCAAGGCGAACGTGCTCGCTGTGCAAGGATCGATCGCGGTCGCGTTTCTGCTCTTCATGCTGCTGACGTCGAACCCGTTCGACAGGCTCGATCCCGCGCCGCTCGACGGACGCGGCCTCAACCCGATCTTGCAGGACCCGGCCCTCGCGATCCATCCGCCGTTCCTCTACATGGGCTACGTCGGGTTCTCGATTGCGTTCTCGTTCGCAATTGCAGCGCTCATCGAGGGCCGCACGGATGCGGCCTGGGCGCGCTGGGTACGCCCTTGGACGCTGGGCGCCTGGATGTGTCTCACGGTCGGCATCGCGCTCGGCTCATGGTGGGCTTACTATGAACTTGGCTGGGGCGGCTGGTGGTTTTGGGATCCGGTCGAGAATGCGTCGTTCATGCCGTGGCTGGTCGGCACCGCGCTGCTCCACTCCGCCATCGTGATGGAGAAACGCGAGGCGCTCAAAGTCTGGACCATCCTGCTCGCCATCCTCGCATTCTCGCTCTCGCTGATGGGAACGTTCCTCGTGCGCTCGGGCGTGTTGACCTCCGTGCACGCGTTTGCCGTCGATCCCGACCGTGGCGTGTTCGTGCTTGGCATTCTGGCGTTCTTTACGGGCGGTGGCCTTGCGTTGTTCGCTTGGCGGGCACGAGATCTGCAGCAGGGCGGCGTCTTCTCGCCGATCTCGCGCGAGGGCGCGCTTGTTCTCAACAACGTGCTGCTGACCACGGGCTGCGTGACGGTTCTCGTCGGCACGCTTTATCCTCTGGCGCTAGAATCCTTGACCGGCACCAAGATTTCCGTCGGCGCGCCGTTCTTCAACATGACATTCGTGCCGCTGATGATCCCCCTGCTGCTCGCAGTTCCGCTTGGGCCGCTTCTCGCGTGGAAGCGGGCGGATCTCGCGGCGGCCTCCGAGCGGCTCCTGGCGGCGGGCGTCCTCTCCATCCTGGTCATCGTCGCGACCTTCGCTGTGACGGAGCGGGGGCCGTGGCTCGCGCCGTTCTGCCTAGCTATCGGTGTGTGGGTGATGGCGGGCGCGGTGTCCGAGATCGCCTATCGTATCAAGGTCGGGTCTGTGCCCGTCGCAGATTCCTGGCGACGTCTCAAAGGTCTGCCGCGTGCAGCGATCGGCACCATGCTGGCCCATTTCGGCGTTGGCCTGATGGTGTGCGGTATTGTGGGTACGAGCGCCTATCAGAGCGAGCAGATTTTGCTGATGCGTCCCAACACGACGAGCGAGATCGCCGGCTACGAATTGACGTTCCGGGGCGCGGCGCCGTCACGCGGGCCGAACTATACGGAAACGATTGGCGTGTTCGATGTGACGCGCGGGGGAAGCCCGGTAACGCAGCTCAAGCCCTCAAAGCGGCTATACAATGCGCCGCCGCAGCCGACATCGGAAGCCGGCATTCACGCCTCCTGGCGCGGCGATCTCTACGCGGTCATCGGCGACCAGCAGCCGGATGGCGCCTTCACCGTGCGGCTTTACTTCCATCCTCTGGTCCGTTTCATCTGGATCGGCTGCTTCATCATGTTCATCGGCGGCGCAGTCTCGCTCAGTGACCGGCGCCTCCGGATCGGTGCGCCGCAACGGGCCGCGCGCGCGACGCCGCCCGCCGGCGTCCCGGCGGAGTGAGGAGAGGACGATGAGGTTCGCTGCGAGCGTCGTGCTGGGGTTTGCCGTTCTTTTCGCAGCCGTCGCGTGGGGCGGACATGCGATGGCACTTCAGCCCGACGAGATCCTGTCCGATGCGGCGCTTGAAAAACGCGCACGCGGACTTTCGGCCGAACTTCGCTGCCTCGTCTGCCAGAACCAGTCCATCGACGATTCCGACGCGCCGCTCGCACGTGATTTGCGGCTTCTCGTCCGCGAACGGCTCGTGGCGGGCGACAGCGACAACGAGGTGCGGGAATTCGTCGTCGCGCGCTATGGCGAGTTCGTGCTGCTGAAGCCGCCGTTCTCAGTGGAGACGTTGTTGTTGTGGTTCATACCGTTGCTTGCGCTCCTCGCGGCGGTTGCGATTTTGTGGTCGAGCTTTCGCGCGGGGCAGACGACGGCAGATGATGAGCCTGCGGGCGAGGTTACGGCGAGCAGTGCCCTGACGCCTGAAGAGCAGGCGAAGCTCGACACGCTGCTTGCCGAGAAGAGCGACGGAAAAGCTTAGGCTAAGCTTAGCGTGGGCGGCGCGCGCGCTTCCGGTTTCCGTCGTAGCCGCCGACGCTTCCTGTTTCGATATGCAAGGATTGCGACGGCGACGGTTGCGCGCCACGTCGTTCTGCGTCGCGCGCCGAGAGCCTCTTGAGCAACTCAGCGGTTGCAAGGCCCGTCACGGCGCGTCCCTCCGCCTGCTCGAACGCGCGGATCGCGCTGCTCAGCCTAGGGCCATAGAGGCCGTCGGCCGCGCCGACCGGATAGCCTTCCGAGGCAAGCAGACGCTGCAAGGCTCGCATCTCGTCGCGAGCGGCGAGAATTTCCGCACGCCCGAGCGCATCGAGAACGCCGCGAAACGCCTCCGCGCTAACCGCAGTATTGGCGACCGTCTTCGACTTGTAGCGGTGGACGACCTGCCCCTGCTGGGTGAGCACACGCGATTGCAGGTACGTGCCGACGTTGATGCCGATGACCTCGGGCCCGGCTGGGCCGTCGATCAGCATCGGAGATCCTGACGAGGCTTCTCCCGTGTCGCACGTGTGAAGGATGACGTGGCGCGCGTCGGTGAAGTCCTTCGAGATCGTTTCCCAATCGGCACCCGCAAACGAGCGGCGGATCGCGCACGGATGTCCGAGTGCAAGCTCCCAGTTGCCGAAGTCCCGATGATAGCTCACCTGGTAGACACGCTGCGCCGTGGAAAGCTCGACAAGTTTGTCTGCGGGCTGGCGGCTGAGCGGCAGCGCACGGCCTTTGCAGATCGGTGTCTCCAACCGCATCAGCGCCCAGTCGGATGAAGCGTCGATAGGGGGGCGGACACGGAGCTTGAGCGTGCCGGCCGCAACGTTCTGGGGGGCGCTGCTATGTTGGGCCCCTGCGATGCGCGTGATCGCCTCGGGAGCGCCTTTGGGGGAGAGGCGGAAGGTGAAGCCTTGCAGCCGCGGCGCGTGCTCTCCCGCCGTCCGGAACAGGCAGTGCCCAGCGGTCGCCGCCACATCGTCCCCGACACAGAACGCGGTGCAGACGGATTGCGAGCCGGGTTCGTAAATGAGGCCGACTGAGGCGGTAAGGTTCGCCCGGTCGTCGGGAAGGGGGATGCGGTCGTCGGCTCCGAAGATCGCGATTCTGTCGACGGAAGACCGGCCCGGTTTCGTCGCGGCTCCCGTATCCGCACCCAACGGGGCCGCATCTCCCGAAGCGAAGATCGCCGTGCCGGCCAGAGCTGCCGTGACGGAGACTGAAAAGATGGAAAAAAACGAGAACCTGCGCCGCATTACCAACTCTTAACGTGACCGAAAGGCAGCCGTAAGGCCGGAGACAGTACCTGTCGGAGCAACACTCACTCATCGTCCCAGTGGAGGAATTGGAATGTTGAAGTCCGGTGACGCTCAGCCCGGAGCAAGGAATGGGCCAACAAAGTCGTCGTTGAAGCGGGTTGGCCAGCGCGCCGGCACGGCTTTGACTATGGCTGCCTGCGCAACCCTGCTCGTCGGCGGCTTTGCTCTGACGCCCTCGCTCGCGCAGTTGAAGCCGAACGATGCCGGCGTTGAGACGCCGTTCGGGCGCGCGCCGCTCTCGTTCGCCGATGTGATCGAAAAGGTTAAGCCGTCGGTTGTTTCGATCTCCGTCACGGGCTCGAACCGCACGGCACAGCGCAGCGGGGGAGCCACTCCCGGCCAGCCCTCTCCGTTCCCGGATATTCCTGAGGACAGCCCGTTCTACGAGTTCTTCAAGAACCTGCCGCGTGAATTCCGCAACCAGCCGCAGCAGCAACGCCCGACGCAGGCGCAGGGCTCGGGCTTCCTCATTTCTGCGGACGGCTACGTCGTGACGAACAATCACGTCATCGACGGCGCGGGCCGTATTCAGGTGAGCTTCGACGATCAGGAGAAGCTTGAGGCTGAGCTTGTGGGCACCGATGCGCGCACCGATCTCGCGCTTCTAAAGATTAAGGCTGACGGCAAGACCTTCCCGCATGTCTCGTTCGCCAAGGATGCCGCGCGCGTCGGCGACTGGGCGCTGGCCGTCGGCAACCCGTTCGGTCTCGGAGGTACGGTAACCGCCGGTATTGTCTCGGCGCTGGGCCGCGACATCGGCTCGGGTCCGTACGACTTCCTGCAGATCGACGCCGCCGTGAACCGCGGCAACTCGGGTGGCCCGACCTTTAACCTTCAGGGCGAGGTCATCGGCGTGAACACGGCGATATTCAGCCCGTCCGGCGGCAACGTCGGCATCGCGTTCGCGGTCCCTGCGCGCACGGCTGTCGAGGTGATCGATCAGCTTCGGGAGAAGGGCACCGTCAGCCGCGGCTGGCTTGGCGTGAAGATCCAGAACGTGGACGAGGACACGGCCGCAGCGATTGGGTTGGCGCAGTCCAAGGGTGCGCTCGTGAGCGAAATCACGCCAGGCGGACCGGCTGCCGACTCGGGCCTCAGGGCGCAGGATGCGATTTTGTCGGTCAACACCGACGAGATCTCCGACAGCCGCGATCTTGCCCGCAAGATTGCCGGATACGCTCCCGACACGACCGTCGACGTCAAGGTTTGGCGCGACAACAAGGAAGAGACGGTGAAGGTGAAGCTCGGGACGTTCCCGGGGTCGGCCGAGGAGATTGCACGCCTTGAGCAGGGCAATCCGACCGACGACACGTCGGGGACCGAACTGCAGCAGCTCGGTCTCACCCTGGCCCCGATCCGGACCGGCGAGGAGGGCGTGTCCGTCGCCGAAGTCGATCCCGAATCCGACGCGGCCCAGAAGGGCGTCCGCGCTGGCGATGTGATCCTCGAAGTCGGCGGCACCGTGGTGAACGGCCCGAACGATGTGGTGGAAGGCATTCGCAAGGCCAAGGAGCTTGGCCGCCGCGCGGTGATGCTCTCCATCAAGTCTCAGGAGCAGCGGCGCATCGTGCCGATCCAGCTCAAACAGGGCTGATCCAGACCTGTCGAGATGAAACCGGAGGCGGCGCGGCACTTGAGGGGCCGGGCCGCCTCGATGTATCTGACGGGTAACTTTCCTGAAATCCGATCCCATATCATCTTGAGGCGGAAGATGGTGGCGGGGGTAGAACGGCAACAGAGCGAGGAGAGCGATGCGCGTCCTGGTGATCGAAGACGACCGCGAGACGGCGCAGTTCCTGCAGAAGTCGCTGAAGGAAAGCGGGCACTCCGCCGACACGGCAGGAGACGGCGAAACCGGCCTCTCGATGGCGCAGGGCGGGGCTTACGACATTCTGATCGTGGACCGGATGCTGCCGCGCCTCGACGGTCTCTCGGTGGTCAAGACGCTCCGCTCGGAGGGAAGCCGAACACCCGTGCTCATTCTCTCCGCGTTGGGTGACGTCGACGACCGCGTGAAGGGCCTGCGCGCGGGCGGCGACGACTATCTGACCAAGCCTTACGCCTACACTGAGCTGCTCGCGCGCATAGAAGCGCTCGCACGCCGCGCGACGCCCGAGGAACAGGAGACGCGTTATGCGGTGGGCGATCTCGTGCTCGACCGCCTTTCCCACCGTGTCACACGTGCTGGCGAGCAGATCCAGCTCCAGCCGCGCGAATACCGCCTGCTCGAATATTTGATGAAGAACGCGGGCCAGGTGGTGACGCGCACGATGCTGCTCGAAAACGTGTGGGACTATCACTTCGACCCGCAAACCAACGTCATCGACGTGCACGTCTCGCGGCTGCGCTCGAAAATCGACAAAGGCTTCGACAAGCCCCTGCTGCACACTGTGCGGGGCGCGGGATACATGGTCCGTGACGGCAGTCTCTGATCTCATCCTGCGCGTGATGAGCACGCAAGCGTTCCGCCTCGCGGCGATGAGTGCGGCCGGCTTTCTTTTGGTCTCGGCGCTGATCGTGGGCGTGCTCTTTTGGCAGACCAACACCGTGCTCACCGATCACGTTGTTGATGAACTGCGTGCTGAGGCCACCGAGCTGGCGCGCACGCTGGCCGGTGCAGATGCAAAGACGGTGGCCGACACGATCCGTCTGCGCAGCGGCGTCGGAGGCGCGGGGCTCTACCTGTTGTGGGACCCGGCGCGTGGAAAGATCGCCGGAAACGTCGCGGCCGTACCGCCGGAGCTTGCAGCGAACCCGCCCGGCGGAAGTGTGTTCCGTTACCAGCCAAAGGACGCGCCGGGCACGAGCCGGCTGGGGGTCGGCATTCCGATTGCTACGGGATCGGGACTTTCGCTCGTGATCGGTCGCGACGTCGAGGATCAGGTGGCCCTTGCCGACCGCATCAAGCGCACGTTCCTCTGGGGCTTCGGCGCGCTTGCACTTGCCGCGCTGATCGCGGGCATCTGGATCGGCCGCTCGGTGCTGGGGCGCATCGAGGTGATCAACGCCACGGCGAGTTCCATCATGGCCGGCGATCTCTCGCGGCGCATTCCTGTGAGCGGAAACAGCGACGAGTTGGACACGCTGTCCGAGCGTCTCAACGCGATGCTGGATCGCATCGAGCAGTTGATGAGCGGCCTCAAGGAAGTCTCCGACAATATCGCCCACGATTTGAAAACGCCGCTCAACCGGCTGCGCAACAGCGCCGAGGCGGCGTTGCGGGACACCCGTGGCGCGGACGCCTATCGCGAGGGGCTCGAATCCACCATCGAGAAGGCCGACGAATTGATCAAGACGTTCAACGCGTTGCTCCTCATCGCGCGGCTCGAAGCCGGCGTGGTGGAGGAAAGCGCGGAAGCCTTCGATCTCGGCCGCCTTGTCTACGACGTTGCCGAGCTTTACGAGCCGGTGGCCGAGGAAGCGGGCCTCGGCCTTGAGATCGAGGCCGGCGAGGGAATGAGCATCCGCGCCAACCGGCAACTCGTCGGCCAAGCCGTCGCCAACTTGGTGGACAATGCCATCAAATATTCGGCCCGCGCCGCCGAAGAGTGTGGCGCGTCCAATGCCGCGGTGACCACAGCCGTGGCCGTGCGCGTGACGGACCAGGGCGACGCCGCAGAGATCTCCGTTGCCGACAGAGGGCCCGGTATTGCGGCCGAGGACCGCGAGCGCGCTCTCCGTCGTTTCGTGCGCCTGGAAAAGAGCCGGACCCAGCCCGGCACGGGTCTCGGCCTCAGCCTTGTCGCGGCCGTCGCCCGGCTCCACAATGGCTCTGTGCGGCTCGAGGATAATGATCCGGGCCTCAGGGTTGTGGTAACGCTTCCCCTTGCGAAAAGACAACGAGCGGCGTCGACACCTGTCTAAGGCACGCACCGCTAATCTGAGGGGGAAGAGATGGCGGGAGAACAAGCGGCCCAGGGCCCGCTGATCGCGCGCATCGATGCCGCGAGCCGTCTGCCCCAGGATCCGGCTGGCGGCGCAAGTCTGGAGCCTCTGCTTGCCGACTGGCGCAAGAGCGAGGCACGCGCCGGTCTCGTGGACTTGATCGAGCAAGAGCACGTACGAACGCTGATCGCAGGCGTCGTTGCGGGGTCTCCCTATTTGAAGAGCGAGATCGTCCGTAATCCGGATCGCCTCGAAGCTATCCTCCGCCACAGCCCCGAGCAGCGTTTCGCAGACCTCACGCAAAAACTTGGAACCCGCCTTGCCGAAGCCGGCGAGATGACGGAAGCGATGACTGCGTTGCGCGTTTACAAGGCCGAGGTCGCGCTGATGACGGCGCTTGCCGATCTTGGCGGCGTGTGGGGCGTGATGCAGGTGACGCGCGTGCTCTCGGAAGCAGCAGACGCTGCGTTGCGCGGGGCTGTGCGCTTCCTCTTCCGCCAGGCTGCGGCCAAAGGCGATTGGCTTCCCAAGGATCCCGACGAGCCTGAGCAAGGCTCCGGCTACATCGTGCTCGCCGTGGGCAAGTACGGCGCTTTCGAGCTCAACTATTCGAGCGACATCGATCTCATCGTCTTTTACGAACGTGCGTTGGCGCGGTTGAAGGCGGGCCTCGAAGCGCCGACGTTCTTCGTGCGCTTGACGCGCGATCTCGTCCGCCTCATCGATGAGCGCACGGCCGCAGGCTATGTGTTCCGCACGGATTTGAGGCTGCGGCCCGATGCGGGCGCCACGCAAATCGCGCTCTCGACCGACGCCGCCGCGCAATACTACGAAAGCTTCGGCCAAAACTGGGAGCGAGCCGCCCTCATCAAGGCGCGTGCGTGTGCGGGCGACATCGAGGCGGGCGAGGCGTTTCTCGCCGAGCTTGCCCCCTTCATCTGGCGACGGAACCTGGATTACGCGGCCATTGCCGACATCCACGCCATGAAACGGCAGATCCACGCGTTCCGCGGATTTGGCGCAGGGATTGGCGTAGCCGGACACAACATCAAGCTCGGCCCTGGCGGCATCCGCGAGATCGAGTTCTTCGTCCAGACGCAACAGCTCATCGCGGGCGGCCGGCAACGCAACCTGCGCACGCGCCGCACCCTCGATACGCTTGCGACGCTCGTCGCGCTCGCCTGGATCGAAAAGCCAGTCGCTGACGAGATCATCGGCGCCTATCTCTATTTGCGCGAGATCGAGCACCGCCTGCAAATGGTCGCCGACGAGCAGACCCACGTCGTGCCCGACGATCCCGTGCGCCTCGAAGCTTTTGCGCGCTTTGCGGGCTACGCGAGTTCCGCCGAATTCTCTGAGGCGTTGCGCGCCGTGCTCGTTCCCGTTCAAGGGCATTACGCGCGGCTGTTCGAAAGCGCGCCGGAACTCACCGCAGCCGGCGCGAACCTGGTGTTTGCGGGAGAAACGGACGATCCCGATACGGTCGCGGCGCTGACGCGCATGGGATATGCGCGTCCTTCCGACGTACTCGCGATTGTTCGCGGCTGGCATCACGGACGCTACGGCGCGGTACGCACGGCGCGTGCGCGCGAACTCCTGACGGAGGTGCAGCCGCTGCTGGTGCAGGCCTTTGCAGAAACCGCCGATCCGGATCGTGCGATCACAACATTCGATCGCTTTCTGGCCGCGTTACCGGCGGGCGTCCAGCTTTTCTCGCTGTTGAAGGCGAACCCGCCTCTCATGCGCCTTCTGGCCGACATGATGGGCACGGCGCCGCGGCTTGCGCGCATTCTCTCGCGCCGCCGCCGCCTGCTCGATGCAGTCATCGATCCGCGCACGTTCAGAGCGCTGCCGACCGCGACGGAGTTGGATGAGGCCATTGCCGCGGAACTCAAAGACGCTATCGATCCACAGGACGTTTTGGACCGCGCTCGCGTGATCGGGAGCGAGCAAGCGTTTCTGATCGGCGTGAAGGTGCTCTCAGGCGCGATCAACGCGGGCGAAGCTGGAACCGCGTATGCCGTGCTCGCCGAACGGCTGATCGCCGCGATGGTCGATGACGTCGAGAAGGAGATGGAGCGCGCGCATGGACGTGTGCCGGGCGGAGGCGCCGTGGTCGTAGCAATGGGGAAGCTCGGTGGCCGCGAACTTTCCGCATCCTCCGATCTCGATCTCATCGTCGTCTACGATTTCGACCCCTCGGCCACACAGTCGGATGGCGAAAAGCCCCTCGCACCGAGCCAGTACTACGCCCGCTACACGCAGCGCCTCATCGCGCACCTTTCCGCGCCGACCGCCGAGGGGACGCTCTATGAGGTGGACATGCGTCTGAGACCGTCCGGCCAGAAGGGCCCGGTCGCAGCCCAGCTTTCGACCTTCCGCGAATACCAGGCGACGGAAGCCTGGACGTGGGAGCATCTCGCGTTGACGCGCGCGCGTGTCATCACAGGCCCGCCCGGCTTGCGCAGTGCGGTCGAGGCCGCGATCCGCGACACGCTCGTCAGGCCGCGCGACCGTGCCGTCATCTCAAAGGACGTTCAGGACATGCGTGCCCGCATCGCCGCCGATAAGGGCACTGACAGGATCTGGGACCTGAAACAGGTGCGCGGCGGCCTCGTCGATCTCGAATTCATTGCTCAGCATCTGCAACTCATCCATGCGGCCGCCCATCCCGAGGTGCTCGACCAGAACACCCTTGCGGCCTATCGCAAACTGGCGGAGGCAGGGGTTCTCTCGGGTGCAGACGCCGAGCGCCTGACCCAGGCAACGCGTCTGCTGCACAACCTGAACCAGATCCTAAGACTTTGTCTTGAAGAGCCTTTTGACCCTGCAACGGCGCCGAGCGGCCTCAAAGCCCTGCTCGCACGGGCGGGCGACGCGCCGGATTTTGCGACCCTGGAAGGAGAGCTCGCCGAGACGCTGGCCGGGGTAGCCACAAGATTTTCCGAGCTTGTACAGTAGCTCGCGACGGATTTCGAAGGGCCGGGCCGTTCCGCAGACATGAACATCTGCGGGAGCTAAGCGTGACGCTGCCCAAAGCACAGATGAGAGCAGACGAGGCGATGGTGGGGTCGGGGCCAACCGGACCGAAGGGGTCGACGCCAGGCGGGCCAGAGGGCGACGTACGTCAGGGCCCGTGGCCCGACGCGGCGGAGGATCGTGCGCTGTTGGCGCGCGTGGGTCGCCAGGATCGGCAGGCCTTCCGGACGCTGGTCGATCGTCATCTGGGCGCGATCGTCATTCTCGCGCGCCGCATGTTGAAGGACGAGGCCGAGGCCGAGGACATTGCCCAGGAGGCGCTGCTCCGGCTTTGGCGCTCGGGCGAGACTTTGGAACTCGGGCCATACGGCCTGCGGCCTTGGCTGAGGCGTGTGACATCGAACCTCTGCCTGGATCGGATCCGCCAGTCCCGCCGAACGGTGGTGGTGGACGAGGTCCCCGAGATTGAGGAGGCGCCGACACAGATGGCGAACCTCGAGGAGCAGGACCTCGCGCGCCGGGTGGGCGAAGCGATGGCGGCGCTCCCGGAACGCCAGCGCCGCGCGCTCACGCTCTTCCACCATGAAGGCCTGAGCCAGGCCGAGGTTGGTGAGGTGCTCGGCGTATCGGACGAAGCGGTGGAATCACTGCTTGCCAGGGCAAGGCGCGCTTTGCGCGTGAGCCTGGAGAAAGACTGGAAAGGCTTGTTGCAACGCGACGCGTAACGCGAGTGACGGACGATGAAGGGGCGAAAGCCCGGAATAACGGCTCATGATACGAGCCAAGGATGCGGACGATGACTGAGAACGACAGGATTGAAGGAGACGGCCTCAAGGCGTTCGAGCAGGTTCTCGAGCGTTACGGCAGTGACCGCACGCGCTGGCCGGCACCTGTGAGGATGCGGTTTGCCCGCCTCCTCTCCGAGGACGGCGCGGCCGAGCAGCGTCTGCGCGAGGCCGAGGCGCTGGATCGCCTGCTCGATCTGGCCCCGCCGCCGGCTGTCGATGCCCGCGCGTTGGCGGATCGGATCATGGCGGCGGTCGAGGCGGACACGGTGGCGCGCCCGGCGCCGAAGCGTGCTTGGAGCCCCGAGATTGTGCGCAATCGTGTCACGACGGGTGGGCGGACGCACGGTCCGGCGGCCGCGCTGCTTGCGGCGTCACTCGTGCTCGGCATGTTCTCCGGCCTCAGCGGGACGTTCGACACCGCCGTCCAGCCGCTTGTCGCGGACGCGACGTATGACGGGGATGTGGATCTGAGCCAGATCGCATTCGACAGCAACGCAACGAGCTTCTTCGAGGAGGATTACCTGTGAGCGAGACTTCGCCGCCGGGCACTGGATCGCGGCGCATGAAATATCTTCTGATCGGCTCGCTGGCGCTGAACCTCCTGTTCGTGGGCGCGGTCGTCGGCATGGGCTTCAAGAAGCACGGTCACGGGCCCCACCACGCAGCCCGCGAGCACTTTGGCCTCATGGGCCTGACGCGCGTGCTGCCCGATGAACGGCGCAAGGAAGTGCTGGAGCAGTTGAAAAAGGAATACGGCGAGATGCGCCCTGCGATGGAGGATCTCCGTGCGGCGCGGATCGAAGCGGCGGATCGCCTCGCGGCCGACCCGTTCGACCGTACGGCTCTGGAACAGGCCCTCGCGAACGTCGCCAGCAAGGAGCAGGCGCTGCGGTCGACGACGGTCGAGACGTTCCTTGTGCAGGCTGCGCGCTTGAGTGCCGACGAGAGGCAACAGTTGTCCGAACGCTGGCGCAAGCGCGCCGACTGGATGGCCCATCGCGGCAAGGAAAACAAAGAAAAGGATAAGTGACGGCGGCTCAGCAGACCTGCTGAACCGGCGCGCGCACCTCCTGATACGCGGGCGTTGCAAAGAAATCGTTCTGCGCAGCGCATTCGAGCACGGTGACGACCCGCCATGTTGCGTGGGGGTCGTCCACTTCGATCAGCGTTGCGCCTTGCAGTTCAAGCAGCGCGTGCGCGAGCGAGACGGGAAGCGACGCTTGCCCGACGCTCGCGCGATCGGGACGGCCCCTCAGAAACACCTCGATCTGGACGAGGTCGCCGTCGACGGTGGCGACGAGCCCGATGGTGCCGCGCGCATCCGAGCGGCGAACGGCCTCGGCGAAAAGGTTGATGAGGATCTGCTTTAGCGGCCGGTGCTCGATCAGCACTTCCAGCCCCGCCGGAATTTGCGCTTCGAGCGTGAGACCGTGAAGGCTGGGCGGCTCGGTGTGGAAGGCCCAGGCTTCTTCTACGGCAGCCTTGAAATCCACGCGTGCGTCCGCACGGGCTTCCGGATCGTGATCGAGCAGGCAGGTGATAGCGAGCGTGTCTTCGGCCGATTTCAAAAGCTCGCGGCTGCTGTCGCGGATATGGCGCGCGTACTCACGATAGCGTGGATGTCCGACCGGGCCCAGCAGCTCCGCGTCGAGCACGTCGGAAAAGCCGATGACCGCATTGAGAGGCGTGCGCAACTCGTGACTGACACGGGCTGTCAGGTCTGCCCAGATCTGCCGGCGGACGGGAGACACCCGCCGTAGCCGTTGCGCAGCCCGCGCGAGGCCTGCGAGTTGTGCCGTGTCGTCGCGGCCTGGGACGATCCGCTCTCCTATGAAGGGCAGCGGGGAGGGCGATGCCCCGCTGCCCTCAACCTTCGGGGAGAGATCGTCTGAGGAAGTGGAAGACGGAATGTCCGCGTGCGCCTCTTCGGCGGGCTGCATGGAAAACCGCGGCAGTGCGAGCGCAAGCAGGGCCGTGAGCGATGCGCCCACGAGAAGGGCCGAGGCGGGCAGCTCGATCGATGTGGCAAGCGGCAGTGCGAGGGCTCCAGCATGGCCGAGCGTGGCCGCCTGGAGAAGGCGTAGAGGGCCGCGGCCGCCCCGCAACGCGGTAAGCGCTGCTTGGATCGGCTGGATGGCGACCGCCGGATCGGTCGGGGCACACTTCTCCCGTGGACTAGCCGACAGGGTCTCAGCCATCCCATCCTCCAAGTTCGAATTTTTGAGCTTTACGTGCGCGGTACGACGGCGAAGCGCACCCTTAGTTCACC
>ERZ869909.1676-NODE-1676-length-17222-cov-31.599708_pt1 | contig 17222 bp, 13 predicted proteins | sample MGYA00520892_ERZ869909 | MGnify/ENA primary metagenome ERZ869909 (study PRJEB32215, sample SAMEA104723947) | bioreactor metagenome | biome: bioreactor; feature: anaerobic bioreactor; material: water | place: China | collected 2015-03-12 ...
TTCGAACCATTAAGAAGTTAAGAGTAGTTAAGGCAACTATTCTTAATGTTCCTTAATGCCTTAATGGTTTTAAAAAACACGTCCCACTTATTTTAACCATTAAGAAGTTAAGGTTAGTTAAGGCACAACTACTTTATGATTCTTAATACCAATGGTTTAAAAAAAAGAATATAATTTTACTGGAAATAAAATTCAGTATTATGACCAAAAAGCTAATAACAGAATTGTCCTATCAGATTGTAGGATGTGCTATAACGGTTCATAAGCAATTGGGACCAGGATTGCTTGAAAGTGTTTATGAGAAATGCTTGAAATACGAGTTGGAAAAAAATGGTCATTTTGTTCAACAGCAAGTTATTGTACCTGTGGTTTATGATAAAATCACAATGGATGTTGATTTGCGATTAGATTTACTCGTTGATGATATGATAATTGTTGAATTAAAAGCCATTGAAAATATATTACCTGTTCATGAAGCACAGCTACTAACCTACATGAAATTACTAGAGAAACCTCAAGGTTTATTGATAAACTTCTTCACGGATAACATCACAAAAACATTAAAACCTTTTGTGAACGACCATTTTCGTGATTTACAAGAGTTTTAAAAACTAAACCAATTACTTGAACTATTAGAAGTTAAGCTTAGCACATTAATATCAAACTATTTTTTAGGGATAACAAAATAGCAGAACAACCAAAACCAATAAAAAAAGAAAAAAAACAGAACGAAAAAATATCATTTTCATTCTGTTTCTTTGTGACCCCGGCAGGATTCAAACCTGCAACCGTCAGAGCCGAAATCTGATATTCTATTCAGTTGAACTACGGGGCCCGATGGGTACAAAAGTAATAGGTTATTTCAAATAAAGATGCTGTATACAGTCATAAAAAGACAAACTAGCGCAAAATCTACTCAATATTTCAGATATTTGTACGTTTCATGGTTGTTAATCTCCATTTATGCAAAAAGTCATATTTATTCTGCTCCTTATTTGGACATATATAAATCCAGTAATTTCTCAAGTTCCTATGGGAGAATGGAAGTTGTATACACCTCCAGGGAATGCACGAGACATAACAGCCTCTCCCACTCATGTGTATGCGGCGCTTGAAAATGGATTGTTAGAACGCGAAATAAATGGTTCTGAAAAATATTTATGGACAGCCGCAAATTATTTATCCGATGTAAACATTACGTGCGTCCATTATGATGCCCCAAGTGAAACAGTTTTTATTGGGTATGCAAATGGAAATATTGATTTGATTAAACGAAATTCTGTATTTAATCTCCCCGCTCTGCTACTTGCTAGTGTAATGGGCAATAAGCGGATTCATAATTTCACTTCTAAAGATGGTCTAGTGTATGCATCCACTGGAATCGGGATAATTAAACTGGATCCGATAAAACGAGAAGTACGAGATACCTACTACCCGACCCAAAACTCTACTGAAATAATCGATGTAGCATTTATCGAAGATACAATTTATGCGCTTTCATCTAATCAAATATTCTTTGCCAACAAAAACAATGTTGCATTAGCTGATTTCGCACAATGGAATAGCTTGTTAGGTGTTCCATCGAATTCCATTGGGAAATTCATTTCTCTTCAAAATTACCAAAATAAGCTACTGTTAATTTATGATCATCCAGATTTTGCAAAAGACACCGTTTACTATCGCAATTCATCAACATTTGAACCACTAACAGTATTTAACGATTTTGAAGTTAGATCAATCACCTTTTCAAACGAAAACATCATTGTATCGTCATCTGGAAACGTTTCTGTGTGGTCGCCGCAATTTGAACAACTTGAAGTCATATACCAATACAACGTGAATGAATCTGTCGATGCACAAAAAACACTTAAAATTGGTGCCGATTATTGGATTGCAAATCGAAATGTTGGACTGGTCAAGGCCCGCAACTCATACAGTCACGAGAAAGTGTTTTTTCCAGGCCCTATTTTCAATTCGTTTTATTCCATGGATTGGGAAAAAGGAAAACTGGCTATCGCAGGAGGTGCTATAGTCGGGAATCAAGCTAGTTACAACCGAACTGGACTTTACATCAACGATAAAGAAGAATGGATTGGAATCAATTTTTTAAATGATCCTGCGCTACAAGAAGATACGTGGGATATAATCAGTGTGAGCATCGATCCAAACGATACGGACCATATTGCGTTTGGAACCTACTCAAATAGAGCGTTATTTGAGATAGAAGATGGGAAAACAGTCGCAAGGTGGTTTGATGATAACAACTCCCCACTGGAACGAACAACACTTGGAAACATGATGTTCAATGTGCCAGAATTATATTTCGATAACAGTTCAAATTTATGGGTGGGACAATCCTACGCAAATTTTCCACTCAAGGTCAAAACAAAAGATAACATTTGGTATGAATTTGATTTAGGTCCTGCGCCAAAAGCTAGAGTAATCAACGACTTACAAATTGATTTTAACGGAATTAAATGGCTAGCAACGCAAGGCTCAGGGGTTATCGTCTTTGATGACAACGGTACAATTGAAAATTTAACCGATGATCGTTTTAAACAACTCACCAATATAGAAGGACAAGGGAAATTACCCAGTAACAATGTCAAATCGATCTGTATTGACTATAACAATGATGTATGGATAGGTACAGAACAAGGTCTTGCTATCATCTACAATTCAAGTGCAGTATTTGATGGAAATCCTGGCAGTTTTGACGCACAACAAATTTTAATGGAAATTGATGGATTTGTCGAAATACTTTTAGGTGAGAGTGTCATTACAAAGATTGTACTTGACGGAGGAAACCGAAAATGGATTGGTACAGAAGCATCAGGAGTTTTTCTTTTATCAGCTGATGGACGAGAGGAAATACACAGCTTTACCGCTCAAAACAGTCCTTTAATATCTAATCAAATATTAGACATCGTAATTGATGACAATACAGGTGAAGTGTTTTTTGCAACGGATAAAGGTCTAGTATCTTTCCGAAGCGATGCCTCATTTGGAGACCCGGAATACAGCAATGTAACCGTTTTCCCAAATCCAGTGCGTCCAGATTTCTTTGGACCAGTAACCATCCAGGGTATCGCCTATAACTCAGACGTAAAAATTACAGACAGTGGCGGAAATCTCGTGTATCAAACTACTTCCAATGGAGGTACCGCTACATGGGATGGTAAAACCTTGCAAGGAGATCGGGCAAAAACAGGTGTGTATCTTATTTGGACAGCTACACCTCAAGGTAAAGGGCGAAAAGTGGGCAAAGTTGTATTCATCAATTAAAACTTGAAACAAAAAGATCAAGCCATATTGATACGAAAAACAAACTACTCCGAAACTAGTTTGATATTGACACTATTTTGTCGTGAAAAAGGAATCAAAAAATTCATCTTTCAAGGTGGTAAAAAAAAACACGGTAACATCCTTTTTCCACTTGCTGTATTAGAGACTGAATACTATGCCCGCAATGATTCTGAATTAGGAAAAGTGACTTCCGTTACACCCGAGTTTATCTATACGAGTATTCATACCCACCCCTATAAATCAGCAACTGTTTTTTTCATCGCTGAAATATTACAAAAAGTACTCAATCAAGAAAATGAAAAAGAAGAAGCTTTTTTTTTGTTTCTCGTGGCGGAAATTTATGAATTAGATGTGGCTCCATTCGAAGCAAACTTCCCACTTTGGTTTATCATAGAATTGACAAAATGGCTTGGGATAGAACCTCAGTGTGATTCACCAAACTCGCGTTACTTCAATAAAAAAGATGGTCATATTTCAACTATTCTAGAAACGAATAGTAGCCTTGTAGAATCAGGAAATCATATTGAGATTGTCTCTAAAATCATACACCTAACCAAAGACCAAGCATTAGGTTTAACATTGAGCAGTAGAGAAAGAAACAAATCGTTAAGAGTAATGTTAGATTATTATGCCATGCACATACATGGGTTTAGCTTTCCAAAATCATTGGAAGTATTAGAAGAAGTACTGCATGGTTAATTCCAAAACATTACTTTTTCGGATTTTAGCGATTCATTGAACGAGTCACGCATTTTATCCAATTTAAGCTTCGCATTTCTGTCTCCTGAAGTAGCTTTTGCTTTTAATTGGTAATATAAATCAATCGAAAGACCAAATAAATCGTGATCCATCAATTTTTTTAGCTCGGCTATTTTAGCATTAACTTCGATGAGAAAATACTCCATTTCGCCTAACTCAGTTAGTTCTTCAGCAGACAGATTGTCGCGCTTAACTAGATCTGCATAACGAGGAAGCATTTCATTTAACGTAGAAATGAAGCGTTCAAGTTCGCTATTCATTTGATCCCGTTTGTCTTTAAATTTCATAAATAATGAATTTTGGAGACAAGTTACAAAAGAAGTTTAAGCAACAAAACTTATTTTTGTTAAAATAATTCAATTGTGTCAGGTATTTATTTACATATCCCATTTTGCAAACAAAAGTGTACATATTGTGATTTTCACTTCTCCACAACCTTTCAATCATATCGAACTGAAATGATTGAATCGATTGGTAAAGAAATTACAATTCGAGCAAACAATTTTTTGCAGCACGAAGCGCTAACAACCATCTACTTTGGTGGTGGCACACCTAGCTTGCTTTTGCCTGAGGAACTCAAACATCTTTTAGACACTATTAAAGCAACAGTAGATATTTCTAATGTAGATGAAATAACATTGGAGGCGAATCCTGATGACATAAATGCACCCAACCTTATACAATGGAAAGAATTGGGCATTAACAGATTAAGCATCGGTGTCCAATCGTTTCGAGAACGTGATTTGAAATGGATGAACCGTGCTCACCATGCAGCAGAGTGTTTGTCCTCCATTCAACTAGCACAACAACATGGATTTACTAACCTAACCGTTGATCTCATATATGGCTTACCTGATTTAACAGATCAGGAATGGATTAACCACATTCAACAACTAATTGAACTTGGTATACCACATATTTCAGCATATTGTTTAACTGTTGAACAAAAAACAGCACTATTCCATTTAGTCAAGAACCAAAAAATCATTGTTCCTGACGAAGATACACAAGCAAGGCAATTTGACCTGTTGTTGGATAAATTAACAGCTCATGGATACGAACAGTATGAAATCTCAAATTTTAGTCAACCAGGCTATCTTTCAAAACACAACAGTAATTATTGGCGAAATGAAATTTTTTTAGGTGTAGGGCCATCGGCACACAGTTATGACCGTCAAAAACGGTATTGGAATATTGCAAACAATACGCAATACATCCAATTAATTAAAACGAATCAACCTACATTAGAAGAAGAATTATTAAGTCCAGAAAACAGGTTCAATGAGTTAATCATGACAGGACTTCGCACCAAATGGGGAGTTAACTTAACAGAGTTGAATTCGATATTTCCTATTTCCACATTATTTAATACGATGGTAGCGGACTTTGTTCGTTCAAACGATATTCTAGTTAATGCAGATTCAATTTACCTGACACAACAAGGAAAATTAAAAGCTGATCACATCGCATCTTCATTATTTATTGGTGTGTAGACTTCTTATCCCATTTATAATGTTAAGATCTGATGGTATTTTTCAGTTTACGAATTCCATTTTTCATTAATTTCACATAAAATCCATTACTTTTGAATTATGGCTGAAGATTTAGATATCATAGAAGGAACAAAACAAGAAAAATATGCGGTTTTGTATCCACAACTTGAAGCGCTTTTAGAAGGCGAAAATGATTTAATTGCAAATTTGGCAAATGTCTCTGCAGCATTAAAAGAAACATTTGAATTTTTGTGGGTTGGGTTTTATTTGGTTAAGGAGGATGAGTTAGTTCTTGGTCCATTCCAAGGAACTGTAGCTTGCACACGCATCCCTAAAGGAAAGGGAGTTTGTGGTACATGCTGGGAAACAGCAGCGGTTCAAATTGTTCCAGATGTAGATGAATTTCCTGGCCATATCGCATGCAGTTCACTTTCTCGCTCGGAAATCGTACTACCTCTTTTTCACCAAGCTAAAGTTGTTGCTGTTATGGATGTGGACAGCGAAAGACTGAATGAATTTGATGCAATAGACGTAAAGGAATTGAGTAAGATATGTCGTTTAGTTGAACGAAAATGGTCTTAATTCGAATTGTATTTTATTTCTTAATCATCGGCTTGTTGTCGGGATGTGCTCAGATGGTTCCCTTAGATGGCGGACCTCGGGATGTAACAGCACCAATACCTGACACAAACAATATTCAACCGCCACATGGTTCAGTAAATACTTTTCCTGAGAAAATTAGAATTCCATTTAACGAATTCATCCGTTTAAACAATGCTAGTGCAAACATCGTTATCATTCCCGATATCAATCCAAAACCAACTTATAAGGTAAAAGGAAAGGATTTGATTATCGATTTAAAAGATGCTCAACTGGATTCCAATACCACGTATTCGTTTTATTTCAATAAGGTGGTTCAAGACATCAGTGAAGGAAATGATAGCATCATGAATTACGTATTTGCTACAGGAGCATTCATTGACTCGTTAACATACGAAGTGATGGTATTAGATGCTGAACAAGGAGTTCCTGTTTCACAAGTATTGGTAGGTCTGTATCCACATTCCGATACATTAGACCCGTATGTGCATAAACCAAAATATTTTGCGCAAACCAATACCGAAGGTAAAGCTTCTTTTAATTACCTCGCCGCAGGAAAATTTCAAGTATTCGCCTTTGGAGGAAGCGGCGGAAGATTAAAGCCAGGCTTATCTGATCCTATCGCTTTTTTAACCGAACCTATTTTTTTAGACACCCTTACAACAGAACTTGACACCATGTTTTTATTTCCTGTGCTAAGTGAACGATTTCAATTGAAAAGAAAAGAAATAGAAGCCCCGGGAAAAGTCTTGGTTACTTCAACTCGTTCATTTGAAGATGCTACATTTACCATTAAAAAAGACTCTATTTCGGTAGCTTTTCAAATCGAGAAAACCATTCAACCAGATTCTACAATTTTATGGTTTAAGGGTGAAGAAAACAAGGCTTATCAGGTTAAAGTAAGTTGGCCTGACACTTCTTTACAAACACGTTTGTTTTTGAAAAAATCAATTACTCCTGTCAAGGTCAATATTACCACAAACTTAGACAAAGACAATGGAATTGAAATTAACGATACACTTCAATTGATTTCAAGTTTACCTATTCAGGCTATTGATCCAGCGCACATCGATATTCGCGATGAAGACAGTACTAAGTTAGATGTCGAATTTGAGCTAATAGATGTGCGAAAAGCAGCTGTCATTTATCCTTTCGAAGCGGGAAAAAGTTATACCATGCAACTTTATCCTGGAGCAATTTCGAACATCAATGAAATTGAAATAACAGACACCATCCAATTCAAATTTTCACGCAAAGAAGAGAAAAACTATGCTAACCTCGAATTAATCTTAAATAACAAACCACAAGCACCTTTGGTACTCAAACTATTCAAAGAAAAACTATTGTATGATCAACAACAGATTGGTGTAGCTGACACGGTTCTTCATTTCAGTTTACTTAACCCTGGGAGTTATACCATTCAGATTATCAGAGATGAAAACGAAAACGGCAAATGGGATAGCGGTTCATATTCAGAAAAGATACAACCGGAGCAATGCATTTGGTTTAGAGATCCTATTATTTTACGCGCCAACTGGGACAATAGCGTCACCTTAGAGTTTTAACTTATTTTAAAATAATTTTAATCCCAATTGAATGTAAATCCCGAATAGGATTAAAAAATACAGTGCCAAGTTAAAAATAATAGAAAAACGAGTTAACGAAATACCCGTGCCAATTAGTATCGTTGTTCCAACTTGGCTAATCGTTAAATATTCTTTTTGGTTAAAAAAATGGACAAATTCTGAAAGCACTAATAACAATACTGAAATCCAAGATAGCATGATAAGTCGCTTAAATCTAAGCCCACTTCGTTTTATTTTGGAGTTAATCACCACAAAAGAAATCAATAGCAGTACAATCCAAGTAGCAAATACCGTAAAACTTTGTATGGACCAATTTAGCACAAAATCATTGTTCCAAAAAAAGTTAACCAATTGATTCGGCTCATTATACATGAAATAATAGAAATATACATACGTCAATGGAGTCATCAATCCTAAGACGGACAACATGTATTCACGCCACACAAATGGTCGAATTACAATTAGTGTAAAAAATGGAAAAAGCACAACAGGAAAAGCATGGGGGAAAAAAGTGAGCCCAAGCGCTAACAAAAGAGAACCGTTAAAAATAGGTTTACGCGCATCTTCATTCTGCTTAATAAAAAAGAGTTGTCTGAAACTTAGAATATCAAAAAAATGGAACAATATCAACCCAGGATTTTCAAAAATGGACATTGTAAAACAACCAATAAGATAAATTAGACCTATTACATAGGTGTTTTTTTCCAAAAAATCATTTTTGTTAAACACCGAATTTAATGCGTAGGCGTTAAACGTCAGAATGACACATGAAATAAGAATTACAATTGTTTTATCCAATGTGCCAACAACACCCCACAAACCAAAATCCATACTATCAGTGGTCTGATTAGAAAAATAAAACGTCAACGCAAACCCAACTATGATTAGCGGGAAAAGCATTGCCGTCAGAGGCTGATTGGATTTGAAAACTGAAATCATTTCTGCGAAGATACATCACAGAAAAGAAAAAAATCATTACATTTGGCTCAAATATTTAAGATTATGAGCACATCTATAGTTTTTCAGGGGATTGCTGACTTGTTACAGTGGACATTCCAAATTTTTGAAGTTATCGGAAATTCATTCAATTATTCGGTAATCGTATTGGGTTTCATAGGTCTATTTTATTGGTTAAACTACCAAGCAAAGTTTAACGCTGAAGCTGAAAACAATCCTAATCAGATTAAATAAAAAGTTGATATATATTAAAAAAACCGCTTCAAGTGAAGCGGTTTTTTTGTTTTCTGAATAGTGGTTTACTACTAAAATAAATGCTTACTAATCTTTGTATTCATTACGTTCTAAACGCGCTTTAATTTCTTCAATGTGCTTGAGCTTTTTTGCTCTTCTCATCTTGATAGCAGATTCGGTGAAATAGCGGTGCTGCGATAAGAATGCTACTTGAATTTCATCCCATTTTCTATCGCTATCAATTTTTCCATGTTCACGAAGTTCTCTTCTTAATTTATCTGCAATTTCATGAAAATCGTCTCGTCCAAGATAATCAAGGTCGGCATCACAAATAATTTCCTCCAGTTTATTTTTGGGATTGTGCGGTATTTGTGTCGCATAAATTAACTCCTTCACCGTTTGAATTTGAGATTCACTGTATCCGTGTTTAGGAAGGTGCTCTTGTGCTAATTTTACACCCACAGGTTCATTCTTTTCATATTGTTCAACAAACCCTGCGTCATGGTATGATGCAGCTGATTTGAGCAAGAATAATCCTTCATCTGTAATGCCTTCCATTAACGCTAATCGTTCAACTGCTGAAGTAACGTCTTTGGTATGCCAGATACTGTGGTAATATAATTTGGGTGATAATTTTTCTTCCAATAAATTGTGAATGGTGCGTTCTGCTTTCATATAATTTATCGAACTGTATAGATGCAGGTCAACGATTTTCCAGAATCGCTCACTAGGAACCATTCCTTCCTCATCTGCGGATAACTCTGGCTTAATTCGGTCTACAAAATACATATTAACCAATCCACTATTTTTTGTCATTACCTCACCGCGGTGGGTACATTCAAAATAGGGTTGAATTGCTTCATAAGTTGATTCAGAAATATTAACTCTGCCCGGTTTTCCGTTTGTTTCCATTCGTTGTGCCAAGTTAACTGTAGCTCCCCAAATGTCGTATGCATATCGTTTTTTTCCAATTACACCTGCTACCACTTCTCCTGTATTAATTCCAAGTCTCAAGTTCCATGGATCAATACCATTTGATTTATCTTCTTCAGCTTGTTTACGCATGTATTGCTGAATTTCCAATCCCGCTAGAACGGTTTGGATGGGATTTTCTTTTGTCCGTATCGGCATTCCACCGGCACATAGGTAAGCATCCCCAACTGTTTTAATTTTTTCGATGTTCCATTTTTCAATGATTTCATCAAATTTCGAGAAAAACAAATCCAACCGGTTTAGTAGGTCAATTGGAGACATCTTTTCTGCAATTTTTGTAAACCCAACAAAATCAGTAAACATAACAGATACACGATTGTATGCGCGTGCACTTGTACTTCCTCCTTCGCGTAATTCTTTGGCAGTTTCTTCTGGTAGAATGTTATGAAGTAATTGCTCTACTTTTTCTTTCTCTTTTTCGAGCAACATTTTTTTCTCTTCTACTTCTTTTTTCTGAATTTCAATTTTTTTCTTTTGGTCTTCAATTTTTTTGTTTTGCGCTCTGATTTCGCTTGTGCGTTCCACAATTTTCATCTCCAAAAGCACCATTCGTCTTCGTTGTTTTTCAAGGCGAACGCGATAAAACACAAATAGAATAATGATAATTAATATGATGACAATTATTCTAAACCACCATGTCATCCAAAACGGTGGCTCAACTACAATAGTAAGAATAGTAGGCGTATTACTCCAATCTCCATATACAGATTTCGCATAAATCTTTAACTGATATGTCCCTGGTGAAAGCGAACTCAACAATATGTTGTTTTCACTTCCTAAAAATGTATAATCATCATCGTGCCCCTCCAAGTAGTAACGGTATTCAACCAAAGAAGCATTTGCTAAATCGTTTGATGCAAATTGAATCGAGATGTTTCGTTGTTTATTACTGAGCGTAATCAGATTCGTATACGCAATCGAAGTACTTAATATATTGTTATCTTGGTTAGGTAAAATCTTGTTATTCGAAATTTGCAGTTCGGTTAGAAAGACGGTAAGGTTTTGACGCCCTTCTTGGAGGTCTCTTGGAAAGAAATGGTTATAACCATAAATTCCCCCAAAAAACAACTCACCCGCTTTTGATTTCATGTATGCTCCGATATTGAACTCGTTGCTCATTAGTCCATCAATCTCGGAGTAATTGACAAAGTTTTCACGCTTTTTATTGAATTTTGACAACCCTCGATTTGTACTTAACCAAAGATTTTCATCGTCATCTTCAAGCACCCCGTAAATCACATTATTAGGAAGTCCCTTTCCTACATCGTATTGTTCAATTTGGTTGGATGTAACATTTACTTTAATTAATCCATCACCGTATGTTCCTAACCAAAAAACATTGGGTTTACTTTGGTGAATGACATTAATATTTCCTTTAATAATTCGGGATAGGTGATTATTAAAAGAAGATGGCTCGATGATAATTTCACCCGCTTCACTCAATTTGCATTTGAAAATGCCTCCATTTGCTGGTGCAATCCAAAATACACCCATTTTATCCTTAAAAATATACTTGACTGATCCTGTATTTTTTTCCTTGGAAACATAGGTATAAGATTTAGTTCGCAGATCATATACACAAATACCGCCTCGAGTAGCCAGCCAAAATCGATGATCATCTAAGGGAACAATCTGGTAAACACGTTCATATTCGATAGGAATATCAGCTGCATGACTAAGCTTTTCATACGAATAGATGGAAGGGTCTTCTGCCTTAATCGTCAATTTGAATAAACCATCTAAACCTCCAGTAAATAGATTGTTCTCATCAAATACATACAAGGCCAAAGCAGGCATATCGACTTTACGAATTAAACTCGCTTTTGATTCTCTGTAAAAGTGATTAAATATATTCTTTCTTCGATCAAATCGAGAGACTCCGTTACTTGTGCCCACAAATACGTACCCGCTGGAAGGATCTTCTGCAAACGACCACACGCTAGGAGTGGGTAATCCTTGCTCTAAATTTCCAGATGGACCAACACCGAGAAATCCGAGGTAATTAGGGTTAAATGTACCAAATCCACGTTGAGTACCCACCCAAAGCTGACCATCACGATCTAAAAATAAACGTGTTGTTTGGTCATTAAGTAGCGTATTTTTTTGAAAAATATCTTGACGGTAGCGAAATACCTCTATTTCATTTTTATCATTATTCGATTTCAACTCAATTAACCCCGCAGAAACCGTTGCGATTAACACAGTTCCGTTGGCAATAACTTTAATATCTTCTATTTCGGTAGCTGGAAAACGATTTTTGAAGTCAATATGAAATGGCGAAATTGTGTTTTCAAGTGCGTTCCAAATGAAAATGTTAGATAGTGATGCAATTAAATAATTGTTTTCACGGTATGGTGTAATGGCTTTTATGGGCTCTGTGTTTCCCCAATGGTCTTTAGGTAAAATCTGTCGTATACCATTGTTTTTATACAATAGTACTCCTTTGTCGTTTGTTGCTACAAAGAGACCGACTTCGGGTGAATACAAAATTCGATTGAAGGAAATATCGAGCAGCTCACGAGACAACGGGGCAAATTTTTTGGTTTCAATATTAAACGTGTAAACACCTTTGTTATCAAACAACACGTATAAATTGCCTTTCTCTCCCTCTGCAATACTGATGATAGATTTGTCTAAAAATTTATCATCGGGCACAAAGGAATTAAATCGTTCATTTCTAGGGTCATATACAACTAATCCTTGCTGTGTTCCGAACCATAAAAAACCGTCTTTTGCTTGAATTCCACAATTGAAGAGGTTACTCTCTATACCGTTAGTCCGGTCTGCAGAATATATACGAAAACGATAACCATCAAATTTATTTAACCCATCTTGTGTACAAATCCAAATGAAGCCGCTTTCATCTTGTAAAATATCTGTCACATAACTTTGTGATAAACCACTGTTTATTGAATAGTTTTGGAAACGAATGTTAGATTGAGCCCAACCTATTTTTCCAAAAAAAACAACTATAAGTAACAGAAGTAGCAGCCTCATTTTAACGATATGTTAGTTAGCTATTAATTTGCTGGAGTACCTCCGCCAGTATTGGTAACCTGTATGGCAGAATTTTCTAAATCTCTATCAAATAAATATAAACCTCCTTTATCATTACCAATCATGCGAAGTTTATCTAAAATTGTGCGTGCAAGTGCTTCTTCTTCTAATTGTTCCGAAACAAACCATTGCATAAAATTATAGGTCGTATAATCTTTTTCTTTCAAGCAAATATCCACCACATTGTTGATGCTATCTGTTACACCTAATTCATGCTCAAGTAATAATTCAAACACATTGAGTACAGAATCAAAAGAAACTGGTGGTTGAGCTAATGCTGGAATAATCGCTTTTCCTCCTCTTTCGTTGATGAACTTCACTAATTTCAACATGTGTTGACGCTCTTCATCAGAGTGTTGGTATAGAAATTTTGAGGTGCCATTTAATCCATTTGTTTCCGCCCACGAAGCCATCGCTAAATAAAATTGTGAAGAAGATGCTTCTTTTTGCAATTGGTTGTTTAATACCTCTTCAATGTGTTTGTTCATGTGTATACTGGTTTTTAATTGTTACTAAATCTACTAAAATATTTTGGAAACAAGCCTATTAAGTATGATTATTATCGTATTTCAGAAACGCAATTTAATAATTTTGACTCCAAAACTATTTCGTTGTCAAAGTTATCAATCTAATAACAAATAATCGAATGGTTTAGTTATAAATTAGTGTTAACTTCGGTTTTTAGAATCAGTCTAGATTTTGATAGTAGCAATCTACTTGATTTGGTAAATTTTTGAAAATAGTTCATGGGAAATAAAAGACATCGTAAGGGCAAAACACGGAAATCAGGAGAACATAAATTGAAAAATGTACTTCGCGACGGGATAGTAGTTTATTTTGAAAAAACCCCTGAACAAACTTTTGATTACAAACAAATTAGCGCCATTTTATCAGTAGACGATAGTGAAACACGAAAACTAGTTCACAAAATACTGGGTGATTTAGCTCATCAGCAAATACTGAAGGAAGTTGTAAGGGGTAAATTTAGGTATGCTTCATCGGATAAAACTGTGGAGGGTAGACTAGACTTTACCTCACGTGGCGCCGCTTATTTAATCGTTGAAGGTAGAGAAACGGATGTCTACATCCAACCCAACAATACAGGGAAAGCATTGAATGGTGATTTTGTGAAAGTGAAAATCATCAAGCGAGGACAAAATCGGGATGAAGGTAAAGTAATTGAAATTGTAGAACGTGACAAAAAGTTTTATGTTGGCGTACTTCAAGTAAGCGAAAAATTTGCATTCTTGATTCCTGACAACCATCGCATGAACGTCGATTTATTTATCCCAAAGTCTAAATTGAACGGGGCAACAAATGGGCAAAAAGCAATGGTGAGAATAACGGATTGGCCTGACGGTGCCGAAAGTCCTTTTGCAGAAGTTGTTGAAATTTTGGGAATGCCAGGGACTAATGATGCGGAAATGATTTCAATTTTAGTGGATAACGGAATTGAAATGAAATTTCCACAAGAAGTTATCGCTCAAGCTGAAGAAACGTCAATTGAATTGGATCCAGATGAAATTTTAACGCGTAGGGATTTTAGAAAGGTATTGACATTTACCATTGACCCTGAAGATGCAAAAGATTTTGATGACGCATTGTCGTATCGTATTTTAGAAAATGGGAATAAAGAAATAGGTGTTCACATCGCCGATGTCAGCCATTATGTTACAATGGGTTCACCTATGGATGCTGAAGCGTTGAAGCGCTCAAACTCGGTTTACTTAGTTGATCGCGTAATTCCGATGTTACCCGAACAGCTTTCCAATATTGCGTGCTCACTTCGTCCAAATGAAGACAAATACAGTTTTTCAGCCGTTTTTGAATTCAACGATAAAGACAAAATTGTGAATCAGTGGTTTGGGAAAACAGTTATACATTCTGACAGAAGATTTTCGTACGAACAAGCTCAAGAGGTTATTGAAGGAAAATCAGAAGAATTGGCGGATGTAATACGAGACTTGGATCGAATTGCTAAAATTTACCGAAAAGAACGCCTCAAAAATGGAGCGATGAACATCGAATCGGAAGAGATTCGATTTCGTTTAAATGAGTTTGGTCAGCCTGAAGAAGTTGTCATCAAAGTTTCAAAAGATGCACATAAGTTGATTGAAGAATTTATGCTGCTTGCCAATAGACATGTAGCACAATTTATTGGCAAAGGAGATAAAACACACCCCGCCAATCCTTGCATTTACAGAACGCATGACAAACCTGATTTAGGCAAAATAGAAACCTTTAAGTTGTTTATCGAAAAGTTTGGTTACGACATTTCTTTTTCTTCTGAAAATGATATTTCTAAAGCAATCAATAAATTGCTCGGTGATATTCGATATGAAAATGAATACAGCATCATTCAAACAATGGCTATTCGCTCTATGGCTAAAGCGAGCTATGAAACAACCAATATTGGTCACTATGGATTAGCCTTTGAACATTATACTCACTTTACGTCTCCAATCAGGCGCTATGCTGATTTGGTTGTACACCGCATTTTATATGCAATGCTCGAAAAACTACCTCATCCATATAGTTTACCTGCGTTAAATGAGATTGGTAAACAGACATCGAGAATGGAACGAAAAGCCGTTGAAGCGGAAAGAGATTCTACAAAATATTTTCAAGTTCAATTTGTAAAAGATCATATTGGCGAAACATTTGAAGGCATTGTAAATGGAATTACCGATTTCGGAATGTTTGTGGAAATGAAAAGTAATCGTTGCGAAGGGTTAATTCCGATGAACGAAATACCTGGAGACAAGTATTATTTTGACTCATCTAAATACCGCATCATTGGTTCACGAAATGGAAATGAATACAACATTGGCGATGATGTAACCGTAAGAATCAAGGAAGTAGATACACGTCGCCGTACGATTGATTTGGAGTTGGTTGAAAATGGTTAGTTGTTCTTTATCAACTCTCTTAAAAAATGAATTTCATCTTTCAATTCTTTTATCAATAATAAATATGCTTCTTTTTCTGTTGCAGGTGAATTAATATTCATTTGTGTCGCCGCATTACCTCCTTGTTGATGAAAATTACGCTAAATAACTACTTACTCCCCGATTTCTCTGAGTACGTCACTCATCTTTACATTTTGAGACTCACAAATTTGATGGAATAATTTCAATGAAAGATTATATTTTTCTTGTTGAATAAGTCGTACTGTTTTTTCATCTATACCACAAGTAAGTGCAAAATCTCTGTTTGAAGCGTATTTTGAACGGAAATTTTTGATGATATAGTTACACAATTTACTAGTAAATTCGTCTTCCACCATGAAACAAAAGTGGATAACATGTTAATTTTAATCGCGGATTAAATTCCGTATTTAATTTTTTTTGTTTTAATTTGCAAAAACAACATTAAATAACACTATGAAAACAACATTTATCACCTTCACAGGAATATTCTTGTGTGCCATCATTTCGTTTACCTCTTTTTCACAAACTAGTGCTACATGGAGTTTAACATCTAACGGTAACGCCTCCATTTCTGGAAATATTACTGCGGGAGCAGTTAGTACAGGACCTGGTTATCGGTCTGGTGGTATTAGTAGTATGAGCTATACCTCCAACGGGGTAAGTTCGACAAATTGGATAGGCTATACGTATCTGCAATTTAGTATTACCAGTCAGTTTTATAACCAAGATTATTACCAATATACCGTGTCGCCCACTTCTGGAAATAATTTTACAGTTAATTCCATTAGCTTTGAAGCATCGGCATCTACTTCTGGCGCATCGTGGTTTGCTTATTATTCGTTGGATGGTTTTTCTACTTATACCGCATTAGGTTCACGTAATAACACATCTCATTCTGGACTAAATATCGAAGTACCAGAAGGAAGCACACTTACATTACGCATTTTCGGAATGGACTTAGTAGCACCATCTACAGCATTTCGCAATAAAAACATGGTCATTTCAGGCTCTTCATCTGCTACTTGCCAACCTCAATCGGTAAACAACCCACAAACCATCTGCCAAGGTGATAGTTACTCCGTAGGTGGTAATACATACACCTCTTCTGGAACATATATTGACGTATTGCAAAGTACTCAAGGGTGTGACAGTACGGTAACAACGACGTTAACGGTAGAGCAACCTGATTTGAACAACACGATAACTACTAGCCAAGACGGTACCATTTTAGCATCAGTTGAATCAGAAGCGACTTACCAATGGGTGCGTTGTGACCAAGACAACGAACCAATTACAGGTGCTACGCT
>ERZ869909.1677-NODE-1677-length-17218-cov-9.158159_pt1 | contig 17218 bp, 32 predicted proteins | sample MGYA00520892_ERZ869909 | MGnify/ENA primary metagenome ERZ869909 (study PRJEB32215, sample SAMEA104723947) | bioreactor metagenome | biome: bioreactor; feature: anaerobic bioreactor; material: water | place: China | collected 2015-03-12 ...
CGTCGAGGCCGTCGGCGGCGGCCGCGGCCGAGACCGTGGGCGGCCCCGTCGGCCCGCCCGCGACCGCCTCCTCGCCGAAGGACCGGTCGGGACCGAGCACGTCGTCGAGGCCGCGCAGGCGTCGGCGCGCCTCTTCGCGGACGAAGTCGGCCGCGTCGCGCTGCACGATCGCCAGGCGAGCGAGGCGATGGGTCGCACCGGGCGCGAAGGTCTCCAGTCGCGGCAGCAGGGCGTGCCGCACCCAGGCCCGGGCGCGCTCGAGGTCGGCGTTGCTGGGGTCCTCGCGCCATCGAACCGCATGGCGATCGAGCCAGGCACGCAGCTCGCCGCGGCCCACGCCGAGCATCGGTCGCACCAGGCGCCCGTGCCTCTCGGGCATGCCGCGCAGGTACGCCGCGCCGCGCAGCGCCTGCAACACGACGGTCTCCGCCTGGTCGTCGACGGTGTGGGCGAGCACCACGACGTCGGCGCCGGCCTCGCGCGCCATCGCGTGCAGGGCGACCCGCCGCAGCCGCCGCGCGGCGGCCTCGAGGTTCCAGCCGCGCCGGCCGGTCGCCGCCCGGACGTCGACCGAACGGCTCGCGAACGGGGCTCCACGGGACGCCGCGAACGCGCGCACGAAGGCCTCGTCGTCGCGCGAGTCGGGACGCAGACCGTGGTCGACGTGGAGCACCACGACGTCGAGACCGCGGGCGCACAGCATGGCCGCCAGCGCCACCGAGTCGCCGCCGCCCGACACGCCCACCGCGAACCGGCGGGCGTCCGGCGCGAGCGCGGCCAGCCGCGTCACCACCACGTCGGTGAGGTCGTGGATCGGAACCTCGTCGTCGCCGGCGGCGCCGCGTCTGCCGGCAGGTCGTCCCTCCGCTTCGGGCACGTGGCCATCATCCCATGGCCGGCCGGCGTCGTGCCGCCGCCGGCGGCCGGCGGCGCGCCGATCCCGCGGCGTCGCGTCGCAGCGTCGGTCACGGTACGCTGACGCCATGGAGCCGCGCCGCACCGTCGCCCTGGTCGTCCTCGACTCTGTCGGCGTGGGCGCGCTTCCGGACGCCGACGAGTTCGGCGTCGGGCCCGACGCCCCGCGCGGCGACGCCGGCGCGCACACCCTCGACCACGCGCTGGCCGCCCATCCGGTGGACCTGCCGAACCTCGCCGCGTTGGGCCTCGGGATGGTGCCCGGCGTGACCTCGCTGCCGACCCACGAAGCGCCGCACGGCGCGTACGGGCGCATGCGCGAGCGCTCGAAGGCGAAGGACACCACGACCGGGCACTGGGAGTTCGTGGGCGTCGAGCTCGAACGGCCCTTCCGCACGTTCGTGCGGTTCCCGGACGAGGTCATGGCCGCCTTCGACGAGGCCACCGGTCGCCCGCATCTGGGCAACCGGCCTGCCAGCGGCACGGAGGTCCTCGACGCGTTGGGCGCCGAGCACCTCGCGACGGGTGCGCCGATCGTGTACACCAGCGCCGACAGCGTCTTCCAGGTGGCCGCCCACGTCGACGTCGTGCCGTTGCCGACGCTGTACGCCTGGTGCCAGGCGGCGCGCGCGATCCTGCAGGGAGATCACCTGGTCGCGCGGGTCATCGCCCGCCCCTTCGACGGCGCACCGGGGGCTTGGCGGCGGTTGCACGAGCACCGCCACGACTACGCGGTGGAGCCGCCGGTTCCGACCGTGCTGGACGCGCTGTCCGAGGCCGGCCTCGAGGTCGTGGCCGTCGGCAAGATCGCGGACATCTACGCCCACCGCGGCATCACCCGGTCCGTGCCGACGCGCGACGACATGGACGGCGTGGACCGGACGATCGAGGCCCTCGCCGGCGGCGTGGGTGGCCTCGTGTTCGCGAACCTCGTGGGCTTCGACGCGGTGTACGGGCACCGCCGCGACGCGGTCGGGTACGCGGAGGCGCTGGCCGCCTTCGACGCGCGCCTTCCCGCGTTGCGCGCTGCGCTGGGGCCGCGCGACGTGCTGATGCTGGTGAGCGACCACGGCAACGACCCCACGTGGCACGGCACCGACCACACCCGGGAGCACGGGTTGCTGTTGGTCACGGGACCTGGCGTGGTCGGCCGACCGATCCCGACGCGCGACAGCTTCGCCGACGTCGGCGCGACCGTGGCCGACTTGCTCGGCGTCGTATGGGAGGGCCCCGGGGCGTCGTTCGCCCGCCTGCTGTTCGAACCGCCGCGCTGACCGCGCGAGCCCGCGCGCCCGCGTCCGGACGACCCCTCGCGCATGCAACGCAGCGGGGGCGGTCCGGCGGCGGCGGCCGTGGGCGCGAGCGCCGCCGACCCTCCACCGCGGGGCCGCCCCCGCGCACGAGCGCGAGTTCAGTCGTTCACGAGCTCGATGTACGCCTCTTGCGTGGCGTCGCCGCGGCGGGTGCCGAGCTTGAGGATGCGGGTGTAGCCGCCCGGGCGGTCGGCGAAGCGCGGCGCGATCTCGGTCATGAGCTTGCGCTGCACCTCGACGTCGTGGATGTCGCGGGCGATGAGGCGGCGGGCATGGAGGTCGCCGCCGCGGGCGGTGGTGATGAGCTTCTCGACGAAGGGCTGGAGGTTCTTCGCCTTCGTCACCGTGGTCTTGATCCGGCCGTGGCGGAACAGCGACGTCGCCTGCGAGCGCGCGAGCGCGATGCGGTGGCTGCTGTGCATGTTCAGCTTGCGGCCGGCGGACAGGTGGCGCATGGGGTTACTCCTTGAGCCTCAGGCCGCTGGCCGCGAGGCGTTCCTTGATCTCCTCGAGGCTCTTCTCGCCCACGCCGCCGACCTTCTTCAGGTCGCGCTCGGACAGCGCGAGCAGAGCGTCGACGGAGTCGATGCCCTCCTCCTGCAGCGAGTGCAGCACGCGCGACGAGAGCTGGAGGCTCTCGAGGCTCATGCGCACGGGCTCGGGCGCGGCGGGCGGGGCCTCGGGGGCCTTCGTGGGGATCGTCATGACCGGAACCTGGTCGGGTTCGAGCTCGGCCATCTCGGCGTTGAAGACGTTGAGCTGCGTCCGCAGGGTCTCGACGGCGTGGTCGAGCGCCGTGCGCGGGTCCACGCTGCCGTCGGTCCACACCCGCAGGACCAGCCGGTCCAGGTCGGTCTTCTGCCCGACGCGGGTGTCCTCGACCCGGTAGGCGACGCGCCGGACGGGCGTGAACAGGGCGTCGACCGGGATCGAGTTGATGCGGTCCTTGGTGCCGTGGATGTCGGCAGGAACGTAACCGACGCCCGGCTCGACGCGCACCTCCATGACCAAGCGGCCGCCCTTGCCGAGCGTGGCGATGTGCAGGTCGGGGTTGACGATCTCGGCCCCGAGCGGCACGTCGAAGTCGGCCGCGGTCACCGGGCCGGGCACCTCCTTGCGGAGGGTCAGCGTGACCGGGTCGTCGTCGTGGAGCTTCACGACCAGCTCCTTGAGGTGCAGGATGATCTGCATGACGTCCTCGGTCACGCCGGGGATGGTCGAGAACTCGTGCAGGACGTCCTCGATGTAGACGCTGGTGACCGCCGTGCCGGGCACCGAGCTGAGCAGGATGCGCCGCAGGGGGTTGCCGAGCGTGACGCCGTAGCCACGCGCCAACGGCTCCACGACGAACTCGCCGTAGGTGTCCGTGGTCTTGGCCTTGAACTCCGGGATGATCTGCACCGTCGTCTCCGTCCCGCTCAGCGCGAGTAGTACTCGATGACCTGGAGCTCGTTGACCGGGACCACGATGTCCTCGCGGGCGGGCCGGTGCTTGAACGTGCCCTTCATCGTCTCGGCGTCGAACTCCAGCCACGGCAGCTGCTTGCCGCGCCGGCGAGCCTCGAGGTTCTCGCGGATGAAGTCGATCTTCCGGGCGCGGGGGTGGACCTCGATGGCGTCGCCCGGCTCGACCCGGTAGGACGGCACGTCGACGCGCTTCCCGTTCACCATGATGTGCCCGTGGGCGACGAACTGGCGTGCCTGCCGTCGGGTGCTCGCGATGCCCATGCGGTACACGACGTTGTCGAGCCGCGACTCGAGCAGTTGCAGGAACACCGCGCCGGTGGCGCCCGTCTTCTTGGAGGCCTCGGCGAACAGGTTCGCGAACTGCTTCTCGCCCATGTTGTAGTAGAAGCGCAGCTTCTGCTTCTCACGCAGGCGGACCGCGTAATCCGAAGGCTTGCGGCGGCGGCGCTGGCCGTGCTGGCCGGGCGGGTAGGGGTGCCGTTCCATGAACTTCTGGACCTTCGGCGACTCGACCAGGTTCACGCCCTCGCGACGGCTGATCTTGACGATCGGACCTCGGTACCTTCCCATGCAGTCTCCTTCCGTCCGATCAGCGCAGCTTGCGCTTGCGCGGGCGGCACCCGTTGTGCGGGGTGGGGGTGTCGTCGACGATGCTGCGGACGTTCACGCCGGTGCCCTGGATCGACCGGATCGCCTGCTCGCGACCCGACCCGGTGCCGCGGATGACGATGTCCAGCTGCGAGAGCCCCATGTTCTGGGCCTTGCGGGTGGCATCGGCAGCGGCGAGCTGGGCGGCGTAGGGGGTGCCCTTCTTGGAGCCCTTGTAGCCGATCGAACCGGACGAGGACCAGGCGACGGTGTTGCCGTCGGGGTCCGTGATCGTGACGATGGTGTTGTTGTAGCTCGCGTGGATGAAGGCCTTGCCCTCCGCGAGGCTGCGCTTGACGCGCTTCTTGGCGGTCTTCGCGGTCTTGCCGGACTTGCTGCTCTTGGCCATGGGTCAGCGTCCCCTTACTTCTTCGGCGCCTTCTTCTTGCCGGCGACGGTGCGGCGCGGACCCTTGCGGGTACGGGCGTTGGTCTTGGTGGACTGCCCGCGCACGGGCAGGCCGCGGCGGTGACGCAGGCCGCGGTAGCAGCCGATGTCCATCAGGCGCTTGATGTTCAGCTGCACCTCGCGGCGCAGGTCGCCCTCCACCTTGAAGCTGCGATCGATGACCTCGCGGATCTTCGCCACTTCCGTCTCGGCCAGGTCCTTGACCCGGACGTCGGGGTCGACGCCGGCCTCGGCGAGGATCTGGCGCGACCGGGTCAGGCCCACCCCGAAGATGTAGGGCAGCGCGTGCTCGATGCGCTTCTCGCGCGGGAGGTCGATGCCTGAGATTCGGGCCATACGTTATCCCTGCCTCTGCTTGTGCTTGGGGTTGACCGAGCAGATCACGTAGACCCGCCCGTGGCGACGGATGACCTTGCACTTGTCGCACATGGGTTTGACGGACGCGCGGACCTTCATGGTCGGTCTCCTACTTGCGGTACACGATGCGACCCTTCTCGGGGTCGTACGTGCTGATCTCGATGACGACCCGGTCGCCCGGGAGGATGCGGATGTAGTGCCGGCGCATCTTGCCGCCCACGTGGGCGAGGATCTCCGGCCCGGCGTCCAACTGGACCAGGAAGGTCGTGTTGGGTCGCGCCTCGAGGACGACACCTTCCGTTCGGATGGTGTCCTGGGTGGTCTCCTCGTCGCGGCGCGGCTTCGGAGGGCCGGTGAACCTTCTTCGCGCCATGCCTACCTCCTGGGGGCCGCGGTCGCGGCCGTGGCCCGCGTGGGGGCCGCGGTGAGCACCCAGGGGCCGTCATCCGTGACGGCCACGGTGTGCTCGACGTGCGCGGCGAGGGAACCGTCCGCGCTGGCCGCCGTCCAGCCGTCGTCGCGGACGACCACCCGGGTGGAGCGGGTGGTGACCATCGGCTCGATGGCCAGGACGAGGCCGGGGCGAAGGACGGGGCCGGTGCCGGCCCGCCCGTGGTTGGGAACCTCGGGGTCCTCGTGGAACGCCCGACCGATGCCGTGCCCGACGAACTCGCGCACGACCCAGAAGCCCGCGGACTCGACGACGCCCTGGATGGCCGCGGAGACGTCGCCGAGCCGGTTGCCCGCCTGCGCCGCACCGATGCCCGCCGCGAGCGAGCGCTCGGCGACGTCGATCAGGCGGCGCGCCTCTTCCGAGACGTCGCCGACGGCGAAGGTGCGCGCGAGGTCGGCGGCGAAGCCGCGGAAGAAGGTGCCGATGTCGATCGACACGATGTCGCCGTCGGCCAAGGCGCGGTCACCGGGAATGCCGTGGACCACCACCTCGTTGATCGACGTGCACAACGTGCCGGGGAACGGCGTGGAGGACGCGCCCTGGTAGCCCTTGAAGGCGGGCCGTCCGCCGCGCGAGAGGATAGCATCCTCGGCGATCGCGTTCAACTCGGCGGTCGTGACACCGGGGGCCACGACCGCGGCCACGGCGTCCATGGCCTCGCGGTTGACCCGCGCGGCCTCCGCCATGACCTCGAGTTCGGCGCGACGCTTGAGATGGATCACGCGACCCCCGTCGCGAGCGGTGGCAGGGCGTCGCGGATGCGCGCACTGACGTCGTCGACGGAGCCGGAACCGTCGACGCGCTGGAGCTTGCCCTGTCCGCCGTAGTACGCCAACAGGGGCTTGGTCTGCGCGTGGTAGACGCTCATGCGGTTCCGAATGGTGGCTTCGTTGTCGTCCGAGCGCCCCTCTTCGGCCGCGCGCTTGAGCATCCGCTCGACGAGCTCGTCGTCGGGCACCTCGATGGCCACCGCGGCGGTCACGCCGCAGCCGAGCTCGGCCAGCAGCGCGTCGAGCGCGGCCGCCTGGGCCGAGGTGCGCGGGAAGCCGTCGAGCAGGAAACGGATCGCGGCGGCCGCCTCCAACTCGGATCGCACCATGCCGATGATCACGTCGTCCGGCACGAGCTCGCCGGCGTCCATGATCGCCTTGGCGCGGCGGCCGAGTTCGGTGCCGGCGCCGACGTGCGCGCGCAGCATGTCGCCGGTCGAGAGCTTGGTGAGCGACCGGGCCACCGCGACGCGGGTGGCCTGCGTGCCCTTCCCCGCGCCGGGCGGGCCCATGAGCAGGACGACCTCGGCGTTCGTCGGAGCGGTCATCAGAACCTCCGTCCGCGGCCGCGGATGCGGCCCTTCGAGACGAAGCCCTCGTAGTGGCGCATCATCAGCTGCGACTCGAGTTGGCGCAGGGTGTCCAGGGCGACGCCGACCATGATGAGCAGGCCGATGCCGGAGAAGACGAACGACAGCTGGCCGGCGCCGGTGATCCAGGCGAGCGTCTGCGGCAGCGCGTTGACGGCGCCGAGGAACAGCGCCCCCCAGAGCGTGATGCGGCCGGTGATGCGGGCCAGGTGTTCGGTGGTGGGTTGGCCGGGGCGCACGCCGGGGACGAACCCGCCGTACTCGCGGAGGTTCTCGGAGATGCGTCGCGGGTCGAAGCTGATCTGCGTGTAGAAGTAGGTGAAGGCGACGATCAGGGCGGTCGACACCACCAGGCCCTGCCACTGCGCCGGGTTGAACCAGGCGCCGATCGCCTGCAGCCAGCCGACGTCGGGGAACGAGCCGATCAGCGTCTGCGGGAGGATCATGATCGACACCGCGAAGATGATCGGGATCACGCCGGCCGCGTTGAGTCGCAACGGGATGTAGGTGGACTGACCGCCCATGACCTTGCGGCCCACCACCTTGCGGGCGTACTGCACCGGGATTCGCCGCTCGGCCTGCTGCACCAGCACCATGCCCGAGATCGCGACGATGAGCAGCGCGAAGAAGATGATCAACCCGAACACGTTGGCCTCGCCGCGACCGATCAGCGCGAACTGGTTGGCCAGCGCGCTCGGGAACGCCGCGACGATGCCGGCGTAGATCACGAGCGAGATCCCGTTCCCGATGCCGTGCTCGGTGATCTTCTCGCCCAGCCAGATCACCAACGACACGCCGGCCACCTGGGTCACCAGCACGATGAACCAGAAGAACGGACCGTTCGCCCAGCCGATCTTGAGCACGCCCGACGGCCCGAGCAGCGCGATCGCCAGGAACACCGATTGCACGGCGGCCAGGCCGATGGCGCCCAGGCGCGTGTACTGCGTGATCTTCTTGCGGCCTTCCTCGCCCTCCTTCGCCAGCTTCTCGAGCGGCGGGTAGGTGGAGGTGAGGAGCTGGATGATGATGCTCGCGGTGATGTAGGGGATGACCCCCAACGCCGCGATGGAGAAGGTCTCGAAGTTGCCCCCGGAGATGAAGTTCAGCAGCGTGAAGACGTCGCCTTGGCCGAACGCGCCGGCGCGCAGTCGGTCGAGGTCGATCCCCGGCGTGGGGATGAACACCATGAGCCGGTAGATCGACAGGAGGCCGATCGTCACGAGCAGCTTCGCCCGCAAGTCCGGAATGGCGATGGCATTCCGAAACGCGGCGAGCATCAGGCGTTCTCCGCGGTCCCTGGTTCGTCGGCGGCGGGCTCCGGAGCCTCGGCGTCGGCGCCGACGGCCACGGTGACGCTGCCGCCGAGATCGGTGACGGCCCGTGCGGCGGCAACGCTGCAGGCATCGACCTCGATGGTGAGGCCCTTGACCTCGAGGGTACCGCCGGCCAGCAGCTTGACCGGCCGCGTCAGGTGACGCACGAGGCCGACGGCGACCAGGGTCTCGACGTCGATCGGGGTGTTCTCCTCGAAGCCGTTCAGGTCGCCGAGGTTCACGATCTGGTACGACACCTTCACCTTGCTGAACCCGCGCTTGGGCAGCCGCATGATCAGGCGCGAGCGCCCGCCTTCCCATCCGGCACCCTGGCTGAACCCGGAGCGGCTGGTCTGCCCCTTCTGGCCACGCCCGGCGGTCTTGCCGCGCCCGCTGCCGAGGCCCCGGCCGACCCGCTTGCGGGTCTTCTTGCTGCCGGGGGCCGGCTTGAGCTCGTTGAGTTTCACGCTGCTCCCTGCCCTTCGATCTCGAGGAGGTACGCGACCTTGGCGACCATGCCGCGCACGTCGGGGGTGTCGGCGACCTCGCGGGCGTCGCCGATCTTGCGCAGCCCCAGCGCGTACACGGTGGCGCGCTGGTCCTGCTTCACGCCGATCAGCGAGCGCTTGAGGGTGATCTTCATTCGGCCCGCTCCCGCTCCCGCTTCGACTCCTCGAAGGTCTTCAACTGCTTGAGGCCGTCGATCACCGCGTAGGCGACGTTCGTCTGGTTGCGCGAGCCGAGCTCCTTCGTCAGCAGGTTGCGGTACCCCGCGAGCTCGACGATCGCGCGCGGCACCGATCCGGCGATGACGCCGGTGCCGGCGCCGGCGGGCTTGAGCATGACGGAGCTGGTGCCGTGCTCGCCCCTCACCTCGTGCGGGATGGTGCCCGGCTCCTCGATCGGCACGTCGATGAGGTTCCGGCGGGCCACGTACTGACCCTTCTGCACCGCCACCGGCACCTCCTTGGCCTTGCCGAGGCCGAGGCCGACGCGCCCGTTGCGGTCGCCGATCACGACCATGGCGCCGAACCGGAAGCGTCGCCCGCCCTTGTAGGTCTTGGCCGTGCGGCGGATGAAGATGACCTTGTCTTCGAAGTCGGTGTCAGCCATCAGAACTCCAGGCCTCCCTCGCGGGCACCCTCGGCGAGCGCCTTCACGCGGCCGTGGTAGCGGAACGGGCCACGGTCGAACACGACGCGGCGCACGCCGGCGGCCAGCGCGCGCTCGGCCAGCGCGGCGCCGACGGCCTTGGCTTGGGCGGTCTTGTCGCCGGCCGGGGCGAGCGACTTGCTGTTGGCCTCGGCCAGCGTGACGCCACGGGCGTCGTCGATGACCTGGGCGTAGATGTGGCGGGCGCTGCGGAACACCGTGAGGCGCAGGCGGTCGGTGGCGACCGGGCGCGCGATCGCGCGGCGCGTGCGGTAGGTGCGGCGGTCCCTGGCGGTGAGCGTCTTCATGTCCCCTGCCCTCAGCGCGCCGCGGCCTTGCCGGGCTTGAGCTTGATCTGCTCGCCTTGGTACCGGACGCCCTTGCCGTGGTAGCTGTCGGGCGCGCGTAGCGAGCGGATGTTGGCGGCCACCTGGCCGACCAACTGCTTGTCGATGCCGGACACCGTGATCTTGGTCGGCTCGGGGGCGGCGATGGTGATGCCCTCGGGCGGCTCGACCGTGACCGGGTGGGAGAAGCCGAGCGACAGCTCGAGCGTGCTTCCCTTCATGGCGCAGCGGAAGCCGACGCCCTGGATCTCGAGCCTCTTCTCGAACCCCTGGCTCACGCCGGTGACCGCGTTGGCGATCAGGGTCCGGGCCAACCCGTGCTGGGCACGCTCGGTGCGGGCGTCGGAGGCGCGCTGCACGCGGACCTCACCGGCATCGACCTCGACGGTGAGCTTGGGGCTGATCGCGACCTCGAGGCGGCCCTTCGGGCCCTTGACCGCGACGCGCCCAGGCTCCGCCGAGACCTCGACGCCCTTCGGGACGGCAATGGGTGAGCGACCGATGCGACTCATCACCAGACCTCGCAGACGACCTCGCCGCCCACGTTCTTGCGGCGGGCCTCGCGATCGACCATCAGGCCCTGCGGGGTGGAGATCACGGCGATGCCGAGGCCGCCACGCACCACGGGGACCTGCTTGGCCTTGGCGTAGGCGCGTCGACCGGGCTTGGAGACGCGCGTGAGCTCATGGATCACGGGGGAGCGCTTGGGCCCGTACTTGAGGCCGATGCGCAGGACGGGGTGGCCGGCGTCGTTGGTGGCGCGCTCGACGGACTTCAGGTAGCCCTCGCGCACCAGCACCTCGGCCAGCGCCTGCTTGAAGTGGCTGGCGGGCACGTCGACGCTCGCGTTGGCGATGGCCACCGCGTTGCGGATGCGCGTCAGCATGTCGGCAATCGGGTCTGTCTGCATGCGGTTCCGTTCCGGGCTCGGTTTCGGGTCACGCGACCCGACCTCTCGCCCATGAAAGCGATGTCTCGGTTATCCCTCGTTACCAGGACGCCTTGATCACGCCGGGAAGGTAGCCCTGGTGGGCCATCTCGCGGACGCAGATCCGGCACAGGCCGAAGTCGCGCAGGTACGCCCGGGCGCGGCCACAGCGGTTGCAGCGGCGGACGGTCCGCACGGCGAACTTGGGCTTCCGGCTGGACTTGGCGATGTGGGCTTTCGTGGCCATCCGTGCTCCTTTACTTGCGGAACGGCATGCCGAGCAGTTCGAGGAGGCTCTTGGCCTCTTCGTCCGTGCGGGCCGTCGTCACGATGGTGATGTCCATGCCACGGGTGGCGTCCACCTGGTCGTACGAGATCTCCGGGAACACCAGCTGCTCCTTCAACCCGAGGCTGTAGTTGCCGCGGCCGTCGAAGGCGTTTCCGCTGATGCCGCGGAAGTCGCGTACGCGCGGCAGCGCGACGTTCACCAGCTTGTCGAGGAAGGCCCACATGCGCTCGCGTCGCAGGGTCACCTTGAGGCCCACGTTCATGCCGGCCCGGATCTTGAAGTTCGACACGGACTTCTTCGCCTTGGTGATGACGGGCCGCTGCAGGGCGATGTTGGCGAGGTCGCGGCTGGCCTTCTCGAGCACCTTGCTGTCCTCGCGCGCCTCGCCGACGCCCATGTTGAGGACGATCTTCTCGACGCGCGGTACCGCCATGACGTTGGTGTACCCGTGGCGCTCGGTCAGCACGGGAACGGCCTCGGCGTAGCGCCGCTTGATGGGGAGGTCGACCTTCTGCATCTCCTGCCTCACTCGTCGAGCGCCGTGCCCGACTTGACCGTCACGCGTACCTTGCGGCCGTTCTCCAGCACCTGGCTGCGGATCCGGGTCGGCACGTTCGTCTTGGGATCCAGCAACCGCACGTTGCTGGCGTGGATCGGCGACTCCTGCTCCTTGAAGCCGCCCCGCGGGTTGTCCTGGGTGGGCTTCTGAGCCTTCTTGATGATCGCCACGTTCTTGATCAGCACCCGGTTCTTCTCGTGATCCACGCGCAGGATCTCGCCTTCGGCGCCGCGGTGCTTGCCCGACACGACGCGCACCTGGTCACCCTTCTTCAGGCGCAGCTTGACGCCGGCGGGCTTGCCGACGACCTTCGCCCCGATGACGTTGCGGGCCATCACAGCACCTCCGGCGCCAGCGACACGATGCGCATGAACTTCTTGTCGCGCAGCTCGCGCGCGACCGGCCCGAACACGCGGGTGCCGCGCGGCTCGTTCTGGTTGTTGATGATCACCGCGGCGTTGCTGTCGAAACGGATCGACGAGCCGTCGCTGCGGTTGATCTCCTTCTTGGTCCGGACGATGACCGCCTTGACCACGTCGCCCTTCTTGACGGCGGCGTGCGGGATCGCGTCCTTCACGGCGGCGACGATGATGTCGCCCACGCCGCCGACCCACTGCTGCCCGGTGCCCAGCACGCGGATGCACTGGATGCGGCGGGCGCCGGAGTTGTCGGCCACGTCGAGGTAGGTCTCCTGTTGGATCATGGCGTCAGGCTCGCGCCTTCTCGACCAGCCGCGTCACCACGAAGCGCTTGCGGCGGCTCATCGGCCGGGCGGCGGTGATCTCGACCACGTCGCCGGTCCCGTAGCTGTTGCCCTCGTCGTGGGCGAGGTACTTCTTCGACACGGTGACGACCTTGCCGTAGAGCGGGTGCTTGAAGCGTCGCTCGACGAGCACCGTCACCGTCTTGTCGGCCTTGTCGGAGGTGACGCGGCCCTGCAGGACCTTCTTCACGAACGCTGCTCCTTCTCGCGGGCGACGGTCAACAGGCGTGCGATCTCGCGCTTGGCCGCGCGGATCCGGCGCGGGTTGGTCGCCTGGCCCACGGCCGCCTGGAAGCGGAGGTCGAGCAACTCCTCGCGCCGCTCCGCGACGGCCTCCTTGATGTCCTCGGGGGTGAGGTTGCGGGCCTCATTGGGCTTCATCGTAGACCTCGCGCTTGACCATCTTCACTTCGATGGGCAGCTTGTGGGCGGCGAGCCGGAAGGCCTCGCGCGCCTGCTCCTCGGTGACGTTGGCCACCTCGAACAGCACGCGGCCGGGCTTGACGACCGACACCCAGTACTCGACGGCGCCCTTCCCCTTGCCCATTCGGACTTCCTGCGGCTTCTTCGTGACCGGCTTGTCGGGGAAGATGCGGATGTAGATCTTGCCGCCGCGGCGGAAGAAGCGGCTCATGGTGACGCGGCAGGCCTCGATCTGGTTCGACTTGATCCAAGCCGGCTCCATCGCCACCAGACCGTAGTCCCCGAAGGCGACGTAGTCGCCGCCCTTGGTGTCTCCCGACATCCGGCCGCGCATCTGCTTGCGGTACTTGACGCGTTTCGGAAGCAGCATGGCTCAGCGGTCCTTCCTGACGCGCGCGCGGGCGCCGCCCGGACCGGGCTTGCCGCCGGGGCCGCCGGGAGCTCCGTCGCGCCGCCGCGCTGCGGGACGCCGACGCCGGTTGCGCTTGTCCTCTTCCTGCCGCGGACGGGGCAGCACGGCGCGACCCCGCGTGCGGTCGCCGACGATCTCGCCGTGGAACACCCATGCCTTGACCCCGACCACGCCGTACGTGGTTCGCGCTTCGGCGGTGCCGTAGTCGATGTCGGCGCGCAGGGTCTGCAGCGGCACGCGACCGTCGGCGTACCACTCGGGGCGCGCCTGCTCGGTGCCGCCGAGGCGACCGGAGCAGCGGATCTTCACGCCGCGGGCGCCCGACTCCATGGTGCGCTGCACGGCCTGCTTCATCGCACGCCGGAAGGCGAAGCGCCGCTCGAGCTGCTCGGCGATGCGCTGCGCGACCAGTGGCGCGACGATGTTGGGGTTGCCGACCTCCTGGACGTTCACCGCGACGGTGCCGTCCACGACGCCGTCGAGCTTGGCGCGCAGCGCCTTGATGGACTCGCCGCCGCGGCCGATCACGACGCCCGGCTTGGCCGTGTGGATGGTCACGTTGACGTTGTGGGCGGCCCGCTCGATGTCGATGCGCGAGATCCCCGCGCGGCCGACGTCCTCGACGATCGCGGCGCGGATGGCCTCGTCTTCCTGCAGCAGCTTGGGGTACGACTTGGTGTTCGCGTACCAGCGCGCCGAGGCTTGCTTGTTGACGCCGAGACGGAACCCCAGCGGGTTGATCTTGTTACCCACGGCGTTCCTCCAGGGTGATCTCGATGTGGCTGGTGCGCTTGCGCAAGAGGTCGGCGCGGCCACGGGCGCGCGGCAGGTAGCGCTTCAGGGTCGGGCCGTCGCCGACCTGGACCTCGCGCACGAACAGGGTGTCCTCGAACATGTCGTGGTTGTTCACCGCGTTGGCCTTGGCGCTCTGCAGCAGCTTCAGCAGCGGCGCGGCGGCGCGGCGGTCGGTGAACTTCAGGATGGCCTCGGCCTCGGCGACCTTCTTGCCGCGGATCAGGTCCGCGACCAGGCGGGTCTTGCGCGGGGTCGAGCGGAGCATGCGGAGCTTGGCGGACGCGCTCATGCTCACCCCTTCCCGCCGGAGTGACCGCGGAAGCTGCGCGTGGGCGAGAACTCGCCGAGCTTGTGGCCCACCATGTTCTCCTGCACGAACACGGGCACGTGCTGCCGGCCGTTGTAGACGCCGATCGTGTGACCGACCATCTCCGGCACGATGGTGCTGCGCCGGCTCCAGGTCTTGATCACGCGGCGGTCGCCTGCGGCGTTGGCGGCGTCGATCTTCTTCAGCAGGTGGCCGTCGACGAACGGTCCCTTCTTCAGGCTGCGGGCCATCGCCTCACTTCTCCTTCCGACGGCGCACGATGAAACGGCTGGAGATCTTGCGCTTGTCGCGGGTCTTCAGGCCCTTGGCCTGCTGACCCCAGGGGCTCACGGGCGGGCGGCCGCCGGTGGAGCGGCCCTCGCCGCCGCCGTGCGGGTGATCGACCGGGTTCATGGCGCGGCCACGGTTGTGCGGCTTGCGTCCCATCCAGCGCTTGCGGCCGGCCTTGCCGAGCACCACGTTCTTGTGGTCGGCGTTGCCGACGGCGCCCATGGTGGCGTAACACTCGCCGTGGACGCGCCGGAGCTCGCCGGACGGGAGCCGGAGGGTGACGTAGTCGCCGTCGCGGCCCTGGATCTGGACGGAGGTACCGGCGCTGCGGGCGAGCTGCGCGCCCTTGCCGGGAACCAACTCGATCGCGTGCACCACGGCGCCGACGGGAACGAACCGCAGCGGCATGGCGTTGCCCACCACGGGCTCGGCCTCGGGCCCCGCGACGATGCGGGTGCCGACCACGAGCTTGTCCGGCGCGACGATGTAGCGCTTCTCGCCGTCGAGGTAGTGGAGCAGGGCGATGTTGGCGCTGCGGTTGGGGTCGTACTCGATCGCCGCGACCTTGGCGGGGACACCCGCCTTGTCGCGCCGCACGAAGTCGATGACCCGGTAGCGACGCTTGTGGCCGCCGCCGATGAAGCGGCTGGTGATGCGGCCGCGGTTGTTGCGGCCGCCGCTGCGCGGCCGGGGCTCGAGCAACGACTTCTCCGGCGTCGTCCGCGTGACCTCGGCGAAGTCCGAGGTGGTCATGAAGCGACGGGAGGGCGTGTAGGGGCGGTATTTCTTGGTGGCCATCGTCCCTCCCTCAGGTCAGGCCTTCGAGCTGTTGGATGCGTTGGCCCTCGGCGAGCGTGACGAGCGCCTTCTTGCGCTCGGCGGTGCGACCGACGTACCGGCCCATCCGCTTCTCCTTGCCCTGGACCTTCTGGATGTTGACCTTGGTCACGGTGACCTTGAACACCCGCTCGACCGCGTCCTTCACTTGCGTGCGGCTGGCGTCGGGGTGCACGAAGAACGCGTACTTGCCGCGTTCGATCTCGGCCACGGCCTTCTCGGAGAGCACGGGCCGCTGCAGCACGTCGTACGGGCTCATGCGTCCGCCTCCTCACCGAAGATCGCCGCATCGGCGATCAGGCGCTCGCAGCGCAGGACGTCGTAGACGTTGAGGCCGCGAGACGGAAGGACGTTGACCCAGGGGACGTTGCGGGCGGCACGCCGGACCAACTCGTCGTCGGTCACGAGCAGCACGCGCTCCGAGCCGTCGAAGCCGTGGGCGCGCGCCCAGGCGACGAACTCCTTCGTCTTGCCGTCGCGCACGTCGAAGGCCTCGACCAGCGTGAGCTTGCCGTCCTGCGCGCGAGCGGCGAGCGCCATCTCGAGCCCGAGCCGGCGCACGCGCTTGGGCAACGTGTACCCGTAGTCGCGCGGCTGAGGCCCGAACGTCGTGCCGCCTCCGACGAAGATCGGCGCCTTGCGGCTGCCGTGGCGGGCCCGGCCGGTCCCCTTCTGGGGGTAGATCTTGGCCGTGCTGCCGGACATCTGGCCACGGGTCTTGGTGGACGCGGTGCCGCGCCGACGCTTGCTGAGCTGCCAGGCGACGACCTCGTGGAGGACGGCCTCCTTCGGCTCGGGCAGGTCGAGCACGACCTTGCGGCCGCTCCCGATGACGTCGAGCGTGACCGCCATCAGCTCACCTTCCTCTTCGAGTCGCGGACCACGACGAGGCCGCCGTTCGGTCCGGGAAGGGCGCCCTTGATCAGCAGCACGCCGTCGTCGGGACGCACCTCGACGACCTCGAGCCCGAGGGTCGTGACGCGTTCGGCTCCGTAGTGGCCGGCCATGCGCTTGCCCTTGTAGACGCGGCCGGGCCACTTGCGCTGACCGATCGAGCCCGGGTGGCGATGCTTCTTCTTGGTGCCGTGGGTCGCCGGCATGCCGGCGAAGTTCCACCGCTTCATCACGCCGGCGGTACCCCGGCCCTTGCTCGTGCCGGTGACGTCCACCACGTCGCCCGCGGCGAAGATGTCCACCGTGACGGCGTCGCTTTCGGGGACGTACCCACGCAGCTCGACCAGGTGCCGCTGTGGCTTCACCCCGGCCTTCTTGGCGTGGCCCGTCTCGGCGCGCGTCGCGGCCTTCTCCGACCTCTCGACCCAACCGAGCTGCACGGCGGTGTAGCCGTCCCGCTCGGGGGTCTTGCGCTGCACGACGGGGCAGGGCCCGGCCAGGACGACGGTCACGGGGACCAGCTTGTCGTCCCGCCAGACTTGGGTCATCCCCACCTTCGTGCCCAGGATGCCTTTCACCGTTACCGGCCTCCGACCGTCTTGATCTCGATGTCTACCCCGGTGGGGAGGTCGAGGTGCATGAGGCTGTCGATCGTCGACTTGGTGGGCGACTTGATGTCGATCAGCCGGTTGTGGGTGCGGATCTCGAAGTGCTCGCGGCTGTCCTTGTCGGTGAACGGCCCGCGCAGCACGCAGAAGCGCCGGATGCGGGTGGGCAGCGGCACGGGGCCGGCCACCTTGGCGCCCGTGCGGCGCACCGTCTCCACGATCTTGGTGGCCGAGCTATCGAGGCTGCGGTGGTCGAACGCCTTGAGCTTGATGCGGATCTTCGGGGTCGCCATGGCTTTCACTCGGTGATCGCGGTGACGACGCCCGCCCCCACCGTCCGACCACCCTCACGAATCGCGAACCGCAACCCCTCCTCCAT
>ERZ869909.1679-NODE-1679-length-17202-cov-4.583358_pt1 | contig 17202 bp, 12 predicted proteins | sample MGYA00520892_ERZ869909 | MGnify/ENA primary metagenome ERZ869909 (study PRJEB32215, sample SAMEA104723947) | bioreactor metagenome | biome: bioreactor; feature: anaerobic bioreactor; material: water | place: China | collected 2015-03-12 ...
CCCGAAGACGAGCTGCTGGCCTTGCGAGCGCTGGAGCGGCGTCAGGGCGCCGGCTCCAGCGGCTCAGTTCGTGATCGGCCGTGCGCAGCAGCGGAAGCCGACGTCGTCGCGGCTCGAGAAGTCCGCGTTGGCGGTGGCCGGCACGATGGCGTTGCAGCGCAGGTCGTTCGCCGCAGCGGTGACGAAGGAGCCACCGCGGACCTCGTTGGGTGCGCCGACGGTGAACTGGGTCCACTCGGCGACGTTGCCGCTCATGTCGTGGACCGGCAGACCGGACGGCTGCACGAGGCGGCTGCAGCCTGCGAAGGACCCGGTGGGCTGGACGGCGCCGATGCTGGAGTCGACGCAGGTGCCTTCGACGAAGGTGTTGCCGTAGGGGTAGTTGGTGACGGTGCCGCCGGTCACGCCGCCGCAGGCCTGCTGGTGGACGAAGCCACGGCAGAGCTCGCGCACGGGCAGCGCTGCGACCTGTTGTGCGGGCGGGAACTGGTCACGGTAGGCCTGACCGCCGCACGCGGCGCCAGCCTGGGTTCCGTTGACGTTGGTCCAGGGGAGGACACCGGGCTGCGAGGCGGCGTAGAGCTCGTACTGTCCGGCGTCGTCCTCGTCAGCGTCGGGCCGGCTGGCTTCGTACATGTCGACGCACCAGAACTCGGCGCCGCCGGCGGCGTTCTGGACCTGGACGCGTGCGGAGTTGAAGGGGCACTGGCCGCAGGGGCGGTTCGGGTTGCCGGCGAAGTGGTTGTCGATGCGGCCGTCGCAGTCATCGTCCATGCCGTTGCAGGTCTCTGCGACGGGGCTGATGTTGCGGGGGCGGCACTCGCCGTCGAAGCAGACCTCGGAGCCGCTGCACTGCGCGTCGCTGGTGCAGGACTCGCCGGTCGTCTGGAGGGTGCGGCAGATGCGGCGCGAGCAGCCGGGATCTCCGGCGGTCTCGCAGTCGTCGTCGAAGCGCTCGTTCGGTCCGATGAACTCGCTGACGCAGAACTGGCCGGGGTCGCAGTCGTCTGCGGTCTGGCAGTCGACCATCTCGTCGGGTGCGAGGGGTTCGACACCCATGCACGGGAGCTCGAGCGCGGGGCGCTGTGCGTCACAGATGCGGATGCCGCGGGAGCATTCGCCGGTCTCGCGGCCGCAGGCGAACGCCTGGCCGGGCACGCAGCGGCACTGGATGTTGCAGTCTTCGAAGCGGGCGCCGCGGCGGGGGCAGTTGCCGTCGCCCTCGAGCGGGATGTCGTCGCGGCAGCAGCCTTCGTCGACGCGGCCGTCGCAGTCGTTGTCGAGGCCGTCGCAGGCCTGCTCGAAGTCGCAGTTCGGGAAGTTGCAGGGTGCGCCCTCGGTCTCGTAGTCGGGGCCGTAGGCACCGGAGTCGCCGCAGTCGACGAGGCCGCCGTCGACGCACTCGGTGGTCGCGCCGCGGCAGACGCCGAGCTGCAGGGGGCAGAGGACGGAGTCGAGGCCGTCGTCGACGAGGCCGTTGCAGCTGTTGTCCTTGCCGTCGCAGATCTCGGGTGCGCCGGGGTAGGTCAGGGGGTCTTCGTCGTCGCAGTCACCGCGGAGGCCGAAGCACTCGTCGGGCGCGCCGATGGCGAGGTAGTTGTCGCCGTCGCGGTTGAAGGCGTCGCAGATGGTGCGGTTGTTGGCCGCGACGCACGTGTTGACGCCGAGGGCGTCGACGGGGTTGCAGCGGTACCCGCGGAGGCAGTCGTCGTCGGACGAGCAGCTGAACCCGCTGCCGTCACGTCCGCCGAGGCGTCCGTCCTGGATCCGGAGGGAATCGCAGGCGGAGGTGATGAGGAGGACGCCCGTGCAGGCAAGGAGCGCGCTCATCAGACGGTTGCTCAGCATCGTAACTCTCACCATGTGGCTCGGTGGATCGTGGCGTCGGGGGTCGCCGTTGGGTTCGAACGGAAGGGCGTGGTGCCGCGTCGTCGTCTTCAGAAGGTGAGGCTGCTCGAGACGCCCATGCCACCGCGGCTGAACGCGGGAGCGAAGCGGACGCGGGCGCGCCGGCTGGTGTCTTCTGCGGACTCGACCTCTTCGTAGATGTCGGACCCGGAGTTGATGGCGACGAGGATCGCGCCGGTGATGGCGAGGGCGGCGCCGCCGCCGATCAGCGCGAGGCTGAGGTTCCTCGTGCCGTCCATGTCGTCGATGGCCAGCTGCGCCTCGCGCATGGTCATCTCGTAGATCGGGCGGCCGGTGTTCGGGTTGATCAGCGGGTTGCCCTGGGAGTCGCGCAGGATCGGCTGGTCGAGCAGGTCGTTCTTCTGGGCGTTGAAGTCGACGGCGAAGTAGGCGCCGGCGCCGATGGCGCCTGCGCCGAGCACGATCGCGGTCCAGCCGAGGGCGCGCTGGGCGCGTCCGCTGCCCTGCTCACGGGCCGATGTGTCACGCAGCACCCGGATCCGGAAGAGGCGGTTGACCTGCTCGGCCAGCCGTTCCTGGATCGCGACGGTCCGCGACTCGGTCGTGAAGAACACGAAGTTGCTGATCTCGCCCAGGTTCGCGTCCACGAGGTTCATGGTCGTCGACCACTGCCCCGCCTGCGACGCCGCCTCGACGCGACCGATCACGATGTAGTCGATGCCCGCCTCACGGCCCAGGCGCCCGAGGCACACCGCGTCGAAGACACACTCGCGAGCGAGCTCCTCGCCCATCAGCTCGAACTCCGCCAGCAGCGGCTCCGCGGACGTCAGCTCGTAGTCGACCAGCCCGGCCAGGCGTGACTGCAGCTGCTCGGTCAGCTGCGCCGCCAGCTGCTCGGCGAGCATCGGCGTCGTGATGAAGAAGCCTGCGACGGACGCACGACCAAGATCCGTGAACTCGTCGTCGCCGAACAGCTCGTCACCGAACTCGTCGCCGAACTCGTCACCGAATTCATCGCCGAACTCGTCTCCGTCACTGAACTGAGCGGCCGCAACGTGCGGCAGCGACGCAGCGATCAGAAACGCCAGCATCAACGTCCCGGTACGCCATCTCAGGTGCAACAGCTGCATCGATTCCCTCACGCGGTCTTCCCTCCAACGGTGCCCGGCTTGCCGGAGCCGCACGGACAGTGGTAGACACTACCGAGCGTTCCCGGGATGGTCAAGCTGAGCGCGAATCCAACGTGGCGCCCCGCAGTTAGACCCCCGCATACGTCCTCGGAGGCCGCACCCTGACTGCCCGACACGCCCCACAGACCGCGCCCAACCAGACCGTCCCGTCACGCGAAGCCGACCGCCTCGCCGACCGGCTCCGCGCGTCGCGCCACCCCTCCGCCATGGTCCCGCGACCCGGGCGCATCACGCGCTTCTTCCTCGCGCGGCTCCTCCACTCCGTCGACTTCGCCAGCCGACTCATCGACTCGCTCCGCGACGCCGAGGAGCGCGGCTCCATCGTCTACGTCATGAGGACCCGAAGCCTCATCGACTACGCCTACTTCAACCTCGCCTTCCTCCAGCACGGGCTCAAGCTCGTACGCTTCGCCAACGGCGTCCGCACCTGGATGTTACGCGGCGTCTTCCGCGCCTTCGGCGCGCTCGCCCGTGGACGACGCGGCCTGCCCTCGGACCTCGACTGCCTCGCCGCCACCGTCCACGGCGACATGCCCGCGATGCTCTTCCTCCGCCAACCTCGCGGCCGCGAGGTCGAGCAGATCGGCTACTCGCTCCCCCACCTCGAGCGACTCGTCCAGCTCCAGCGGCGCCTGGACCGCCCCATCTACATCGTCCCCACGCTCCTCATCTGGGACAAGCGCCCCGAGCGCGCGCAGCCGACCCTCCTCGATGACGTCTTCGGGACACGCCAGTCACCGACCTTCATCAAGAAGCTCACCTACGTCATCCAGAACTTCTGGCAGTCCTTCCTCCACCTGGGCCGACCCACCGTCCAGCTCTCCAGCTCCATCGACCTGCAGCACTTCATCGCAGGCCGGCCCGAGCTGGGAGACCTCAAGATCGCCCAGGAGCTGCGCGCCAACCTCAACGACGCCCTCAAACGCGAGGAGCGCGTCGTCGTTGGCCCATGGGTCAAACGCGCCAACGAGATCCGACGCGAGATCCTCAACGACCCCCGCGTCAGAAACCGCCTCGCCGAACACCAGATCGACATCAACGACATCCGCGTCCAGAAGCAGGCCCGAAAGATCATCACCGAGATCGCCGCCGACTTCAGCCCGCTCGCCATCAAGTCACTCGGCGCCATCCTGCACCCCGTCTGGAACACGATGTACGACGGCATCGAGGTCGACTACGCCGGCCTCGACCGCGTCCGCGACGTCGCACGCGACCAGCGCATCGTCATCGTCCCCAGCCACAAGAGCCACGTCGACTACCTCGTCATCTCCTACGTCTTCTACCACAACGGCCTCATCCCCCCCCACATCGCCGCCGGGGTCAACCTGTCCTTCTGGCCACTCGGCCCCATCTTCCGACGTGCCGGAGCCTTCTTCCTGCGACGCAGCTTCGCCGGAGACCCCCTCTACCAGACCCTCTTCTCCAGCTACCTCGTCAAGCTCCTCGAGGAAGGCTTCCCCATCGAGTTCTTCATCGAGGGCACCCGCTCCCGCACCGGCAAGCTCGCCCCGCCCCGCTACGGCATGCTCAACATGATCGTCGAGGCCTACCGCGCCGGCAACGTCGACAAGCTCGCCCTCGTCCCCGTGTCCGTCGGCTACGAGAAGGTCATCGAGTCCGACTCCTACCGCAAGGAGCTCGAAGGCTCCGAGAAGAAGTCCGAGAGCCTGGGTGGGCTCCTCAAGACCCCGCAGGTCCTCGCCTCGCGCTACGGGCGCGTCTACGTCGAGTTCGGCGAGGCGATCAGCCTGGGCGACTACCTCGCGGCCTACCACGAGGACACCGCAGACATCGAACGCGACGACCTCGAGCGCTCCGTCCGACGCCTGGCCTACCGCATCATCCACGGCATCAACGACGTCACCACCGTCACGCCCAGCGCCATCGCCGCGCTCGTGCTCCTCAACTCGGTCACCCCAGCCACCGACATCGAACGCCTCGTCCGCGAAGCAGGCTTCGTGCTCGGGTACCTGCGCGAGCGCCACGTACGCCTGTCGCGTACCATCACCGAGGCCGTCGCTGCGAGGATCGCCACCATCCAGACCCAGTGCCTGCCGCCCGTCCAGCCCGAGGAGTTCAACGAGTTCGACCGCGCCTTCATCGAAGCCGAGCACCCGGAGACCACCGCCAGCGACACCGTCGACCACCAGCTGGGTGAGGCGATCCGCGCGGCGCTCATCGAGGCGCTGTCCCTGCTCGCCGACAACAAGCTGACCGAGTCCGAGGACGTCGAAGGCGAACGCTTCATCAAGGTGCCCGCAGACCGACGGGTCGAGCTCGCGTTCTACAAGAACAACATCCTGCACTACTTCGCCGACGACGCCGTCTTCGCCACCGCCATCGCCGCGGCCTGCGACGACGACGGCGCCATCGACCTCGACACGGCCCGGGAGCACGCCCGCTTCCTGAGCCGCCTGCTCAAGTACGAGTTCTGCTTCAACGAGCGGCGCCACTTCGACGCCGTCTTCGACGCCGCGCTGCAGACGTTCGTCGACTTCGGCTGGCTCACCTTCACCCCCGGCTCCGGCGCCGTCGCCTTCCCCGGCGAACGACGCCCGGCAGGCTTCGAGTTCGTGCGCGGGCTGCTGCTGCCCATCGTCGAGAGCTACCACGTCGCCGCCCGCTGCCTCGACCAGGCCACCGAGTGGGTCGACGCGCGCGCGCTCACGCGGCGCGCCGTCACGCTGGGCCGCACCGCGCACCTGCGCGGCGAGGTCGGCTTCCCCGAGTCGCGTGCACGCTCCACGCTCGAGAGCTGCTTCCGCATCTTCCGCGAGTGGCATGTGCTCGAGGCCCGCGATCGCGGACGCGGCGGACGCGAGGTCCGGCTGAACCCCACCTACCCGGAAGCAGACCTCAAGCAGCTCGTCGCCACCCTGGGCTCCTTCGTCCACAACCAGAAGCGCCACCCGATCGACGCGCTGGACCGGCTGCCCCGACAGCGCGACGACGAACACGCCCTGCCGGCGATGGCCGAACAGGCCTGACAGGCGGAGCAGACCGCCACGCAAGCCGGAAGCCACCGCCCCGACGACCGCGCGTCAGCGCGGTGAACAGCGGGTCCGGTCACCGCCCTCCGCGAGCCGAACCACCGCTCGCCGCGCCCGGACGACCGGGCGGACGGCCGCCCCGTTCAGCTCAGCGACCAGCCACCCTGAGCGACCGCGGAGGCGGCGAGCGCCTCCTCTGCCGCGAGGCGGTCGAAGGACAGCGGCGCGTGCATGCCGGCCACCGCGGCGCGCGCTGCGGCCAGATCACCACCCGCCACGAGGCTGGGCAGCAACCGACGCGCCACCGCGTGCACCAGCTCCTGGGCGTCATCGACGGCGAGCCGCGCCGCCGCCACATGCTCCGCCCGCGCGCCATCGCCCGCCTGCAGCACCCGCGCGACCGTGCAGTCAGCGCCGTAGACGGCCATCAGCATGTCCGCGAGCCCGAGCATCAGCGCCTGCTGCTGCTCCAGCCCCGTCATGTGCTTCTGGATCGCCAGGTTCGCCACGTGCATCGACACCGCCTTGCACTGCTCGACGACGAACGCCTCGCGCGCCAGCCCCTGCTCCTCCGGCGCCGCCGCCGCGCCCGCGGCCATCGACGCCTGCACCCGCGCCAGCAGCCCCATCAGGTCAAGCTGGCCGCTCATCCCGCGACGAATGATCATCCCCGGGATCAGCAACCGGTTCACCTCGTTCGTCCCTTCGTAGATCCGGTTGATCCGCGCGTCGCGGTACAGACGCTCGATCTCGTACTCCTGGCTGAACCCGTAGCCGCCGTGGATCTGGACCCCCTCGTCGATCACCCGGCTGGCCACCTCCGAGCCGTAGACCTTCAGGATCGAGTCCTCGACGGCGAACTCCTCGATCGCCGCCATCACGTGCTGCGGGTAGTCCGGCGCGCTGCTGTCCAGCGTGTCGATCACCGCGTCCATGTAGCCCGCGATGCGGTACGACATCGACTCGAGCACGAAGAGCTCCTTCTGCATCGCCGCGATCTTCGTCCGGATCGCACCGAACGTCGCGATCGGCGCCCCGAACGCCACCCGCTCGCCCGCGTACCGGACGCTGATCCCCATCGCGTACTTCGCCATGCCCAGCATCGCGACGCCCAGCTTGAAGCGCCCGACGTTGAGGATGTTGAACGCGATCTTGTGGCCACGCCCGACCTCGCCGAGCAGGTTCTCCTCCGGGACCCGGACGTCCTCGAGGATCAGCATCCGGGTCGACGAGCCCTTGATGCCCATCTTGCGCTCCTCAGCGCCCGTGCTCAGCCCGGGCGTCGAGCGCGGCACGATGAACGCGGAGAACTGCTTGCCGTCGACCTTCGCGAAGACGATGAACAGGTCCGCGAAGCCGGAGTTCGTGATCCACATCTTGGTGCCGTTCAGGCTCCACGAGCGGGTGCCGTCGCCGTTGTCGACGAGCGTCGCCGTCGTGCGGGCGCCCAGGGCGTCCGAGCCGCTCGACGGCTCGGTCAGCGCGTACGCCGCGAGCAGCTCACCGGTCGCCAGCAGCGGCAGGTACCGCTGCTTCTGCGCCTCGTTGCCAAAGTACACGATCGGCAGCGTCCCGATCCCCGCGTGCGCGCCAAGCGATACGCTGAAGCTCAGGTACGTCGCGATCTTCTCCGCGACGAGCATCGAGGTCGTCTTGTCGACCCCCAGCCCGCCGTAGGCCTCGGGGATGTCCGCCATCAGGAAGCCCAGCTCGCCGGCCTTGCGGACCTTCGCGACCATCAGCCGGTTGTCGTCCGCCTGGCGCTCGAGCTCCTCCGCGAACGGGTGCACCTCCTTGAGCATGAACTGCTCCGCCGTCGCCGCGAACGCCCGGTGGTCGTCCGTGAACTGCTCCGGCGTGAAGATGGTCTCCGTGCCTACAGGGTTGACGAGGAAGGACACACCGACAGGTCGTTGCGTAGCGCTCATGCGTTCACGTGCTCGGGCTCGAGTGGCGTCAGCGGCGCCGTCGGGCTGTCGAGGCGGCGCCATCACGCTCAGGATGCAGCGGGCGCGCGCATGATGCAACTGTTGAATGAGTATTCACTCACACCCGCCTGCGCCGGAACCACGGACGCGTGCGTCGCGCCGTGAGGCGCGCGACGAGTCAGCAGCCGCTGCCCGGCGCGACGCGGCGCCACACGACGCGGCGCGACACCATGCCGCGCGGCAAAAAGCGGTCCAGGCGACCCGAAGCCCGAGTCGCCTGAACCGTCACGTGTACCCGCTGGGGTGCTGGCGGCGTGGCCGCCTCGCGTCACTCCTTCCAGATGATCCGCCACGGGCGCCGCTTGAGCTCACGGATGAACTCCCGGACGTCCTCGAAGATCTCCTCGTCCGTCAGCAGCCGGCCGATCGTGCCCTCGCCCCGCGCGATGCGGGAGGTGACGCCTTCGACGTCCTCGCTGACGCTGGAGAGGTTGCGGATGGTGGTCCGGATGTCCTCGCGGTTGTCGCTCAGGATGACGTTGGCTTCCTCGAGGGTTCCGCGCGCGGCCACGAGGATCGGGTCGATCTCGCGCGCGGCGGACTCCGTGATGGTGTCGACGTTCCCCATGATGTTGCGCAGGTTCTGGCCGCGGCCCATGCCGTAGTTCAGGCTGGCGCCCAGCTGCTCGAACTCGGCGAGCGCTCCTTCCGCGTTGTCGAGGATGCGCGGGATCTTGTCGCGGTTCTCGCGGAGGATGCCGGCGACGTCCTCGAAGATGGAGTCGATCTCGTCGGCGTTGGCCTCGACGCGTTCGTTGAGGTTGCCGGCGAGGTCGCCGATGTTGTTGATGAAGTCGTCGATGCGGATCGGGGTCCCGGCGCCCTCGCGCATGTTCAGGCGGGCGACGAGCTCCTCGATGCCGGAGAGCGCGTCGGAGGCGGTCTCGAGCATGTCGGCGAGGGTTGGTGGGTCGACCCCGCGCACGATGTCGTCGCTCTCGAGGAAGGGCGCGGGGCTGTCGCGGCTGGTGATCTCGACGTACGGCTCGCCGAGGACGCCCTGGGTCGTGATGGCGAAGCGCGCGTCCTCCCGGATGGAACCCAGGTAGGACGGGTCGACGTCGAGGGTGGCGCGGACGTAGACGGGACGCCCGAGGGTCTCGTCGTAGACGCCGCCCATGAACTCGACGCGGCGCACGGAGCCGATCTGGATGCCGCTCAGGCGCACCGGGGCGCCGGCCTTGAGGCCTGCTGCGCTGTTGTAATCGACGTACAGGACGCCTCCACCCCGGCCGAACTTGCAGTCTCCGATGATGAAGACGAAGGCGGCGAGGGTCACGAGGGCGAGCAGGACGAGCGCGCCGACCTTGACCTCGATTGCGGTTTCTTTCTTCTGCATGACTAAATCCCTGCGCACGCGAGCGGGTTCAGAGCTCGAAGGGTCCTGTCGGTAGCCCGTTGATGAACTGGTGGACGACGGCGTCGTCGGTCTCCCGGTAGGCTGCAGGCGGTCCATCCAGCCGGAACTGGCCCTGGTAGAGCATCGCGACGCGGTCAGCGACGCGGAAGATGGACCGGAGGTCGTGACTGATGACGATGCAGGTCACGCCGAGCCGTTCGGAGAGGTCACGGATGAGGTCGTCGACGATGCCGGCGCTGATCGGGTCGATGCCGGTCGTGGGCTCGTCGAAGATGACGAATTCGGGGTCGAGGGTGAGCGCTCGCGCGATGGCGACCTTCTTGCGCATCCCGTCGCCGTAGTCGGCGGCGAAGCGCTCGGCGGCGTCGGCCATGTTGACGAGCTCGAGCTTCTCGATGGCGCGCTTGCGCGCCTCCTTCATGCTGACGTTGAAGTGCTTCCGGATGGGCAGCGCGACGTTGTCGAGCAGGGTCATCGAGTCGAACAGCGTCGAGTTCTGGAACACCATCGCGCAGCGCTTGCGCACCGGGTAGTACTCCTCCTCGGTGAGCGCGGTGACGTCCTGGCCCTCGAGGAGGATGCGGCCCTTGTCCGGGCGGATCAGCCCGACGAGGTGCTTGACGAGCACGGACTTCCCGGCGCCGGAGGCGCCGATGATGAACATGATCTGCCCCTTGTCGACCGTCAGCGACACGCCGCGAAGGACCTTCTTGGGCCCGAAGGCCTTGTGGATGTCGATGAACTCGATCATGGGCTCAGTAGATGAAGACGAAGCCGAAGGCGGACAGCGCGAAGTCGACGAACGTGATGCCAAGCGATGCGTTGACGACGGCGCGCGTCGTCGCCATCCCGACCCCTTCGGAGCCGCCGAACGCCGCCAGGCCGGCGTGGCAGCCGATCACCGGGATCACGATCCCGTAGGCCAGCGACTTCATCGCGAACGTGATGAAGTCCCCCCAGATCAGCAGGTCCGTGTTGTAGAACGTGCGCGGGTTCAGGTCGAACATCAGGTACGCCCCGGCCATCGCCGAGGCGAACGAGATCACCATCGCGATGCACGTCAGCACGATCGTCATGAACAGGCAGGCGATGACCCGCGGCACGATGAGGTACTGCACCGGCTCCGCGTCGTTCATCCGCAACGCGTCGACCTGCTCCGTGACGACCATCGAGCCGATCTCCGCCGCGAGACCCGTCCCCACGCGCACCGCGATCATCGCCGCCGTGATCGTCGGACCCAGCTCACGGAACAGCAGCTGCAGGAACAGCGCGCCGATCATCGACAGGTCCCCGAGCATCTTCTGGGCCTGCAGACCGGTCTGCATCACCATGATCATGCCCAGGAAGCCCATGACCACCGCGATGAAGAACATCGACCGGTAGCCCATCTCGTAGCACTGCCGCACCACCTCGCGCCACCGGATCGGCCGGTAGAACAGGTAGAAGAACGTCAGCGCGAAGACCCGGATCAGCTCGAAGATCTCGCGGCCCACGAACGTGAACGGCCCGCCAACGCCCTCGAGGAAGCGGTGCAGCAGCGGGGTCTCTTCGCCCTGGGTCGGTTGTGGTGCCGGCGCGGCCTCGGTAGCCATCGTTCACTCCCTCAGGGCAGCATCGCGGAAAGCAGGAAGTCCAGCACGAAGATGCTGACGGCGGACGCCACGACGGCGCTGTTCACCGCACGCCCGACGCCCACGGCGCCACCGGACGTGTTGATCCCGAAGTAGCAGCTCACCAGCGCGATCGCGGAGCCAAAGCCCACCGCCTTGATGATCCCCGAGAAGAAGTCCCACAGCTCGATCAGCTCCGCGAAGCTCGCGTAGTACAGGCGCATGTCGACGCCCAGCAGCACGTACGCCGTGCCCGCCGCCGCCAGCAGCGCCATCAGGTTCCCGATGATCGTCAGCATGAACATCATGATGATGATCGCCAGGTACCGGGGCGCCAACAGGAAGTCGATCGGGTTGATCGCCAGCGCCCGCAGCGCGTCGACCTGCTCCGTCACCACCATCGTGCCCAGCTCCGCCGTGTTGTTCGCGCCAACCCGACCCGAGAACATCAGCCCGATCAGGATCGGCCCGATCTCCCGCAGCGTCGCGAAGCTCGTGCCCCAGCCCACCAGGCTCGTCGCGCCGAACTCCGCAACCACCTGCCCGGTCTGGATCACCGTGATCGCGCCGACGAGCACCGCCGTCACCGCGACGACCGGGAAGCTCTTCACGCCCACCCGGTACATGTTCCGCCAGAACTCCGTCCGGTCGGCCCGCAGCGTCACGAGACCCCACACCATCCGGGCAGCCAGCACCGACATGCCGCCCAGCTGCTCCATCAGCGCGAGCAGCCGCCCGCCGATCATGTACAACATTGCTCGCATTCAGAGTGCCCCGTCCCAGAACTCGGTCACGAACGGGTCGCTGCTCGCCCGCACCGCAGACAGGTCGCCCCGGAACACCAGACGCCCCTCGTCGATCATCGCCCACTCGTCGCAGATGTCCCGAGCGCCCAGCAGGTCGTGCGTGATGCAGATCGACGTCGTCCGCTGCGTGCGCTGGAACTCCTCGAGCATGATGAAGATCTTGCTCGACGTCACCGGATCCAGCCCCATCGTCGGGTCGTCGTAGAAGATGATCGGCGGCTTCGCGATCACCGCGCGGGCGAACGTCACCCGCTTCTTCATCCCGCCCGACAGCTCGTTCGGGAACTGGTAGTTGATCCCCGGCAGGTTCACGCGCTCCAGCAGCTCGTTCACCCGCTCCAGGATCTCGCGCTCGCCCATCCCGCCAGCGCGCCGCAGCGGGAACGCGATGTTGTCCTCGACGTTCAGGAAGTCGAACAGCGCGTAGTTCTGGAACAGCATCCCGATCCGCTTCCGCACGTCGCTCAGCTCGACCGGGCTGATCCGCGTGATGTCCACGCCGTCGATCAGCACGCTCCCGCTGTCCGGCTTCACCAGCCCACACAGCACCTTGAGCAGCAGCGTCTTGCCCGAGCCGCCCGGCCCGACCAGGCCCAGCATCTGGCCCTCGTCCACGACCAGCGACACGTTGTCCAGCACCCGCTCACGCTCGTGGTACTTCGTCACGTTGTGCAGCTCGATCATCGCGTGACCCGTCGTCATGGCTCCACCCCCGCGTCCCGCAGGAGCTGCTCCCCACGCCGCACGTACCGCGACTCCGGCCACTCGCGCACCAGCAACCGGTAGCTCCGCACCGCCTCCTCAGGCTCGCCGAGCGTCAGCTGGTGCCGCATGATCAGGTACTGCATGTCGTCATTGTCCAGCGACAACGGAAACGTACGCTGAAAGCGCCGGTAGATCGCGATCGCGTCGCGCAGCTCACCACGCTCCTCGTGGATCTCCGCCAACCGCTTGTACGACGGGTTGTAGTACGTGTAGTTGTAGTCCGCGAGGATGATCGACAGCTCGCGCCCGTCCACGAAGCTCAGCAGGTGCGCGTACTCCCGATCGATGTCCCCCAGCGCCCGGTAGCAGCGGCCGATGTGCCACAGCGCGTCATCCACCAGCGACGAGCGCTGGAACCGGATCGTCAGCAGGCGGTACATCTCGATCGCCTCCTCGCACTCATCCAGGTCCTCGTGCAGCATCCGGCCGATATCGTAGACGATGTTGTCCGCGATCTCCGTGTTCTGCAGCTCCGCGTGCAGCCCCGACAGCAGCTCGATCAGCTCCGGGATCATCCCCCGATCCCGGTAGTCCCGCTTGAGCTCGCGGTACGCGTCCTCGGCGAAGTTCGTGTTCGGGAACGTCCGCACCGTACCCACCCACAGCCGGCGCGCCTCATCGCGGTCGCCGTACTCCCGATCGATGATTCGCGCCGTGCGCACCATCGCCCGCGCCGCGTAGTCGTCGTACGAGCCCGTCGGGTTGCGGTACATCGCCTCGTACCGAGCCAGAGCCTCCTCGAGGTCCCCGAGCTGCTCGTACATGTACGCGATGCGGTACCGCAGGTAGTGCAGGTCGTCCTCACGCTCCGCGCGCTCGGCCAGCGACTCGTACCCCTCGATCGCCTCGGCGTACTGCCGCCGGTCGGCCATCGCCTCCGTTGCCAGCAGCTCGCGACGGAAGTCCCAGGCGCTCCGCGTCGTCGCGCACGCAGACACGACAACCAGCACCAGCACCACGCTGAACGCTCGCCCTGCCGTCCGCATCCCGACGTTTCGCGGCCCTCCGTCGGACCGGTTGCGACTGTTGAACACCACTTGTTCCGTAGCCCTGGGCTGCCTCGGCTGTCGCGTAGCCCCCCGACGGCCCGCTGGCGCCGAGCGCCTTGTTCTTCTGATTCCGGCCCGGTCTATACAACCCGTTTCCCTCCCGGTGCAAGCGCATCAGCCGACCTGACGTGGCGGCAGCGACACCCCGACGCCACGAGAGCCCCACACGCACCACCACCACCCGCCAGCCCGATCAACCCGATCAGCGCTTGACCAGCGACACACCCGACGCTAGACCTCCCCTCCCCCGCGACGCGACCTCGCCGCGTCCTCCGGGTACCCATCATCGTGGGCCGACAACGCGCCGACCCACGGCCACAGCGAGGCAACGCAATGCAGGTAGTGGTATGAGCAAGTTGCTGCTCGGTCGCAAGATTGGCATGACCCAGATCTTCGAGGCAGACGGACGCCGGGTCCCCGTCACCGTCATCGAGGTCAAGCCCAACGTCGTCATCGGCAAGAAGTCCGACGCGGACAAGGACGGCTACAACGCCGTCCGCATCGCGACGGACAAGGCAGACCGCCAGGAGAAGGACGGCGACGTCCGCTACCGCGGCATGACGAAGGCAGAAGTCGGCGTCTTCGCGAAGGTCGGCCTCGAGCCCATGCGCACCATCCGTGAGCTCCGCCTCCGCAACGCCGCCGCGCTCGAAGGCTTCGAGATCGGCCAGCAGCTCGCCGTCGACATCTTCCAGAAGGGCGACTTCGTCGACGTCGTCGGCACCTCCAAGGGCCGCGGCTTCACCGGCGTCATGAAGCGCCACAACTTCGCCGGCTTCAAGATGTCCCACGGTGTCCACGAGTCGCACCGCGGCGGCGGCTCCATCGGCGCCTCCGCGGACCCCGCGCGCGTCTTCCGCGGCACCAAGATGGCCGGCCACCACGGCAACACCCGCGTGACCACGCAGAACCTGCGCGTCGCCGGCGTCATCCCGGAAGACGGCGTCATCCTCATCCGTGGCGCCGTGCCCGGTGCCATCAACTCGCTCGTCGAGATCCACAACGCCGTGAAGAAGGGCCGCGGCTGATCCGCACCCGCACCTGACGGGCGCGGCGCCCGGCGTGCCCTGCACCACCCGGCGCCCTGTCCCTCACCCCTCCGGGCCCTGACGCCCGACCCCGCGACGCCCGTGTGACCTGCTCACGCGGGCGTTCTCCGTTGTGGCATCGACCCACGGGCGGACCGCGCCGTCGCGTCACGGACCACAGACCACGGACCACAGACCACGGACGGCGGACAGACCGGAGCGCCGGAGCGCAGCCGCACCGCCGCGGCGCCTGCGCAGCCAGGGCACAGCGCGCTGGAGACCGGACAGGAGCGGCGGGCTCAGATCGTGATCGAGCCGGTGAACACCCGCGTCGCCGGACCACGCATCAGCGACGTGCCCGCCTCCGTCACCGTGATCTGCAGGTCGCCGCCGGGCAACGTCACCCGCACCGGCGCGCCCACCGGCTGCTCACCCAGGGCGACGAGCAGGCTGCCCACCGCCGTCGCGCCCGTCCCGCAGGCCTCCGTGATCCCGCAGCCACGCTCCCACACGTCCACCGCGACATGGCCGGGGCCCCGCCGCCGGACCCACTCGACGTTCGTCCGACGGGTGAAGCGGGGGTCGGTCTCGTGCGTGGGCCCGTGCAGCGCGAGGTCGACTCGCTCATCGTGCAGGAAGATCCAGTGCGGGTTGCCGGCAGACGCCACCCAGCCCACCCCGAACGTCGGGCTCTGCACCGCGACCGGGCTGCCGTCCGACGCGCCCGGAATCGCCGAGACGCCAGCGTCAGCCGGGTCGAACGAGATCACCCCCATGTCGATCTCCACGTCGTAGATGCCCTCCGCCGTACGCCACCACCGCGACCGGCGCGGGCCGGCGTCGGTCTCGACCACCAGCTCCCCGGCCCCCGCGTTCCAGTGGCGCTGCCGCGCCAGCAGCCCGACGGCGCAACGCAGCCCGTTGCCGCACATCTCCGGCCGCGAGCCGTCCGCGTTGATGACGACCATCGACAGGGGATCGCCAGCGACGAGGAGGACGCCGTCCGCCCCCACCCCGCGGCGGCGGTCACACAGCGACGGCGCCAGCTCCACGGCGCGGGACGCGTCCAGCTGCTCGGCGCTCACGACGATGAAGTCGTTGCCCAGCCCTTCCCACTTCTCGAAGTTCAGTTCCACGGGGTCTCCGGTGATGATGTTCGCGGGTAGCGTGGATCACGGTACGAGACCGCGTCAACGCCCGCGCGGGTCTGCTCCCGGCGCTGGCCTGTCGCTGGGGCGTCGCCGATCCACGGCCCGCGCACGACGCGCCGGGCGTTCGCTCGTCAGGTATCGCGCAGGCCGGCGAGCACGCCGCGGTACTTCTCGAGCACGAAGCGGCGCCGCACCTTGTACGTCGACGTAAGCTCACCGGTCTCGGGAGAGAAGGCCCTGGGCAGGATCGCGAAGCGCCGCACCCGCTCGCTGGGCTTGAGCTCGCTGTTCACCCGCTCCACGCCCTGGCGGACGGCGTCGTAGACGAGCTCGTGACTGCACAGCTCCTCGAACGACAGGTGCGCGAGCTCGTTGCTCGCGGCCCAGGCCAGCAGCGGGTCAGCGTCGAGCGTCAGCAGCGCGCTCAGGTTGCTGTCGCCCTCCCCGGCCACGATGGCGCGCCGCACGAGGCTCAGCGCCTGCAGGGCGGACTCGACGCGCACCGGCGAGACGCGGCGCCCGCTGCTCAGCTGGATCAGGTCGCTCTTGCGGTCGATGATCTCGAGGAACTGCCCGACGAAGCCGCCGATGTCGCCGGTGTGGAGCCAGCCGTCGCGGAAGACCTCTGCCGTGGCCTCGGGGTCCTGCCAGTACCCCATCGCCACGACCGGCCCCCGGATCAGGACCTCGCCGTCGTCAGCGATGCGGACCTCCACGTCACGCAGCGGCAGGCCCACGCTGCCGGTGCGCCAGGCGTCGGGGCGGTTCACGGTCGCCGCGCCGCAGGTCTCGGTCAGGCCGTAGCCCTCGTGGATCGGCACGCCGGCGCCGTGGAAGATCTCCGCGATGCGCGGTGACAGCCGCGCGCCGCCGGAGATCGCGAACCGCAGCCGCTCGCCGAACATCGCCCGCACCTCGCGGTACAGCGTCGACTGCCCGACCTGCCACAGCAGCCGATCCTGCAGCGACAGCTCGTGCCGGCCCTGGTCCGCGCGACACTTCCGCGCGGCGACACCGGCCAGCGTCCGCACGCGGTCGTGGCTCAGGATCTTCCGGCCCCCGCGCCGCGTCGCGAAGCGCCCGGCCATCCACTCGAACACCGCAGGGACACCCACGAAGTACGTCGGGTTCTCCTCGCGGAACTCGCGCATCAGGTGCGTGAGCCCACGGCTGAAGCTCGTGACCGCGCCCACGTGCATCGCCGTCAGGTACAGGATGCGCGCGAAGACCTGCGACAGCGGCAGCACCAGGATCTGGTGGTCGCCCGGCCCCACCGGCAGCGCGAGCGCGTTGCCCAGCACCTCCGCAGCCAGGTTGCCGTGGCTGATCATCACGCCGCGCGGCAGCCCGGAGGTGCCGGCCGTGTAGACGATCGTCGCCAGGTCCTCGAGCTGGC
>ERZ869909.1680-NODE-1680-length-17200-cov-8.674823_pt1 | contig 17200 bp, 15 predicted proteins | sample MGYA00520892_ERZ869909 | MGnify/ENA primary metagenome ERZ869909 (study PRJEB32215, sample SAMEA104723947) | bioreactor metagenome | biome: bioreactor; feature: anaerobic bioreactor; material: water | place: China | collected 2015-03-12 ...
CACGCCGCCGGCGGAGGCGTTCGCCCGCGCGCCGCCGGCACCGGCCACCCGCTCGACCTCGTCCACGACCGCCTGCAGCGGCGCGGTGGCGTCCACCTCGTGGGTGGCGACCCGCCGCAGCCGCGGCTCCACCTCGCGCAGGTTGTGCAGCACGGCGGCCAGCTCCTCGGGCCTCCGTCCATAGTCGTTCCCCGCGCGCGTCGCCAGCCGCCGCACCAGCACGTCGGCCGGAGCGCTCAACAGGACGACGCGCTCGAAGCGCGGCAGGAACGCGGTCATGTTCGGCGCGCAACCGCTCACGAACAGCGGCCCCTCGGTGGCCTCGGCCAGCAGGGCGGCGACGCGGTCCTCGCGCCAGCACCAATCGTGGCCCGGCCGCGCGCCCGTCGGGTCGCCCTCGGCCGGCGCCCACGCCGACCAACCGTCGTCGTCGAGGTCGATCGCGCGGTGCCCCCGGGCCGCGAGCGCCCGCACCACCGCCGACTTGCCCGTCCCGGACATGCCGGTGATCAGGACCCTCACGCGCCGACCGCCGCTGGCCGAGGGGACGTGACCCGCCACCGCGCCGTCACCGCGTCGCCCGCGGGGCGAAGAACGCCCACATGAGCTCGTTCGCGTCGACGTCGAGCGTCGACGGCCCGAGCCAACGCTCTCGAGCGGTCGATCCCGGCCACGTATGGCCCCCGCCCACGACCAGCACCAAGACCACGACCTCAGGGTCGACCCGCGTGCCGTACGCCCACCGCTCGACCCGCAGGCCGTCGTCGGCGACGTCGGGAAGGGACGTGACGACCGCCGCGGGCGACGCGCCGTGGGCGCGCACCCACGCCGCCAGGGTGTCGGGCACCGACCGCCGCACGCCGCCCTCGAGGCTCGCGGGGCCGACGCCGCCCTCGAAGGGGGCGTGCCGGTCATCGGTGCCGTGCACGTGCAGGACGGGGACCGGAACGCGCACGCGGTCGGGCTCGAGCGCCATCGCGCCCGCCACCGGCGCGATCGCCGCGACGATCTCGGGACGCTCCAGCGCCACCCGGTACGCCATCATCGCGCCGTTGCTCATCCCGGTGAGGTACACGCGCCGCGGGTCCACCGCGTGCCGCGCCACCAACGCGTCGATGACCGCGACCGTGAAGGCGACGTCGTCGATCCCCCGCGCCACGGCGTACGCGCAGCACTCGCCGGCGTTCCAGGTGCGCATGCGCGCCAGCCTGCCACTCCCTTCCGGGAACGCCACCACGAAGCCGTGGGCGTCCGCGGTGCGGCGCAACCCGGTGCGATCGGCCATGTCGCGGGCGTTCGATCCCCCGCCGTGGAAGGCGATCAGCAGCGGCCGGAGCGGTTCCGGAGCCAGGTCGGCCGGGACGTGCACCCACACGTCGCGAACCCCGCCGTCGACGGGGACGCGTTCGAGCGCCATCGGCCGCGCCGCGGACGCGCCGGCGGCGAGCACGGCGATCGCGACCGCGACGCGCCACGGCCCCATCGCGGCCAGGCTCCGGAGGCGGGCGTCCATGGCGCGCATCATGCCCCGTTCGGCGCGCGCGATGGGCGTCGACCGCGACGGCCCGCGGGCTCCGCGGATGCTGCGCTGCGGCCGGGGGACCGGTGACCGCCTCGCTTGTGAACGAGGCGCACGTGCTCTACCATCGAGTCGTCTCCCGATTCGGGCTGCTGATTCGGTTCCGGAGGCCGAACCTGCATGGCGCGCCGACCCAACCGTCCCGGCCCAGCATCCTGCGCGGCGGGCAAGGACCCGCACGACGCCTCCCAGGAGTGAAGCATGCATCGATTCCCAGCGTTCGTCCTCCTCGCGCTCTTCGCTGCCGCCCTGGCGCAGGCCCCGCTGTCGACCATCGACGGAGGCGACCTCGGGTACCGGTTCGGCTACCCGACCGGTTGGGCTCTCGAGAAGGCCGATGACGGCACCTACGTGAACGTCCAGCCTGCGCCCGGCCAACCCGGCCACGCCCAGGTCGCCATCGAGTTCCTCGTCGACCCCGCGGTCGAGGGAACGCTGGAGGATGGCATCGAGGAGGTGCTCGCGGGCCTCCGGGACAACCTGCTCCCCGACCTGACCGTGCGCTCGCGCACGCCCACGACGGTCTCGGGCGTGCCCGGCGCCGTGATCCTCCTCACCGGCACCGTCGACGGCTCGGTGGCCGTCACCTACCGCCTGGTGCTCACGCTGAACGGACGGACCGGGTACGTGCTGTTCCTCGAGGCCCTGAGCGAGCAGTTCGCCGCCTACGAGGCGCTGTTCGACCAGGTCCAGGCGTCGTTCGTCCTGACCCAGCCCCAGGTCGCCCCGACCCCACCGATCGGCCCGCTGCCGCCGTTGCTCGGGACCCCGACGTTCGCGGGCACGTTCGTGGGCGACCAGCTCCGGCTCGTCCTGGAGGCGTCGCCGCTCGCCGCGGGCGCCTTCGGCGGCGTCCTGAACCACGGAGACCTCGCGTACCCCGTCACCGCGCGGCTCGAGGGCGCGAACCTGGCGGGCGAGTTCGAGAGCGGCGGCAGCCGCTTCGCCTTCACCGCCTCCCTCGTCGGCGACACGCTGACGTTCGTCACGGGCGGCACCAGCTACACGCTGGTGCGCGAGGCGGCGGCGCCGGTCGGGCCGGTCAACCCGCTCGGCGGTCCGACGCCGGTGCCCACGCCGACGCCGCCGGCGTCCGATGTCGTCGCCAACGTGACGACGACGGGCGAGATCGGCGCGATCGCCCCGAACGGCCGCGCGCGCGGCCGCCTCGACGGCGTCGCCGACGACCTCTCGTTCCACGCCTACTACGTCGACGTGCCGGCCGGCAGCACGCGGTTGACGATCGTGCTCGACGCCGATCTCGACCTCGACGTCGCCGTCAAGCACGGCACCGCGACCGAACGCTTCGGCGACAAGGACCGCGGCGGCGACTGGGACTACCGCGACATCGGCACCCAGAACCCCACCACGATCGTCATCGAGCGCCCCGCGGCGGGGCGTTGGTTCATCGACGTGCTCAACATCCTCGGGGCGGGCCAGAACGCCAACTACGTGCTGTCGCTCACGACCGCCGGCGCCGACGCCGTCGCCCCGACGCCGTCCCCCATCGGCCCCACGCCCCCGGTCCCCGCCGAGGTCGTCGCCTCCGAGACCGGCACCGCGTTCATCGGTGCGCTCCCCGCCAACGGCTCGGCTCGCGGACGGCTCGACGGCGTGCGCGACCGCGTCACGTACCACACGTACGTGATCGAGGTCCCCGCCGGCGCCACCCGCCTGACCCTCGTGCTCGACGCCGACCTCGACCTCGACATCGCGGCCAAGCGCGGCTCGGACATCCAGAGCTACGCCGACAAGAACCAGGGCGGCGACTGGGACTACCGCGACATCGGCACCCAGAACCCCACCACGATCGTCATCGAGCAACCCGGCGCGGGCAGCTGGTACGTCGACGTCATGAACGCCCTCGGCGCCGACCGCAACGCCACGTACCGGCTCACGGTCACCACCGTGGGCGGCTTCTGATGCATCGCCCGTCGCGAGCGGCCGGGGGGGTGGAGCGCCGTTCGCGGCTCTCGCGCACCGTCGGCGCCACGCGGCGGGCGCCGCTCCTGGCGACGCTCGCCGTCGCGACCGCCCTCTCGTTCGGCCCGGCGCACGCGCAGGGGAACGCGTGCGCCGGCCTCGACGCCCCCGTCTCGACCGACGTGCAGGCGTTCGCGCGCGCCGTCATCGAGTCGATGCACGCCGAGAACCGGGCGGACCTGGTGCGGCCGTACGTGCAGCTGCAGGGGTGGCCGACGCTCACGTGGGGCGACTGGAAGTTCCAGTACCCGCCCACCTGGGTCGTGCGCGACTTCAGCGACATGCACGGCTGGGTCAGCGACCCCCGCGACGCGAGCCACCTGCTCTTCGTGATCCAGACCCAGACCCCCGGGAACCCGACCGTGGAGGTCATGCTCAACGACGTGCTGCGGAACACGATCGGCCCCCACACGCCCTGCGACCGCGTGACCTTCGTGGCGAGCGACGCGACGCGGCGGTGGTTCGAGCTCGGCTCGGTGGCCGACGTCGGCATGGTCTACCTCTGGGTGTTCCGATGGGTCGACCACCGCTTCGGTCCGATGATCGCGTCGCTGAAGCTCGACGTGCAGGCGCGCGGCGTGTACACCGCCTACGGCTACGTCCTCACGAGCACGCCCGAGGCCGAACTGGCGGCCACCGTACGGGACGCGTTCGCGCCGATGGCGGCCACCTTCCAGGGTTCGCTGGGCGGCTTCGATCGCGACGACAAGCCCAAGAAGAAGGACGGGGAAGAAGAGGACGAGGACTGACGCGGCGACCGAGGCCCCGCGCCGTTCAAGGCACGGTGGCGGGGTCGTCGCCCCACGCGCGGGCGACCGCGCGGAACGCGGCGAGGGTCTCGGGCCCGCGCGTGGCGAAGCCCGGGTCGGTGCTGGTCTTGACGACGATGATGCGGCGGCCCGGATGCACGTACAGGAACTGGCCCCAGATGCCCATCGCCAGGAACTCGCCCTCGCCGCCGTCGGGCAGCCACCACAGGGCGCCGTAGCCGAGTCCCGCGCCGAACCCTTCCGTCGGGCCGTCCGACGGGTTCCACGTGGGCCGTAGCGACGCGGCGACCCAGTCGGCGGGAACGATCTGGACACCGTCGCGGCTGCCCCCGTGCAGGTAGAGCCGGCCGAACCGGGCGTAGTCCCGCAGCGTCGCGCCGAGGAAGGCGTGGGTCAGCTCCTGCCCGTACAGGTCGGTGTTCCACGCCGCGGCGGCCTCCATGCCCGCGGGGCGCCAGATCGCCTCCTCGAGGAGGGCCGCGGGGCTCGTGCCGTTCGCGCGCGCCAGCACCAGGCCGAGCGCCAACGCGTCGCTGCTGGCGTAGCGGAACGCGCTTCCGCGCTCGCACGCGCGACCGACCGCGCGGAGGACGCCGACCACGCTCTGGCGCAGCCCGAAGAGCCTCAGGGGCAACCGCATGACGTCGGAGCCCGAGCCCGCGTACGCCTCGTCCCAGGCGACGCACGACGACATCGACAGCAGGTCCCCGACGCGGACGCCGGCGTACCCGCCAGCACCGAGCTCGCTCACGTACGCGTCGATCGGGTCGTCGAGCGAGCGGACGGTCCCGCGCTCGAGGGCGATGCCCACCAGGGCACCCACGACCGACTTGGCCAGCGAGAAGGAGGTCGCCAGCGAGCGCTCGTCGTACCCCTGGGCGTAGGCCTCGTGGAGGATCACGCCGTCCCGCGCGACGAGCAGTCCGGTCGTCTCGCTCGCCTCCAGGAAGCCGGCCAGCGACCGTTCCTCGCCGTCGAAGGCGAAGCGCTCCGGCAGCGGTCGCTCGTCGCGTTCGAACGTCCACACGGTGCCACCGGCGGCGACCGATCGCGCGGGAAGCCGCTCGTGCAGCGAGCGGAAGGCCTCGGACCTGCGACCGTCGGCGAAGAGTTCCACGACACCGCCGAGCGGGCCGAAGCGGACGACCGCGTACCCGGCCGCGCCCACGAGCACCACCGCGACCGCCAGGGTCACGAACGCCAACCGGAGCCGGCGACCGAAGCGTGGCATCGTGCGACCTCCCATCCCGAGCGCCCTGGTGCGGGACCCGGCCGTCGTGCCATCGTGAAGCCGTCGGGACGGGAGGTGCAACCATGCCAAGCCCGCAGCGTCGGCTCTCGGTCGACGACGGCGCCGTGCAGCAGCTCGTCGACGGCCTCACGGCACGCAGGGGCGTCCATCATGCGCTGCTGGCGATCGCCAGCGGGGCCGACGGCGCGCCGCGCGTCTACGTCAGCGGCCGCGTGCGGCCCGGTGGCCCGCTGATGATGCCGGACACGCCCTTCTTCGTCGCCAGCGTCACCAAGCTGTTCATCGCCGCCGCCGTGTTCCAACTCGTCGAGCGGGACCAGGTCCGGCTGTCCGAGCCGATCTCCGCGTACCTCCCCGCCACGCTCGTGACGGGCCTGCACCGGCTGGACGGTGTCGATCACGGCGACCGCGTCACCGTGGAACACCTCCTCCGCCACGCATCGGGCCTGCCCGACTGGCTCGAGGACCGACCGAAGGGCGGGAAGGCCCTCATCGACGGGCTGTTCGAGGGCAACGACCGGTCCCTGACGATCGAGGACGTCGTGGCGACCGTGCGCGACGGGCTCACGCCGCACTTCGCGCCCCAGGACCTGGGCGGCGGTCGCGGCCGCGTTCGCTACTCCGACACGAACTACCAGCTGCTCATGGCCATCGTGGAGTCCGTGACGGGCCAGCCCCTGCACCAGGTCTACGCCGACCGGCTGTTCGGGCCCCTCGGCCTCGCCCACACGTGGCTGCCCGGCCATCCGCCGCTCGCGCCCACCGCCGCGCCCGCCGACGTCTTCGCCGGCGAGCGCGCGATCGAGGCCCCCCTCGCGCTCGCCTCGGTGCGCGACCTCTACAGCACCGGCAGCGACCTGGTGACGTTCCTGCGCTCGCTCGCCAGCGGCGCGGCGTTCGCCGACCCCGCCACCGCTCGCGCGATGCAGGACGGCTGGCGGCGCTTCGGGTTCCCCTCGAGTCCCGCCGCGCTGCGGCAGCCGAACTGGCCCATCGAGTACGCCATGGGCACCATGCGCTTCCGGCTGCCCTGGTTCCTGGACCCACGCCGACGGGTGCCGCCGGTCGTCGGGCACACGGGGTCGACCGGCACCTGGGCGTTCCACTGCCCGGAGCTCGACCTCTTCCTGGCCGGCACCGTCGACCAGGCGACCGCCGGGCCGCTGCCGTTCTCGTTCGTCCCGCGACTGCTGCGGACGCTGCGACCCTGACGCGCGAACGCCTACGCCGGCGCGCGCCGGGGGATCACCGCCACCGCGGGCCGTCGGGCCCGTGCGGCAGCCACGCCAGCGCCACCAGGCGCATGGAGATGGCGTTGAGGTTGGGCCTCACCGCGACCTCCTCCAGGGTGGCTTCGCCGACGGCGGCGTCATCGAGCCGGCGCAACTCCTCCTGGAGCTCGCGCTCCAACTCCGCCAGGTGGGCGCGGACCGCCTCCACCGTCTCGCCGGCCATCGCCGTCTCCTGGCGCGTCTGAGCCACCCGGCCGGCGCCGCGCGCGGCCGTGCTCGCCCGCCCGATCTGGCCCTTCGCGCCGCCGCCGAGCATGGCGCCGAGCAGGCCGCCCAACACCGCCACACCCGTGCTCAGCGCCGCCTGCTGCGCCTGCGCGGCCCGTCGGGCGGCCGCCTGCTCCGCGCGCAGGAGGCGGTCCTGCAACGTCCGGAAGCGGGACTCGAAGCGCAGCCGCACGCGATCGGCCTGCGCGTCGCGCGCCTCGCGCGCCCGCTCCGAGAGGCGGATGCGGAAGTCGCGCTCCGACTCGCCGACGTTCGACGCCAGCTTCATCTCCTTCGACTCGTAGAGCACGATCGGCTGGTTCGCCTGGATCCAGCGCACCAACTCCCGCGACCAGCCGGCGTAGCTCCGTGCCTGGGTCGCCTCCGGCGGCAGCGGCCCGAAGGCGGCACCGACCACAGGCTCCGGGTCGAGGAACTCGAGCGGCAGGTCGGCCACCTCGGCGCGGTCGAGGGAGAACGCGATCGGACCGTCCTCGAACGGCACCAACACCTGCAGCGTCCGGGTCGTGTCGACGCCGAGCCGCGCCTGCGCGTAGCGGACCTCCGCCGCCGCCAACACCGCCGGCCGGTACTCCAGGCCCGGCACGAGCGCCACTGGCGCGACGAAGAACTGGCGCACGTCGGGCGGGAGCAGCGGCCGCGCCACCGCGGGCGGCGGGGCAGCGGTCCCGGGCGCGGGAACGCGATCCGCCACGTTCGCCGGTGCGTGCAGCGCGCCCGTCGGGGGCGCCACGCGGGCCGCCGGGTCCGGCTCGACCGTGGCGGACCGATCCGGGGCCGCCGCCGGCGCCTCGTTCGCCGCGCCGGCCAGCGTGCGGATCTGGGCGAGCGTCATGGGGCCCGCGAGGTAGCTCATCACCCAACGCGTGCTCAGCAGCGTCGGCGCGCCGCGGTGCACGCTGTGCAGCAGGAAGGTGCGCTGGGCCAACCCGGAGATCAGGCGGTCGAGCTCGGCGCGCGGCACGGGGCTCGAGCCCGCCATCGCGCCGTCGAGCGCGTCGAGCACGCGCGCCTTGTCGCGGTCGGTCTGCAGGCGGCCGATGAACCAGGTGCCGGTGTTGCCGAGGCCCTTGTAGTCGAGGTCCACCGGGTTCTGGGTGGCGAGCACGACGCCGAGCCCGTACGCGCGCGCCTGCTTCAGCAGCGTCAACATCGGCTGCTTCGATGGCGGGTTGGCGGTCGGCGGGAAGAACCCAAAGACCTCGTCCATGTACAGCAGCGCCCGCAGCGTGGTGGTCCCCGGCTGCGACCGCGTCCACGCCAGCACGGCCGAGAGCAGCATCGTGACGAAGAACATCCGCTCCGCCTCGCCCAGGTGCGCGATCGAGAAGATCGACACGCGCGGCTTGCCGGCGGGGGTGTACAGCAGCGAGGGCACGTCGAGCGGCTCGCCCTCCATCCATGCCTGGAAGCCGGGCGAGGCGAGCAGGCCGTTGAGCTGCATCGCGAGCGCGAAGCGGTCCCGGGCGGGGTACACGGACTCCAGCTCCATCACGCCGAGGCGCGTGAACGGCGGCTGCTGGATCGCCTGGATCAACGCCCCGAGGTCGAGGTCGCGACCGGCCCTCCACGCGTCGTCGAGGATCGTGCTCAGGAGGATGTGCTCCCGGCTGCGCACCGGGTCGGCGTTCACCCCGACGAGCCCCAGCAGGCCGGTGACGGCGCTCTGGACGCGCTCGCGGAAGGCGTCGGCGTCGTCGACGAGGGCCCGCGGCGGGGCGTCGAACGAGCGCAGCACCGACACCGACCGCCCGGCCGCGCTGCCGGGCGTGTACACGGTGAACTCCGCATGGTCGCGAAGCCGGCGGATGCGCTCGCCGTCCTGGCCCCAGCCCGCGAGGCCCTTGCGCCACGTCTCGGCCTGCTGTGCCGCGTACGTGTCGGGATCGACGCCGCGCTGGCGCGCGACGTCCTCGTTGACCCACGGGCGGAAGTCGCCGGGGGCGAGGCCGGGGAAGGTCAACAGCAGGTTCGGCAGGTCGCCCTTCGGGTCGATCGCGATGACCGGGATGCGATCGATGGCGGCTTCCTCGATCAGGCCGACGCCGAGCCCCGTTTTCCCGCTCCCCGTCATGCCGATGATCACGCCGTGCGTCGTCAGGTCGCGCGCGTCGAGCAGCAGCATGCCGCCACGTTCGCCGCTGGCGGGGTCGACCTCGGCGCCCAGGTACAGGGCGCCAAGCTTCTCGTAGTCGTGGTGCACGGGGCCTCCTCGAGCGCGACGCGCGAACGCCGGGTGTCGGCGGGTAGCCTACCCGGACGCCCGTCGCGACGCCACCCGCCGTGCCGCCCCGAAGGCCGGGCGCGCGGCTCAGCGAACCTCGATGAGCCGCGCCTCCATCGCGTCGCTCCCGGTCCCGTAACGGCTGAAGCAGGGGACCGGCAGGTTCTCGGCGACGGCGAACTCCATCGAGTCACCGCCCTCGAGCTCCATCCGGATCACGACGCAGGTGTGGCCCGCGACGACCTCCTCGCGCTCCATGTACAGCGTGCCCATGCCCATCACCCGGATCGGCACGTCCGTCACCCGGATGTCCTCCTGGCCCAACAGCATGGGCAGCAGGAAGAAGCTCGGCCCGAACAGCATCATGGGACCGAAGGCGAACATCGCCAGGCCCGAGCCGCCGAACATGGCGCTCGCCAGGTCGTCGAGCGCGACACCGTCCTGCACGAGCGTCATGGTGGTCGTCACGCCGTAGCCCCCGGCGCTCTCGACGATGTCGATGTCGATGCGCGAAGCGCCTTCGTCCGTGACGACCTCGAGGGTGTAGCCCTGGTCGCCCGGCGGGAACTCGAACGGCGTCCAGGTGAAGGCGTGGGCGCTGCCGAGCGCGACGGCCAGGATCGGCACCAGCAGTTGGCGGAACGACGGGCGAGTCATGGAACGCCTCCTTCGCGCACGGAACGACGGACCGTGGCGGCGGCAGCCGCCTCAGCCTAGCAGGCCCGCGGCGGCCTCAGCGCGTGCGCAGGCTGACGCGGGGGACGTCGATCAGGCGCCCGTCCCGCCCCACCGAGAGGTCCAGCGGGCCCTCGATGCGCTGGTCCGCGAGCCGCGCGCGCAGGGTGAACGCGAACACGGTCGCGTCGGGCGCGCCGACGACCCGGTCGAACGACCAGTCCTCGATGCGCAGATCAGCCGCGATCTCCGCCAGCCGGGCGACGGCCGCCCCCGGGTCGGCGAACGCGCCCGCGAAGCGTGCGCCGTCGCCGCTGGCGAGCGCATCGAGGAAGCGCTGCATGGCCGCCTCGGCCGCCGACGCGGCGCGCGCGTCCGGCGCGTCCGGAGCCTGCAGGACCCACCCCTGGGGGTCGACCTCGACCCGGACGGCCGTCCGCTCGACGCGCCCACCCGGCGGGATCGCGACGCGGTCGGGGACGCCGTCGGCCACGACCAGCACGGGCGGCGTGCCGGCCGCGCCGGCGTTGCGCACGACCCACACGCCGGCCGCCCCCTCGAGCACGTAGTGCGGGTAGGCGATCCCGTGGACCCACTCGTCGAAGAAGGCCGCCAACGACACGCCGCCGGCCGCCTCCAGCGCGGCGCGGTAGCTCGCCAGCGTCGGCCGGGGGTCGTCGCGGACGAGGCGTCCGAGCGCCCCGAGGTAGGCTTCGCGGCCGATCCAACCCTCGAGCATGCGGTGCACCCAGGCGCCCTTGGCGTACGCGTAGCGATAGGCGACCGGCCGGTCGGGGGTGACGCGGTCGAGCGCGTGGCCGCCGACGGCGTCGTCCCGCCACGCCTGCCACAGCCGCTCGGCCGCCTGGGCGCCGTGCCGCTCCTCGACGGCGAGCGCGGAGAGGTACTCCGCGGTCCCCTCCACCAGGAGCCCGTAGGCCGGAGCGTCGGGCGCCGCGCCGTGGCCCCACCACGTGTGCGCCAGCTCGTGGGCGAGGAACGCGAAGGTGTCCACGTCCACCTCCGCAGCGTCCGCGAGCCGCGCGAACGTCGGCCCCTCCAGCAGCAGCGTGCACGGTGCCCCCCAACCCCCTCGGCGGGACACGCTCACCAGCCGCACCGTGGGGCAGGGCGGGGCGAACCAGCGGTGGAAGGTCCGGCCGATGGCGGCCAGCTCGGGCCCCAGGAGGCCGACCAGCCGCGCCGCCGCCGGCGCCAGGTCCGGTGTCAGCCACAGGTCCACGGCATCGCGCTCGGTCCGCTCCCAGCGCCCGTACGCGACCATCGGGAGCCCGGGCCGCTCGGAGACGATCGTGGTGGCCCCGTCCGCGGCCGTCGCGAGCGCGCCGGCGCCGACCGCGGAGAGCCCTGGCGGCAGGCGCAGCGTCAGGCGGTACGGCGTCGGCCGCGCGAGCCAGGCGTCCGCCTCGACCGGGAACCACTCGCTCTCCGGCAAGAGGTACCCGTCGTCGGCGGCCAGGCGCAGCGCCAGGCCCTCGGCGCCCGGCGGCACGCGCAACACGTAGCGCAGTTCGACCGTCGCGCCGTCGACCAAGCCCTGGAAAGAGGCGAGCACGCCCTCCACGGCGATCCAGCCGCGGTCCGTCGCCCGCTCGACGCCCTGGGCCAACGGCGACAGGCGCAGGTCGAGCCGGCCCGCGCCGGCCGTCCGCAGCGTGGCCGACACCGCGACGGTGCGGGACGCGGGATCGAGCTCGACGCGCAGGTCGCGTTCGACCACCCGCACCTGGGCGGCCGCGAGCGCCGCGCACGCCAACGCGGCGAGGAGGAGGACGGTGCGGGCCGCCGCGGCCGCGCCCACGCCCCACGAACGCCTCGGGTCACGTTCCATGCTCGCCTCGACTCCTGGGCCCGCAGCTCAGTATGGCGCCGCGGGCCACCGGCCGCACGCCGATCCGCCGCGACCGGTCCCGTCAGCGCGACCCGGACTCGCCCACCACCTCCGCCACGATGCGCGCGCCCTCGGCCGCGAACGCGGGGTTCGAGGCCGCGTAGTACGGCACGATGAGGGCCGCCTGGTGGAGGGCGTACCCCCGCGCCCGCGCCCAGGTACCGGCGTCGATCCGCGGATCGTCCCGCAGCGCCGTCCGGAACGCCGCCCGGCCCTCGGCACCGAAGACGCTCCACGCCGCGACCAGGTCCATCGCCGGGTCGCCGACGCCCACGGCGCCGAAGTCGATCGCGGCGTCGAGCCGGCCGGCGACGACCAGCAGGTTGGGGCGCATGAGGTCGCCGTGGATCCACGACGGCGCGCCGCCCCACGGGGGCGCCGCCAACGCGCGCGACCAGGCCTCGTGGGCGGCGTCGGCATCGATGTACGGGCACGCGGCCTCGATCGCCGCGCGCGTGTCCGCGTCGAGATCGCTCAGTGGGGCGCGGCCGGCCGGCGGGCCGCCCGTCGGGTCCAGCGCGCCGAGCTCGCGCACGAACCGCGCGAGGGCGTCGGCCGCGGCGCGCTCGTCGGCGACGGTGCCGTCGGCGTACGCGACGCCGTCGAGCCAGCGGTACACGGCCCAGGCGCAGGGGTACTCGCGGGTGGGCCGCCCGATCGCGACGGGCTCCGGCACCTTCAGCGACAGGCGTGGCGCGAGCATCGGCAGCCAGGCCACCTCGCGCTCCAGCGCAGCGGCCCAGCGCGGCAGCCGCGGCAACCGCGCGCTGAGCGCGTCGCCGAGCCGGTAGATGGCGTTCACGGTGCCGGTCGAGGGCCACGCGCGCACGCGCAGGTGGCTCAGGTCGGGGAACTGGCTGGCCACCAGGCGGGCGACGAGCGCGTCGTCGATCGGCAGCTCGCCGTCGTGCAGCGTCACGGACGCACCGCCGCGCCGCGCCGGGGCACGACGCCTAGCCGGCCGGGTGGCGCCGCCGGATCTCGGCCACCGACCACCGCACCAACTCCTCGAGCGCACCCAGGTCCACGTCCGAGAGGCGCCGGACGTAGAGGCACCCCTTGCCGACCGCGTGCTTGCCGAGCCGCGCCAGGATCGCGCGGGTGGCGTCGTTCTCGAAGCCCGGGGCGAGGTACAGGCTGAGCTGCCGGCGGCCCGACGCGAAGCCGACCACCGCGGCGTCGCCCTCGTGGCCGCTGGCGTAGCGGTAGTGGTAGCGGTCGAACCCGACGATGGACGCGCCCCACATCACCGGCTCGTGACCCGTGACCCGCGCCATCAGTTCGACCAAAGCCTCGCAGTCGGCGCGGCGGACGTCGTCCTCGATCGCGGCGAGGTGATCGCGCGCCGCTACGGGCGTCGGCTTCGTCTTCTGCTCCGCCATGTCCCCTCCGGCCCGGTCCGTGCGCTCAGCGCGTCATGCCCTTCGGTGCACCCTGGATCCAGCGCCGTTCGGCCATCGACGCCTCCACGACCTGCTCGAGCCGCCGCAGCCTCGTCTCCTCGCGCTTCGCATCGAGGATCCAGCCGACCGCCGTGCGCCGGTACGACGGCGACTGCGCCAGGAAGAAGTCGTACGCCGCCGCGTCGCGCTCGCGGAACGCCGTGGCGTACGGCTCGGGCAGCTCGCGCGGGCGCTCCTCGTAGGTGTACCCCGCCTTCTCGGGGTCGCGCCCCTCGTACGCCACGAGCCCGGCCGCGCGCATGCGGCCCTCGGCGATCAGCGCCTCGACGCGGCCGAGGTTCACCCGGCTCCAGACGCTGCCTTTGCGCCGCGGCGTGAAGCGGATCACGTAACGCTCGGCGTCGACGCTGCGCCGGACGCCGTCGATCCAGCCGAAGCAGAGCGCCTCGTCCACCGACTCGGGCCAGGTCATGGAGGGCACGCCGGTGGCCTTCTTGTGGTACCCGACCCACAGCTCCGCGGCGCGCTCGTGGTGCTCCTCGAGCCACGCGCGGAAGTCGGAGGGGGAGGCGAAGTACTCGATGTCCATGCTGCCGCCCATGGTAGACCGCCCGTGCGTCCCGCCGGGCGGCTCGGTCCGGTCGCCGCCGCCGCGTTCGTCGCGGACGAGGGCGTCGATCTTCAGCACCGTCGCCCAGTTCCGGGTCGTCACCCGCCGACCCGCTCGGCCCAGGACCTCGGCGGCGAGGTCGCTCCGGGAGATCCCCTCGGGACACGCGAGGTAGGCGGCGTCGTCGGTGAGCGCCAGGCGCTCGGGCACGCGAGCGCGACCGACCAGCGACGCCAGCGATCCCACGTCTGCGGGCGTACGCCCGAACGCCACGAGGAAGCGGGCGTGCTCCTCCTCGGCCGGTGCCATGGGGTTCTCTGCGATGACGCGCCGCCACGCCTCCGCGGACTTGACGACCACCGGCACCGCGACGCCCAGGCGCGTGAGCAGAGCGGCGGCGATCGCGTCGGCGTGAGCCTCCTCGGTCCCGGCATCGGCGTCGAACACGGCGTTGCCGCTGTTCAGCAGCGTGCGAACCGCGCGGCAGCCGAGTCCCTCGAGTACCTCGCGGAACTCGGCCATCGGCACGCGCCGGCCCTTGCCGACGTTGACGCCTCGCAGCAGCGCGACGAAGCGTGGCACGCGCACCGCCTAGCGCGAGGACCGCGGCGGCGTGGCGCGCTTCGTCCGCGGCTTCTTCGGCTTCGGCTCCGGCAGCTCGGCGGCCGTGCGCTGCAGCAGGGTCGCCAGCAGGGCCCGATCGTCCAGCTCCTCGCCGAGCAGCAGGTAGGGCTTGGCGCCCGGGTAGGGCGGCGCCTCGACGACCCGACCGAGCAGCGCCCGACCGCCGCTCGTGGGCTTGAGGAACGCCTGGTCGTCGCACAGCAGCGCAACGACCTTGCCGTCCAGGTACACCGCGTACTCGCCGAACATGCGGCGTACGCGAACGTCGCCCGCGTCGCCCGCCTGTTCGGCGACGTAGTCTGCGAACCCGGGGTCGGTGGCCATGCCTCAGCGTAGCGCCCGCGGACCGTTGCCGCCGGCGCGGCACAGGCACTCACGCAGGAACGCGTGCTGGCGAGTCGCGAACGCCTGGGCGAGGGGTGCGCCCGCGGCCACCGCGTCGAACCCGTGGGGTGCACCCGCGACCTCGCAGTACGTCACGTCCACCCCCGCCTCCTCCAGCCGCCCGGCGTAGGAACGGTCCTCATCCCGGAAGAGGTCGAGATCGCCCACCCCGATCCACGCCGGCGGCAAGCCGCGTAGGTCGGTGCAGCGGGCGGCGGCCGCGTACGCGGGCAGCCCGGGCTCACCCAGCGAGCCACCCACGTAGGCCGACCAGCCCGCGCGGTTGCTGCGGTTGTGCCACACGAGGTGCCCGGCGTCGTCGAGGTCACGGCGGACGGCCGTGCGATCGTCCAGCATGGGGTACACGAGCAGCTGCGCCGCTGCCTGCCCCGCAGGCTGCGCTGCTGCCTGCCCCGCAGGCTGCGCTCGGGCCTCGTCCCGCAGACGCTGCGCCAGGCATGCCGCCAACCCACCCCCGGCGCTCGCGCCCCCCACGGCCACGCGCGCCGGGTCCACCCCCAGGTCCGGCGCCGCGCCCTGGAGCCACCTCCAGGCCGCGTGCGCGTCGTCGATCGCCGCCGGGTACGGGTGCTCCGGCGCCAGACGGTAGTCCACCGACACCACCACGAGCCCGAGCTCGCGGACCCACGCGCCGCAGCGTCGGTCGTCCGAGCGTGGGGTGCCCAGGATCATGCCGCCGCCGTGGAGCCACAGCATCGCCGCGCCCGAGGGGTTCGCCGAGGGTAGGTAGAGGCGCACGCGGACGCCGGGCTCGACGTGCTCGCGAACCTCGACACCTTCGCCCGCGGACGTCGCGGCCCAGCGCATGGCCCGACGCCACAGCGGCAGCGCCCACCGCCAATGGAACGGGAGCGCGGCCAGGGGCGCGCCGCGCAGGTCGGGATGGAGCCATCCTCGGCCGGCACGCCGACGACCGTCGCGATCGTCGCTCACCGCACGCCATCCTGACGGGCCGCCACGCGCCCCGGTTCGACGCGGTGGCCCGCACCCACCAGCGCCGCGACCGCGTCGCCGAGCGCCGTGTCGCGCACCAGCAGGTAGTCGGTGTCGAACGTCGACAGCGCGAAGACGGGCACGCGCGCCGCCGCGAGCGGCACGAGCAGGGACGCCAGGATGCCCGTGAGCGCGAAGTCGAGCGGCCCGGCGACGCGCAGGGCGCGCCAGCCGGCCTCGACGCGGACGCCCTCCGGTACCACCGCGGCACGGCACACGATCGACGTCTCGTCCGGCGCGCGGGTGAAGGAGGCGAACGTCTCCCCGACGAGCCATGCGGGCGCCTCCGCGCCGGCCGGCAGGCGGCACACGGCCAGCGCGTCGGGCAGCACGGTCAGGTCGAGCCCGTTCGCCGACGTCATCGGCCGGCTCCCAAGCGCGACAGGACCGCGTCGCACAGCGCGTCGACCGGCAGGGCGGCGTCGAGCCGCAGGACGGGGCACGGCAGTCGCGCCATCCACCGCTCGTGCAGGTCGCGGCTGCGTACGGGCGCGACGGCGTCGTCGTAGCTGCGGGCCCACGCGAGGAACGCGACGTGCTGCGCGCGCAGGTCGCCGCCCGGCAGGATGCGCGTTCCGAACCGCGCGGCCTCGCGCGCCGCCAGGCGCGCCATGCGCACATCGCGATCCAGGTGGAGGAACACGGCCAGCGTGAACCGCTCGAGCAGGGGGTCGCCCCAGCTGCACAGGGAACCGGAGAGCACCCAGTCGTCGAGATCGCGCACGTCTCGCTCGATCATGGCGACGCGCTCGGCGGGGTCGCGCTTCGACGTGAAGGGCGGGTCGGTGGCGAGCCAGTAGTACGCGTCGGTGTCGAGGTGGCGGCCGCCGATCGCCTCGGCGACGCGCCGCCCGAGCGTCGTGGTCCCGGAGCCGGAGGCCCCGAAGAGGTGGACGCGCTGCGGGCCGAGCGATGCCGCGTCGGTCACGGCGCGTCCGCCGGCGCGCCGGTCACGGTGCCGACTCCGGGTCCTCGGGCGCGCGCAACTCCATCGCCATCTCGATCTCGCGCACGCAGGCCGGCGTGAGCGGCGTGGCGCCGGTCGCCGTGAACCCCAACCGCTCGTACAACCGACGGGCGGGCAGGTTGTGCACCCCTACGTCCAGCACGAGGCGGCGAAACCCCTCCGCGCGCGCCCACGTCATCACCTCGTGAGCCAAGGCCGCCCCGATACCGCGGCCGCGCGCCTCCGGCGCCACCCACATCGAGAGGAGGTAGGCGGCCGCCGCGTCGCCCGAGTGCGGCGCGCC
>ERZ869909.1681-NODE-1681-length-17197-cov-4.311215_pt1 | contig 17197 bp, 10 predicted proteins | sample MGYA00520892_ERZ869909 | MGnify/ENA primary metagenome ERZ869909 (study PRJEB32215, sample SAMEA104723947) | bioreactor metagenome | biome: bioreactor; feature: anaerobic bioreactor; material: water | place: China | collected 2015-03-12 ...
CTCGGTGGGGGGGAGCGGCCGGGCGGGAGACGCCCGTCGGGCAGGACGGAGCGTCCGGTCGAGACGGGGCTCCTGGTCGGGACGGGGCTCCTGGCCGGGACGGGGCTCCTGGCCGGGACGGGGCTCCTGGCCGGGACGGGGCTCCTGGTCGGGACGGGGCTCCTGGTCGGGACAGGCGGTCCGGGAGGTCCGCCGCCTCCGACCGTCCGCTCGACCGGCGCACCTTCGCGCTCGTCGCGCTCGCTGCAGATCCTCGGCTCGCGCACCTCGCCCGGCGGCGCAAGCGGGAGGTCGCGTGGAGCAACGGGTCGACCGAGCTGGAGCTGGGGCAGCAGAGCGCGCTCGCGGCGGCGCTCGATGGGCCGGACGGCGGCTCGATCGCTGCCGCGCTCATCTTCGAGAGCCGCGCGCTGGGCCTCGACGAGCGGCGCACGACGCTGATCGCGACCTGCGCGATGCCGGTCCCGGTGCCGTGGCTGGTCGCCGCCGGGATCGGCGAGGACCGCATCGGCCAGGTGCGGGTCCGCAAGGACCGCGTGGTCTCGGAGATCGAGCGCGTGCACGCCGGGACGGTGCTGTCGACGCGAGACGAGGTGCCGCAGGGCGCGCTGGCCCGCGAGGCCCTGGCGGCGGCGTTCCTGCAGGGGCGCCTGTGGCCGGAGACCCTGGCGGACACGCGCGACCGCCTCGAACGTCGTCGGCTGCATGCGCGGGTCACGGCCTGGTTGGGCAGCTCGGCCGGCGCGGCGTCCGGCGGCCTGGGTGGTGGTCCTGGCGGTGGTCTGGGGGGCGGCCTCACCGGCGGCACGGGTGGCGTTCCTGGCGGTGGCGCCGGGGGCATCCACGCCCGCGGCCCCAACCCCGGCGGGGGAGCCACGCCCGCCCAGGCGGAGCCTGTCCCCGAGCTCGAGGCCTGGGTGCATGCGCGGGTCGGGGAGCTGGGCGTCAGCTCCGGCGACGACCTGGCGATGTTGTCGCCGAGTGACCTGCTGGCGGATGACCTCGAGCCGTGGGAGCGCGAGGCGATGGACCGCGCGTGGCCGCGGGCGCTGGACCTGGACACGGCGACGTTCGAGGTCGACTACGACCTGGCGCGTCGCATGGTGACGCTCCGGCAGGTGGGCGGCAGCCGCACGGAGCCGCCGCCGCTGTCGTGGCTGCCTGCGTTCCGCGGCTTCGGCGTGCGCTGGCAGCGCCGGAACATCGAGAAGGTGCTTCGGGAGCGGCCGCGGTAGGGGCGGGAGCGGGCGGCGGGAGGCGGGCGAGGTGTTGCCGTTGCGCCCGCGATCGCCCCGGTGGTCGCCGCGGTCGCCCCGACCTGCGGTCGCCAGCTACGGCGTCCGGACGTAGTGCGCGGCCCAGGTGGCGAGCAGGGCGCCCACGCGCTGAGCGTCGCTTGGCGTGGTGAGGAGATGGTCCGCGTCGTCGAGGGACAGGAAGCTGCGCGGGTGGCGGGCCGCGGTGAAGATGCGGGCCGCGTTGTCGACACTGACGATCGTGTCCCCGGGGGCGTGGGCGACGAGCAGCGCGCGGCCCAGCTCGCGGATGCGGCGCTCCTGCGGCTGCGCAGCGAGGTCGTCGAGCAGCTGCGCACGAACCCGGAAGCTGGCGCCGCCCAGCCGGATCGTCGCTTCGCCGCGCTCGGCCAGCTCAGGGGCCTGCGGGGCGATCAGGTGCTCGACGTGCGCCGGGTCGAACGGCGCGCCGATCGTCGCGACAGCGCGGGCCTCCGGGATGCGGTGCGCGGCGGCGATGACGGCGGCGCCACCCAGGCTGTGGCCCACGAGCAGCGTCGGGGCCTCGTGGTGGTCGCGCAGGAAGTCAGCCGCGGCGACGAGGTCGTCGAGATTTGACGAGAAGTCCGTGTCCGCGAAGTCGCCCTCGCTCTCGCCGATGCCCGTGAAGTCGAAGCGCAGCGTCGCCCAGCCCTGCTCTGCGAGGGCTCGGCTTATGCGCACGGCGGCGTGGATGTCCTTGGAGCAGGTGAAGCAGTGCGCGAACAAGGCGACCGCGATCGGCGACGCGTCCGGCCAGTGCATCCGCCCGACAAGCTCGTGGCCGGACGCCGTCGGGAACCGGACGACCTCCGGCCGCGGTGGTGACGCCTGGGTGGTGCTGCTGCTCATGATGGTCCGCTGGGGGAGGGGAGGTGGTGCCGGGCGATGAGTTGCCGTTGCGCCCGTGATCGCCGCTGGTGGTGGTGGTTGCCGTCGTGTCGGGCGATGAGTTGCCGTTGCGCCCGTGATCGCCGCTGGTGGTTGCCGTCGTTTCGGGCGATGAGTTGCCGTTGCGCCCGTGATCGCCGCTGGCGGTGGTGGTTGCCGTCGTGTCGGGCGATGAGTTGCCGTTGCGCCCGTGATCGCCTCGCCGGCCGCCGCAGCTACCGTGGCCGCCGCGGCGGATCGTCGCGGGGGTCGCGCTTTCGTGAACCGTGCGCATGTTCACGCGACGAGTCAACGTGACGAGAAGCGGTAACACACGTGGAGGTGCATGATGTACGAGCGGAACTACGCGTTCACGAAGCAGGTGGCGGGCACGGTCGACGAGGTCGAGCCTCGGGTCCGTGAGGCGTTGAAGACCGAGGGGTTCGGCGTGCTGACGGAGATCGACATCCAGGCGACGCTCAAGGCGAAGCTGGGTGTGGAGCGGCGGCCGTACCGGATCCTCGGCGCGTGCAACCCGCCGCTTGCGAACGAGGCGCTGCAGGCAGAGCTGCCGATTGGGCTGCTGCTCCCCTGCAACGTGACGGTGTTCGAGGGCGACGACGGGCGCACGTACGTGCAGGCGATTCGCCCGGAGGCGATGTTCGCGGCGATCGAAGGCGCAGACGTGCAGCCGCTCGCGGACGCCGTGGGCGCGAAGCTGCAGCGGGTGATGGACGCGCTGTAGCGGTCGTTGCCCTGGTGGTACTGATCGCCGGTCCCGCGCCGGTTTCGCCATGCCACCCGGGCGATCGTTGCCGTACCGGCGCTGATCGCCTCGCCGGGCGCCGGTTGCCCCGCACTGGGTGGGCGATCGTTGCCGCAACGGCGCTGATCGCCTCGCTGGGCGCCGGTTGCCCCGTGCCGCCCGGGCGATCGTTGCCGCAACGGCGCTGATCGCTTCGTTGATCGCCTCGCTTGCCGCCCGGGTGCCCCGTCCGGGTGCCCCGTCCGGCTCGCGTCAGGTCTGGGGGGCGAGCAGGGCGGCGAGGGTCGTCGCGGCGAGCGGTCCGCTCGTCGTCATGTCGCCGACGGTGACGTAGACGACGCCGTCGGAGCGCAGGACGGACCAGGCGCTGTTGCGGCTCAGGACGCGCTCGAGGTCCGCGAGGACCTCCTGCGGCATGATGAAGACGTCGACGAGCTCCTGGCGGTGGATCTGGCGCTGGCGAAGGTCGAGCAGGAGCGGCTGGATGCTGCGGTGGGCGTAGATCGCGACCGACGGCGCGGCCTTCGTGGCGCGGTGCAGGCGGTCAGCCGCGGGCACGCCGACCTCGATCCAGCGCTGGATCGCGCCGGTCGGGTCCGTGACCGACAGCGCCGGCTCGTCCGGGAAGGCGATGCCGCGGCCCATCACGAGGTCGCGGTCCTGCTCCAGACACCACGCGAGGACGCGGGTGATGAGGTACCCGGCGGACTCGCTCGGGTGCTGCGCCGCGCGCAGCTCGAGGGTCTCGTAGACGCCCCGGTCGACGTCCGAGAGCTCGATGGTGAAGCGGTACATGGTCGCGGTGAGTGCCATGACCCGCGCCATGGCACGGTTGTGCGCCGGTGTCGAGGGCGGGCCGCGGTCCGTGGGGCGCACCCGGTCGCAGGGCTGCACGCGGCGGTGTTCAGGCCGCGCGGCGGTCCTCATGCTGCGCGGCGGTCCTCATGCTGCGCGGCGGCCGGGTCAGCAACCGATGCAGCTCCCGAACAACATCTCGCCGAAGATCAACACGAACACGATCAGGCCGAACATGCTCGCGATCGGGTGCTCGGCGAACCAGTCGACGCCGCCGAGCAGCGGGCCCACGGTCGGGATCAGGATGAGGAGGATCCCGATCACCATGCCGATATCTGCCACCAGCGCGCTGCCGGTCAGGTCGTAGAGGGTCCGGTTGATCGCGGAGGTGATCGAGGCGGTCGTCATCATGGCGGTCGTCACGATCATCGTCTGCTCCTGCTCCTGCTGGTGTCGCGCGGCCACGCCGCGTCTCGCGCGCGCCGCTGCGTCGTGCTGACGTCATGGTGCTGACGTCGTCGGATCGATGTCACTGACAGGTCGCGCGCCCGCTGGTGGCGCGGCGGCGGTACGTCGTTCGTGGTCTGCAGCGTCGCAGCGGCCGATCGAACTGCCGGCGCGGGCCTGCTGGTTGCGATGCGAGGGCTGCTGTGGTTGGCTGCTGCCGGTGTCGACCCTGTACTGCAGAAAGCTGTGCAGTGCACGTTCGCGCGTTCTTCTGTAGCCCGCCGCTCGGTGGCTTCGTGCCATGTGACGGAGGGCTCTCTGCGAGGTGGGTTGTGGCTGCACGCACGATCGTGACGCGCTCGCGTCTGTTTCTGGTTACGGTGGCCGTTGTGGTCGGTTGCGCGTTCGGGTGCGGTAACCCGGAGAAGCCCGGTGGTGGCGGTCATATGCAGCCGTACGATCGTGGCACTGGGCAGTACACGACGTCCGGTTGTCAGCAGGGGTCCAGCTACCAGCGCTGACGCCCACTCCGGTCACCATTGGACCGAGCGCGCGTCGCGCCCCTGAGCCTCGCGATCACGTGCCGAGTCCGCGGTGGATCGCCCGGTGGTGGCGTCGCACCTGGCTGGCGGATCGCCGGCCCGGATGCGATCGCCAGCCGAGTCAGCGGTGAATCGCCTGGCGGGTGGATCGTCGGGGGCTGGCTTGCCGTGCTGCGCGCGATCGCCCGTCGGCGCGGCGGTGGATCGCCGAGTCATGGTGTCGCGCCGGAGCGGCGGGCGGCCGTTGCGTCAGCCGCGGGTGTGCGTGGAGGCTGTCAGGCCCCGCCCGCCTGAGGGGTGTCGTCGCCCAGCAGGTGGTCGATGGTCTGGCGGTGCCAGAGGCTGCCGCGGAAGCCGACGACCTGGTCCACGACCTTGCCGTTGCGGTAGTAGAGCACGGTGGGGGTGCCGCGCACGCCGAGCTTCGCCATGGTGCGGGGCGCGCCGGCGGCGTTGATCTCGGCGACCTTGAGGCGGCCGGCGTAGTCCTTCGCGAGGCGGATGATGATGGGCTCGAGCTGCTTGCATGGCGCGCAGCCGGGGCCCCAGATGTCGACGAGCACGAGGCCGTCGTGGCGCAGGACCTCTGCCTCGAAGTTGTCGTCGTTGAGGTGCACCGGCATGACGGCCGGCTTGCCGCTGCTGAAGATCCTGTCGAGTAGTCCCATTCGCTCTCCTCCTGCGCAGGCCCACGGGAGGCGTGGGGTCGGCGGCGTCGCGGCGCAAGGCCGCCCGCGCGGTGTCGCCGTTGCGCCCGGGATCGCCCCGGCGCTGCGCCTGCGACGTGTTGCCGTTGCGCCCGTGATCGCCCCGGCGTTCCGCGTGCACGCAACGGTCGTGCGGCCGACGCGTGGTTGTCGTGTGCGCGGGGTACGGCGCTGGTGTGGGGCACGGCGTGCGTGCCCGCGACGGGGAGCGGAGGGTGTGATGACGACGGGTTGGGGTGCGGTGGTGCGCCGGGCGCGCGGGTCGCGGGAGCCGGTCGCGGATGCGGACGCTGGTTGGCCCGCGGGCGTGGCTGCTGGCGTGGCTGCTGGTGTGTCTGCTGGTGTATCTGCTGGTGGGCGTGGCGCCCGCCGCGGGGGCGGCGCCGCGGTGGTGGTCCGGGACGTCGGGCGCGCGGTCTTCGTGGCGGCGGCGGCCGGGGTGGCGTTCGCGGTGTCCGTGGCGCTGGGGGCGGCCGGTTGCCAGGCGGACGACGAGGGCGCGGGGCCGGTGACGTACCCGGTGCCGGAGTGTGGCGAGCCGTGGTTCGCGGAGGCGTCCGGCCTGCGGCGGCTGCCGTACCTGCAGGACGTGCAGCCGGAGTCCGCGCGGGTGGTGTTCACGGCGACGACGGCGCAGCTTGGGGTGGTCGAGTACGCCCCGACGGCGGATGGGCCGTGGACGGCGGTCGCTGCGTTGCCGGAGGTGTTCACGACGGCGCGCACCGGCGACGTGGTCGACTACACCGCCTGGGAGGCTCGGCTCACCGGCCTCGACGACGGGCGCACGTACTGCTACCGGGTGTTGCTGGGTGACGAGGTCGTCGCGCAGCACCTGACGTTCTCGACGGCGTGGCGGGACGTGAACCGCTCGGTGCGCATCCTGGCGCTCGGCGACAGCGGGCGCGGCAACGACGACCAGCGCGCGGTGCGGGACCAGTTCATGCAGCGGGAGTACGACGTCTTCCTGCACCTCGGGGACATGGCGTACGACGACGGCACGTTCGTGGAGTTCGAGGAGAACATGTTTCGTGTGTACGAGCGCTTCCTGCACCGGGTGCCGTCGTGGCCCACGATGGGGAACCACGAGTTCCGGACGGGCGGTGGGCGGCCGTACCTCGACGTCTACTACCTGCCTGAGGTCGCGCGGAACCCGGCGGACCACGAGCGGTACTACAGCTTCGATTACGGGAACGTGCACTTCGTGACGATCGACTCGAACGAGCTGACGCTGGGGTTGGCGGTGGCGCAGGATCGGCTGAGCGCGAGCGACGCGAACATGATCGCGTGGTTGCGTGACGACCTCGCGGCGAGCGAGGCCGAGTGGAAGATCGCGTTCTTCCACCACCCGGCGTACACGAGCAGCTCGTCGCGGGAGGGCAGCGCGCTGGTGCGCGAGGCGGTGCTGTCGATCCTCGAGGAGGGCGGCGTGGACCTGGTGCTGGTGGGCCACGACCACTTCTACGAGCGCTCGCACCCGATCCTGGGCGGCGCGGTGGACCCGGAGAACCCGCGGGCGATCACGTACGTCATCGCGGGCTTTGGCGGGACGAACCTGACGGCGACGGAGGACGGGCACTGGCACAGCGCGCACACCCACGACTCGACGCACGGCTTCGTGGACCTGACGATCGCCGGGTGCGTGGCGACGGGCACGGTGATCGACGCGTTCGGCGACGTGGTGGATCGGTTCAGCGTGAACGGGTGTGATTGAGGGGGGAGGTGGTCCCCAGGGTTACGGTGTCAGGACGCCCTGGCGAATCAGCTCCCGGAAGACGTGCGGCGCCTGTCTGCTCACGTGCTCGACGGTTGCCGGGAACGGCGCTTGAGCCGCGCCCGGGCCGTAGCCCGCGTTGCAGGCCAGCAGGTCCACGAACGCGAGGCGGCATGCGACGAGCGTCTCGTCGTTGAGTCTGAGCCGGTTGATTGTCGCGTTGATTCGCTACCTTCTGCTGGAAGGACGCCGGCTCCGGCGCTGGCGCTACGGGGATCACGCTGGCTGCTCCGGCCGCCGAGCGGCGGTGACGAGGAACGACCACCGGGCGAGGAGCGGATCGAACTCCGGCAGCGCCTCGCGCAGTCGCGCCTCCATGGCGGTGGTCGCCGCTTCGCTGCGGTCGGGATTCTCGAGCAGGCGGTAGGCCTCGACGAGGAGGTCCTGGAGCTCGCGGGAGGTCGCGCTGCCCAGGCCGAACACGTCGGACGTGAGCCATCGGTTGACGTCTCCGCGGCGGTAGTCGGTCTCGACCCGGATCCGGACCTCGTTCGTCTGGTCGAGCTCGAGCTTCCACAGCTTGTCGCGGCTGGGGTCGAACACCGGCTCCATGGACGCGAGGATGAGGGGGGAGTGTGTGGCGACCAGGAACTGGACCTCTGGCGCGTGCTCGACGTTCCAGTCGCGGATGGCGGCGTTGAGGCTGGGCAGCACGGTCCGCTGCCACCGTGGGTGGAGGTGTGTCTCGGGTTCATCGATGAGCACGATGACCTGGCGCGAGAGCGGCTGCCCGATGCGGGCGGCCTCCTGTTCGTGTTCGTGGAGGGTCCACGCCAGGAGGTAGGCCAGCTTGGTCATGCGCCGGACGCCGGCGGGGGCGTACGTGATCGGGACATCCGTGCCGTAGGGCATGCGGATGGTGGGCACCTCTCGGGCGTCGTCGAGCGACACGCGCTGCGGGGGGCCTGGCCGCAGCGGCTGTTCGTCGGGTCCCAGGTGGTTGAGCAGCCGGACGAGCAGCTGGAACTCGGTGCTGTTCGTGGCCTGCCACCGCGTCCAGTCATCGACGAGGCCGCGGCAGAGGACCTGCTCACGCTGGATCCCCGCCTCGTGGACGTGTCGGCGGATGCCCTCCATGACCTCGCGCGACGTGAACTGGTAGGCGTCGGGCGACTGCGACTCACCCCCGTCCGCGCGGACCCAGAGCCGATAGTTGCGCATCGGGTCCCATGTCGAGAAGGATCCGTCGACCCGGGCGTAGATCACGAGGCCCGGGTTGGGTGGGCGCCCGGGCTTTCTGCGCCACGCCTGGGCCTTCGGGTTCCAGACGGAGCTGTCCTTGTGGGGTCGGCGGTCTCCGTCGAACTGGTACGCGATCGAAGCGTCCGGCGTGCTGGGTACGGCGGGCGTCTCGTGCCACGTGCGGGTCAGCGCCCACCAGGCGATGTCCAGCAGGAAGCTCTTGCCCAGCCCGTTGTCGCCGGCGAAGAGGTTGAAGCGCGGCGCGATATCGCTCAGCGTCAGCGCCCGCGACGGGCCCACGTTCTTGAGGTCCAGGGAGCGAAGCATGGCGTTCCGGTCCGTTGACGGCGCAGCGGCCGCGGTGGGTGGCGGGTGCGCCTGCCACGTCACGAAGGGTCGTGGCGGCACCGCGCGCGCTGCCTTGATCTACCACGTGCAACGCTCCGAAGGAAATCGGCAGCGCGGCCGCACGTGGCAGCGTGCCCCGGCTTGCCCGCGCGGGGTCGTGACGCGAGGCCGCCCGCGAGGTGTTGCCGTTGCGCCCGTGATCGCCCCGGCGCTCCGCCCGCGAGGTGTTGCCGTTGCGCCCGTGATCGCCCCGGCGCTCCGCCTGCGAGGTGTTGCCGTTGCGCCCGTGATCGCCCCGGCGCCCCGCCCGCGAGGTGTTGCCGTTGCGCCCGCGATCGCCCCGCCGCCGTGCTGCTCTCCTGGCGGGCGGGGCCTCCGGTGTCCGCGCGCCTACGCGCCGATCATGCGCCAGGCCTCGTCGATGCGGTCCGGGGTGGCGGCGTCGCCCATGCGAACGACGGCGAGGCCCAGGGCGAGGGCGTTCGCCTGGTCGCTGTTCAGGGCGCCGGACGGCAGGGCGTCGGCGTAGATCCAGCGCCAGGTGTCGTCAGCGGTGGGGAGCCGCACGCCAAGCGTGGCGGCGGCGGCGTCGAGGTGCGCCTCGACCATGAGGCGCAGCGCGAGGTGCGGCTGGCCGGCGTCCCTGAGCGCGCGGGCTGACGCGAGCCGAGCGTCGCCGGGATCCGGTCGCGTGGGCCGCTGCGCCGTCCGGTCCTGCGCCGCCTGGTCCTGCGCCACACGCTCCCGTTGTCCCGGTTGCCGTTGTCCCTGTTCCTGCAGCTCACGCGCCCCCGTTGCGAGCCCGCGTTCCACCAGCGGCGCGTCGACGTGGGTTCGCGCCGGCGTGCCGCCTTCGCCGCCTTCGCCGCCTTCGCCGCGTTCGCCGTGCTCGGCCCCACGGCCGTGCTCGTCCTGGCGGCCGAACTGGTCCTCGCGCCCGCGCCCGTCCCCGGTCGTCCGCCCGTCCCCGCTCGCCCGCTCGTCCTCGCCGCGGTCCTCACGAGCGTACGTCCGCTCGTCCTCGTCCGCGCCGCCAGATGCGAGGTGTGCGCCGGTGAGGTCGTCGTCAGCGACCGCGGATGAGGCGTCCTTCCACGTCCCGGCGGGGTGTCGCTCCTGCGGGGTCGCCAGGGCCTGCAGCATGGCGTCCAGCTGCTTGCCGCCCAGCGTGAACGTGTCCGCCTCCGCGTCCGGGGACACGGTGGCGTCGAACAGCGAGCGTTTGTCTTCGACGAGCGCCGCGACGTGCGTCTCGTAGGCGTCCTGGGCGAGCAGGCGGATGATCTGGACGTTGTTGGCCTGCCCGTGGCGGTGCACGCGCGCGGACCGCTGCTCGAGGACCGCGGGGTTCCACGGGCAGTCGAGGTGGATGAGGGCAGAGGCTGCCTGCAGGTTCAGGCCCACGCCGCCAGCGTCGGACGAGAAGAAGACACGCGCGCGCGGGTCGTGGTTGAACGTGTCGATCAGCGCGCCTCGGCGGTTGCCCGGCACGCCGCCGTGCAGGTGCAGCACCCGCAGCCCCAGCTCGTCGCGGATGCGCGGGATGCACAGCTCCGCCATGCCGATCCACTCGGAGAAGACGACCACCTTGCGTTCCTCGTGGACGCACAGCTCCTCCAGTAGCTCGAGCAGCGTGTCGATCTTTGGCGACTCAGCCGGGGCGCGGGGGTCGACGAGGATGGCGGCGTCGCAGACCATGCGGGCCTTCTGCAGCAGCGCGAGCAGCCGACGGGACTCTGCCGGCGTGAGGGGGCGCCGCCGGCGGATCGCGCCGATCCGCCGAGCCTGGTGCACCAGGTCGTCGTGGAGGGCGCGCTGGTCAGGCGCCAGCGGGATGTGGAGGTCCGTGTCCGTGCGGTCCGGGAGGTCCTTGAGCACTTCGCCGCGTGTGCGCCGCAGCAGCACTGGCGCCAGCCGGCTGCGGAGCGTGGAGAGGTTGCGGTAGCCGATGGGCAGCCCCGCCAGGTCCGTCACGCAGAACTCCTGCGAGAAGCGCCACAGCGGGCCCAGGACGCTCGGGTCGACGAGTTGCATCAGCGCGTAGAGCTCCTCGAGGCGGTTCTCGAGCGGGGTGCCGGTGAGGATGAACGCGAAGCGCGTCTGCAGCGCGGCGAGGTGCTGGGCGTTGCGGGTCGCCCAATTCTTCACGCGCTGCGCCTCGTCGACGATGAGGAGGTCCGGCTTGTAGTCGCGGTGCAGGGCGTCGAAGTCCATCCGGGCCCGCTCGAACGTCGTGACCGCGATGGCCGGGCGGTCGCGCAGCAGCGCCTTGCGGCGCCCGGCGTTGCCGTCGATGACGGCCGGGCGCTCGCCGGTGAACTTCTCCAGCTCGTCAGCCCACTGGGTGAGCAGGGACGTCGGGCAGACGATCAGGGTCCGCTCGACCTCGCCCAGGTGCCGCATGAACGTCGTCGCGGCGATGGCCTGCATCGTCTTGCCCAGCCCCATGTCGTCAGCCAGCAGCGCGCGCCCGTTGCGCACGAGGAAGCGGATGCCCTCCCACTGGTAGGGGAACGGACGCACGTGCAGCCCGGGGATCTCGCCGTCAGCCTCGTCGAGCAGGCGCGTCACCCGACGCCGCCGGTTGGTCCGCTGGCGTCGCGTCAGCACGTCGTCGACAGCCGCCATGATGTCGCTGCCCATGTCCACGCGCGGGTCATCGGACCACGACTCGACGAGCCGCAGCGCGAGGTCGTCGTCGCCGGCGGGCAGGCGCCACACGGTCACCGCCGCGCGTGTGCGGGCTGACTCTGCCCGCGCGCCGCCAGTCGTCTCGAGAGGCAGCGCGTCGACCGGGATCCGCATCGCCGCGGTGACGAGCCCGCCGGCTTCGACGTGCTCGACGAGCGTCGTCGGCGCGATGACCCCCCAGCGCGTCGCCCCCTCACCGCTGAGCTCACGGAAGATCCTGGCGCGGGTAGGCCGTGGCGTGGCGCTCGGCCGCCGCTGGGCGCGCAGCAGCGCGGCGCCGATGTGCTTGCAGAGCCCCAGGCCACCCTGCTGGAAGTCCGGGCAGGTGCAGCCGTTGATCCGGTAGCTCAGCGAGCGCATCTGGACGCGGTACGCGTCGCGGCCCGGGCGCGTCACGCCGACGGAGTGGGCGCTGAAGTTCCCCAGCAGGTGGTGCCGGTCGTCGGCCTGGCCCACCGGCCGGAGCGCGACCTCCTGGCGAGCCCGGTCGAGGCGCTCCAGCCGCATGCGCTCAGCCGAGTCCGCGAGCACCGCCGGATCCACCGGCAGGGTCGCCTGGTAGGCGAGCACGGCGGCGACGGCGTACCCCTGGCAGTCCTCGTCGCTCCAGACGACGCCGGCGTTCGGCGAGACCACGGTGGGCTGGCCCCCGGGCTCCTCCGGCGGCAGCAGCAGCAGGTTCCCCGCAGGCTCGTCGCGCGCGCCGCCATCGAACGTCACCTCGAGGCCCTCGTCCGACTCGACGAAGCGCGTGATCCGGCCGGACCGGTACCACGAGATGCCCTTCCGGATGGTCCGATCTGCCGCGAACTCGCGGAAGCGGTGGATGTCGAACGCGATGAGCTCGGGAAAGCGGGGGTGGTGTTCGGGCTCCACGCGGCCTCCTGGTGCGTGCTGTTGTGTCATCACAAGCTACCCGTCCGTTCCTTCCACGATCGACCACACGCGGTGGTGGCTGGCGCCGTGGTCACCCAGCGCGGCGACCCAGACGCTCGCGTCAGCGCTGCGCAGGCGCGCTCGCACGACGTGCAGCGGCTCGTCCGGGAGCACACCCAGCGTACGCGCGAGCGGTGACGCCGCCGTGCGGGGCACTCCGAGGAGCCGCAGCGCGACAGCCTCGTCGCTGTTGACGCCGTAGTAGACCCGGGCCGGGAGGTTGCGCAGCCTGCGTTGCTCGTCTTCGGGCAAGGCGTCGAACCGGTCACCGATCGTGATCGCCTGCAGCGCCGCCAGCCCCCAGGAGGCGGTCTGCGTCAACCGGCTGAAGATGTTGCGGCAGCAGCGGGTCATTGCCTCGACGCGATCGGCTTCGTCCGCCCCCTGCCTGCGGAAGTACGTGTCCGCCAGCTCCGTGAGCGGGCGCCCCTGGACCCAGTCGCAGACGATGCGCGCGAGCCTGTCGCCACCGTTGCTCTCGTTGCCGGTCACGGCGGTCAGCTGCTCGCGCAGCTCCGGCACCTCCAGGAGGACGCCCATCATGGCCGCCAGGTCGCCCCTGCGTGTGCTGAAGAGCTCGGCTGACCACGCATCCGCGGACAGGTTCTTCTGGCCCAGGCGACCCATGGTCCCCCACACCGACTCCAGCGAGAAGCCCGTGGCGTCGACCAGCGCGAGAGGCGCTCCCTTCAGGCGCTCGGCGTACCTGTAGACGCTCCGGACCAGCGCGTCAGCCCAGTCGCGGTGCGTCTGCCGCAGCTCCCGGAAGCCCAGCGTGCCACGCAGGACATGCTCGACCTGCGCGGCGAACTGGTCGTGATTTCCTATCTGGCGGTACGTGTGAGCGAGGTACTGGACGAACGCTGACCAGCCGGGCTGGCGCGAGATCTTCTCGAGCTCGAGCAGCTCGCCGGTGGCCATCACGCGCTGGACCATCGCGATCAGCGTGGAGTTGAGCTCGCCGACGGACCGCCTCACGAACGCGGTCAGCACGGCCGCGTCGTCCGGGTCCTTCGCGGCGAGGGCGACGATGCCCACGTCGCCCTGGTCGACGCGGCCTGCGCGGCCGGCGATGTTCCAGAAGTCCGCCGGTGACATGTCCTGCCAGCCGGGGCCGTCAGCCCTGCTCGACGGTTGCTGATGGTTGGCGAAGACGACGCCCGACACCGGGAAGTTCACGTCCTGAGCGATGGTCGTCGTGGCGACGAGGACGCGCAGGTGCCCGTGCTCCGTGAGCCACTCGATCAGCGCGCGCGCGTCCTCGGACAGGCCGGTGTGGTGCACGCCGATGCCGTAGTCGAGCAGCTCGATCAGCGGAAAGTCATCGCCCATCTCGTCGGCGAGGAACCGGCGTATGTGGGCGACGTCCGGTGACGTGTTGTCGATCAGGTTGCGCTCGAGCTTGAGCGCGTTCGCGATGCTCCACGCGGACGCGGGCGCGCTGGCCAGCACGATCATGGTGCCGCGTTCGTGCAGCACCTGCGCCGCCGCAGCGGCGATCAGCGGCGGCGAGTTCTTCACCGCGGACCACGACTGCGCCAGCGGCCGGTTGCCGCCGATGCCGACGCGCCCCTCCACCACGAGCGTCTCGTTGGAGGTGTGGCACGTCGTCAGCGCGAGCGAGTAGTCGCCCCTCGCCTCACCCCGGTCGACCTCGACGATCCCGACGATCCGGTCGTTCGGGGTCCAGCTCACGCCCAGGTCGATGCTCCGGTTGCTGTCCTTGTCCAGCCACCGCGCGATATCGCCGCCGTTGCTGATGAACGGTGTGAGCAGCAGGAACTGGGCGTCGCGGCACTGGCGGTTGATCGTCGCGAGCAGCAGCTCGAGTCTGAGCCCGCGCACGTCCGTGCCCAGCCCATGCGCCTCATCGACGACCACCAGCGTCAACGGCCGGCCGATTCGCTGCTCCCAGCCGCCTCGCAGCATCAGGTCCAGCTTCTCCGGGGTCGTCACGAGCACCCGGAACTGTCGGTCCGCGTCGCCATCCACCAGCATCGTGGCTTCGAGCCCATCGACCTCAAGCGCCGGACTCACCTTCTCGACCGTGACCCCCAGCGGGGTGAAGTCCCGCCTGAGCCGCACCGTGAGCTGGTTGACGAGCGCACGCGTTGGCGCGAGGTACGCAACCCAGCCGCGCTGGTCGTCGAACTGGTTGAGCGCCTGCAGCATCCGGAACTGGGCGATGAACGTCTTGCCGCTCGACGTGGGCAGGCTCACCACGACGGACCGGTCGCTCGCTCCAAGCAGACCCGCTTCCCGTAGCACCCGCCGCTGCGGCGGGAGCATCTCGAAGATGGGCCGAGACCGCTCACGTGAAGTGAGCGACTCCACGAACCGGGTCACGCGGCTGTTCACGGCGCGTGTCACGGTCCAGATGCTGCCGGCGACCATCGCGCGCGCGGTGCGGGCGAGCAGCGGCGCCAGCAGCCGGTGCTCGATCAGGTTCCCGCGGTCGCTGGCGTTGATCGCCCGATCGAACTGGGTCTCCAGCTGCTCCCGGATGTCGAAGCTACCGTCCACCGAGCCCTGCCCCATCCACGTACCCAGCAGCTCTGCGGCGGTCGCGAGGTGGTACTCCGCGATCAGCCGCCACGCCGGCTGGACGTCACCACGCTCCGCGGCGGCCTCCAGGAAGGAAGGTTCGGCGCCTGCCTGCGCGCGCCGCAGCTCGGCGACACGCTGCTGCACGTGGTCGAGGTCCGCCCAGCCGTCCTTGCGCAGCAGCCGCAGCCAGATGTCGAGCGTGCACGACCAGACGTGCGTTCCCCAGTCGTCTGCTGGGGCGCTCAGGTTCGGGAGCACGGCGTCGCGCGTCATCCGATGGAAGTCTGCGGACCTGTCGCCGAGGACGGCCAGGCAGCCGAGCCGCACGAGCCAGTGCGCGGCCGCGAGCGGCTCTGCCGGGACGTCCAGCGTTCTGGCAACCTGAAACGCCTGCGCTGCGGCGTCGCGCAGGGCCTTGTCGTCATCGCGCTTGAGGTGCTGCTGCACGGCCATGTCGAGCACCCGGGCCACGAACACGCGCTCGTCGTCCTTGCCCGGCCCGAGCTCCGGGGCGCTCAGCGCCGCAGCCACGCGCGCGCGGTTTGCGGCGGTCACCGCCGCCTCCAGCTGATCGCGGCCCAGCGCGTCGATGACCCAGGAGTGGCCCATCATGGGAGCACCGGGCTGACCAGCTCTGGCCAGTCGTTGATCGGGATCGGCGCGTAGAGCGCGATGAGCTCGACCCTTGTGTTCGCATCGACCGTGCCGGCGCCGCCCCCGCCCGCGTTGATCGTGGCCGCGAGTGACGCCGCGCGCGACTGCAGGTCCAGCGCGTTCGGCTGCGTATCCCGCACCAGGACGCCGGCGACCACAAGCGCCCTGCCGCTCGACGCGATGAAGCGCTCGCTGGCCAGCCGGAACAGGTCCTCGTGTACCGGGTCCTGGCACCGCGCGAAGAGCCAGTTGACCAGGGCGAACTGCAGACCTCCATCCGTCGCCAGCCGTTCCAGCTGCGTGGTCATGCCGGTGCGGCCGGTCATGACACCCGGAGGCGTCGCGGGGTCGGACGACGTCTTGACCTCGCCGAACAGCAGGAGCACCTCGTCACCCACACGGCAGAAGCCGACGAGGTCTGCGCCCGGGAGGCTGGCGCGCGGCGTCCGCCGGTCGCGAGCGGAGTTCCAGGGCCAGCACGCCTTCACGGTCGCGTCGTCCGCCAGCACGCACTCGGCCAGCGCCTCGCCGATCTCCCATGAGTTGATTGGCGGCGCAGCCTTCAGGAACGACTCGACGAACGCCGTCTCCATGCTCGTGGATGCCAGGCCGCGCAAGGCGTCCTCGACGCCGGCGCGATGTGCCGTGTCGTGGACGCGAGCGCTGACCCTCGACCTCATGTAGCGCCGGAACGCGGCGCCGTCCGTCACGGTAGCGCCGCGCCACCGGGCGGACCCCTGCGCGCCGGAGTAGGCTGTGGTGACCGTGAGGGCTTCCGTCATCGACGAGCGCTCCCTGACCCGTTGGACGAAGGCCTCGTGGCGTAGCGGCGCGCCCCGGCCTGACGCCAGGCGCTCCCGCCAACGAGCTGAGCGTGCCACCGTCCGCCAGGCGATGCAACAGGTCTGCGCGGCTGGCGCGCGCCATTCTGGCGGGCGTGGCCGCCGTGCCGCGCGCGGGGCGACTGACGTGGCTCGTCGGCGTCGCAGGTCGTGGCAGCGACGTGTTGCCACCCCGCCCGCGATCGCCCCGGCCCTCCGCCCGCGAGGTGTTGCCGTTGCGCCCGCGATCGCCCCGGCGCTCCGCCCGCGAGGTGTTGCCGTTGCGCCCGCGATCGCCCCGGCGCTCCGCCCGCGAGGTGTTGCCGTTGCGCCCGGGATCGCCCCGGCCGCTCGTGGGCGGTGCTGTTGCTGGACTCGGGCATCCCTGCGCACGGCTTCGAGGTGGCGGTGCCGGGGGATTGGGCGGGCGCGGCGCTGCGGCTGGTGACGGACGGCGTCGCTGATGCGCGGGCTGCGGGCGTGGCGTACCCGACGAGCCCGATCGGGGTTCGGTTCGTGGCGTCGGGGGAGCAGCTGCTGGCGATGAACGCGCGTCGTCATGGGGTGCCGGGCGCGCCGGGCGAGGTGCGTGAGGCGTCGTGGTGGTGCTTCATCGAGGTGCCTCGGCTCGAGGGGGTGCGGGAGCCGGAGGCGATCCCGGCGGCGGTGGTGGCGCGGCTGCGCGCGGCCGGCGTGCCGTACCGCCTGCACTGGGGGCAGGCGCTGGCGCCGTGGGAGCGGGACGCCGAGCGCGCGCGCGAAGACCTGCGCGCCGCGTACCCGGACCTCGACAGGTGGCGGCGCGCGCTGGAGGAGCTCGGCGCACACCCGGTGTTCCGCAACCCG
>ERZ869909.1683-NODE-1683-length-17176-cov-4.383824_pt1 | contig 17176 bp, 15 predicted proteins | sample MGYA00520892_ERZ869909 | MGnify/ENA primary metagenome ERZ869909 (study PRJEB32215, sample SAMEA104723947) | bioreactor metagenome | biome: bioreactor; feature: anaerobic bioreactor; material: water | place: China | collected 2015-03-12 ...
TACGCCTCCGGACCCGATGCAAGCGAAGATCATGAAGATGCTGCCCATCGTCTTCACCTTCTTCTTCCTCTGGTTCCCGGCAGGCCTGGTCATCTACTGGGTGGTCAACAACCTGATCTCGATCGCGCAGCAGTACGTGATCACGCGCAGGATCGAGAACGACCCCACGGTCGGCAAGGGGATGAAGACCAAGTAGGCTATCTTCGTTCTCGAACCACCAGACCCCTGCCACGGCGGGGGTCTGGCGTTTCTGCCACGCGAAAAGGACAATAGTCCTCCACCTGAGCCGACCTGGCTGTGAGGAACCCACCATGGCAGATAGCCCCTATACCCCGGATACCATCGCCGCTCTGGCCACCCCACCCGGACGAGGCGGCGTGGGCATCATTCGCGTGTCCGGCCCCGGCTGTCGCACCATCGCCGAGGGGGTGATGGGACACTGCCCCCCACCCCGCCATGCCCATTACACCCCCTTCCAGGGCGACGTCCGGGTGATCGACGAAGGCATCGGGCTCTACTTCCAGGCGCCCCACTCCTTTACCGGCGAGGATGTACTCGAGCTACAGGGTCACGGCGGGCCGGTGATCATGGACTTGCTGCTGGAGCGCTGTGTGCAGCTGGGCGCACGTCTGGCACGCCCGGGGGAGTTCTCCGAACGCGCCTTTCTCAACGACAAGCTCGACCTGGCTCAGGCCGAGGCCATCGCCGACCTGATCGAGGCTAGCTCCCGGTCTGCCGCCGAGAATGCATTGCGCTCGCTGCAGGGCGAATTCTCGCGCCGGGTCTCGGCGCTGGTCGATCGATTGATCGAGCTACGCATCTACGTGGAAGCGGCCATCGACTTCCCCGAAGAAGAGATCGACTTCCTCGCCGACGGCAGAGTCGCCGAGATGCTGGCGGCGGTGAAAGCGGAATTGTCCACGGTACACCAAGCCGCCGCTCAGGGCGTACTGGTGCGCGAAGGCATGAACGTGGTGATCGCGGGGCGACCCAACGCCGGTAAGTCAAGCTTGCTCAATGCCCTGACGGAGCAGGAAACCGCCATCGTCACTGAAATCGAGGGCACCACCCGGGACGTGCTGCGCGAACAGATCCACATCGATGGCATGCCGCTGTATGTGATCGATACGGCCGGCTTGCGCGATACGCCAGACGCCGTGGAGCGCATCGGCGTGGCACGAGCCTGGAGTGAGATCGAGAAGGCCGATCGGGTGCTGCTGCTGGTGGATGCCACCACGACCAACGCCACCGACCCCATGACGATCTGGCCTGAATTCGTCGAACGACTCAGCGATCCCGGCAGGCTGACCCTGGTCCGTAACAAGATCGATACCAGTCTCGAGGAAGCCGGCATCGAGATATCCACAACCACTCCGATCATCCGGCTCTCGGCCAAGACCGGACAGGGTGTGGATAACCTGAAGACCCATCTCAAGAATGTGATGGGCTACGCCGTCACCACGGAAGGCCGCTTCTCCGCTCGCCGCCGTCACCTCGATGCGCTCGACAGGGCGAAGCTAGCACTCACCAACGGCGAGGAGCAGTTGAGCGGCTACGGCGCCGGGGAACTGCTCGCCGAGGACCTGCGCGATGCACAACAGGCGCTGGGGGAGATCACCGGCGAGTTCAGTGCCGACGATCTACTGGGGGAGATATTCGGCAGCTTCTGCATCGGCAAGTAGGGTCCAGCCTCTCTACTCCGCTACCCACCACTCACTTCGATGCCGGGCTTCAGGACCCAGTAGCGGTTCGATACGCTCCATGGCAGGAACCAGCCGCTCCTCGAGCCCCCAAGGCGGATTGACAACCAGCATGCCGCTGCCATACATGCCCCTTTCTTCGTGGCTTGGCTCGCGCAGGGCCAACTCACTGCGCCAGATCTTGCGCAGCCCACCGCTGCGCAACCCTTCAAGCAGCTCGCTGTGGCGACCGGCGGGCAGTAGCGGGTACCACACGAGCATCACGCCATGTCGTGCCTTGTGCATGGCCGACAGCACGGTCTCGGCCACCTCTGCATACTCGCTCTTGCGCTCGTAGCTGGGATCGATCAACACGCACAGCCGGGGCGTAGCCACCGGCAATCGCTGCAACAGGCCCTTCAGGCCATCTCCAAGGATGCGCTGCACGTTCTTCGGCAGGCGCTGAGCCGCCAGGTGTTGGTGCTCGCCGGGATGCAGCTCGAAAAGCATCAAACGATCCGTGCCGCGCAGCTGCCTGGTCAGCCACCAGGGCGAGCCCGGGTAGTAATCCAGCGTTGGCGACGCCTCCTTGACAGCGGTCAGCTGGGCCTCGGCCAGCTGTGACAGCCACTCATCTAGCAGGGGTTCCGCCGCCAGCGCCTGACTCTCCTGCCAAAGTCGCTCTGCCCCCTGACGATGCTCCTGCAGCTTCTGGCTCTCCTCCGCGGATAGTGGATAGAGCCCGCGCCCGGCATGGGTATCTATATAGGTGATGGGGGACGCCTTGCGCAGCAGGTAGTCGGTAACGGCAAAGAGAGCCAAGTGCTTGTGCACGTCGGCGAAGTTACCGGCGTGGTAGACGTGCTGATAGGAAAGCATGGCCACGGGTCCTTGGGCGATGAATCGGCGGGGGCAGTCAGACCAGGCTGGATCAGTGATAGAGCGCAGCGTCTTCTCTGACAGGAGACTATTCTTGAAAGAGATAATTATATTGGCAGAGACTATCGAAAAGGCCCGCCACTGTCACAGTAACGGGCCCATTGTAGTGCCGTATGGCCGGTCTATTGCTGGAATTGACCCTCGATGGGCGTGAGCGTGATCTCGACGCGTCGGTTCTGGGCACGACCATCCTCGGTCGCGTTACTCGCCACCGGCTGGGTCGCACCATAGCCTGTCATATAGAGACGGTTGCGCGTTACGCCGTTCTGAGCCAGGTAGTTGCCCACTGACTCGGCCCTGCGCTCGGAAAGTCGCTGGTTGTAACCAGCATCACCGGTGCTATCGGTATGCCCGGCAATATTGACCCGCGTATCGGTGTATTGCGTCAGTATCGACGAGACATCGTTGAGGGCATTACGGGCGCCCTGGGTCAACTCACTGGAGTCGAAGCCGAAGGTTACGCTGCTTGGCATATTGAGCACGATATCATCGCCGCGACGCTCCACGTCGACGCCGGTACCCCTCATGCTCTCCCGCAGCTGCTGCTCCTGCCGGTCCATATAGGCACCGACGCCGGCACCGGCAGCGGCACCCACAGCGGCACCGATCAGCGCACGATCACGCCGACTGGTGCTACCGCTGCCCGACAGGGCTCCGGCAGCAGCGCCTACGGCGGCACCAACGCCAGCGCCGGTCATGGTGGTGGAACGCTGGGTCTGGCCGGAGTAGGGATCAGTCGTGGCACAGCCTATCAGCAGAGCGGCGGCGGCAAACGGCACGACGAGACGAAGGGGTTTGAACATGGCTATCTCCGGAGATCAGGGGTGATTCATTCAGCGCCGGCATCGGCTTCGCCAATCATAACCAGCAACTCGTTCAAGAATAAGAGCCCTTGGGGCGATGCCTGCAGTCGCTGGCCATCTTTCACAAGAAGTCCTTTTTTACGCGCCGACAGAAGGCGAGTCTCAAGGGTGTCGACCGGCAGGCCAGTATGCGCCTCCCAGTCCGCCATCGACACACCCTCAACCAGGCGCAGCGCATTCATGGCGAACTCCAGCGGCAGTTCATCCTCCTCCACCACGGCACAGCCAGCGATGAAGCCACGGGGGTCCTGGCAACGACGCAGATAGGCCTCCGGCTGACGGGCCTTCCATCGCCGTTCGATATGCAGGCCATCCTTTGCATCGGCGACACTCAGCTTGCCGTGGGCACCGGCACCGATACCCAGATAGTCACCGAAGCGCCAATAGTTGAGATTGTGGCGCGACCGGAGACCCGGCCGGGCATAGGCCGATATCTCGTAACGCACCAGTCCGGCGGCCTCCAGCCGATCGTGCCCCCGGTCCTGGATATCCCACAGGACCTCTTCCTCTGGTAGCACAGGAGGGCGTGAATGGAACTCGGTATTGGGTTCCAGTGTAAGCTGGTACCAGGATAGGTGTTCCGGCGCGAGTGACAGTGCACGCTCGAGATCGGCAAGCGCCAGCTCCGGGGTCTGCGCCGGCAAGCCATGCATAAGATCGAGATTGACGTTGTCGAAGCCAGCATGACGCGCCTCGTCCATCGCCGTCATCGCATCGCTTCCACTGTGGATACGACCCAGGGCTTGCAGTTGGGCATCCTGGAAACTCTGCACACCCAAGGAGAGCCGATTGATACCTGCTGACCGATAACCCTTGAACCGGCCGCGCTCCAGCGTGCCCGGGTTCGCTTCCAGCGTCACTTCGATATCTGAGGCCAAGGGCAGCCGTGTGGCCAGCACCTCGAACAGCTCCGCATAGAAGCCGGCCGACATGAGGCTAGGCGTTCCTCCGCCGATAAAGATACTGGTCAGCTCGCGCCCACTTACCAGCGGCAGATCGGCCTCGAGATCCTGGAGCAACGCCGCCAGGTATCGGGCTTCGGGCAAGTCGGCACCATACCCCACCCCATGCGAGTTGAAATCGCAGTAGGGGCATTTACGTACACACCAGGGAACATGAACGTAGAGCGACAACGGAGGAAGCCTGGCTCCTCGCCGGGAGAGAGCGGCCATCACCCTGGCGCCATCTCACCGAGGGCTGCCGCCAGCGACTGCAGAGCCCTTCCCCGGTGGCTAAGCCGGTTCTTCTCTTCGGCACCGAGCTCGGCGACGCTCCTGCCCAGCGACGGAACCCAGAACAGAGGATCGTAGCCGAAACCGCCTTCGCCGCGTGGCGCCGTCAGAATTTCGCCTTCCCAACTGCACTGCACGATCAAGGGCACCGGATCTTCAGCATGGCGTAGGTAGGCCAGTACACACCAGTAGCGAGCCGTACGACGAGGTGCCTGTATTCCGGCCAGCGCCGCAAGCAACTTGTCATTGTTGCGAGCATCGCTTTTCGGCTCGCCGGCATAGCGGGCGGAGTAGATGCCAGGCTGGCCATCGAGAATATCCACCTCCAGGCCGGAATCATCCGCCAGGGCGGGCAAACCACTGACGCGGCTCGCCTCACGTGCCTTGAGCAAGGCATTCTCGACGAATGTCAGCCCGGTCTCTTCGACGTCGTGCACTCCAAAATCCGCCTGAGGCCGAACCTCTAGCCCGAGGACGGCAAGCAATTGATGAAATTCCCGGATCTTCCCTTCATTGCCACTGGCCAGGACAAGCGAACGCATCGAGGACATCGACAACTCTCCACAGGATGAAAGGTCACATTCTAGAAGCTGACTGTAAGGGAAGAAATTCTTGTCGGCTAAAATATGGCGGCCGCTCAGACTGCTATCTCACACTTTACCATGAATGAAAATCATTTCTTGAAAAAACAAGTATCAGGAACTTCATACAAAGCCAGGATTGATAGAAATATCCTATTGATTTCAAAAGAAAAATATTAATGATGAGAAAAACCATACTATGATATACTAAAAATACATTAGTTAACATAACTTTACTTAAACAGCTGGCTGAGCCATGCTGACGCGTAATCAGGTATATTTCGCGCCATACGGCAAACCCCGGCTATATCAACATGACCGGAGATCCATAACGATGAACCACGGCAAAGGATTGATCCTGCTGGTCACGGAGCATAACCCTCAATCGCAGCTATTCGTTGACTATATTCAGCGTCAGCTTGAATGCCCCGTATTGATTGTCTCCCCCAGCGATCGTACAGAAGAAGGTGATGGTATCCGCACCGTAGTGCTGCTGGATAGCGATCATGTGGAAGAGAGTGTCATGCAGGCATGGCAGACGCACTACTACGATCAGCCTCAGTGGATACTAACGGCCTTCAACCTGAAGGATGAAAACCATGCCGTAGAACTCTCGACCTTCATGCATCTGCAGGGTGTCTTCTATCGTAACGACACACTGGAACTCATATGCAAGGGGATCGAGACCCTGCTGGCAGGTGATCTGTGGATGTCTCGCACGTTGATGGCACGACTGATCGAATATTTCCGCAGTCAGCAGCTCAACTCGTACCGACGACCAGCCTGCGGTCTGACACAGCGCGAACTGGAAATCATCGGCCTCCTCGGCTCAGGCGCTTCGAACACGGAAATAGCCAATCGTCTGTTCGTCAGCGAGCATACAGTCAAGTCACATCTATACAACATCTTTCGCAAGATCAACGTTCACAACCGGCTTCAGGCTGTCAATTGGGCACGTCAGCATCTCGGCGCACCGCCCCCGCTGGACCTTCACAATGGAAAGCCGCCAGCCAACAATAGATAAGCCCAGAGTGCCTCAACTGAGCAACACGTCGCTTGCGTGCCATGAGTATCCCAATGCACGGTGGGGCACCACGTTTATCTTCGTATTCTGTTCAAGCTAGCCCGGTCCCCGGCAAATCTGACAAGGGACAAACGGAAATAGGTTTGATTACCATCTAGCACCTAAAGCCTCAGACGTTCCCTGAGCAGCGCCACCAAGGTATCCGTCGCATTCTCGGCGGTGGTATCCAGATGAATCAGATGTTGGCGTTCTTCATCATCGAACCCCTCGAAAACGCTCTGCTGATACTGCAGTACTTCAAGACTGGTCTGCGACAAGACGCCTTCGCGTTGAGCACGCCTGATGATGCGCGCCTTGAGGGTATCGTCGTCGGCCTCGAAGCTGACGAGCAGAACCGGCAAGCCACGCGCCTCGGCCTGCTGGCTGAGCAGCTTGCGCTGGACTCGAGTCAGGCAGGTGGCATCCACGCAAGTGGCAAAACCGGCATCGAGCAGCGTTCCGGCAAGGCCGGCAAGGCGTTGATAGGTGCGAGCCGTGGCCTCGGCGGTAAAGATATCCACAGGCGCTTCCTCCTCTACCGCCTGTGGATCGATGCCGTACAAACGTCGTCTCTCGACATCAGAGCAGAGCCTGACGGCGCCCAGACTTTCTACCATGTTGGCGGTGAAGCGGCTCTTGCCGCTTCCGGAAACACCTACGCCGATAATCAGTGGCGGAAAGCGGAACGCCGAGATTTTCTCTGCCAGAGCAAGGTAACGGCGGCTCATCGCCATGGTATCGGCAATATGGGCCAATGGCTCGCCCTCGACTGCCTCCAGTCGACGTTGCAGGACCTGTCGGGCGCCGGAGAGAGAGCGGGCCACCTGAAATACCGACAATAGCTTGGCCAGTGCATAGTCACCGGATAACCGCAGATAGCGATCCAGGGCCCGATTGGCCAGCCGGGTTTCACCACGAATCGTCAGTCCCACCAGTAATGACGCCACATCGAAACCGGGATCGAGGGGACGCAGGGCCAGTGGATCGTCAGGAACAAGATCAAGGGCATCAACCATGACCAGGCGCTGATCGTGGCAGAGTGCCGTCGGTGGATGTCCCGCCGCCCAGCTGGGCCTCGGCTCTCCTCGCTCGGCAAAGCAGCTTTGAAGCCTCACCAGCTCCTGATTCAGCCATTCATGCAGGCGATCGAGTTGCGCGCGGTCCTCCTCGCCTCGCATCCGCGTCACCAGGGCGCTCAGCTCCTCGTCAATCAGAGTGCGAGTCGAGGCCAGGCAAGTCGAGGGGCCGGAAAAAGGTAGCGGATCGACGCTTGAGCGGTGCACCACCACCAGTGATTCGACCAGTTCATCCAGGCGGAGAGCACCTGAGGTGTGACAGTTCGACGTCACTGATGGTTTGGCCATGATAGCTCCTCGAAAAAGCGCTTACGAAATAGCTCGACGAAACAGCGCCTCTAAGCGATCTCTCCGCGCCCGGTCAGCCCTGACGCACCCGGTCGAACGCCTTGACCGCCGCATCCAGGGTCACCTGGATGTCCTCCGGACTGTGGGCACTGGACATGAATCCTGCTTCATAGGCCGATGGTGCCAGATAGACTCCCTCATCAAGCATCGCCGAGAAGAATCGACGAAAGGCATCGGCATCGCAGGCAGTCGCCTGGGCAAAGTTGTCGACCCGCGACTGGCCCGTGAAGAAGAGCCCGAACATACCGCCGACACGCTGTGTGATCATATCGACACCGGCCGCATCGGCACGTTCCTGAAGGCCATGACAGAGCGTCTCAACACGCTGCGCCAGCGCGTCATGGAAACCCGGCTCACGCAACTTGGTGAGAAGCGCGATGCCAGCGGCCATGGCCAACGGGTTGCCCGACAGGGTGCCCGCCTGATAGACCGGGCCCAGCGGAGATATCTGCTCCATAACCTCTCGCTTGCCGCCGAAGGCCCCCACCGGCATGCCGCCGCCGACGATCTTACCCAGGCAGGTCAGGTCGGGCTCGATGCCGTAGTGAGCCTGGGCGCCACCCATGGCGACCCGGAAACCAGTCATAACCTCGTCGAAGATCAGCACGCTGCCATATTCGGTACAGACCCGACGCAGTGTCTCCAGAAAGCCTGGCTGCGGCGGAATGCAATTCATGTTGCCGGCCACCGGCTCGACAATGATGCAGGCGATTTCGCTGCCGATCTCCTCGAAGCAGGCCTCGACGGCATCGAGATCGTTGTAGGAGAGCGTGATGGTGTGATCGGCCAGCGAAGCGGGTACCCCGGGTGAACTGGGCTCGCCATGGGTCAAGGCACCGGATCCGGCCTTGACCAGCAGCGAGTCGGAGTGGCCATGATAGTTGCCCTCGAACTTGACGATCTTGTCACGACCGGTGAAACCCCGGGCCAGGCGAATGGCCGACATGGTGGCCTCGGTGCCGGAATTGACCATGCGCACCATCTCGATGGAGGGGATCATCTCGCAGATCAGGTCCGCCATGGTGGTCTCGATGGCCGTCGGGGTGCCGAAGGAGAGACCATTGTCGAGCCGCGCCCGCACGGCGCCGAGCACGTCGGGATCGGCGTGACCGGTGATCATCGGCCCCCAGGAGCCGACATAATCGACATAGCGCTTGCCTTCGACGTCATAGAGATAGGCGCCCTTTGCCCGTTCCATGAACACCGGCGGCCGATGCAGCCCCTTGAAGGCGCGCACCGGGGAATTGACGCCTCCGGGTATGTGACGGCAGGCCTGTTCGAAGAGCTGTGCGGATGTGGTCATGAAAGCCTCTTTGCTGTCGCTGAAACGAAGGTCTAAAGGGTTCCCGCCTGACGCTTCCAGGCTGTGGATAGAATCTGGGATAACCTTTTCATCAGTGTTGGATAACCCCTGGTTCACGAGCATCTCACCCGAATTGGTCATCCCTCGTGTCATTCTGTCTGCCTCAGTGATACATGGCCAGTCCGAACCGCTGCCAAGCAACCTCTCCTTGCCATCGGTCAAGACGAATGAGTCACCGGCATCACTGCCGATTCGCCGGGGCAATGACTGGTGGCTCCCCGGACGCCACCCATTGGCCAGTGCCTGCCAGGTGAACGACTGTGCCTGTTCGCAGGCAATCTGCAGCGGCTCCCCCCCCGCCAGGCGCGCCGCCAGCGCTGCAGCAAGCGTACAGCCCGAACCGTGATAGTGCCCCGACAGCCGGGGCCATTGCCAGCGGATACTCTGCTCACCGGAATAGAGTACCTGCTGCACCTGGTCGACCGGCACCTCAGCTTCGGGGGCATCGGTACCCGTCACCAGAATGGCACGGCAACCGAGCGCCAGCAGTTGCGCCGCCCGGGCAGGATCGTCGGTTGCATCGCTGCCTGCCAGACGGGCCAATTCCAGCCGATTGGGTGTCAGAATATCCACAAGCGGTAACAATCGCGCTCGAAAGGCATCCAGCAGAGCATCTGTGGATAACTCACTTCCTCCCCCCGCCTTGAGCACCGGATCCACCACCACAGGTACCCCCGGGTGGGCGCGCACGATATCCACAACGGAATCAAGTACGTCGACGCTGGCGATCAGCCCCACCTTGATGGCTGCAATGGCGAATTCATCCAGGGCGTCGCCCATCTCGCGAACCAGTCTCGCCGGGACCGGCACCACCCGTTTGACGTCACGACAGCTCTGCACCGTCAGTGCGGTCGGAATCGTGACGCCCCAGCCACCGCAGGCCGCCACCGCTTCGCTGTCGGCAACCAGCCCAGCTCCACCGGTGGGGTCATGGCCCGCCAAGATCAGCACGACCGGCGGAGACGGCATGCGTTCGCCCATGTCAGAACGGCTTGAGGACGGCGAGAATGACGATAGCCAGCAGAGCGAGCACCGGTACCTCATTGAACCAACGGAAGTAAACGTGGCTGCGCTTGCAGTGCCCAGCGGCAAACTGTTTCAGGTAGATCAGACAGACATGGTGGTAGATCACCAGCAGCAGGACCAACAGCAGCTTGACGTGCATCCAGCCCATGCCGAGCCAGTGCGGCATCAGGTAGAGCAGCCAGATACCCAGCCCCAGCACGGCGATCATGGAAGGTGTCATGATGCCACGATAGAGCTTTCGCTCCATCACCGTGAAGTAATCGATGGCCTGCTGCTCGCCCTTGTCGCGGGCCATGGCATGGTAGACGTAGAGTCGCGGCAGGTAGAACATCGCCGCGAACCAGGTGATCACTGCAACGATATGCAGAGCCTTAAGCCACAGGTACATGGGGTCTCCTGATGGGAGCGAGTCGATAAAAGATCGATCACGTGAGCGAATGCCTACTTGAGCGAATAGTAACGCTCGATGGCGCCGCGAGTGATGATACCGGAAATCCGCTTCTGCTTCGGCCGATGGCCGTGCTCCACGAAGAGCGCATCCACCGCCTGGTCGTTGAGCCGCTCGAAGGCCTCCGACAGCGTAGCCTGCAGGTGGATCGGCGCCATCTCCAGTCGCTGACCGGGCACCTCCAGCAGGTCAATCAGCTCGCTTGCGGTTTCGACCTGCTCGGCCAACTGCTCGTCCATCAGAGCCCGGGCCAGATCCGCGGCCTTGAGCGCCAGGGTCGGCTTGTCATCGGTCGAGCGCATGATCAGTATCCACACCGGCTTGGCAGCGAGCAGGACGCGGGCCTGTTCCTTGGTCACCATGCGTTGGGTACGCACGAGGTTACGCTCCATCACGGCTGGCACAGACACTCGGGAGAGGGCTTGCATGAGTGGCTGCTGAAGGGGGTGTAGACCCTGGCGAGTCACGCTGACGAAGAAACCGTCACAGCGGCATAGCTGCCGAGCGGTCAGCCCCGAGACGACCACCGCCAGCATGCCGGGTAGAATGATATTTGGATTGTGTGTGAGCTCGAGCAGTGCCATCAGTGCGGCGAGCGGCGCCTGCAGCACCGCCCCCATCATTGCCGCCATGCCAAGCATGGCATAAAAACCCGGCTCGGCAGCCAGCTGCGGCCACAGTTGGGCCCCGACCAGACCGGCGAGGGCTCCCGCGGCGGCACCCACCACCAGGACCGGGCCGATGATACCGATGGGAATGCCGCTGGCCACGGTAAGACCGGTAAGCAGCAGCTTGCCGACTACCAGGGCGAGCAGCACATCCACCGTCAGGTTACCGGTCAGGGAGGCATCCAGGCTGTCATAGCCGATACCCTGTACCTCCGGATACCACCAGGCCACGCCGGCCGTGGCCACCGCCACGAGCAACAGTCTCAGCCAGACCGGCAACCCCCTGATGCCGGTACTTTTCGCCACATGGATGAAAAGACCCGCCAGCAAGCCTATGAACAGCGCCGTGACCACGATCCAGGGCAGGTTCATCAGCGACCCCATGCTGACGCTGGGTACCTGGAAAGCCGGTTCGGAACCGTAGACCAGCATGGCCACCAGCGCACCCATGGTGGAGGCCAGGATCACCGGCATGAAACCGACAATGGTGTACTCAAGCATCACCACTTCCATGGCGAAGATGACCCCCGCGATAGGCGTGTTGAAGGAGGCCGAGATACCCGCCGCGGTGCCACAGGCCACCAGCACGCGCAGGCTGTTGTGGGGGAGGCGCAGCCGCTGCCCGATTCCGCTGGCCGCCGCCGCACCGAGGTGGATCGCAGGGCCTTCACGGCCCGCCGACAAGCCGCCGATCACCGACACTACCCCGACCCACCATTGGTTGATCCAGTTGCGCAGGGGGAACCGACCCTGGTGATAGGAGAGGCGCTCGATGACGTGGCCCACGCCCATCTTGCGAGCAGCCGCAGGCTGGCGCCACAGGAAGATGCCGATGACAAGGACCGCCAGCAGGGGCAGGGAGGAGCGCAGCAGCGGAGAGAGCCCCTCGAAGTTTTCGGGATCGCCGTCGGGCATGAAGGTTAGCGCACCCAGATCCAGCAGCAGGCGGAACCCGACCATCACGGCACCCGTCAACAGCCCCGAGAATACCCCCAGCACGCAGAGCTGGGGCAGGGCGTCCACATTCGCCAGCTTGCGGCGAAAGCCTTCCAAAGTCAGGTCGGGCAGTGACGGGAGTGGCACGGCGGTTTTCCTCTGCCAAGAGTTTTCCAGGGCGGCTGGGTGGCAGCCCCCTCTCTTGTGTATCATATTCGGAGGCCCAACAAGAGGAGTCCATCGTGATCAAGGTCGGAATCGTCGGCGGCACCGGATATACCGGCGTCGAACTGCTCAGGCTGCTGGCTCAGCACCCCGATGTCGAGGTCGACGCCATCACCTCGCGCTCCGAGGCCGGCATGGGCGTCAGCGAGATGTACCCCAACCTGCGCGGGCATTACGATGACCTGGCCTTCAGCGAACCCGATGCCGAGCGACTGGGAGCCTGCGACGCGGTGTTCTTCGCTACACCTCACGGCGTGGCCCACGCCCTGGCCGGGGAGCTACTGGCCAAGGGCACCCGGGTCATCGACCTCTCCGCGGACTTCCGACTGCGTGACGCCGAAGAGTGGGCTAGCTGGTACGGCCAACCCCACGGCGCGCCTGAACTGCTCGATGAAGCCGTCTACGGGCTGCCGGAGATGCACCGGGAGCGCATCCGCCAGGCGCGCCTGATTGCCGTGCCCGGCTGCTATCCCACCGCCGTACAGCTCGGCCTGCTGCCGCTGCTCGAGGCCGGCCTGATCGACACCGATCACGTCATCGCCGACTGCAAGTCCGGCGTCACCGGTGCCGGCCGCGGGGCCAAGGTGCCGTCGCTGATGGCCGAAGCCAGCGAGTCGATGAAGGCCTACGGTGCAGGTGGCCATCGCCACCTGCCGGAAATACGCCAGGGCCTCGGCGACGCCGCCAAGGGGCCGGTGGGACTGACCTTCGTGCCGCACCTGACGCCAATGATCCGCGGCATCCATGCCACTCTCTACGGCAGGCTGACCCGTGACCCCGGCGATCTGCAAAGCCTCTACGAATGCCGCTTTGCCGCCGAGCCCTTCGTCGACGTCATGCCGGCCGGCAGCCATCCGGAGACCCGCAGCGTCAAGGGGGCCAACGTCTGCCGCCTGGCGGTCCATCGTCCGGGCGACGGCGACACCGTGGTGGTACTGGCGGTGATCGACAACCTGGTCAAGGGGGCCTCCGGCCAGGCGATCCAGAACCTCAACCTGATGTTCGGATTCGACGAACACGCAGGGCTCGCGGCGCCGGCATTGATGCCCTGATCTCACGTATAGGGCACCGGGGGAAGGACTACGAGGAGGCGCTGTGAATACATCCCTGTACGCTACCGACGCCATCCCTGGCGTAGGACCTCCTGTGCGTCCTTCCCCCGGGATAGCCCGAACGGCCAATCGAATAGTTGACCCTTTTGCTAGGGATTAGGGATAATCCCCTGTTAGCCATTCATTCAAGCTCAGGGAGGTGCCCATGAGCGGCGCAGAAACATTCGTGCCCACTCCCATGATGCTCTCCGACAGTGCCAGAAAACGACTGCAGGCGCTCATCGAGGAGGAAGGCAAGCCGGGGCTAAAGCTGCGGGTCTACGTGACCGGCGGTGGCTGCTCGGGCTTCCAGTACGGTTTCGACTTCGCCGAGGACGTGGCGGAGGACGACGCCCTGATCGAGTTCGGTGAAGTGGCCCTGGTGGTCGACGAACTCTCCTACCAGTATCTGGTCGGTTCCACCGTGGATTACGAAGAAGGCCTGGCAGGCGCCCGCTTCCTGGTCCAGAACCCTAACGCCACCACCACCTGCGGCTGCGGCGCGTCCTTCATGGTTTAAGCCAGAAAGGCCTGGCGCCATTTTGGCACTTTCTTCCCCCCCGACTTGACGCTCTTTGGGATTCTAACCATGTTAAATGGGGTGAATCCCATGAAAAACGTCCTAAAACGGGGAGTTCGATGAAACGTTCTTGCTTCACTTCAGCCCAATTCAAGCAAACCCTCTTGGCCTCTTCCTTGGCATTTAGCATTGGTTTTTCTGCTACCGCCCTGGCCGATAGACCCTCCGTCAAGGTGGTCACCGACCCCAGTTTTGTCCCCTTCGAGATGCTGGACCCCGATACCGGCGAGATGATCGGTTTCGACATGGACATCATCAATGAAGTCGCCGAACGGGCCGGTTTCGAGGTCGATCTGACCACCATGGAATTTGCCGGCATCATCCCGGCGGTGCAGACCGGCAGCCAGGAGATCGCCATCGCCGGCGTCACCATTACGGAGGAGCGCGCCGAGATCGTCGACTTCTCGGACCCCTATTACGATTCTGGCCTGCAGATCATCGTGCGAGCCGACAACGACAGCGTGGAGACCATCGAGGATCTCGAAGGGCTCTCCGTTGCTACCCGCATCGGTTCGACCAGCTACGACTTCCTGCAAGAGACCCTGGGCGACAGTGCCGACATCACCCCTTACCCGGGCAACAGCGACATGTACATGGCACTGCTGGGACGCAACGTGGACGCCGCCTTTTATGACGCCCCCAATGTCGCCTACTTCTCCCAGACCCGTGGCGAAGGCCGTACCAAGGTCGTCGGCCCCCTCTACGAAGGTCAGCAGTACGGTATCGTTTTCCACAAGGGCAGTCAGTGGGTCGAACCGGTAAACGAGGCTCTCGCCGAGATGCAGGAAGACGGCACCTACGACGAGATCTACGAGAAGTGGTTCGGCGAATCCCCCGACGACGAATGATCCCCAAGGGCTGATCGGCCCATCCAGCGGGGCCGGGTGGCAAGACCCCCGGCCCCGCCTGCGTCTACGTTTCAGCCTCTGAGTTTCTGGAGTGACACCCGTGGAAGTAACCTTTCAATTCGACTGGGCGGCGGCATTCCGTTCGATTCCCCATCTCCTGCCAGGCATTCCCTGGACACTGCTGATCTCCTTCGGCGGTCTGGCCATTGGCTTCTTCATCGGCATCTTCTTCGGTCTGCTGCGCATCAGTCCGATACGCTGGCTGCGCTGGCCCGCCATCCTCTATATAGAAGTGTTTCGCGGCACCCCCATCCTGGTCCAGGTGCTGTTCATCTTCTATGGTCTGCCCCAACTGCTGGGCGGCCCCATCAATGCCCTCACCGCCGGCATCGCTGCCATCGCGGTGAACTCCGGCGCCTACATCTCGGAAGTGGTACGGGGTGGTGTGCAGTCCATAGAGCGCGGCCAGCGGGAAGCGGGGCTGTCGCTCGGCCTGTCGCGCAGCCAGGCGTTCCGATACATCATCTGGCCCCAGGCATTTCGACGCATGATTCCGCCACTGGGCAACCAGGGCATCATCAGCATAAAGGATACTTCGCTGTTTTCGGTGATCGGTGTCGGTGAGCTGGTGCGCCAGGGCCAGATCTACATCGCCACGACCTTCACCGCGCTGGAGGTCTACTTCATGGTGGCGCTGATGTATCTGGTCATCACCTGGAGTCTGTCCATCGCGCTTCGCATGCTCGAGCGCAAGGGCCTGGTCGGTCAATAAGAAGCAAGGGAGCTTTGCATGACAGCATCCACATCCGATCCCATCGTGCGCATGGAGCGGGTCAACAAGCACTTCGGCGACCTGCATGTACTGAAGGACATCGAACTCGCAGTGAAGCCCGGCGAAGTCGTCGTGGTCATCGGCGCCAGCGGTTCCGGCAAGTCCACCCTGATCCGCTGTATCAACGGCCTGGAGGAGTTCCAGCAGGGCCACATCGAGGTCGACGGCAACCAACTGATACCCGATGGAAAGAGCAGCAAGGCACTGCAGCGAATTCGTACCGAAGTGGGTATGGTCTTTCAGCAGTTCAATCTCTTCCCGCATCTCAGCGTGCTCGACAACGTGACCCTGGCCCCCATGAAGGTGCGTGGCTGGAGCCGGGCGGATGCCACCGAGACGGCAGAACGGCTGCTCGACAGGGTCGGCATCAGCGACCAGGCGTCCAAATACCCCAGCCAGCTATCCGGGGGACAGCAGCAGCGGGTCGCCCTGGCCCGGGCGTTGGCCATGGAACCGCGGCTAATGCTGTTCGATGAGCCGACGTCCGCACTCGACCCGGAGATGATCGGCGAGGTCCTCGATGCCATGCGGGAATTGGCTCGCGAGGGGATGACCATGATCATCGTTACCCACGAGATGGGTTTCGCCAGGGAAGTAGCCGACCGGGTGATCTTCATTCATCGAGGCGAGATCGTCGAGGAGGGCCCACCGAAGCAGGTATTCGACTCCCCGGTGAATGAACGCACCCAGAGCTTCCTGGCGCGGGTGCTCAAGCACTGAATCAGCACACCTTGCTTGAGGAAATCGGTGAAAAAGGCCCTGTCGGGTTATCGACAGGGCCTTTTTCGGGCTGTGGATAAGATTTTTTTCGCAAGCTGCCTTTTCGCTCTGAAAGCCCCGCCACAGAGGCATTCTTTCATCATCGATCAGCTTGTTCACAGTCGTGGTGACAAGACAGGTAGCCGCCGGTGGACAAGCGGTGCAGGATTCCACCTGTGTGTAACCTTGCATTCCATCCACAGGCTCGTCACCGGTAGCCCTCAGGAGGTACGCCCCTTTCCACGGGAGTAGTCAACAATGCAATATATTGAAAAATATAAGGTATATTCGCTTACCCACAGAATTTGTCCACACTAGTAGTAACAACATCAACAGAACTACCTTTAAATCATACTATTTATTTTATAGAAACCTTGAACCCCAAGGTCTCTTGGCTGACAGGGTGTGGAAAACCCCTGACGGTTACCCACAGGAGGTTTATACTGCCAGGCTGATTTTCATCCCCTACGCAATATCCGCGCTAAAGCGCAATGAGGTGCACCTTGGATTACCCCGACCGCTTTGACGTCATCGTCATCGGCGGCGGCCATGCGGGAACTGAAGCCGCTCTGGCCTCCGCTCGCATGGGCTGTCAGACCCTGTTGCTGACCCACAACAT
>ERZ869909.1684-NODE-1684-length-17161-cov-3.280438_pt1 | contig 17161 bp, 14 predicted proteins | sample MGYA00520892_ERZ869909 | MGnify/ENA primary metagenome ERZ869909 (study PRJEB32215, sample SAMEA104723947) | bioreactor metagenome | biome: bioreactor; feature: anaerobic bioreactor; material: water | place: China | collected 2015-03-12 ...
ATGGAAACCCCTTAACATTACGGCTGGTTCTTGGAGCATCAAATGAAGAGGATAAACTGTTAAGTGTGGTCATTGCGGATCAACTGAAAAAAGTGGGGGTTGATATTGAGTTGGTTATGCTTGAAGGTGGAGCACTTCGTGAAGCGTTGAATCAGAAGGATTTTGATATCATTATGATCGGTCAGTGGCTGATTCCGCACGACGAACCAACGACCCATTATCTTAGAGGTTATTGGCACAGTCAATCCACATACCAAATCTATACAAATGAGCAGCTTGATCAGAAGATTGATCGGCTTCATGCTTCGTTGGATCTTGAAGAACGAGTGCAGTTGCATCATGAAATTCAGCAGGATATCTACGATGCATATGCTCAAATGGTTGTTTTTCATCGCAATAATGTTATGTTAACAAGCAAAGCAGTTAAGGACTTTACGGTATCTGTGGGTACCTGGCAGATCTATCGGGGGTTGGAAAAAGCTTATCTGCAGCCTTAATGTAGAGTGAGGTATTTGAATCATAAGTTCAAATCCTCTTTTTTATTTGATTTTCCTGCATTTAATTGACGATGTTCCATATATCTGCTACATTTTACACATTAAACAGTTGCACATCATTCGTTACTAAGTATAAGAAAGTTGGGTGAAACCATGGGGCAAGATAAATTGAGAAAAGTCAATGCTCGCTTCTTTATTGTTCCTCTACTACTTTTAAGCCTAGTTTCTGCTGCGCTCACACTAAATGATATCTATCAGCGTGTACGTAAGGATTATCAGCGGCTTGAAAGATCTACTCAAACGATTGCGAATAGTTATGTTTCCTACATTGAAAGAAGTCGCGAGGCCTATCAGCTGATTGAATCCTTGTTAGATGAAAAGCTGCTTGTTGCAAGTGAATCAATTCTGCTGATGGATTTAGATCGAATTGATGATAATCTTATTGAGATTGCGCAGCGTTTGCATGTTGATCAGATTAATCTGTATAATCGGGATGGCATCATTACTCATAGTAATGTTGAGGAGTATGTGGGATGGGTAGCCTATGAAGGTCATCCGGTTTTTGAGTTTTTATCGAGCGGTGTCAATCAGTTAACGGAAGACATCCGAATGGATACGGAAAGTGGCATTTTTTACAAATATGGGTATGTACGAAATGAGGCTAATCAGTTTGTGCAGATTGGTGTTTTGGCAGAAGATGTGGTTTCCTTTTTGGATCGGTTTGATGTTACTTCTTTAATCGAAGAATTGGCAGATAACGATGACATTGAGGTCATGTTTCTTACAAATCAACATATGGAAGTGATTGCTAGCAGCGATAAAGTAAGGTTTTATGGTGTCATTACAGATGATCAATGGATTCACCATATCAGCCAGCGTAATGGTCGCATCCGTTTTGAGAAAATTAATGGTACGTTTGTTTTGCATGCATGTACTCCTGTTGTCTTTGAGGGGGAAACGTTGGCAACCTTAACCATTGTCTGGTCACGTGAACTTCTGATTCAAGGAGTTGTGGAAAATCTTATAAGTGGATTTATTGCTTTAACCATAACAATGTTAACGATGGGAATCATGTTGTATTTTGCCTATCGAAAAAGCCAGAAGAATGTAGAGATAGCGTATTATGATCGGATTACCCGTTTGCCAAATCGTGAATACTTTCATGAATATCTATTGGAAATAATCAAAAAATCTGATGTTTCGCCTTCGTGGATATTACTAATCAATAGTACAAATTTTAAACTGCTTAATACCACGCATGGATTTGCTTATGGAGATAAAGTGTTGGTTCAGATTGCGAATCGATTAAAGCAAACACTTCCATCTTCCATCATGCTGTTTCGGTTGAATGCAGATCGTTTCCTTGCGGTTGTTGAAGATAAAATATCAAGAGAAGAATTGGAAGATATGGCGCATCAAATTGTTCGGAGTTTTGAGCAACCTTTCACCATGACATCACAGCATGATTCATTAGATTCAGAGGTGGCCATTGTGCCTATTTCATCTTCGAAAGATACCGTAGATCATCTGATTCATACAGCTTCATTAACGATGGCTCAACTTAAGTTCCTTCAGAATCAACGGGTTATTTTCTATGATGAAACGGTTGAGAGTATGCTGGTCCGAGAAGATAAGATTGAGAGGATTCTACGAAGTGTCATTAAGGAAGGAAAGTCTGATGCACTTTATCTGGTCTATCAGCCCCAACTCGATGTCAAGTCACAGAAGATCATTGGTCTTGAAGCACTCGCAAGATTACAAAGTGTTGAACTCGGACAGGTTTCACCCATGGAATTTATCAGAGTAGCTGAGTCACGGATGCTTATTTATGATCTTGGATTAAGAATTATCGAAAATGCCAGTGATTTTGCAACGATGATATACCCAATGAGCACTGTACCGATACGAGTCGCAATCAACATTTCTGTGAAGCAGTTACTTAGAGATGAGTTCATTTCTGATATAGCGAAAATCATCGAAGATAAGCAAATAAAACACGGAATGCTTGAGTTTGAAATTACAGAGTCAGCTGTGATTGATAATTTTGAGCTAATCAATACGAAGCTTGGTGAGCTTCAGTCTCTCGGAATTCTGATTTCCATGGATGACTTTGGAACAGGCTACTCATCCTTTGCTAGACTAAGAGAGCTAAATGTGGACATAGTTAAAATTGATCGGTTCTTTATTGAAAAAATTGATCACTTCAAACCGAATCAGTTAATCTCAGCTGATATTATTTCGATGTTACATAAATTGAATAAGATTGTGGTGGCGGAAGGTGTAGAGACACAGACACAATATAATTATCTTGTACAATCAAACTGTGATACAATTCAAGGATACCATTATAGCAAGCCTTTGCCACAAAATCTTGCGCTTAGTTTTATTGAGAATGCATTGAAGGAGGTTTTGAAGTGAGAAAGAGTTTTACTAAATATACATTGATTATTCTTTTGTATGGACTGATGATTTTATTGTTTCATGTCTTCGTTTCTGAACCGACGATGAATGTTCAGTGGATTCTTGTGGCATCCTTTGTATTTCTTTCTCTTTTTGTGCTTCTACCCCTGTTTATCTATACACGATACAAGTTTAGTCAAAACGAGGAACGTCTAAGAAGTATCTTAAATTCAACAGCAGAAGCTATCTATGGTGTGGATCATCATGGACGATGTACATTTGTAAATCAAGCTTGTATTACGATGTTGGGATTTGAAGATTCCTCTGAGCTTATTGGGCAGAACATGCACGAGCTAATCCATCATAGTTATGAGGATGGAAGCAAATATCCAACAGAAAAATGCATGATTTTGAGTACAGTTGCTACTGGTGAACAGTTCTATTCAAAGGAGGAAGTGTTTTATCGAAAAGATGGAAGTAAGTTTCATGTGGAGATAAAGTCTAATCCTCAATGGTTTTTGGGTAAAATTGTGGGCTCAGTGGTTTCCTTTAATGATATTTCGGAGAAGAAAAAATTGGAAGAACATCGTAACTATCTCTTGTTTCACGATCCGGTGACAGGACTTTATAATCAGACATATTTACATGAAGAACTGCTTCGTCTCGATGTAAAGAGAAATCTTCCGTTTAGTGTTATCGTCGCAGATATGAATCATTTAAAACTAACTAACGATACGTTTGGTCATGATGCAGGTGATGAACTGATACAACTGATTGGTGCGGCGATCCAAAAGAGTTGTCGAGAAGATGATATTGTGGCTCGGATGGGTGGTGATGAGTTTGTGATTCTGTTGCCTCAAACCAATCAGGAATCAGCTGTAACTATCTTGCAGCGAGTTGAACATGCGGTATCTATGGTGGAATATAAATCTATTCGTGGAAGTATTGCCTTAGGTATTGGTACAAAGACCGATGTGAGTAAGAACATGAAAGAAGTTTTTGTGGAGGCGGAAGAGGCTATGTATCAGCACAAACATGTGCATCAGCGGAAGGAAAAACTGAATCAGCTGACATATATCATGGAGTCATTAGGGCGAAAATCCTTGAGGGAGAAGATTCATGCAAATGTGGTTGCTGATATTGCTGAGATGATTGCCATACAAATGCAATTATCACCCTCGGAGACAAAAAAAGTAAAGGATGCGGCGTATTATCATGATATTGGTAAGATTGGTCTAAGTGATGATGTGTTGAATCGAGTAGGTGAGTTAAGTAGCGATGAGGTAGTTGAAATGAAACGTCATGCAGTCATTGGCTATCGTATTCTGAGTCTTTTTGATGAAACCATCGATCTTGCTAAAGGAGCCCTTGAGCACCATGAGTACTTCGATGGCACTGGGTATCCTAAAGGTTTGAAAGGTTCGGACATTTCTCTAATGGGACGAATTATTGCGGTGGCTGAAGCGTATGATTTTAGAACCAATCCTCAAGCGTTGATCAAAATGAGTTCTGCAGATACCCTTTTGGAAATTGATGGGAAATCAGGGAAGCAATTTGATCCGATGGTTGTACAGGCGTTGAAGGATGTTATGGGTAAAAATAAAAGGATGGCTTGACCATCCTTTTGTGACTTTACTATGGTTTAACTAAAATGCGGATTACATCGCCTTCAACACACTTGCCATTTTCATCAAACTCCACAAATTTTGGGTATCCTTCATAATTTACTCTGGCATTTGTGTCATAGTCCGTTACGACAATATAACCACTCCAATCTTTCAGACTGTCGGATGAATAGAACGGTGTATCCCAGTATTGGAATTCACGGCTTAAACGACCGTTGCGATAGATGCCTATACCATCCTGGGCATTGGGATTTGGTTTATGAATCGAAACTTCGTAAGTTTTCTTGCTTGGTTCACTTTCGAATTCCAGTTTAATGACAAAGGTTGCATCAGGGAACGGAAGTGATATGACACCATCCGGGTATTTATCAGTAATACTGACGGACAGTTGCTCATTCTTTGTTCCATAATGATAAAGTGAGCTTGTATCCTCATCTTTATTTTCTATAAACTTGACGACCGTAGGTGTATTTAATGGGTTTATTAGGTAGTAATCTTCAATGGTAGTGACATAAAGATAGAGTTCTTCATTGGTACTTGCGGCATCCTCAATATACCAGTTAAGATCGAAGTTGAATTCCATGTCAATTTCCACTTGCTTATTCTGAGTTAGCAGTGGACCATAGAATCCGGATTGTGTCTGTTTTCCTGGCTCGGACTCCTTGAAGGATGGTTTCATCAGATACACATAATATTCCTCACTTGTTGCGTCTGAGTTGTTTACATCAAGTGAGATGGTGAATTTCGAAAACAGATCCTCATTTACAGGGTCCTTAGGATCATCGTTGCCATTTGGATTGGGTGTATTGGTAGAACATCCGGTGATGAGTATAAGTGCTAGAAACAGTGCAAGAAATTTTCTCATAGTGAAACCTCCTTAATTGATTCTATTATAGCACTAATGTCATGCTTTGACATGATGGAATTAAGATTTTTAAATCCGAATATTGATACAAAAATGAAGTTGAGGTAAATCAAGGGTTCAGATACTTTGATGATTTGCTATCTTAGAAAAAAAAGTGTACAATCATCTCAAATGAGGGGAAGAATATGGAAAAAATACAAAGTGAAAAACTGGAAGCTTTAGTACAACGTCATTCAACCACGTTTTATATGGCATTCAAGGATTTGCCGGAAATGAAGCGGAATGCCGTGTTTGCGGTGTATGGTTTTTGTCGATACGCAGATGATATTGTGGATGTGGAACACGATGAGGAAAAGCTTGAGACACTCGCCAATGAGCTATTATATTTCAGCAATGGTGTCGTTACAGATCATCTTATATGGAACTCGCTCAAGGAAGTGTTTGAGCAGTTTGAGATGACGGTGGATCCATTTTTTGAAATGATTGATGGACAACGCATGGATATCCATTTTATGCCATTTGAAACCATTGGGCATTTGGAACAGTACTGTTACTTTGTGGCAGGGACGGTAGGGATGATGTTACTACCGATTTTGGCCACTCAACACTACAAGAGATTAGGGCAGGCAGCGATTGACTTGGGAATTGCCATGCAACTGACCAATATTCTGCGTGACATTGGGGAAGATGCGGATCAGAACCGCTGTTATCTACCATTGGAATTGCTTCAGGACCATGATCTTGAGGTTCATGAGATTTTGGGGAAACAGATGTCGGATCGATTTGTGAAGGTATGGGAAGATTTGGCTCAGTTGGCTGAAAGTAAGTATGATCGCTTTGAAACTTTGATTGGTTTGTTTGATCAGGATAGTCAGGAGCCTTTGCTCAAAGCAGCACGAAGTTACCGTCATATTCTTGAGGTAGTTCGTAGTTCAGGGTATAACTGTTTTTAATATAGAAGTTATCTTTTGAGGAGGATTACGTATGAATCCATGGATGGGTATTTTAGCATCAATCACGTTTATCCTGCTGGTCATTGGCATATCTGAAATTGCCAGTAAGAAGCAGTTGCTTAACAACGAAGATAGTCGCAAGTTTATTCATGTTACAGTAAGTAACTGGTGGATTCTCGCGATGGTCTTTTTTGATTCGCCTTATACCGCGATGATTGTTCCACTGCTATTTGTGGTGGTGAACTATATTTCCTATAAAAAGCAGGTATTCGCTGCCATGGAACGTGAAGGGGGATTTGAAGATTTGGGAACGGTTTATTATGCCGTTTCACTGGTCGTTCTATCGATTTGGACCTTTGCGATTAAACAACCATGGATTGGAGCTGTGGGTATTCTAACCATGGGTTATGGGGATGGATTTGCGGCAGTGATTGGGGCGAAATTTGGCAAAACCAAACTTCCAGGCATTCCAAAGAAATCCTTTGAGGGTAGTAGTGCCATGTTTGGCTTTTCCTTGATCATTCCTTTGATTCTGCTTATGATATTTACTGAGTTTTCACTTCCGGTAATTCTAAGTATTTCGCTTATGTCAGCTTTATTGGCAACCATTCTGGAAGCACTGACACCACTTGGATTCGATAACCTGTCTGTTCCGATAAGCGTTTCATTGTTTATGTATCTGGTTATCACTTGGGGGCCGTTTTGATGGAACTGTGGTTGATTGGTTTATGGTTAAGTACGCTCATCGCTGGGGTTGCCTATTGGAAGCAATCTCTAAGTCGCTCCGGTATGGTTGCCGCAATCATTCTTGGAACCTGCCTATTTACGATTGAACCTTTTATTTTTATTTTAATGATGGCTTTCTTCTTGTCTTCATCCCTATTATCAAAATGGGTGGTTAGATTTCGACCAATAGAAGATATAATCGTTAGGAAGGGAAGTCGACGGGACTTTACACAAGTGATTGCGAATGGTGGGATTCCACTGATATTTGGTGTTCTCTATTATTTCAATGCCTCTAATGTGTTTTTGCTTGGGATCATCAGTGCCTTTGCGGCGGCCAATGCAGATACTTGGGCATCAGAGATTGGGTCCTTAAGTAAAACTCCGCCTCGCTTCTTATTTAATCAAAAAGAGACGGTGATGGGTTTAAGTGGTGGTGTAACGACCCTGGGCTTTGTGGCCTCTTTATTTGGTAGTCTTTGGATGGTTGTTTTTGCCTTTATCATGTTTAAGGATTTACCCATGACTTACTTTGGCATTGCACTTGTTTCGGGTTTCTTAGGAGCTACGATCGATAGTGTGATTGGGGAGTTGTGGCAGGCAAAATATCAGAGCCAGATCCACCCAATGTTGACGGAAGTTCGTTATGTCGAACATATTGAAAATCAGTTGGTCAATGGGTATCATTGGCTTGATAATAATATGGTTAATTTTATAAGTATACTGAGTGCTGCTGTTGGTAGTACAATCTTAATCGGGTTCTTTTAGCGACACATGATGTCGCTTTTTTCAATGAAGGGGTGCAACTATGGATATTAACTCAATCATTAAGCGTATGACTTTGGAAGAAAAAGTCAAAATCACATCCGGGAAGACATTTTGGCTGACTCATGATTTTCCGCATCTCAATATTCCATCACTTAAGATGAGTGATGGACCATTTGGTGTACGATATCAAAAGGATGAAGGTGATCATCTGGGTGTTCACCAGAGCGAACCCGCCACATGCTTTCCAACCTCAACATCTCTTGCCAGTAGTTGGGATGTGGGTCTTGTTGAAAGGGTTGGTCAGGCGATCGGACATGAGGCAAAATCACTAGGTGTCCATGTGGTGCTGGGTCCAGGGGTAAATATCAAACGAAACCCACTATGTGGGCGTAATTTTGAATATTTCTCTGAAGATCCTTTGGTAAGTGGTCGAATGGGTGCTGCCTGGATAAAGGGCGTTCAATCCTGTGGTGTCGGTGGTTGTGTCAAACATTTCATGGCAAACAATCAGGAGAATCAGCGATTGCGTTCCAATAGCATCGTGGATGCGCGGGCCATCCACGAAATGTATCTACGACCCTTTGAGATTGTGATTAACGAGTCTTCTCCCGCCTCGCTGATGACAGCATACAATCAGGTGAATGGTATCTATATGAGTGATCATAAGTATCTGATTCATCACGTACTTCGCAAGAAGCTGGGTTATAAAGGTGTGGTGATGACGGATTGGGGTGGCTTGAATGATAAGGTCACTTCCATCATGGCTACTAATGATTTGGAAATGCCTACCAGTAATCAAATGTTTGATCAGGATCTGATAAAGGCTGTACAAAGAGGTGAAGTAGATGAATCGGTTGTGGATGCGTCGGTACATCGCATCTTAACCCTGGTTAACCAATATGGAAAAACTTCGAAGACGATTGTTAATGTTGAAGATCACCATCAGCTTGCACGGATTGTGGCTACACAGGGAGCAGTACTACTGAAAAATGAAGATCAGATACTTCCGTTACATAAGCAAGACAAGGTAGCTCTGATCGGTCAGTTAGCTGAAGATTTCCGATATCAGGGTTCAGGATCGTCTCATATTCAACCGACGAAAGTTGATTCGATTGTACGGGCCTTTTCAGATAGTAGAATAAATTTTGATTATTTTGATGGATATGATGTGAATGAACTCATTTCAAATCAACCTTTTTCCTCCACATTACTATCTTATGATGCATGTGTTGTGGTGTTGGGATTGCCGGATGCATATGAGTCCGAGGGTTATGATCGTGAACATAGCCGATTGCCACAAAATCAGCTGAACTTACTAAAAGGTTTAGCCAAAATCCGAAAGGATCTGATTGTGGTGCTGCTTGGTGGTAGTCCGGTGGATTGCAACTGGACTCAGGATGCCAAAGCAATCTTGCATATGCATTTGTCTGGTCAGGCTGGTGGGTTGGCAACCGTTGATTTACTTTATGGGGATGTCAATCCATCGGGTAAGCTGACGGAAACCTATTGGCATCAGTACAGTGATTTGGTGTCTTCTGCCTATTACAATCAGAATCCCCGAATAGCTCAATATCGTGAAAGTATCTATGTGGGCTATCGCTATGCGGATAAGATATCTCTTCCGGTAGCTTTTCCCTTTGGATTTGGGCTGTCCTATACCACCTTTGATCTTTCGGATGTAAGAGTTGAAAGAATCGTGGATACCTATAGAATCACGTTAACAATCAATAACACCGGGAGTGTTATTGGTAAAGAAGTGGTTCAATGTTACGTGAGCAATCAATGTCAGCAGGCGATGGTGACCAAACAGTTGGCAGGGTTTTTGAAAGTTGAGTTAAGTGCTAAAGAGAAAAAACAGATTTCTTTAGTATTGGATGAGCGTGTATTTATGTTTTATAATGAAAAAACCGATGCATTTGAACCGATGGGTGGAACATTTCTTTTTGAGGTAGGAAACTCAAGTCGAAATATATGCTTTCATCAGCTGATAGATCATGGAAATATTCACCCTGAGTTAATCAAATCTGTTCCAGATTGGTACTCGGATCCTGTAGTTAGCATTAACCAAAGTGATTTTGAGGTGCTGCTAGGTCACAAGATTCAGGACCCTGAGTTACCTAAAGTCGGTAGTTATTCGTTGATGTCAACGTTGGAGGAGATGAAGAAGAGTCTAAGTGTGCGGGTGTTTACTTACTTTATGAAGAAAGAGTTGTTACGACGAAGTAAAGAAGGAAAGAATTCGAGGGAATATCAATTCTTGGTTCAAATCACAACGAACACACCACTCAAGCGGCTTGCTCAGCAAAGTTCAGGGATGATTCCACTTAGTGTATTTAATTTGTTGGTATTTCTTGCCAATCACCACATGTAAAAAACGGAGCTGTGATGGGTTCCGTTTGTTCGTGCTCGTTACTCAGGCGTTTGTAGAATATCAATGGGTACATACGTTTCAAGAATTCGCTTTGAGTAGGTTTCGTAGTTTGAATTATATATCAGAAAGTAGATGACATCGAGGACGTATTGCATGGCAGTACGGGAACTGATGGCACCAACGCGTAGGTTGCTTTCCAAACATTTAAAGTATAGAGGATAATCACTATTCTTAAGTAAAGTTGAGTCTTGTGAAGAGGTTAATGTAACGACAGGTGTTCCTTTTGTGTTAAGAATCGTTCCAATGCGAAGCATTTCCGGGGTTTCGCCGGAAGATGAAAGTATGAATGCACAACATTTTTCATTTGAGTTCTGAGCCTGAATGAACTGAAGATCGATTCCCTGATGAATAAATACAGGAAAGCCAAGTCGGTAAAGCTTATAGTGGAAATCTTCGCCAACACTGTTGGATGCTCCACGACCATAAATATCGATCCGTTCTGATTTTTTCATTAGCTCAATGATAGTTAGCAATGTTTCAGGTTGAATTAGCTGTTGAGTGAGTTTTAATGATTGGGAAATACTCACTTCGATTTGCTTGATAAGGTCATTGACCTCACGAATATGATTAAACAGAGTTTCATCCTCGTGAGTGTAATTTTTTTGAGAAAATGAATTAATTTCCTGGGCGAGTTGAATTCGAAACTCCGCAAAACCACCGTCACACACTTTGGAACACAGACGCATAACAGTGGCTGGGCTGGTATAGGTTTGCTTTGCGATATCACGTACGCTTTGAGTAAGGATTGCTTTTGGGTTAGAAAGTATAAACTTGGCGACCTCCTGCTCTGCGCTGGACAACTTACTAAAATCACGTAGTTTCGTTATAATAGCCATATTTGTAACCTTCCTTTGTTTTATCTTAATATAAACGCATCGTATTATCAATGCCGGTTTACCGTATTTTTATTTCTGTTGTTTCAGATTTCGAAACACTGTTCCCGGAGAAAGAAATACCATTGATGATCCTTTGATACTTTGTTATTCTTAGTTTATCAAAAAGGGCCTTTTGATAGAATAAGAGGAAAGAACTATGAGAAAAATCGAAAATTTTCTTGAGAAGTTTTTAATGCCATTTGCCAGTTTGATTTCCAATAATTTAGTAATAAATTCGATTAAGGATGGAATGATGCAAATTCTTCCGTTATTACTCGTTGGATCCATCATATTGGTAATTACCAATTTCCCGTACATAGAAGTTATTTTCCCTACGGTTGATCTCTGGGCAATCTTTGGAAAAGGATTTGAAGCAACCATGGGGATTGCTGCATTGATTGCATCGTTTACCATTGCTTTTAATTACGCAGAAAGACTCAAATCCAATGGAGTCTATGGGGCAATTACATCGGTGGTTTCCTATTTGGTATTGACCGATTTCTTTGTCACTGCCAATGGAGAGGTCGTTGGTGGAGTTATTTCCGTATCTGCCTTTGGATCTCGTTCTTTATTTACTGTTATTTTTGTTGCTTTAATATCCGTGCGAATCTATGCATGGTTTGAGTCCAAAAAGTGGACCATAAAGATGCCGGATCAAGTCCCAGCAAATGTTTCATCGTCATTTTCTTCCATTTTGCCACTGACATTCGTTGTGCTAATCATGCTGGCACTCCGAGCTGGTTTTGCTGCCACTGATTTTGGCAATATTCAAAACTTTATCTTTGAAGCGGTGACATTTCCTTTAATGGGATTGGCAAACTTTAAGTATTTCATCGTTGTGATGAATATGCTTACGATGGTGTTTTGGTTCTTCGGACTTCATGGTGGTATGATGGTTCAGGCTATCTTCGGTCCGGTTTTAAATTCCATGACCATTGCGAATGCGGAAGCTTTTGCTGCTAATCTTGAACTGCCATATATCACATCATATGTATTTAACAATTCGTATGGAACGTTAGCGGCCGCGGGTGTTCTGGCTGCGATTGTGGCAGCAATCATTGTAGGGAAGTCAAAGACTACGAAATCAGTGACGAAAATCTCTTTGATTCCTGCAATCTTTGGTATCCAGGAACCGTTTCATTTTGGATTTCCGACCTTTATGAATCCAATTATGCTGATTCCGTACATTCTTGTCCCTGGGGTAACTTCATTTATTGGATATACTCTAATTGAGCTTAACATCGCTCCACAACCTGTCATTGATGTACCGTGGACTACCCCAATTTTAATCCAAGGATTTATTTCTACAAATTTCAATGTGATGGGGGCGATAGTGCAATTAATTTTGTTTGCCTTGTCGGTGGCCATGTACATCCCATTTATTCGCATTGCGGATCGTATGAATCTAAGAAAAGAAGAAACTGAAACTGAATCATGATAAAACTAAAGGATATCAATGACCTTTATTGATATCCTTTGATTTTTATAAGAAATGAGGAATTGCATGTTTGGAATATTATCTACTGAGAAAAGAAACGAAAAGTCGATGAATCTGGATGAGTTAAATGCCTTGGATATTTGTCGATTAATGAACGAAGAAGATCATCGGGTTATACAGACAATTGCTGATGAACTGCCTGGCATTGCAAGGGCTATTGAAATGGTAAAAACGACTTTGCAGCAAGGTGGCCGACTGATATATTGTGGTGCTGGAACAAGTGGAAGAATTGGTCTATTGGATGCGGTTGAGTGTCCTCCGACCTTTCGGTTTGATTCAACTCGAGTGATTGGTCTTTTGGCTGGTGCACAGAGTGAACTGTTTCAGAAGGAAGAAGCAGAGGATAGTATCGAACTCGGAAAAGAAGATTTGATAAGAGTTGGATTTTCGTCAGAAGATGTGCTTGTGGGTTTGTCTGCTTCTGGTCGAACTCCTTATGTTCAAGGAGCGTTGGAATATGCTACTCAAATAGGCAGTAGTAGTATTGTCGTCTGTTGTAATAAACAATCTGTGTTAAAAAAGTTTGCAGATCATGCGATTGAACTGGATTGTGGTCCGGAAATTGTTACTGGATCCACGCGTCTGAAGGCCGGTACAGCTCAGAAAATGGTTGTTAATATGATTAGCACAGGAGCAATGATTCTGCTTGGAAGAGTATATGAGAATCTGATGATTGACGTTGAGCCGAGCAATGAGAAACTTGTCAATCGTTGGTTATCCTTAGTCATGGATGCGACTAATTGCTCATTTGAAAGAGCTCAAGAGTTGTTTGCTTCTACCGAAGGTCGAGCAAAAGTAGCTGTTATCATGGAGAAACTGAATGTATCCAAGTCTGATGCTGAAGTGTTAATCTCTTCAGAGTACGATGGTTTAAAATCCATATTAGTTAAGTATGGTAAAACATCAATCTAAATTAAAAAAACGGAGCCAAGATGGTTCCGTTTGCTTCATAAAGAGATATGATTAAGCTGTCAGTTTGTTAGCGACTTCAAGCACACGACGTACTTGAACTTCGATGGCAGGTTTGACATCACCGACGATGTTCCCTTGTTGATCGACTGTTGCGGATGTTCCATAAGGGTTACCACCAGTTGTAAACAGCACAGCATCTGTATAACCTGGAGTAACGACGATTGCTCCCCAGTGATACATCGTTGTATAAAGGCTTAGGATGGTAGCTTCCTGCCCACCGTGTGGGTTTTGTGCGGATGTCATTGCACTAACGACTTTGTTTGCCAGTTTTCCTTGAGCCCATAAGCCACCTTGAATATCAAGAAACTGCTTCATTTGTGCAGCCATGTTACCAAAGCGGGTAGGGACGCTGAATAATATTGCATCTGCCCATTCAAGATCGGCGGAAGATGCTACGGGTATGTCAGCGGTTTTTTCTTGCATAGCTTTCCATCCAGGTTGCCCATCAATCACGGATTGTGGTGCCAGCTCAGCTGCTTTGACTAATCGAACTTCGGCTCCTTGTGTTTCCGCAAACTCCTTTGCCCACATAGCCATTTGATAGTTTGTACCATAGGTACTGTAATATACGATACTTAGTTTTGTCACTTCGTGTTCCTCCTATAAACTTACCATTTGTAAGTAACTAACAAAAGTATATTATACATTGGAAGATGTTTCAATGAATGTGCTCAAAAGAAAACCACAATTTCTTGTGGTTACTTAGTTCCATTTCTCTGCCCACTGGGCAACCGCATCCATGGCTAGATGTAAATCAAATCCTTTTTCACTGAGTGAGTATTCAATAAGTACTGGAGTGCTATTGGAAACAGTGCGGCTAATAATGTGATGCTCTTCAAGTTCTTTCAGTCGAGCTGTGAGCATTCGGGCACTGAGCTGTGGAATCATGACTTCTAGGTCTTTGAAACGTTTTGGGCCACTTTGAAGGCTTCGGATGATCAGTCCGGTCCATCGTTTGCCAAGGATTTCAAAGGCGTCCTCAAATTTCGGACATAGTTTCTCCATATCGCACCTCCTTTTTTGTATTATATCATATTGCTTACCATTTGTAAGTAAGTTGCATTGCATGGATTTCCAAAATGATTGTAAGTATGATAAAATAAATACATAGTGAAAGCGAGGGGTTAAGTCATGAAAATGTTAGAATTTCTTCTTGAAAAAGTGAAGGTACATGATCCATTAACGATGGCAGTTGCTGTGGCTCAAGATGAAGATGTGTTATCTGCAGTTAAGCAGGCTGTTTCTTTAAATCTTGTACGTGCCATTCTTGTTGGGGATGAATTAAAAATCCGTGAAATCGCGAAGGAAATCCATTTTGACTTGAATCATGTGGTAATTCTGGATGAAACGGATCCAGCTGTTGCATGTGCCAAGGCAGTCAAACTTGTGGCTCTTAAGGAGGCACATATCTTAATGAAAGGATTGGTCGACACAGCCATCATTCTTCGTGCGGTTTTGCATAAAGAAGATGGGTTACGTACAGAGTCTATTCTTTCTCACGTGAGTTTGGCTCAGGTTCCTGCAATGGATCGATTATTTTTGATTACAGATGCAGCGATGAATATGTACCCAGAGCTTGAAGCAAAGAAGGGCATTTTGAGAAACTCCTTGGTCGTTGCCAATGCGATTGGTATCAACCATCCGAAAGTCGGTGTGGTATGTGCAGTTGAAAAGGTGAATCCCAAAATGCCATGTACATTGGATGCACAAGCGCTAAGTGAAACTGCTAAAGCGGGTGAGTTTGAAAACTGTGATGTGGATGGACCATTTGCTTTGGACAATGCAGTTTCCGTATTGGCGGCTAAGCATAAAGGGATTAAAACACCGAATGCCGGAATGTCGGATATTTTATTGGTTCCTAACATTGAGGCAGGAAACATGTTATATAAATCAGTGACTTTCTTTGCGGGTGGAAATGCGGCCGGACTGATTGTGGGTGCGAAAGCGCCAATCGTTTTGACCTCTCGGGCAGACAGTGATCAGAATAAGCTGGTTTCGATTGCATTATCTGCTGTGATGGCAGCACATTTGAAGAATTTAGAGGAGTAATTGTGTTATAATCATCTTCGGTGGTGATAAATTTGGTCGAGTTAATTCGTCTTTATACAGTAGATACTGTGGATTTCCAGCGTACAGATGGTATTTGGCTGGATGGTAAACGTATTGTTTTACGAAGTGAAAATGTGGGCGATATTGTGGAAGCGCGATATCAGAGCCCTTACTGTGAAGCTCGTTATACACTAAGTGAAGCAGATAGTGAGAAGATGATGCTTTTATTGGATGCGGATGAGGATTCATTATACTATCGTCTGAAAGAGCATTTTGAAGGTGCAGCAGCGTTGGATCGTTTCAAACAGTTCTGTGATCGCAATGATATGAAATTCAAGTTTGATTTTATTGTCAATGAAGATGAACCTTCAGAATATATGTTTTAAGCAGATACTTAAGGATTCACACGCCCTACAGCTAAAATAAGGAATTTCAAAGACCAATTTGATAATCAGAGGTTTGGAAATTCAAGTAGAAAAAGTAAAAATATGTGAGAAACGACTGGGTTAAATGACCTGGTTTTTTCAATTTCTATCTAATTTCTTCGGATTTGACATATTAGCCTTCTGAAAACAAAGGTCGGAATCTGTCATTGATTTGAGTATAAAACATGGATATTGTTATATGGAATGACTTAATCAAGGAGATGTAAATGCAAATTTCAATCAAAGATAAAGAAGAGTGGGTAAATCGAGTCGGGGAATTATCAATTGCTGAGAAGTATATTTGGGATATGCCTTGGGCTTATCATCCTAAGGATAAAAAACTCGAAGTATTTTCAAAGGATTCTTTTGTGCAAGAGCTTATTTATGAAATGGTTCTTCAGACAGAGGAAATATTAGTTGGGAAATATGATGAACTTTCTTCAGATTTAAATGAGAAGATAGCTTTGTTTCATCAGGATTCTATTCAGGTGAATCTTATGGGTAACAGTATCAAAGTGGAACTGATTGCCTTTTTTGATATGAATCATGGGTTAATTTCTGGGATTGCTCGTTTCAGTGAAGATGCACTAAACTATGAATTTATTCGAGAATATATTCAATATAAAAGGAATTTAGATTCTGTGGTTCAAGAAAATGAACAGTTGCGACTGTTAGCATATAAAGATCAACTGACACAACTCTATAATCGGACTTTCATGGAAGAGCAGTTGAACATACAAATTGAACAGGTTGGTCGATATGGTAAGGATGTTTCTCTCATTCTTTTTGATATCGATGATTTTAAAGTAATTAATGATGTCTATGGGCATTGTTTGGGGGATAAAGTTCTAAAAGAGTTATCGAGCCGCATCAAATCTCACGTTCGTGCCTCGGACATCGTTGCACGCTGGGGAGGGGAAGAGTTTTTATTACTTCTGCCCGAAACTGATGTGAAAGAAGCCGAGGGTATTGCCAATAAACTCTGTCATATGATTGGAAATCATGTGTTTGACTGTGTGGGTCATGTTTATATAAGTCTGGGTGTGACGCAGCTAAATACTTCTGATTCATTTCGAACCG
>ERZ869909.1685-NODE-1685-length-17156-cov-5.418233_pt1 | contig 17156 bp, 15 predicted proteins | sample MGYA00520892_ERZ869909 | MGnify/ENA primary metagenome ERZ869909 (study PRJEB32215, sample SAMEA104723947) | bioreactor metagenome | biome: bioreactor; feature: anaerobic bioreactor; material: water | place: China | collected 2015-03-12 ...
ACCGCGCGCCCCGGCCGCGCCGCCGATGGCCGACAAGGAACGCCGCCGCAAGCAGCGCATCCTCGAGCTGAAATCCGAGCTGCATCAACGGCTTCTGGACAGTCTCAACCTGGCGGCGCTTGATAGCGCCAGCGAGGCCGAACTGCGCTCCGAAATCGCCGCCATCACCGCCGAGGCGCTGAGCGAGATCAATTTCGTGCTGACCAGCGACGAGCGGTTGCAGCTCAATCAGGACCTTTTCTTCGAGGTGCGCGGCCTCGGCCCGCTGGAGCCGCTGCTCAAGGATGACACGGTCAACGACATTCTGGTCAACGGGCCGCAGCGCGTCTTTGTCGAGCGTAACGGCAAGCTGGAACTGACCGAGGTCACCTTCAAGGACGAACGCCACCTGCTGCGGATCATCGACAAGATCGTCTCGGCCGTGGGGCGGCGGGTGGACGAATCCAATCCCTATGTCGATGCCCGTCTGGCCGATGGCTCGCGCTTCAACGCCATGGTGCCCCCGGTTGCGGTGGATGGTTCGCTGGTCTCGATCCGCAAATTCAAGAAGGAAAAGCTGGGCATCGACGATCTGGTGCGTTTCGGCGCCTTCTCCGAGGAAATGGCGATGTATCTGGAGGCCGCGGTGGCAACCCGGCTCAACATCATCGTCTCGGGCGGCACCGGCTCGGGCAAGACGACGACGCTGAACGCGCTTTCCAGCTTCATCGACAATTCCGAGCGCATCCTGACCATCGAGGATACCGCCGAATTGCAACTTCAGCAGGTCCATGTCGGCCGGATGGAAAGCCGCCCGCCGAATGTCGAGGGCAAGGGCGCCGTCACCCAGCGCGACTGTTTGCGCAACGCGCTGCGGATGCGCCCCGACCGCATCATCGTCGGCGAGACCCGCGGCGAGGAAGTCATCGACATGCTGCAGGCCATGAATACCGGCCATGATGGCTCGATGACCACGATCCACGCCAACTCGGCGCGTGACGGTATCAGCCGTCTTGAGAACATGGTGGCCATGGCCGGGATCGAAATGCCGCTCAAGGCGGTACGCAGCCAGATCGCCAGCGCCGTCAACCTGATCGTGCAAGTCACCCGCCTGCAGGACGGCTCGCGGCGCATGGTATCGATCACCGAGATCACCGGCATGGAGGGCGAGATCATCACCATGCAGGAGGTGTTCCGCTTCGAGCGCACCGGCATCGAGCCCAATGGCAAGATCATCGGCCATTTCACCGGCGGCGGGCTGCGCTCGCATTACTCGGATCGTTTCAAGCGCTGGGGCTATGACCTGCCATCGGCGATTTATGACCATATTCCAGGACGATAGCCCATGCATATCGATCCAACCCTGATCATCTACCTGCTGATCTTCGGCGGCATCCTGCTGCTGGTGGAGGCACTTTATCTGCTGGTCTTCGGCCGCTCGGTGCGGCTGGGCAGCCGGATGAACCGCCGGCTGGAGATGCTCGATGAAAGCGCCACCCGCGCCGAGGCCATCGAACGGCTGCGCAAGGAGATCAGCCAGCACGGCAAGAGCCGCGGCATCCCCTTCTATGCGCTGCTGGCCGACAAGGCCGCCAAGGGCAAGATCGCCTTCTCGCCGCTGACCCTGGTGGCGCTGATGGTGGTGCTGGGGCTGGTGGTGTTTTTGCTGCTGTCGATGATGACCGATGCGCCGACCGTGCTGCGCGCCACGCTTTCGGCCACCATGGGCGTTGGCGCGATCTGGTTCTGGGTCTCGGGCAAGGCCAAGAAGCGCTACAGCCTGATCGAAGAACAATTGCCCGACGCCATCGACATGATCGTGCGCGGGCTGCGCGTCGGCCATCCCTTCGTGCAGGCGCTGGCCGCCGCCGCCAAGGAAATCCCCGATCCCCTGGGCTCCGAACTGGGTTTCATCGCCGATGAAGCCGCCTATGGCCGCGATATGGGCGAGGCGCTGATGTCCTTCGCCGAGCGGATGGACATGCAGGATCTTCGCTTTCTGGCTGTGTCGGTGACGATCCAGCAGCAATCGGGCGGCAATCTGGCCGATATCCTCGATGGTCTGTCAAAGGTGGTGCGTGCGCGCTTCAAGCTGTTCCGCAAGGTGCGCGCCATCACCGCCGAGGCAAAATGGTCGGGCATGTTCCTGTCGGGTTTTCCGATCGCGGCGATGATCATGATCAGTCTGATCAAGCCAGATTACTATGACGACGTGAAAGAAACGGCGCTGTTCATCCCGGTGGCGATCGTGGTCTTCGCCTTCCTGATCATCAACGTGCTCTACATGCGCAAGATGGTCGCCATCAAGGTCTGAACGGGGAACCACCATGGAACAACTGATTGCCGGTCTGACCTCGCCCCTGGGCGTCATCGCCATGCTGGTTGCGGGCGGCATCACGCTGGTGCTGCTGGTGTTGACCGGCGGCGGACGCAAGACCATCGATCCGATGGCCAAGCTGCGCGATCAGGCCCGCGGCACCGACCGCGAGGACGGTTCGCGCCTGTCGCGGCGTGAAAAGGACACCGAGTTGCAAAAGCAGCTTGAGCGCTACAAATCATTCCTCGAACCCGCCACCGAGGCCGAGAAGGATGCCGCACGCCTCGAGATGATCCAGGCCGGCTATCATGGCCGCAATGCGGTGCGCGATTTCCATGCCGCCAAGCTGATCATGGCGATGGGCGGGCTGCTGCTGGGGCTGCTCTATATCTTCACGCAGCCAGCCGATGCCGAGCCTTCGATACTGATGACCGCGCTGCCGGTGCTGCTGCCGACGCTGATCGCCTATTACATCCCGATCTATTGGGTCAACAAGCGCCGCGCCGAACGCCAGGATCAGATCGCCTCGGGCTTTCCCGATGCGCTTGATCTGCTGCTGATCTGCGCCGAGGCCGGGCAATCGCTGGATCAGTCCATCGTGCGTGTGGCGCGCGAACTACGCGCCGGCTATCCCGCCCTGGCCGAGGAATTCGAAACCGTCTCGCATGAGGTCAAGGCCGGCAAGGACCGGCTGGAGGTGCTCAAGGACATGGGCGAGCGCTGCGGCAATGTCGATATCCGCTCCTTCGTGACGGTGCTGATCCAGTCGGCGACCTATGGCACCTCGGTCTCGGAGGCGCTGCGGGTCTACGCCACCGAAATGCGCGACAAGCGGATCATGCTGGCCGAAGAAAAGGCAAATGTCTTGCCCACCAAGCTGACCTTGGGCACAATGATGTTCACCGTGCCGCCGCTGCTGATCATCCTGATCGGACCTTCGGTGCATGGCATGATCGAACTCTTTGCCACGGCCAGCGTTGGCCCCTGAAGGCCGGACAGACTGCAACCATGATCAGAAAATTCGGCTGCGCGCTCGGCCTTTCGCTGCTGCTTGCCGCCTGCCAGACGAGCGGCGATTTCACCCCCGACCAACTGGGCGGCAATACCCGCATCATCGAGGCTGCCGACGGTCTGGAAGTGGGGCACCGGCTGATGGCGGCCGGCGAATACGAACTGGCGCTGCGGGCCTATTACCGCGCCGCAGCCCAGCGCGGCGCCGGGGCCGATGTGCTCTCGGCCATCGGCTCGGCCAATCTGCGGCTGGGGCGACTGGGCCAGGCAGAGCAGATGTTGCGCCGCTCTCTTGATCTGCAACCGGATTTTGTGCCAGCGCTGAACAATCTCGGCGTGGTGAAGGTTGAACAGCGCCGCTGGGGCGAGGCCCGCCATCTGTTCCAGAGCGCCTTCGCGCTCGACAGCGGGCGCTCGCCAGAAATTCGTGAAAATCTGCGCCTCGCTATCGCAAATCTCGAAGATTCAGGCTATAGTGCCGAAAACAACTATAATTTCGCACTGGTGCGGCGAGGGAACGGGCGCTTTCTGCTTCTTTCGACGCCCTGAGCATCGAGCAGTGAAAGGCAGATCATGCGCAAGGCATTGATCCTACCGCTGTGCCTCGGGGGCGCGGCGCTTCTGGCCGGATGCGGCGACAGCCGCTTTGCCCAGACCTCGCGGGCGATCGATTCCATCGCCGCGATTGATCAGGAAAACATGGCCGAGCTGATGCTCACCTCCGCCGACCCGCGCGAGGCCGTCAGCTATTTCACCCAGGCCAGCGAACGTGAACCCGACCGGGTGATCTTTCGCCGCGGCCTGGCCCGCTCGCTGGCGCGCTCCGGCCAGGCCGAGGCCGCGATCCCGGTCTGGCAGCAGGTGATCGCACATCCCGATGCGGTGCTCGATGACCGGGTGGAACTGGCCGATGCCTATATCCGCACCAGCAACTGGGAGGCCGCGCAATCCACGCTGGCCGCCATCCCGCCCACGCATGAGACCTTCCAGCGTTACCGGCTGGAGGCCATGGTCGCCGATTCCCGCCGCCAGTGGGACCGCGCCGACAGTTTCTACGAAATTGCCGCCGGCCTGACACCCCGCCCGGCCGGGGTGCTCAACAACTGGGGCTATTCCAAACTGACGCGCGGCGATCACCGCGGCGCCGAACGGCTGTTTGCCGAGGCCCTGCGCCACGAGCCAGGCCTGTTCACCGCCAAGAACAACCTCGTGCTGGCCCGCGCCGCGCAGCGCCGCTACGAATTGCCACTGATCGAAATGACCCAGATCGAACGCGCCGAGCTGCTGCATACGATGGCGCTGGCGGCGATCCGGCAGGGCGATGTCGCGGTCGGCCGCACGCTGCTGCAAGACGCCGTGGCCACGCATCCGCAGCATTTCGAGGCCGCGGTGGTGGCCCTGCGCTCGCTGCAGTAGGCCCGCATGCTGATGCAATCCGCCAGCGCGGCGCTCTGGTTCGCCGTTCTCGCCGCCCCGATCGCCGCCTGGGTGGTCTGGAGCGATCTCAAGCACATGCGCATCCCCAACAAGGCGGTGGTGGCGCTGGTCGGGGTTTATGCGGTGGTGGGGCTGCTGACCCTGCCGCTGACGGTATGGGCCTGGGGCTGGCTGCATCTGGCCATCGTGCTGGTGGTGGGTTTCGTGCTGACCCTGAGCGGCGGTTTCGGGGCCGGGGACGCGAAATTCGCCGCCGCGATGGCGCCATTCGTGGCGCTCGGCGATCTGCGGCTCTTCCTGATCCTGCTGGCCACGGTCATTCTGGCCAGCTTCGTCGCCCATCGGCTGGCCCGTGCCATCCCCGCGATGCGCCGCACCACGCCCGATTGGGCCAGCTGGCAGCGCCGCGAATTTCCCATGGGGCTGGCGCTAGGCCCGGCTTTGATCTTTTATCTGGTATTGGCTGCCATTCATGGCAGTTGACCGGCCACCCCACGCCCCGTTCACGCTTGCCCAGGCTCTGAACCGATGACCGTCGCTCCCGAAGAGAACCGCATCACCGCCCCCGCGCCGCCGCCCTCGCTGGCCGATACCGGACTGCCGATGACGCTGATGCGTGACATCCTGTTGAAAACCATGTTCCGCATGTCGATCAACCAGGTCTCCGATATTGCGCATGCGGTCTGCCTGTCCTTCGCGCAGGTCCAGCAGTTGATCGATGACGCGCGCGGCGAGCGCATGCTGGAGGCCATGGGCACCATGCACGCAAGCGCCACCAGCAGCGAGATGGGCTATCAACTGACCGATGCCGGCCGTCAGGCGGCCCAGCGCGCGCTGGCGCTATCGGAATATTATGGCGCCATGCCGGTGCCGCTCGACACTTACGCCGAGCAGGTCAAGCGCCAGTCGATCCGCAAGCTGAAGATCACCCGCGAGCGGTTGCAGGCGGCGATGGGCGATCTGATCCTGCCGCCGGGGCTGATGGCGACGCTGGGCCCGGCGGTGACTTCGGGCCGCTCGATCCTGTTCTACGGCCCGCCCGGCAACGGCAAATCCTCGATCTCGAACGGTATCCGCGACGCATTGGGCGATCATGTCTATGTGCCGCGCGCGGTGGTCCATGCCGGGCAGGTGATCTCGGTCTTCGATCCGATCGTGCATGTGCCGGTGCAGCCCGCTGCCGGTGCCGGCAGTCAGTTGCGGCTGGCGGCCTCGCGCCATGATCCGCGCTATGTGCTGTGCGAAAGGCCCACGGTGATCACCGGCGGCGAACTGACGCTCGACATGCTGGAGCTGAAATACAACCCCACCGCCCGCACCTATCAGGCGCCCTTGCAGTTCAAGGCGACCGGCGGCGTGTTCATCGTCGATGACCTTGGCCGGCAGGAAGAACCGCCGCAGGCGCTGGTCAACCGCTGGATCGTGCCGCTGGAGATGAACTATGACATCCTCTCGCTGCAATCGGGCGAGAAGTTCATCGTGCCCTTCGATACATTGGTGATCTTCTCCACCAACTTCCACCCGAACGAGATATTTGACCAGGCGGCGCTGCGGCGGATCTTCTACAAGATCAAGATCGACGGGCCGGAACAGGCTGATTTCCTGAAGATCTTCGCGCTGGTCGCCCGCAAGCGACGCATGCCGCTCAATGAGGATGCCTTGCTGCATCTGCTGCAAAGCAAGTATCCGACCATCGGCAATATCTATTCCAACTACCAGCCGGTGTTCCTGATCGACCAGATGATCGCGATCTGCGAATTCGAGGGCAAACCCTATCATATGACCCCCGAGCTGATCGACCGCGCCTGGAGCAACATGTTCGTCCAGGACGAAACCATCGTGCGCTAGGCCGCGCGGCGCTCGGGAGGCCCCATGATCCAGCCCCGTATTCAGGCCAGTTTCGACCGCCAGACCATGATGCAGACCCTGGGCGCATCGCTGGTCACGGCCGGCGACGGGCTATGCGTCATCCGAGCACCGATCCTGCCCGGCGTGCGCCAGCAGCATGGCGCGGCCCATGCCGGGCTGGCCTTCACGCTGGGCGATTCCGCCGCCGGCTATGCCGCCCTCTCGCTCCTGCCCGAGGATCAGGAAGTGATGACGGTGGAAATGAAGATCAACCTGCTCGCTCCGGCATTGGGCGAAGCGCTCGAGGCGCGCGGCGAGGTGGTGCGCGCCGGGCGCCGGCTGAGCATCGTACGCGCCGAGGTCTGGGCGATCAGCGGCGGTGCGCGCAAGAGCATCGCACTTTTGCAGGGCACGATGATCCCGGTATCGCCGGGCTGAGCGCGCTCAGGCGGTCAACCCCTGCGGCTCGGGCAGGCCGCTGGCGCGGCAGGCGGCGGTCAGCGTATTGGCCAGCAGGCAGGCAATGGTCATCGGCCCCACACCGCCCGGGACCGGGGTGATCGCGCCCGCCACCTGCGCCGCGCTGTCGAAATGCACATCCCCCACCAGCACTGCCTTGCCGTCGCGCTCGATGCGGTTGATGCCGACATCGATCACCACCGCACCGGGCTTCACCCAATCGCCGGGGATCATCTCGGGCCGGCCGACGGCGGCCACCAGAATATCCGCCGCGCGGCAGACAGCCGGCAGATCCCGGGTGCGGCTATGGGCGATGGTCACCGTGCAGCTGTCGCCCAGCAGAAGTTGCGCCATCGGCTTGCCGACGATATTCGAGCGCCCCACCACCACGGCATTCTTGCCCGACAGATTGCCGAAATGCTCGCGCAGCATCATCAGGCAGCCCAGAGGCGTACAGGGCACCATCGCCTTTTGTCCGGTGCCCAGCAGCCCGACATTCGAGATATGGAAACCGTCCACATCCTTGGCCGGGTCGATGGCATTGATCACCAGATCGGCGTTCATATGGCCGGGTAGCGGCAGTTGCACCAGAATTCCATGCACTTTCGGATCGGCATTGAGCGCGGCAATCAGTGCCAGAAGCTCGTCCTCGCCGGTCTCGGCAGGCAGCCGATGCTCGAAGGAATTCATCCCCACTTCCTGCGTCTGCTTGCCCTTCGAGCGCACATAGACCTGGCTGGCCGGATCTTCGCCCACCAGCACCACCGCCAGCCCCGGCACCAGATCATGCTCGCGCACCAGCCGCGCCACCTGCTCGGCCACCTGTGCGCGCACCCGCGCCGCGAATGCCTTGCCGTCGATGATCGTCGCGCCCATTTCACCCTCCTGACCGGCCGGCCCATGCCCGCCCTGTTGCATCACTTGCTTCCGCAGCCTCAGCCCGGCGACCGGCCCAGCACCCGCTCCTCGCGCTTGATGGACCATTCGATCATCGCGCGCCAGAGCTCCTCGGCCAGCGCCGGATCGCAGCCTTCACGAACCGCCGCAGCCCGCACATTCTCCAGCACCGCAGCCACGCGCGCCTCGATCCGCGCCGGCAGTGCCTCGCCGGGCTTGAGCTCGATGGCGCGGTCGATATAGCCAACCCGCCGCGCCATCAGTTTCACTATCTCCACATCGAGCGCGTCGATCTGCTGCCGAAGCTCGGCCATGCTGCCACAATCCTGCGGTGCTTTCATATGCGCCTCCGTTTGCGCAGAGGCGCTAGCAGCCACGCCGGGCGAGCACAATGCGATCAATGGCCGCGCGCGATGCGCTGTTCAGAACAGCCCCTCGACATGGCCCTCGTCGTTGATGCGGATGGTCTCGGCCGCAGGTTTACGCGGCAGGCCGGGCATGGTCATGATCTCGCCGCAGATCACCACGATGAAGCCTGCGCCCGCGCTCAGACGCACCTCGCGCACCGGCACCGAATGGCCCACCGGCGCGCCGCGCAGGTTCGGATCGGTGGAGAAGCTGTATTGCGTCTTGGCCATGCAGATCGGCAGATGGCCATAACCGGCCTCTTCCCAGGCGCGCAGCTGATCGCGGATCGACTTGTCGGCCAGCACCTCGTCGGCATGATAGATGCGCTTGGCGATGGTTTCGATCTTCTGAAAGAGCGGCATCGCATCATCATAGAGCGGCGCGAAGGTCGAGACATCGGCATCGGCGATCTCGGCCACGCGGGTTGCCAGTTCGGTGACCCCGGCCGAACCCTGCGCCCAGTGCCGGCACAGGATGGCCTCGGCGCCATGGGCGGCGCAGTATGCCTTCACGGCGGCGATCTCGGCATCGGTGTCAGAATGGAAATGGTTGATCGCCACCAGCACCGGCACGCCGAAACCCTTCACGTTGGCGATGTGGCGGCCAAGGTTGGGGCAGCCCTTCTCCACGGCGTCCACATTCTCGGCGCCCAGATCGGCCTTGGCCACGCCGCCGTTCATCTTCATCGCCCGCACCGTGGCCACGATCACCGCCACCGAGGGCTTCAGTCCGGCCTTGCGGCATTTGATATCAAAGAATTTCTCGGCCCCCAGATCGGCACCGAAACCGGCCTCGGTGACGACGTAATCGGCCAGTTTCAACGCGGTGCGCGTGGCGATCACCGAATTGCAGCCATGGGCGATATTGGCAAACGGCCCGCCGTGCACGAAGGCCGGGTTGTTTTCCAGCGTCTGCACCAGATTGGGCTGCATCGCATCGCGCAGCAGCACCGTCATCGCCCCGTCGGCGCCGATATCGCGGCAATGGATCGGCGATTTGTCGCGCCGATAGGCCACCACGATATCGCCCAGGCGCTTCTGCAAATCCTCCAGATCGCGCGACAGGCACAGGATCGCCATGACCTCGGAGGCCACGGTGATGTCGAAGCCGGTCTGGCGCGCAAAGCCGTTGCTGACACCGCCCAGCCCGACCACGACATCGCGCAGCGCCCGGTCGTTCATGTCCATGACGCGGCGCCAGACGATGCGACGCTCGTCGATCTCCAGTGAATTGCCCCAATAGATATGGTTGTCGATCATCGCCGACAGCAGGTTATGCGCGGCGGTGATGGCATGGAAATCGCCGGTGAAATGCAGGTTCATCTCTTCCATCGGCACGACCTGCGCATAGCCGCCGCCCGCCGCGCCGCCCTTCATGCCGAAGTTCGGGCCGAGGCTGGCCTCGCGGATACAGATCGCCGCCTTCTTGCCGATGGCATTGAGCCCGTCACCCAGCCCGACCGTGGTGGTGGTCTTGCCCTCGCCGGCCGGCGTCGGGTTGATGGCGGTGACCAGGATCAGCTTGCCATCCGGGCGGCGGGCGAGGCTGTCGATGAACTCCTGGCCGATCTTGGCCTTGTCATGGCCATAGGGAAGCAGATGATCCTGCGGGATGCCCAGCTTGTCGCCGATGGCCTGAATCGGCTGTTTCCTTGCCTCGCGGGCGATCTCGATATCGGTCTTGAAGGTCATCAAATGCTCCCTGTCCATTTGCGGCTTTCGGTTGCCTATTGCATAGAGCGGGGCCCTGCCGGTGGTGAAGTCGTTTGCGACCCATGACTGCCGGTTTTCGCCAAGCCGGGTTTCCGATCGGCAACCCGTGCCCTATTTGGCCCGCACGGTTTCCAGAAGCGCCCAGGGACGCTGATCGGGGATAAAGAGCCGCAGCCTTTCGCCAAGACGCAGCTCGCCCTCGGCCTCGATCCATGCGGTGACACCCCGCAGCCCCCTGGCCGCCGACTTGAACGCCTTGCCACGCCCGGGATGCGCCCCCTCGATCACCCGCGCCGGCAACTGGCACGGGCGGTTGTTCATATCGATCACCAGCGCTGCGCCGCTCTCGGCCAGAAGCCGCGATGAGGGCGGCAGATGGCTGAAATCCGGCAGGCCCGACACGACCATCGTCGCCCCCAGATGCGCCGGATCCAGCGCTTCAAGCCCCATGCCGGCGGCGATCTGCGCCAGTTCCTCGGCGCAAAGGATGCTCAACTGGCGGGTATTGCGGATCTGTGTGCCGCGCGGGTAAAGCGCCGCCACCCGCGAACAGGAGGGGCGCAGCGCGCCGCCATGCGCCTCGCCCTCGGGCCCGTCGAAGCCCAGAAACAGGCTGTCGCGCGGCTGCGATTGCAAGGCGGCGTCACGGTCGGACACGATGCCGAGCCAGGTGATGCTGGCGGTGAAATCGGTGGGGGCAAGCGCCGGCATCCAGGGCTCCGCGGCAAGAAAACACCCGCCAGAGCGGGTGCGGGCGGCGCCATCCTTGCCGCGGTACGCCGGAAGGTCAAGGCCCCGCCGGGGGGCCTTGACGCAGTTGATCAGGCGCTGGGCTCAGGCTCCATGCCGCTGTCATCGGCCGAGGGCTTGCGCGGCTTGGTCTTGGGGATCGCCGCCACCGAGGGCAAGCCGCCCGAGGGTGTATCATCCTCATCGCGCCCGATCGGCTCGCCGCGCATGACGCGGGTGATCTCGGGGCCGGTCAGGGTTTCGTATTCCAAAAGCCCCTGCGCCAGCCGCTCCAGATCGTCGCGATGCTCGGTCAGGATGCGCTTGGCAACCTCATAGCCCTCATCGACGATGCGCTTCACTTCCTCGTCGATCTTCTTCTGGGTCTCGGGCGAGACATTGGCGCCGCCGGAATAGGCGCCCAGATAGCTCTGCTGCTCATTGGCATAGTCAATATGCCCCAGCTGGTCGGAAAAGCCGAACTGGGTGACCATGGCGCGGGCGATCCGGCTGACCTGCTGGATATCCGACGCCGCCCCCGAGGTGACGTTCTCCTTGCCGAACACCAGCTCCTCGGCGACCTTGCCGCCCATCGCCATGGCGATCTTGGACTTGTATTTGGTATAGGTCACCGAAAGCTGATCGCGCTCGGGCAGGCTGAGCACCAGACCCAGGGCCCGGCCGCGCGGAATGATCGTGGCCTTGTGGATCGGATCATGCTGCGGCACGTTGAGCCCGACAACCGCATGCCCGGCCTCGTGATAGGCGGTGAGCTTCTTTTCCTCCTCGGACATGACCATCGAGCGCCGCTCGGCCCCCATCATCACCTTGTCCTTGGCATTCTCGAAATCGTCCATGGTGACGAAACGGCGGTTCTTGCGCGCCGCGGTCAGCGCCGCCTCGTTGACCAGATTGGCCAGATCGGCGCCCGAAAAGCCCGGCGTGCCGCGCGCGATGATGCGCAGATCGACATTCGGGCCCAGCGGTACCTTGCGGGCATGCACGCCCAGAATACGTTCGCGGCCCTTGATATCGGGGTTCGGAACCTGCACCTGCCGGTCGAAGCGGCCGGGGCGCAGAAGGGCGGGGTCCAGAACATCGGGGCGGTTGGTGGCGGCGATGATGATGATGCCCTCATTGGCCTCGAAGCCGTCCATCTCCACCAGAAGCTGGTTCAGCGTCTGCTCGCGCTCATCATTGCCGCCGCCGTAGCCCACGCCACGCGAGCGGCCCACGGCGTCGATCTCGTCGATGAAGACGATGCAGGGCGCGTTCTTCTTGGCCTGTTCGAACATGTCGCGCACGCGCGAGGCGCCGACACCCACGAACATTTCCACGAAATCCGAACCCGAGATGGTGAAGAACGGCACCCCGGCCTCGCCGGCAATGGCGCGCGCCAGCAGGGTCTTGCCGGTGCCCGGAGGGCCGACCAGCAGCGCGCCCTTGGGGATCTTGCCGCCCAGACGGCTGAATTTCTGCGGATTGCGCAGGAATTCGACGATCTCCTCCAGCTCCTCCTTGGCCTCGTCGATACCGGCGACATCGTCAAAGGTCACGCGGCCATGCTTTTCAGTCAAGAGCTTGGCCTTGGACTTGCCAAAACCCATCGCGCCGCCGCGCCCACCGCCCTGCATGCGGTTCATGAAGAAGATCCACACGCCGATCAACAGCAGGAAGGGCAGCCAGACCGAAAGCGCCGACATCAGCCCCGAACGCTCCTGCGGGCGCGCCTCGATCGAGACATTCTGTGCCAGCAACCGTTCGGTCGGATTTTCGCCCGCCGGGCGCACCGTGGTATAGACCTGCCCCTGCCGGTCGGTCACCCGCAGGTTCTCGCCATCGATCACCACCCGGCTCACATCGCCGGCCTCGACCCGCTGCAGGAAATCGGAATAGCCGATGGTGCGGCCAGAATTCGTGCTCTGCCCGTTGCTGAACAGGCTGAAAAGCACGATCATCAGGAAGAACAGGACGATCCAGAAAGCGAAATTTCGTGCGTTGCCCACCAAGGCTCTCCCAGTTCGGGCCGCGCGCGGCCGGTTGCTTCCTAAAATAGTGATCCCCGAGGGGTATTCAATGCGATAATGCCCTCGAGGCCACCGGCCGCGCGGCGATGTGCCATCCATTGGGCCAAAGCGCAAGCGGCGCGGCAATCAGCCGCGTGCCCTGCCAGAGCCCCGGCAGCCCGGCCAGCACCTCGCGCGGCAGGCCGGTCTGGCGCCAATGCGGATGCAGCCCGGCGTGCGCCTGGGCGCTGAGCTGGCGCAACCCGGCCTCGCCCAGCGCGCGCAGCTCCGCTCCGGCGCAGGGGGTATCGGGCCGCGCCTGCCAACGCCCGTCCCAGAGCGCGCCCACCGGCACCGCCAGCCCGGCCACCGCGCGCGGTTCACGAAAGAGCCGCAGCCCCCCGGGCTCCGAACGCAGCATCACGCCCATGAAGGGGCCGCCCGGCCCGCGCGCGCCCTCGATCCAGCGCTGCAACCCCTCCAGCCGGGGGCGATGCTCGGCGCCGCTCAGCGCCATCACCAGCCGGGCAAAGAGCCGGTCGCGGATCTCGGGCAGCAGATCAAGCACGGCGGGCGCCAGCAGTAAGGTGCCGCGATCCTCGCGCAGATGCGCCATCAGCGCCGCCTCGGTCTGCGCCTCCAGCGCAAGGCGCGCCCTTGCCTGACGCGCGGCGGTCGCGGCCAGACCCTCGGATGTGATGCCCAGCCCGGCCAGCGCTGAAAGCGCCTGGCGCGCCCGCACCCGCTGAAACCGCGCATCCCGGTTCGAGCGATCCTCGCACCAGTCGATCCCGCGCGCCCGCAGCACTTCGCGCAAGGCCTCGCGCCGCTGGCCAAGCAGCGGCCGCAGCCAGCGCTGCCCGTCGCGCTCCATCACCTCGGCCATGCCGGAAAGCCCGTCCACGCCCGAACCCCGCGCCAGCCGCATCAGCACTGTCTCGGCCTGATCATCGAGCGTATGGCCAAGCAAGACCGCATCCAGCCCGTGCGACCATTCGGCGATCATCCGGTAACGCGCCCGCCGCGCCGCGGCCTGCAGATTGCCCCGCACCGGCGCGCCCTCCCAGCGCAGAATGCTGTGTTCGATGCCGAGATGCGCACAAAGCGCCGCCACTGCCGCTGCCTCGCCTGCGGCTTCGGGGCGCAAGCCGTGATCAAGCGTCACCGCCCGCAGTTGCAGCCCTGGCTGCTGCGCTGCCAGCACCAACAGCGCCATGGAATCCCCACCGCCCGACACCGCCACGCCCAGCCGGCGCGGCGCACCATGGCGCGCCAGACAATCGGCCAAAGCCCGGGCCGGATCAGTGCCCATGAATGCCCTCGCCCGAGGGCGCGCCCGGCGCCCCCGTCATCTTGTCGAAAAGATGCGCGGGGCGGTGGCGCGCAGCGCAGGCGGAAGGCGGCAGGCCCCCCGCTTCGGCTGCAACCGCCCCGCCCCCGTTCAGCGCGAAACCGCCGTCACCGCACGCCGGTTCAGATCCCAGCAGCGCTGCGCCGCGCAGGCCTCGACCGGGCGTTCCTTGCCGTAGCTGACGGTGCGCAGGCGCCCGGCACTGACACCCTGCTGGATCAGATACTGCTCGACGGAATTGGCCCGCCGCGCGCCCAGCGCCACGTTATATTCACGCGTGCCGCGCTCGTCGGCATGGCCTTCGATCAGGATCACATACTGCGGGTTCTGGTTCAGCCAGACGGCCTGCTGGCGCAGGGTCGCCATGGCTTCGGCCGAGAGGTCCGATTGATCGACAGTGAAGAACACCCGGTCGCCGATCGTCTGGTTGAAATAGGCGATCGAGGTCGGATCATTGGGATCGCCCAGCGCCGTCGAGCCGATGCCGCTGCCGCCCGGGCCCCAGCCATCGCCGTCCATGGCCCCGCCGCGCGGGTTGTTACAGGCCGCCAGGGCCAGGGCGGCCGCCACCAGCGCGGCCTTGGTCAAGAGGTTCATCTGTCTGTCCTTCACAAGGTTGTCTTTGTTGGTCTGGTTCGGGTTGACGCCAGTCTAGCAGAAGCCGCAGGCAGGGGGAATCGCCCCACTGGCCCGGCAGCGCCCGCTCGCTCAAGCGTGATCAAGACGCTTCAGGGCAGGAGCGGCGACCAGGCAGGGTCGGAGGCCGCCGCCGGCGCCGGAATACGCCGCAGGTTGCGCCCGGAAATATCGACCGAATAAAGCGCCGGATCGCCGCCGGCCTGTTCGCGGGTGAACATGATCACCCGCCCGTTCGGCGCCCAGGTCGGCCCCTCGTCAAGGAAGGACGAGGTCAGCAGCCGCTCGTTCGAGCCGTCGACCCGCATCACCCCGATATGGAACCGCCCGGCATGGCTTTTGGTAAAGGCGATCATGTCGCCCCTCGGCGACCAGACCGGGGTCGAATAGCGCCCCTGCCCCTGGCTGATGCGCCGCGCCTCGCCGCCCTGCGCCGGCATGACATAAAGCTGCGAGCTGCCCGAACGGTCGCTTTCGAACACCACCCATTGCCCATCGGGCGAGAAGCTGGGTGCAGTGTCGATGGCGGCGGTATTGGTGAGCTGGAAGCGCTGCCCGGAATTGAGGTTGAGCAGGTAAAGATTGGTCCGCCCCTCGACCGAGAGCGAATAGACCACCGACTGGCCATCGGGTGAGAAGCGCGGCGCGAAGGTCATGGTGCCGGGCTGATCGCCGATCACCTGCCGGCGCCGCGTGGCGACATCCATCAGATAGATGCGCGGAAAGCCGGTTTCATACGAGGTGAACAGGATGCGGTCGCCGGTGGGCGAGAAACGCGGCGCGAAGGCCAGCGCCGTGCCATCGGTGAGAAACTGCACATTCTCGCCGTCCTGGTCCATGATCGCCACCTGTTTGCGGCGGTTCTCGCGCGGGCCGGATTCGGCGATGAACACCACCCGGCTGTCGAAATAGCCGCCCTCGCCGGTCAGTCGCGAATAGACCGCATCCGACACCCGATGCGCCATGCGCCGCCAGCTGTCGGTACGCCCGTCGAACTGCAGGCCGTCGCCCAACTGCTGGCCCGAGACCACATCGAACAGTCGGAACTTGACGGTGATGCGCTGCCCGTCAACGCGCACCGCCCCGGTGATCAGCGCCTGGGCATTGATGGCACGCCAGTCACCGAATTGCACCGGCGCATCGAAGCTGCTGATGCGCCCGATATGCGCGCCGGCCGGGATCTCGCGCAAGAGCCCGGTGCCGGTCAGGTTATTGGCCACCACGCGGGCGATGGACGCCGCATATTGCGCACCGGCAGCGTTCTCGGCCACGAAATCGGGCACTGCATAGGGCACCGGCTCGATGACACCCTCGGTGATCTCGATGCGCAGCGGGTTGCTCTGCGCCGCCGCCGGGGCGGGCGCCAGCAGACTCAGGGTCAGCGCCAGCAGGCTGCCCAGCACCATCAGGCGGGATTTCAGGCTCGGAAAGGTCATCGGATGCTCATCCTCGCGGGGTTGAAGGTAATCTCGACCTGACGCCACAGGTCATAAAGCTCGCTCGGCAGGCCATAGCCGTTGATACCACATTCGACGATGGCGCGGCGACCGGCATCAAAGGCGGCCATCTGCCCGGCCTGCCCGCCGCCCTGGGCATCGACCAGCCGGATCGTGCCTTCCAGCGGGCGGGCATCGGGGGTCATGTCGAAACCGATGGTGACCACCGCCTGCAACGCATCGCTCGACAGCAGGCCCACGTTCCAGCATTCCTCGACCCGCAGGCGCAGCCCGTCGATATCGGCCTGCGACATGCTGCTCGGCCCGGTATCGAACCCGCCCGACAGATCGAGCGATTCCGACAGTGCCGCCGCCAGCGCATCGGCCACAGCATCGGCGCTGGGGCCGGTCGGTTCCGGTGCGGGGGTCGGAGTCGGCGCGGGCGTGGCCGGCGGGGTGGGCCGGGTGGCGGTTTCCACCGGCGCCGGCGGGGTGGCTGGCGGGGTGGCGGGGCGTTCGGGGCGACGCTGCGGGCGCAGGCTGACCTCGGGTGCGGTGGCGGTCCGGCGCACCGGCTCGGTCTCGCTGATATCGGTGGCCTCGGTCACGGTTTCGGTGGCGGCGGCCTCGCGCGCGGTTTCCTCCTGCGCGGGCGGGGCCTCGGCAGGTTCGGGCGTGGCATCGGGCTCGGCGGCGGCCTGATCGCGGCGGTCGATCGTCACCTCGGGCGCGGGCGCGGGCACGGCTTCGGGGGCGACGCGCTCGGCCGGGCGCTGGATCGGGCGCAGGCTGGCATCGGGCGGCGAGGGCTCGGGCGAGACGACCGCGGCCTGCGGGCGCTCCGATGTGGCATCGGGCTGCTGTTCGCCGGGCTGATTCTGGGCATCGGGCTGCTCATCATCATCTACGCCCGCTTCTATCTGTCCAAGG
>ERZ869909.1686-NODE-1686-length-17146-cov-3.637413_pt1 | contig 17146 bp, 17 predicted proteins | sample MGYA00520892_ERZ869909 | MGnify/ENA primary metagenome ERZ869909 (study PRJEB32215, sample SAMEA104723947) | bioreactor metagenome | biome: bioreactor; feature: anaerobic bioreactor; material: water | place: China | collected 2015-03-12 ...
ACATAGCGCGCGACCGGATCGGGTGCCTCTACGCTTGTATCGTATTCTTTTTCGCTGTTCCAAAGGCAAAGCAGCGGGAAGCCGTGCCGTGGTTCGCGTGTCCCCCAAAGCGGTCCGCCGAAAGGGTGTGCCGAGGACGCCGGCGGTAGGGACGTCTCCTCCCGCGCCAGAGAGGCACGAACTGCCGAAAGCCATGCGACATCCGGATGGATCGAGCAGCGCCTCGCCGACATGAGGTTGATCGGGGTCAAGCCATCCGGTCTTGCGTCTGCTATCTTGGGTCGAACGGGAGGCGGGGATGCGCAGAAGGGGCTTTCTTGTCGGGGCGGGTGCGGCGCTTCTCGGCCATCGCGACGTCGAGATGGCGCCCCTTGCCCGTGCGCGCCCGCTCGGCCAGCGCCATCAGGATATTGATGACCGCGGGATAGGCGCCGCCGGCGAGATCGGCGATCGGCGTGGCGGTCATAGCCGGTGTCCCGTCCGCGCCACGGACGAGCGAGAGGAACCCGGTCTCCGCGGCGTAGTTCAGATCGTGCGCCGCCACCTGCGCCTTCGGGCCGGTCTGGCCGTATCCGCTGATCGAGCAGTAGATCAGGCCGGGATTGCCCGCACTCAAGGTCTTGTAGGACAGGCCGAGCCGTTCCATCACGCCCGGCCGGAACTGTTCGATGAGGATATCGGCGCGGCTTGCGAGCTCGATCGCCTCCTCGCGCCCCTGCGCCGATTTGAGATCGATGGCCACGCTCCGCTTCGCGCGGTTCAGCAAGGCGAAATTGGCGCTCGTCTCCCCGACGCGCGGCTCGTAGGTGCGCATCTCGTCGCCGGTTCCGGGCCGTTCGATCTTGACGACCTCCGCCCCCGCCTCGGCAAGGATCAGCGAAGCCATCGGTCCGGGCAGCAACGTCGAGAAATCGACGACTTTCAGACCTTCGAGAGGCCGGATGGGAGCGGGGGCGGTCATGTCGGCCTCAAACCATCACGAAGCCGCCGTTCACGCCCAGGCACTGGCCCGTGACGTAAGCGGCTCTTTCGGAAGCGAGGAACAGCACGGCGTCGGCGGCATCCTCGGCGCGCGTCAACCGCCCCAGGCCCTGTCCGATGGGATAGTTGCGCAGGACCTTGCGCAGCGTCTCGTCCGTTTCCGCGGTGGCTTCCATCTTCTGGAATCCCGCGATCGGGTTCTCATGGGCGACGGCCGACAGCGACACCGTGTTCACGTTGATGCCATGCGGGCCGAGTTCCTTTGCGATCGCCTTCGAGAACCCGATGATCGCCGCCTTCGCACCGGAATAGACCGCCATGCGCGGCTCGCCGACACGCCCGGCATCCGAGACCATCGAGATGATCTTTCCGCTATGCCGCTCGACCATGCTCCGGCCGACCGCCGCGACCATGTTCATCACGCCGTAATAGTTGAGATCGACGATCTTCGCCCAATAGCGGGGGTCCATCTCGAGGAAAGTCGGCAACCCGATCTCGCCCGTGCGGCGCTCGGGCACCACGCCGGCATTGTTGACAAGGATATCCACCGGGCCGAGCTGTCCCGCCGCGCCGGCAAGCGCGGCGCGGACGGCATCGAGATCGATGATGTCGCAGGGCATGGCCAGCGCCGTTCCGCCTGCGGCGGAGATTTCCTCCACCACGGCCGCGCAACGATCCGGCAGTATGTCGTTGACGATGACGCGCGCGCCTTCTGCCGCCAGCCGCTTGCCTATCGCGCGGCCGACGCCCATTCCGCCGCCGGTGACAAGGGCAACCTTGCCGTTCAGTTCGAGGTCCATGTCGAAATTCACCTTGTCAGAATGTGGATCGAAGTCGCGCCGGCCTCGATGCCGGTCACGCCGCCGCCAACCGTGTGGGCAAGGCCGGCGCGGGCGTCCGGGACCTGCCGATCGCCGGCCTCGCCCCTCAATTGCCAGAACAGCTCGGCGATCTGCGCGACGCCCGTTGCTCCAAGGGGGTGGCCCCGCGCCAGAAGGCCGCCCGAAGGCGAAACGGCAACCGCTCCGTCGCGGTCGAAATGGCCTCCGAGCGCGAGCGGCCCGGCCTCGCCCGGAGCGCAGAACCCCAGATCCTCGCAATGAACCAGTTCGGCAATCGTGAAGGGGTCGTGCAACTCGCACACGTCGATCTCGTCGGGGCCGATCCCCGCGATTTCATAGGCCTGTCGGGCCGCCCTGATCGTCATTTCGGAATTGTCGTCGGCCATGCCGACATCGTTGCGCCGACCGGAAGCCATGACAGCCGCGCGTATGGCGACCGGCTTGCCGGTGAGGCGGCGGACGACCCGCTCGGACGCCAGGATCACCGCAGCCGCCCCGTCGGAGACGGGGCAGCAGGACAGCCGCGTCAAGGGTTCCGCGATCATCGGCGCGGCCAGCACCTCTTCGATGGTGATGTTTTCGGTCCAGGCCGAATAGGGATTGAGCACGCCGCCGCGCCGGTTCTTCACCGCGACGCTTGCCATCTGTTCGAGCGTCGTTCCGTAACGCTCCATGTGCTTGCGCGCCATCATGGCGAAGACGGCGGGCATCACGCGCCCCATGATGCTTTCGAGATCGTCCGCCACCATCGGCGTGAAGCCGCCGCCGCGACCCGACAGCTTTTCCGCACCGAGCGCCAGGCCGATATCCGCCTGGCCGGCCTTGATGGCGTTGTAGACGCCCCAGACGGCGGAGGCGCCGCTCGCGCAGGCATTCTCGCAATTGACGATCGGCATGCCGGTGATGCCGATCTTCAGCAGCGCCTTCTGGCCGAAGCACTGGCCCTGATAGGCATGGCCCGCATAGGCGAGCTCGATCGCTTCGGGGTCGATGCCCGACGATGTGATCGCGGCCCAGACGGCCTGCCGCGCGAGCTCGTGGACCGCCGTATCCGGATGCTGCCGGAACGGGGTCATGCCCGCCGCGACGACGTAAACCCCGCTCATGTCCTGCTTCCTCCAGCCGGGCGATATTGCGGACCGATGAGCGACGTGCCGTCGGGTTCGGTGCGGACGCAGCCGAGTGTCATCTCCACCGGCATGCCCGTGCGCAGTTCGACATCCTGCCAGTCGGTGAGCTGGGCCGTCAGCGTCGGGCCGCCGTCGAGCGCGATGATGCCGATCGCGAAAGGCGACGGCAGCCCCGGCGCCGCGCGCGCGATGCGGCTGAAGTTCAGCAGCACGCCGGTGGACGGCAGGGCCACCTGCTCCATCGTACCTTCGCGGTGCGTCACCGGATTCATGGCCTGGACCGGGTAGAACAGTTCGCCGGTCTCGCGGCAGCGGCTGCCGAGGAGCCGCGGCGGCGGCCCTTCCTCGAACAGGTTCTCTTGCACGGGACGCTTCATGACACGCTGTATCCGTCGTCGGCAGCGATGGCGGCTCCGTTGACGATCCGCGCCGCCTTGTCCGAGATCAGGAGCAGGAAGAGCTGGGTCAGGTCCTCGACATTGGCGAGACGCCGCTTGGGCAGGCTCTTGACCACCTTCTGCCCCACCTCCGAGCCGAAGAAGGCGGCGTTCATGTCGGTCTCGACATAGCCGGGGCAGACGGCGTTGACGCTCAGTCCGTAGCGGGCCCACTCGACGGCCAGGGATTTGGTCATGTGGATGACGGCCGCCTTGGTCATGCCGTAGGCCGTCAGCTGCGGCATCGTCACCATGCCGGCGACGGAGGCGGTGTTGACGATCCGGCCTTGGATGCCGAGGTCGATCATCCGCTTGGCTATGGCCTGGGTCATGAAGAAGGTGCCGCGCACATTGATGTCGAAGAGCTGGTCGAAGGCGTCCACGCCGATCTCCAGCGCCTTGCCTTCGTTCATGACGCCCGCGTTGTTGATGAGGATTTCCACCGGGCCAAGTTCCGCTTCGACGCGCGAGGCGGCCTCGCGGATGGACTCGGGCGAAGCCAGATCGAGCGCCACGGGAAGCACCGTGGCGCCGGCGGCCGAAAGCCTCCCGACCAGCTGTTCCAGAAGGGCGACCCGCCGCGCCGCGACCGCCAGCCGCGCCCCGCGCGCAGCCAGCACCCCGGCCAGGTGCTCGCCGATCCCCGAGGATGCTCCGGTCAGCAGGATGACCTTGCCGGAAATCTGATGGTCGTCATGGGTCATTCGGGCCTCCCCTCCAGGCGAGCGCGCAGCAGGAATTTCTGGACCTTCCCCGTAGGCGTGCGCGGGATCGGCCCGAAACTCGCCCCCTTCGGGATCTTGAAGCCGGCGAGCCGCGTCCGGCAGAAGGCGAGGAGCTCCTCGACGGAAAGCTCTCCCGCGCCTTCCCTCAGCTCGACGAAGGCCCACGGCGTTTCGCCCCATTTCGGGTCCGGGACCCCGATCACCGCCGAGTCGGCCACGGCCTCGTGCTCGCAGATGGCGTTCTCGATCTCGATCGAGGAGATGTTCTCGCCGCCCGAGATGATGAGGTCCTTCGACCTGTCGCGAAGCTCGATGGTTCCGTCGGGATGCCAGACGGCAAGGTCGCCGGAATGGAAGTATCCGCCCGCGAACGCCTCGGCCGTGGCTGCCGGCTCCTTGAGATAGCCGCGCATGACCATGTTGCCGCGGAACATGACCTCGCCCAGAGTGGTGCCGTCCCGCGGAACGGGGGTAAGCGTTTCGGGGTTGGCGACGATCACGGCGTCGGAAACGAGGTTGGGAATGCCCTGCCGGGTCTTGAGGCGCGCCCGCTCGAGGGGCGGCAGTTCTTCCCAAGCGGGATCGGGCGTCCGATAGACGGCCGGCCCCCAGACCTCGGACAGGCCGTAGCCCTGATCGAGCTGTATGCCCATCGCCTCCAGCCCCATGAAATGGGCCGGCGACGGCGGTGAGCCGGCTGTCAGCATGCGCACCGGCTTCGTCAGCTCCGGCCATTCCTCCCGCGGTATCTCGGCCATGAACTGGGCGATGATCGGCGCGCCGAGGATATGCGTGGCCTCATGGGCAGCCAGGGCCTGCAGGACGCTGCGGCCGGAAGGGCGCCGCAGCATCACGTTCGTCGCGCCGATCCCGGCCAGAGGCCACAGGCAGCACCAGCCGTTGGCGTGGAAGATCGGCACGGCCCACAGCGCGGTGGTGCCCGGTCCGACATTCCAGGCAATCATGTTGCCCAGGGATTCGACGAAGGCATTGCGGTGATCGTAGACGACGCCCTTGGGCCTTCCGGTGGTGCCCGACGTATAGCTGACGCTGATCGGCTGCAGCTCCGAGGCGGGCTCGGCGGGAGGCGGTTCCGCCGATGCGGCCGCCAGCATCGATTCGTAGTCCGTCGTTCCGATCCGCTCTCCGCCCGGCCCGGCCGCATCGACGATGTCGATCAGGACCGGCGGCTTCGCCATGGCCGAGACGGCCCTGCGCGCAAGCGCCGAGAACTCGGTGTCGACCAGGAGGACGCGAGCCTCGCAATGGTCGAGGATGTAGGTGACGGTGTCGACATCCAGCCTTACGTTGATGTTGTTCAGCACGGCCCCGGCCATCGGCACGGCGAAGTGCGCCTCGTAGATCGCGATCCCGTTGGGCGCGAGAACCGAGACCGTATCTCCGCGCCCGACACCCAACTCTTTCAACGCATTCGCGAACCGGCGGATGCGCCGCGCGATTTCGGCCCAGCTCAGCTGCACGTCGCCGGAGATCAAGCCGATACGACCGCCGAAGTAACTCTCGGCGCGGTCGAGGAAACGCAGCGGCGACAGCGGCGTGTGACAGGCCGGCTGCGGGGCCATGGCATCGTAGATGCTCATCGCGCACTCCCCCTCGCGGAAGCGGCGAGCGCCTTGGCGACCACCGCCTGACGCGGGGGCGCGTACTGCGATTGGCCGTAGACATGGAACAACGACGCGGTGACATCGTGATGCAGGGCGACATTCGACGCCAGCAACGGAGACAGTATCCCCTTGCGGTAGCCGAGCCCGAGTTTCAGGCATTCGTCGAGGTCGTCAGGCTCTGCAAGTCCATCGTCGATGGCTCTCAGCGCCAGATTGAAATGCGGCCGGATGAGCCTGTCGACGATGCGCCCGATACGATCGGCACAATCGCTCACCTCGAATCCCGCCTGGAGAAAGATGTCGCGGGCCGCGGAGACCGCACCGGCCCTCGTGCCTTTTTCCGCGACCAGCTCGATGAGGTTGGAGGGCGCGGCATCGCCGAGACGCCACCGCGAGAAACCGACGACATTCGAGCTTTCCGGCATCTCGCAGCCGCCGGTATGGAACGCAAGGCTCTCGTTGCCCAGTTCGACCACGACGCACTTGTAGGCGGAGAGGTCCGCACCGCCGCCGGCGCCCGGTCCTTCCGCGCCGTCGCCGAGAAGGACGGCGATATCCGCCTCTGCCGAAGCCCCGTCCAGAAAGGGGTGCTCCGTCGGGAACGAACGGCTTTCTCCCTTGCGGCGTATTTCATACTGGATGCTTGTCATTGCTCCTGCCCATCGTGAGTTTCGCACTCACGCACCGTAAACCGCGTCGCTGCCATAGGTGTAAAAACCGCGGCGCGATTTCCGGCCGAGAAGGCCGGCTGCCACCATTCGCCGCAGCAGAGGCGGCGGTGCCGCGCGCGGATCGTTCGTCACCGAGAACAGGGCCTCGGAAGCGCGCAGCTGCGTATCGAGACCGATCAGGTCGATCAGCTCCAGCGGCCCCATCGCGAACCCCATCGCCGCCTTCATGGCGCGGTCGATGCTGGCCGGCTCCGCCACGCCGGCATCGATCATGCGGATCGCATCGTTGTGGTACGGAATGCAGAAATGGTTGAGGACGAAGCCGGGGCGGTCGCGGGTTTCGACCGGCTTCTGGCCGGTTGCGAGCTGAAACTCCCAGGCGCGCCGCCACGACTCCTCCGAGGTCAGCAGACCGCGCGACATCTCCACCAGCTTCATCATCTGCGCGGGAAGACAGTAGTGCGCGCCGACCACCCGGTCGGGGCGGCCGGAGCCGGCAGCGATTTCGGCGATGGAAAGGGTCGAGGCATTCGTCAGGAACAGCGTGTCGGGCCCGCATATCCTGTCGAGCGAAGACAGAAGCTCATGCTTGGTCGGCAGATGCTCGAAGACGGCCTCGACCATCACGTCGCATGAAGCGAGAGCGTCCGGTTCCGCCGCGAGCCTGAGCGCCGCCCTGGCGGTTTCGGCCGCCTCCGACGTCATCTTGCCGCGCGCCACGGACGCGTCGACGAACTCGAATATCTGGCGCTGCGCACGGGAAAGCGCGTCCGCGCTGACGTCGAAAAGCGTTACCGGAATGCCCGCCCTGGCAATCGTGATCGCAATGCCGGTCCCCATGGTCCCCGCACCCGCCACGCCAGCCGTCAGGCTACCTTTTCCTGCTTCCATGCATCACCTTTATCGAATGAGTATTCATTATTTCATCGAATTTTCCCCTGTCAATAGCCATTCTGCGTTGGCCGGATTCTCCTTCATGAACGCTAAAATTACCATATTAAGAGACCCCCAAATATCAGAATAAAGCATTATTTTTCAAATGTTTGAATGAAATTCAAGCCCAAGGCGCTGCCCTCCGGGAACTCCCGCGCCTGAAAGAGGCGCGGCCATCTCGACATTCAAGCGTTGACACCCTCCATCGATTGTGCTCGATAAATATGAATATCAATTCATAAAAAGACGATGTTCCCACTAGACGCACTCCCTCCTCCTCCGGACGGCCCCGCGCTGCGGCTTCTCGACGGCATTCGCGTGCTCGACCTGACCACCTCGGTCGCGGCCCCGTTCGGCACCATGATGATGGGCGACCTGGGCGCCGACGTCGTAAAGGTCGAACGCCGACGGACGGGAGACGATTCCCGCGCATGGGGGCCGCCGTTCCTCGAGGGTGAGTCGCTCTGGTATCTGAGCGTCAATCGCGGCAAATCGAGCGTGACGCTCGACTATGCCGCCCCGGAAGGCCGAGAGGTTCTGCATCGCCTCGTCGCGGCGGCCGACGTCGTCGTCCTCAACGTCGTGCCGCGCGTCCAGAAGAAGCTCGGCATCGACTACGACACGCTGCGCGCGATCCGGCCCGATCTGATCCACGTCAGCCTGACCGGCTTCGGCACGACCGGCAGCCGCGCCGAACTGCCGTCCTACGACCTGATCGCCGAGGGCTACAGCGGCATCATGGACATAACGGGAGAGCCAGATTCGCCGCCGCAGAAGATCGGCACGCCCGCGGCCGACCTGCTCGCCGGCATGGACGCGGTTATCGGCACGCTCGCAGCGCTCTACGACCGCGCCAGCACCGGCAACGGACATCAGGTCGACATCTCGATGTATGAAAGCATGGCCCGGTTCGTCGGCCCGCGGATCGTCACCTATCTCGGCTCGGGCGAGGTGCCACGGCGAAGCGGCGCCCGCGACAGCGTCATCCCCGTCTATCAGGCATTCGACACCGCCGACGAACCGATCACCGTCGGGATGGGCAACGATCGTCTGTGGCATCGCTTCTGGGAAGCGATCGGCAACCCGGACTACGGCAGGGACCCGCGGTTCTGCGACAGCCCTTCCCGGCTGGCGCATCGCCCCGAGATCGTCGCCACGATCCAGGCGACGCTGCGCACCAGGCCGCGCGACCACTGGCTGGCCCTTCTGGCCGAGGCGCGCATTCCCAGCGGTCCGATCAATCGCATCGACCAGGTCGCCGCCGACCGGGGTCTCATGGAGCGCGGCTTTCTTTACCGGATGCAACGGGGCGACACGTTCGTCCCGCAGGTGGGGCTCGGCATCCGCTTCGACGACCGGGCGTCCGGTCCCGGCAAGCCCCCTCCCGCCCTCGGCGAGGACACTGCCCGCGTGCTCTCCGAATGGGCGGGCCTGACACAAGAGGAAATTGCAGCGCTCGAACGCGCGGAGATCATCTGATGGCGACCATACTCGAACGGCTCGACCAGGGCCTCAGACTTACCGACAGCGAGCAGATCCTGCTCGAAAGCGTGCGCGCGATGACGCGCGACGTCATCGCGCCCGCGGCCGCGGGCTACGACGCGTCCGGCGATTTTCCCTGGGCGAATGTCGAGGCGATCAACGCGCTCGGCCTCAACGCCATGTTCATTCCGGAGGAATATGGCGGCGCCGAGCTGAGCTACTCGGCCTATCTGGCCTGCGTGTACGAGATAAGCCGGGCCTGCGGATCGACCGGGGTGATCTGGTCCACGACCTATCACGCGATGAAGCCGCTGATCGAATATGGCAGCCACGAACAGAAGCAGCGCCTGCTGCCCCGCATCGCCGAAGGCGGGCTTGCCTCGCTTGCGATCACCGAGCCGGACGCCGGCTCCGATGCCACGGGAATGAAGACACGCTTCCGCCCCGAGGGTGACGACATCGTCGTCGACGGCGGCAAGTGCTTCATCACCAACGGCGACGTCGCCGACCTTTATCTGCTTTTCGGCAAATGGAGCGAAATCGACAATCCGCGCGACGCGATCTCGGTGCTCATTCTCGAAAAGGGCACGCCCGGTCTCTCCGTGCTCGGGATCGAGGACAAGATGGGGAACCGCGCCTCCTCCACCGCGCGCATCTCCTTCGACGGCTGCCGCGTCCCGCGCGCCAACCTGCTGCAGAATCCGGGGGACGGGCTGAAGATCCTGTTCGGTTCGCTCAACCGCTCGCGCCCCAGCGTCGCCGCTCATGCCCTCGGCCTTGCCCGCGCCGCCTTCGACTGCAGCGTAGCCTATGTCAACCAGCGCAAGCAGTCGGGACGGCGCATCGTCGACAATCAGGGCATCCAGTTCATGCTGGCCGACATGGCGACCGAACTCGCGCTGACGACGCGATGGCTGTGGCATGTCGCAAGCCTGGTGGAATCCGGCGCCGACGATTTCGGCATCGAATCCTCGATGCTGAAGATGCGCGCATCCGACGTGGCGATGCGCGTGACGGAAAACGCCGTGCAGCTGCATGGCGGCTACGGCTACTGCCGCGACTTTCCGGTCGAGCGGATGATGCGCGACGCCAAGATCACCCAAATCTGGGAAGGCACGAACCAGATCCACCGCCAGCTGATCGGGCGCTCGTTCGTCGAAAAAGGAAAAAGCAGATGATTGACCTCGACATCAGGGACGCGATTGCCCGCGTCACCCTCGACAGGGCGCCGGTGAACGCCATCAACGACGAGTGGCTGCGCCTGTTCGACGAACGCCTCGACCGGATCGAGGCTGCCGAAGGCCTCAGCGTCGTCCATATTCGCTCCGCGCACAAAGCCTTCTGCGGCGGCATGGATCTGGACCATATCCGCAAGCTGTTCGTCGCCGGGGGGAGCGACGACGACTTCGTGCAATGCGTCGCCAGGTTCCAGCATGTGTTCGCCCGCATAGAGGGCCTGCCCCAGGTGACGGTCTGCGAGATCGGCGGCGCCGCGCTCGGCGGCGGCCTTGAACTCGCGCTCGCCTGCGACATCCGCGTGGCTTCGGAGCGCGCGAAGCTCGGCCTTCCCGAAACGGGGCTCGGCCTTATCCCCGGCGCCGGCGGAACGCAGCGCCTCACGCGACTGTGCGGCAAGGGCACGGCGTCCCGGATAATCCTGGGAGCCGACGTGATCGACGGCGCGACGGCGGCGCAGCTGGGAATCGTCCAGTGGGCCTGGCCGGCCGAGGAGCTGGCCTCCCAGGTCGAGACCCTGATCGGAAGGCTGGTCAGGCTCTCGCCTCGGGCGGTGCACGAGGCCAAGGCGCTCATCGCAGCCGCCGGTGACGACGGCAGGGACGGCTTTGCCGAGGAGATCGCCGCTGACCGGCGCCTCTACAATACCGAAGACACGCGCCGGCGCGTGTCGGACTTTCTCGCCGGCGCTCGATAAAGGAACATCGCCATGGACTACACTGACATCCGATATGAAGTCGCCGACCGCGTCTGCACCATCACCATAGACCGGGAAGACAGGCTCAATGCCTTCCGCGGCAGGACCGTCGAGGAACTGCTCCATGCCTTCCGCCGGGCGTGGATCGACCGCGACGCCGGCGCGATCATCCTCACGGGCGCGGGCTCGAAGGCGTTCTGCGTCGGCGGCGACCAGAAGGAATTCATCCAGACCGGCAGCTACGGAACCAGCGCCAACGGCCATTGGGAAATCGAGGATCTGCATCTGGCCATTCGTCAGGTTCCCAAGCCGGTCATAGCCGCAGTCAACGGCTTCGCCATCGGCGGCGGCAATGTCCTGGCGGCGGTCTGCGACGTCGCCATCGCCGCGGATCATGCGAAGTTCGGGCAGGTCGGGCCGCGGGTCGGTTCGTTCGACGCCGGGTGGGGAACCCATCTGGCCCGTCTTATCGGCGAACGCAGGGCGCGGGAGATGTGGTTCTTCTGCCGTCAGTACGGCGCCGAGGAGGTCGAGCGCTGGGGCCTCGTCAACAAGGTCGTTCCCGGCGCCCGGCTCATGGACGAGGCGACGAAATGGGCACGCGAAGCGGCCGCGCTGAGCCCGACGTCGCTCAAGTTCCTCAAGGCCGCCTTCAATCTGGAGAATGGCGGGCTGGCGGCCCAGGCGCTGTTTGCCGATGCCGGATTGAGGTTGTATCTGGATACGCCTGAATGTAGTGAAGGCCGGAATGCCTTTGCCGATAAGCGCGCGCCGGATTTTGCGGCTTATCAGGGGAGATAGGAAGAAGCTGTATGGCCCGCAAGCCGTCATCGGATCTGACGAAATCATCATCCCGGCGGCCAGTGAAGCAGGGCAAACGCCAACAGAACATGGAGCAGAAGCGTCAGCAGATCTTTTCTGGCGCTTTGGCCTGTTTCGAGAAGAACGGATACTACAAGACGACGGTCAACGATATAGCAAATGCGGCCGGCGTCAGCGCAGGCTCCGTCTACCAGTATTTCGTCGACAAGCAGGACCTCATGTTCCAGGTCATCCTGGACATACTGGAGGCCTACAATCGGGACCTCCCGAAGGCTTTGGCAGACGTGACCGATCCTTTGGAGAGGTTGCAGTCTGCCGGCATCGCTTACTTCAAAGTTGTGAATAATCGCATCAGCGCCTCGCTGTTTTCCTACCGGGAGAGCAAATCGCTCAACCGGGAACAGTTGGTGACGCTGAAATCCAAGGAGCTGCAAACCAACAGCATCATCCTGTCATGTATCGAGGATTGCATCGAGGCAGGATACATTCGCGACATTCATCCGGAAATGCAAACATACTGGATCGTGACGGCAGCCCATTCATGGTCTTTGAAAAACTGGCGCCTGCGCGATATTACAAATTTCGAAGAATATACAAAACTGACTTTGAGCAATATCCTCAACGGAATGCTCACCGAGTCCGGAAAAGAGCATTTGAAGACATGCAATCTTCTGACTCTCCCCGACAAAGGGTGACGGGCTCGGGCTTTTTTATCCTTCGTTCGTGATCCAAGACAAACGCCGTCATAAGCGAGCGAACGTCCTGGTTCATGAGAATTGCCTGCTCCGGCTCACCGAGCGGGATCGCAGATGCGGCGCATTTCCCGGCAGATGCCCGATGGCCTTCGGTTGCAGCCCGGTTTCGGAATCCGAACCGGCAACGACCGCACGCGTGAACCTGCTCTCCGCATCGATGACCGGACGCGGCAGGCGGCGGCGGGCTTTCACCAGAGCTTCGAGCCAGGCTGCGACCGCGACGGGCACGTAAGCCCGCCCTGCCAGCCAGTCATGCACCTGGACCGCGGGCACGCCGAGCTCCTCCGCCAGATCGGTTTCCGTCCAGCGGAGGACCTTCAGGCATTCCCGCAAGCGCGCAGCGATCACGCCCGCACCTCCTGCCGCTGGAACACGACATAGGCGAGCGTGAACAGCACCAGCATTGCCGCCACCAGGCCCGATATCTGCGGCCAGACGATGAGCAGGCTCTCCATCGTCGGCAACGGCGCGCCGATCACCGCGCCCTGCATCTGATGCATGAAGAGCGGCCCGACCGAGCGCGCCGCCGGGTCGAGCAACAGACCCGTCACCTCGCCGTAGAGCGTCTGCGGCGAGACGCGGGCGATGGCCTGCTGCCACTCGAAGCGGTTGAGGATGCTCATCGGGTCGAAGGGATCGAGCGGCGCGACGATGCCGGCTGCCAGCGGCGCGATCATGCCCCAGAAGACGGTCAGCACCAGCCATACCGACAGCGCGGCCAGCGCGGAGGTGGCGGGCGAGCGGATCAGCGTCGAGAAGGCGATGGCGAGCGCCAGCCACACGCCGGCATAGGCGAGCGTCGCCGCCAGCCAGGAAACGCTGCGCACGATGTCGGCGGCCGAGGGCGGCAGGCCGAGGAACAGCATGCCGAGGCCGACCATCAGCAGCCACAGGGTGAGCAGCGCGATGGCGATGACGAGCAGGCCGCCGAGGAACTTCCCGAACAGCACCGCGTCGCGATAGATCGGCTGGGCGAGCAGCCGGCTCATGGTGCGGCGGTTGTATTCGCCGTTGATCGCGTCGAAGCCGAGCGCGATCGCCACCAGCGGCAGGAGGAAGCCGAGGAAGGCGGCGAAGGAGGGCAGCGGCTCGCGCGCCACCGTGAACAGCTTGAGGAAGAGATAGGCATCCTCGGCCGTGGTGGCGCGGATGCGATCGATGGCGCCGTAGACCGCGCCGATGGCGGTGAGCAGCACCAGCAGCATGATGAGATGCATGCGCGCGCTCACCATGTGGTCGGCCGCTTCCTTGAGCGCCACCGTGCCCACCCCCCTGAACGGAGATCCTTCACGCCGCATCGGCAACCTCCCTGAAGTAGCGGTTGTAGGCTTCGTCGAGCCGCGCGCGGCGCAGGTCGAGGTTCCTCAGCGACCCGCCCGCCTCGACCACCAGCCGGGCAAGCTCGGGGCGCACGTCGCGCGTCGCCTCCACCTGCCAGCGGCCGGCCGCGGGCACGGCGACGGACGTCACTCCCTCAGCGGCGCCTGCCAGCCTGTCGAGATCGACGCCGTCGGCCTCGACGTCGATGACGAAGGAGCCGCGGCCGATCCTCGCCGCCAGCTCCTCGATCGTGCCGAAGAAGCCGATCCGCCCCCTGTTGAACAGCGCGATGCGATGGCAGATCGACTGCACCACGTCGAGCATGTGCGAGGACAGAAGGATGGTCATGCCGCCGCGCGAAAGCTCGAGGATCAGGTCGAGCAGCTCCTGTGTCGATTGCGGATCGAGGCCGGAGGTCGGCTCGTCGAGGATCGCCACCCGGCAGTCGCGCATCAGGAGCTCCGCGATACCGAGCCGCTGGCGCATGCCGCGCGAATAGGTGGCGACCGGCCGGTCGGCCGCTTCCGTCAGCCGCACCTTGTCGAACGCCGCCGCGATCCGCTCTCTTGCCAGGTCGCGGGACATGCCGGCCAGCCGCGCCGTATAGGCGAGGTTCTCGCGGCCGGTCATGGTGTCGTAGAAGCCGACGGAATCCGGCAGGTAGCCGACCTCGCGCTTGACCTCCAGCGGCTGGCGCAGCGGGTCCTTGCCGAGGATGCGCACGCTGCCCTCGCTCGCCTCGGTCAGCCCGAGCAGCATCAGGATGGTGGTGGTCTTGCCGGCGCCGTTGGGGCCGAGCAGGCCGATCACCTCGCCCTCGTGGACCGTGAGGTCGATGCCGGCGACGGCGACCGCAGCGCCGTAGCGCTTGGCAAGCCCCTTCGCTTCGAGAACGACCGCGCTCATCGCCGCCCGTACCTCATGACCGCGCCGCCCAGCACCAGCGCCGCGACGGCGATGACGCCGAGCCCCGCCGCACCCCACAGGGTGGACGTCCGGACGGTGACGCGGAACTGCACGTCCTCGGAGACGGGACCGCCCGCGGCGCGGACCGTGACCATGTAGTCGCCGGCGATCGCCTGCTCCGACGGGGTGATCTTCACAACGACCTCGCCGGTGGCGTTCGGCGCCAGCGCCGCGATGTCCTTCGGCTCGAACTCGACGGTCCAGCCGGACGGCGGCGTCGCCGACATTTCGAGATCGGTCGCCGGCGCGCTGCCGGTGTTGGCCAGCGTGAAGGTGAAGCTCGATTCCCTGCCGGCGACGGCTTCGCCGGACAGGCGCTCCTGAGGCCCGACGATGCGGACCTGCGGCTCGCCCGTCACTTCGAGGCTGAGCTCCGCCGTGCCGGACTGGCCGCCGCCCGACACCTCGAAGCCGACGGGATAGCGCCCTGCCGCCACCGCGCGCGAGGGCACGACCTCCATGGTGACGGTCTCGGTCGCGCCGGCCGCGATGGGCACGCCGGTGATCTCCTCGGAGCCGTAGCCCTTCTTGAACCGGGTCTGGAAGCCGTTCGGCACGCTGGCCGCGAGGTTGAACAGCCCGTCCTCCGCACCCTCGTTCCTGACCTTGATCTTGAACGAGAAGGTCGAGCGCGCGCTGCCGCGCAGCGCCGGCAGTTCCGGTTCGAGCGACAGGCCGGAGGCGGCCTCCTGCGTCTCGGACAGCCGCACGACGAGCGGCAGGGCGATGGTGTCGGTGGCGGTGCGGGCGCGCACCTCGATGGCGTGCTCGCCGTCGGCCGCCGCATCCTCCGGCGGCGTCAGCTCCAGCGTCAGCCGCTCGGTCGAATCCGGCGCGACGATCGCCGCCGTCACGTCCTTGCCGCCGCCCTTCAGCGCCCATTCCCAGCCTTCGGGCACGCCCGACACCTCGATGGCCGCGCGCTGCGGCGGCAACTTCTCGTTGCGCAGGCTGAGCGAGATCGACTGCGTCTCGCCCGGCTGGATCGTCATTTCAGGATAGGCCGTCGTCAGCCAGAAGCCGCGCAGCTCGGCCGCCGGCGCGGCCGCCTCCTGCGCGGCCAGGGGCATCGGCGCCGCCAGCGATGCGGCGAGCCCCGCGGCTGCGATGGTTCGGATGATTGTCCTCATCGTTCTCTCCCCATGATCAATGTGAACAAGGCAACAAAGGCGGGGCCTCCCCTACCGGATCACGAGCAGGAGCCGCGCGCCGCCGCGGAAAAGATCGAGTGCGATGGTGCCGCGCGCGTCGCGCAGCGCCTGCGTCAGCTCGGCCGTCGAGGCGACCGGCCGGCGGTTGACGGCGACGATGACGTCGCCGGTCCTCAGGCCGGCCTGCGCGGCCGGGCTGCCGGGCGCGACGTTGGCGACCAGCACGTTGCCGGCCGCGTCCTGGAAGCCGGCCCCGGCCAGCCTGTCGGGAACCGCGTTCGCAGCACTGCGCGGCTGGCCGCTCTCGGCCTCGACCCGCATGGTGACGTCGCGCCTGCTTCCGTCACGCAGATAGCCGATCTCGACCTGCGAGCCCGCCGGCGACAGGCCGATGCGGTTGCGCAGGTCGGCGGAGCCGGAGATCGCGCGCCCGTCGACGGCGACGATGATGTCGCCGGCCTGTATCCCCGCCTCTGCGGCCGGCGAGCCGTTCTCGACGCTCGCGACAACCGCGCCGTGGGTTTCCCGGATGCCGAGGGCTTCGGCGAGGTCGGGCGTCAGGTCCTGGATGGCGACGCCGATGCGGCCGCGCCTGACCTCGCCGTGCTCGATCAGCTGCTTCATCACCGCCGACGCCATGTCGATCGGCACCGCGAAGCCGATGCCGACATTGCCGCCGGCCGGCGCGATGATCGCCGTGTTGATGCCGACCAGCCGGCCGTCGGCCGTCACTAGCGCGCCGCCGGAATTGCCGGGATTGATCGAGGCGTCGGTCTGGATGAAGTCCTCGTAGCCCTCGACGTTGAGGCCGCTGCGGCCGAGCGCGCTGACGATGCCGGAGGTGACGGTCTGGCCGAGCCCGAACGGGTTGCCGATGGCGACCACGCTGTCGCCGACGCGCAGGCTGCCTGAATCGCCGAGACGCAGCGCGGTCAGATTGCTCGCGTCGATCCTGACGAGGGCGATGTCGGTGGCCTTGTCGCTGCCGACCAGCTCGGCGGTGAAGCGGCGGCGGTCCTTCAGCGTGACGGCGATCTCGCTCGCGTCTTCGATGACGTGATGGTTGGTGAGGATGTAGCCCTTCTGCGCATCGACGATGACGCCGGAGCCGGCGCTCATGCGCGGCCTCTGCTGCGGCATCTGCGGCAGATCGAAGAAGCGGCGGAAATAGGGATCGTTGAAGAGCGGATTGGTCTCGGCCGGCGCGCGCGAGGTGACGGCGATGTTGACGACCGCGGGCGTGATCTCCTCCAGCACGTCGGCGAGGGATTGCGCCTGAACCGGCTGCGGCGCGACGCCCTGCCCGAGGGCGTCGCCGGCGATGGAGACGAAGAGTGCCGTGGTGAGAATGGCGAGGATCCGTGTCGCCCGCC
>ERZ869909.1687-NODE-1687-length-17137-cov-6.962251_pt1 | contig 17137 bp, 14 predicted proteins | sample MGYA00520892_ERZ869909 | MGnify/ENA primary metagenome ERZ869909 (study PRJEB32215, sample SAMEA104723947) | bioreactor metagenome | biome: bioreactor; feature: anaerobic bioreactor; material: water | place: China | collected 2015-03-12 ...
CTGGAGATTTACGCTGACGATGTGGTCTGCGCGCACGGCAATGCGCTGGGCGCGGTGGACGAGGAGGCGCTGTTCTACATGCGCCAGCGCGGGCTTTCCGAGCCGCGTGCGCGCGCCGTGCTGACGCGCAGCTTCCTGGCTGAGCCGCTGGACGCCATCGAGGACGAGACCGTGCGCGAAGCGCTGCTGGCCAGGCTCGATGCAGCTTTGGAGGCGGTATCGTGAGCGCGCTCGCCCGCACCAGCAGCGCCTTTGATGTCGCCGCCATCCGCGCGCAATTTCCGATCCTGTCGCGCGAGGTCCATGGCAAGCCGCTGGTCTATCTGGATAGCGCCGCCTCTGCGCAGAAACCGCATGCGGTGATTGAGGCCCTGGGAGATGTCTGGCGCGGCTCCTACGCCAATGTGCACCGCGGTCTGCACACGCTCGCCAACGAGACGACCGAAGCGTTCGAGGCGACGCGCGGCAAGCTCGCCGCGTTCCTCGGTGCGGCGCGTAGTGAAGAGATCGTGCTGACGCGCGGGGCGACCGAGGCGATCAATCTGGTGGCGGCCGGCATCGGACATGGTCTGAAAGAGGGTGATGAAATCATCCTCAGCCAGATGGAGCATCACTCCAATATCGTGCCGTGGCACTTCCTGCGCGAGCGCAAGGGCGTGGTCATCCGCTGGGTTCCGGTGACGGATGAAGGCGCTCTGGATACAGCAGCTTATGAAGCTCTCTTCACCTCTCGCACGAAGATGGTGGCGCTCAGCCATATGTCCAACGTGGTCGGCACGAAGAATGACGCAGCGGCGCTGACAGCGATCGCGCACCGGCATGGCGTGCCAATCCTGCTGGATGGCTCACAGGCCGCCGTGCACGGCCCGGTCGATGTGTCGGCCATTGGCTGTGATTTCTACGCCATCACGGGCCACAAACTTTATGGTCCGAACGCCACCGGGGCGCTCTACGCGACGGGCGACTGGCTGGACCGTCTGCCAGCCTTCATGGGCGGCGGCGAGATGATCGCCGAGGTGAGCGAGGAGGGCGTGATCTATGCCGCGCCGCCTCACAAGTTCGAGGCTGGCACGCCGGCCATTGCCGATGTGATCGCGCTCGGTGCGGCGCTGGACTGGATGCACGCACACGTCACGCCAGAGGCGCTGGCGCACGAACACGCGCTGGCAGAGGCTGCGACGGCGGGCCTCAAGGCCATGGACGGTATCCGCATTCTGGGCGAGGCACCCGGCAAGGGGCCTATCGTGTCGTTTGTGGTGGAGAACGCCCATGCGCATGACATCGCCCAGCTCATGGACCGCTATGGTGTCGCCGTACGCGCCGGCCATCACTGCGCCCATCCGCTGATGAAGCGCTTTGGCGTCACCGCCAGCGTGCGCGCCAGTTTCGCTGTCTACAACACGGCTGAGGAGGTTGACGCCTTCCTCGACGCCTTGCGCCGCGCGCGCGAGTTCCTCATTTAGGGCTTATGGGAATGAACGATATGTCCAGTACTGCCAGCCCCGCCACCAGCCGCCAGCGCGATGTCATCGATCTGGGCGCTCCGCCTGCGCGCCCCCTGGCGCCGGAGGTTCCCGCGAGCGGCGAGGGCGCTATCCCGGCCGAGGAGATCGCGCGCATCACCGATGATGTCGTCGCCGCGCTCAAGCGCGTGCATGACCCGGAAATTCCGGTCGATATCTATGAGCTGGGCCTGATCTACAAGGTTGATCTGGAAGATGACCGCACGCTGAAAGTCGAGATGACGCTGACGGCGCCTGGCTGCCCCGTAGCTGGCGAGATGCCGGGCTGGGTGCAGGATGCCTGCAATACGGTTGACGGGGTGGAGCGCACGGAAGTGAACCTCACCTTCGACCCCCCCTGGACGCCCGACCGGATGACCGATGAAGCCCGCCTGCAACTGAACATGCTTTAGGAGCCAACACATGGCCCGCGAAAGACCCAAACCCGTCACCCTGACCGAAACTGCAGCGGAGCGCGTGCGCGCGCTGATGGCGCGTGAGGGCAAGGGCTATTTGCGCGTCGGCGTGAAGAATGGTGGCTGCGCGGGCATGGAATACACGATGGACTATGTGGAGGCGCCGGCGCCGCTGGACGAGCGAGTGGAGGACCAGGGGGTCGAGATCGTCATCGATTCCAAGGCGATCCTGTTCCTGCTTGGCAGCCAGATCGACTATGAGATCACGCCGCTGCACGCCAAATTCGTATTCCGCAATCCCAACCAGACCGATGCGTGCGGGTGTGGCGAAAGCGTCACCATTATTCCTGTGGCAAACGCCAGCTAGGCAACTTGCCGACCGCTGCGTGAGTTTCTAAACCCGAGACAGGATTCCGGGGGCTTGCATGCAGCTATTCTACTCGCAGACATCGCCGTACGCCCGCAAGTGCCGGGCGCTGATCATCGAGAAGAGCCTCGAGAGCAGGATCGAGCTTGTCGATGTGTCACCGCTGGATGACCCGGCGGACCTGCATGCGGCCAATCCGCTGGGGAAGGTGCCGGCGCTGGTCCGCAAGAGCGGCCCCGCCCTCATCAACTCACCGTTGATCTGCGAGTTTATCGACACGCTGGATGATGAGCGCTGGATTCCAGCCAATGGTGAAAGCCGCATTCTGGTTCTGCGTCAGCAAGCGATCGCGGACGGGTTGATGGACCTGACCATCGGCCGCCGCATTGAGAAGAACCGCGACGCGAAGCTGCAATATCCGCTCTGGATCGAGCGTTGGGAGAGAGGCATCGCCCGCACACTGGAGCAGCTGGATCAGGAGCGCGGCCAGTTCGGGCGCTCGGTAGATCTTGGTGCCTTGGCGATTGCGGTTGCGCTGTCCTATCTCGATCTCAGATATGCTGAGCTCGATTGGCGCTCCGCTCACCCGGAACTGGGTGCCTTCCTGGAAAAATGGGAAGCGCGTGACAGCTTGAGGCTGACGGCTCCACCTCAGGGCGCCTGACCGGCCAACGGTGCCGCTGTCGCGATACGCTTCCTCGCGCGCGCCATACATATCGCGGCGATGACGCCCATCAGGGTGAACAGCACACCTGAGAATGGCGCGAGCGTGGTTGGCAGCACGAAGGCGAGTGCGATGACGCCAAGGCTGAGAATGGCCGTTCCCACCGAGAACTCGATCTCGAAACGGGTCCAGCTTCGCTCTTCATGGGTCAGTGCCAGATAGTCCGCACGACGCAAGGCATGGGCATGGAGCAGGCCGAACACGCCGTAGACAGCGCCGAAAAACACGCCGTAGATCGCATACAGCACCGGCACCTGCGAGAGAGGAAGCACGCGGGTGATCTCGTCCAGAGTGTTGAACCCGCCCGAGAAGTAGTTGACGACAAAATCGGTCATGAACTTCAGCGGATAGATATAGATCAGCACCAGGAACAGGAGCAGCGCATTGAGCGCAGTCACCCATCCGTCATCAAGGCCGAAACGCCGGAAGAAGATGTGATGGGTGCGCCAGATCAGCAGGATGAGGGCAAAACAAAGGGCGATGGAAATCGCTCCGCGCCACAATCCTACAAGTTCGTCGAACGAGGTGGGGATGCTTTGCAAGGCGGCCAGCGTCAGCACGAGGGCGAAAACGATGTCGGACAGGTTTTCCAGCCGCGAGACATTGGTTCCGCGCCAGACAAAGCCCGAATCGTTGACTCTCATCCCGCTCATGAAAATGCTCCCCCGTTACCGGAGGAGCATTCTTTACACAAAGCTGATGGCTTGAAAGCGCAAAACCGCGAAGGCGTCAGGCGGCGGCAACGCCGACACCGTCATCAACGGTGTCAATAGTGACGCGGTTGCGGCCGGTCTGCTTGGACTTGTAGAGGTTGGTGTCTGCGCGTTCGATCAGGCTTTCGACCGATTCTCCGGCTGCGTGTTGAGATACGCCCATGGAAACGGTGATATGGCCCAGATCTTCGTTGGTGGACTTGCGAAGCAGGCGCTTGGATTCCACGGTTGCGCGGATCTTGTCTGCAATCTCGGCTGCATCGCCAAGCGTTGTCTTCGGCATGACGATGGCGAACTCTTCACCACCATAACGCGCGACAACATGCGTATCCTTTGCAAAGCGTGACAGGCACGCGGAGACGAAGCGGATAATCTGATCGCCCGTCTGGTGGCCCCATGTGTCATTGAAGCGCTTGAAATGGTCGATGTCGCACAGGATGAGGCAGAAATCGTCGCCCTGCAGCTCGGCGTCTCGGCGCGCCTTGCGCATGGCTTCATCAAAGCGCTTGCGGTTGGCCAGGCCGGTGAGGGCGTCAGTCATCGCCTCTTCACGGACCTTCTCAAGATTGTTTCGAAGCTGGTTTACCTCGACGGAGGTTTCCTGCAGGCGGCGCTCAAGCTCGCGGGACCGGCGCTGCATGCGGGCGGTAGCGGACACGAGGCCTTCCACCATGCGCTTGAATGTCACGGTATCAGTGGCGTCGCCCAGCTGGCCGGAGGCGCCTGCCAGCGCTTCGCCGTAGGCGGCGGTATCGCGCTCAGCCGCTTCCAGTGTCTTGACGACGGCGCCAAGCTCCCGGCTCATCGCGCCGCCGGTGTCCAGGACGGCGTCCTGGATACGCTTGAAGGTGAAGTGGCGGTCATAGAGCTCATCACAGAGCTCGTCGTTGATAGGGCCGCCGCGGTCAACAGCCACCTGCAGCGCCTCGGAAAGTTCCGGTATCGAGTCAGACACATAGGCAACCCAGACCGCGTAGTTCTGCGGCGTGGGAGCAACCCGGTGCTCTGCCATCAGATCCAGCGCGCGCCGCGCCAGATCAATGCCTTCATGCGTTTGCAAGCGACCGTTCACGTGACTTTCCCCGTTCCTGCAGACCGAATTCTTCGGACTAATGACTCCCTTAAGGCGGGAGATTAGGGACGTTTTGGAAAGATGCGGTAAACGCCGGTCAGAAAATTTGCGCTTTTTTGACCTCAGCCGAATGCGGAGCGGAGCAGGAATTCCGGGACATGGTCGCCAAAACCTGCCGCCTCGGCTTCCTTTTCCTTGCCAGCGGCCTTGGGCCGTTTGCCGGTTTCCAGGTCGTTGGCCGGCGCACGGGCAGGTGCCTGCGCGGGCGGCGTCTTCGCGGCCGAGCTTCCGGCAGTGGCCGGAGCGGGTGCATCTTCCATGGTCTTGCCAGACCCGCCCCGTGCCCGCGAACGCCCGCCACGCCGCGATCGTGCTGCCTTGACCTCGGTCTCCCCATCGGACGTGGCAGGGGCTGCAGAACGGGGCTCCGCAGCACCATCCAGCACCAGGGTTTCCGGCTCGCCGCCAATGAGCTTGGCGACATTGGCCAGTGATTTCTTGTCGTCACCGGTCACCAGCGTGACCGACTCCCCGGTGAGGCCGGCCCGGCCGGTACGCCCGATGCGGTGCACATAGTCGTCGGCATTGCGGGGAATATCGAAATTGAAGACGTGGCTGACGGCTGGAATGTCGAGCCCCCGGGCCGCCACATCCGATGCAACGAGGATGCGGACCTGGTCAGCCTTGAAGTCTGCCAGTGTCTTCATGCGCTGGGCTTGCGCCAGGTCCCCGTGGATCGGCGCAGCGGAGAAACCGTGGCGCTGGAGAGATCGCGCGACAATATCGACGTCACGCTTGCGATTGCAGAACACGATACCGTTTTTCACACCGTCGCGGCGGATGGCGGCACGCAGGGCCGCGCGCTTGCCGGCGGGTGAGCCGTCTGCCACGCGCACGATATACTGCTTGATCGTCTCGGCAGTCTGCGCAGGACGCGAGACCTCGATCCGCTCCGGATCTTTCAGGAAGGTGTTCACGATCCGGACGATCTCGTCCGGCATGGTGGCGGAGAAGAACAAGGTCTGGCGGCGCGGGGGCACCAATGAGAAGATGCGCTCGATATCGGGGATGAAGCCCATGTCCAGCATGCGGTCGGCTTCGTCGACAACCATGATCTCGATGCCCATCAGCATCAGCCCGCCACGCTCGAAATGATCCAGCAGGCGGCCGGGTGTAGCGATGAGAATGTCTGCGCCCTTGTCGAGAATTTCCTTTTGCGGCTGGAAGGCGACCCCGCCAATCAGCAGGGCCATCGTCAGCTTGTGGTTCTTGGCGTAGAGGCGGACGTTCTGCGCCACCTGGTCGGCCAGTTCACGTGTCGGACAAAGGATAAGCGAGCGGGGCATGCGCGCACGGGCACGCCCGCGCGACAGCCGCTCGATCAGCGGCAGGGTGAACGAGGCGGTCTTTCCGGTTCCCGTCTGGGCGATGCCCAGCACGTCGCGCCCGGTCAGTGCCACGGGAATGGCCCCGATCTGAATAGGAGTGGGGTTCGTGTAGCCAGCGTCCTTTATGGCCGCCAGCAGGTTAGGGCTCAGCCCCAGATCATCAAAAGTCATGCGCCTCGTATCCGCCCCGGCTTGCAGGCGAGGGGCGTGCTGTCATGCAGACGGGCGGAGTGCGCGGATCGCACCCCGCTTGCGCTGCGCAACATAGGCAGACCTCTAGGCCTGTCAACGCATCCTAGCGCAGACGTGATGCATCAGCGCCGCAGTGTGGCCTAATGGCGATAGCCGTACTGGCCATCCGGGACCCGTTCGGCATAGCGCTCTGCCAGCCGTGACTGTCGCGAGACAAGTGACTGGCTCATCCCGTCGATAATGACTGCCACGGGCGCGCTCATCACCTCGAGCGGATCGCCGTCCCAGATCACGACGTCGCCGGCATAGCCCTCCGCCAGAGCACCATACCGGTCGCCCACGCCATAGATTTCGGCCGGCGTCAGGGTGATCGCCCGGAAGGCGTCCTCCCAGCTGGCGCCGTGTGCCACGGCATTGCCGGCGTGCTGGGTGATCAGGCGCGGGTTGAAATAGAGGTCCGCGCTGATGGTCGTGTACGCGGTCTGCACGCCCGCGGCATGCAGCCGGGCCGGCGCGTCCAGGCGTGAGGCCAGCACATCGAAGCTGGCAGGCAGGTTGCGTAGCGGGTCGATGATCACCGGAATGCCCGCTTCGGCGAGTTCATCCGCCACCATCCAGCCTTCGGCGACGCCGGCAAAGATGAAGCGGGCGGATGGGTGCTGCCGGGCGAAGCGCAGGGCCCGGCGGATGTCCGAGGCACGTTCGACCTGAAGGACGATGGGAATCTCGCCCCTGACGGCTGAGACGAGAGCGGCGGCGTCGAAACGGTTGATGGCGTCGCCTTCATGATGGGACATGAACCGGCCGGGGTAGAAGCGCGCGTCCTCGAACGCCGCCCGCAAGTAGGCCCACGCAGCATTGCGCGATCCGCCTGCTGTCGACGCGCCGGACTGGGACATGTCGACGAACAGGAAGGTGCGGTCGTTGAACAGGGAATCGGCGCGCCCGGAGCTGTTGGCCAGGGCCCCGCGCCCGCCGATCAGCCCTGCCCCCGTGGAGGGAAACACGGCAAAGCGGGTAATGCCACGTCTGCGGCTGTCGGGAATATGCCCCCCTGCCGGGTTGAAGGCGTCGGAGACATCGATGGCAGCGGTGAAGCTCGCTCGCGGTGCGGAGGCATCGGAAGTGGACTGTTCCAGTGCCACCTCGATCAGGCCGAGCTGGGTGTGCGGGTGGAATATGCCGGGCGTGATCCAGCCACCGTTGGCGTCGATGGTCTCGACCCCGGCTGGAATGGCCACATTGGCACCGGCCGCGACGATAACGCCGTCGCGGATAAGTACCGAACCGGCCTCGACGATGCCCGCCTCGGTGTTGGTGACGACGCGGCCATTGGTGACCGCGATCGTCTGGGCAGCCGCTACACCGAACGAAAGAGCGGCGATCGCCGCTGCGGAAATGAGTGATTTCATCATCTTACAGCACTCCTTCGCCGGGCTGGCCGAGGGTGAAGTCACGAACCGTACGGCGAGCCGGGTCTTCGCGGTCAAACATCAGCGCGCCATCAATGTAGACGTGGTCTGCTACCGCGTAGCTGGAGAAGGGATGGGCTGACCACAGCACGACATCGGCGCGCTTGCCTGCCTCCAGCGAGCCGGTCTCGTCAAAAATGCCGAGCCCGCGTGCGGGGTTGGAGGTGAACCAGGCGACAGCTTCGCCGTCTGTGACCTCTATGCCGAGCCGTCGTCCGGCGGCGAGTGCCTTGGCGACCTCCTGATTGAGGCGCTGGATGCCCAGCTGGTCGTCAGAGTGGATCATGGCGCAGGCACCGGCGGCGTGGACCAGCGCGAGGTTTTCGTTGATGGAATCGTAGGCTTCCATCTTGAACCCGCCCCAGTCGGCCCAGACGGCCGCGCAGACGTCATTTTCGGCGAGCAGATCGCCGATCTTGTAGGCCTCCACCGCGTGGTGGAAAGTGGTGATCTGGTAGTCGAACTCGCGCGCCATATCGAGCACAAGCGCCATCTCGTCCGCGCGGTAGCAGTGCATCTGGATGAGGATCTCGCCCTCCAACACGCCCATCAGCGTATCGAGCTCGAGGTTGCGCGTGGGTGGATTGGCATCCGCATCGCCCGCATCCCAGTAGCGGTTCCACGCGCGGCGGTATTCCACCGCCCGCTGCCAGGCTTCGCGGTAACCGGCCATATTGCCCATGCGCGAACCGGGCGCGCGGCCCTGTCCGCCATAGACGCGCTTGGGATTCTCGCCGCAGGCCATTTTCAGCGTGTAGGGTGCGCCGGGGAATTTCATGCCCTGAACCGTCCGCGATGGCACATTGCGCAGCGTGATGCCGCGCCCGCCAAACAGGTTCGCCGAGCCCGGCAGCACATGCAGCGTGGTCACGCCGCCGGCGAGCGCCGCGTCAAAGCCCGGATCCTGTGGCCAGACACCGTGCTCGGCCCAGACTTCGGCCGTGACGGGTGCGGTTATCTCATTGCCGTCTTGGTGCGCGCTGACACCGGGAGAGGGGTAGACGCCCAGATGGGAGTGAATGTCGATCACGCCCGGCGTCACATAACGCCCGCGTCCGTCCACGATCACTGCGCCTTCGGGCGCTGTCAGGCCCTCACCAATGCCCGCGATGCGCCCGTCCTGCATCAGTATGTCGTAGTTCTCGAATTCGCCGCCAATGCCATCGAACACGGTCGCGCCCTGAATGAGCACGATCTCTGACGGGAAGGGGGTGTAGGTGGAGGGGTAGGGGTCTGGATTGAAGCGGACCAGCCCGTCGCCATTGTCAGCGCTGGCACCATTGCCGGTCTCGCCTGTATCGCCATTGCAGGCAGCAAGGCCAAGGGCCGCAAGCCCCGCCAGCGCCCCTGCCATCATGGGCCATAGCGCGCCCTTTTCCCGTGAACCGTGTATCGTCACCGTTCAACCTCCCCGGATAATTGCGTTGATGGCAGGTTCGCCGGAATCCGCCGCAGGGGGAAGGGGGTTATTGTGTTACGTTGGCGCGAAGGAGTTGAATTTTAGAATGGACGGGCGGCAGTTGATTAGATCACTAAGCGAGGAGAGTCGGTCGTGAGCATAAATGGGATCGGCGGAAAAGTGGGGTTTGTACGTTTTGATCGACGATTGATGGCCTTTCGAAACCCTTGGAGCCCAACCGAAGATCTAGGCGAATTATATATGCTTCGAGGTGCAATAATCTCAGCGTTTAGTCACGTCGATTTCATCGCCATGAAGATTTCTGTGTGTGCCTCTAGGGTTTCTGAATATCAAATTCGGCCGAAGCCGCCCACGAGGACCACGGAACGTATTCAATATATTCGTGATATAATTGATATAGATGGCCCGTTGACCAGATACCGAACGATTATAGGGAAGGCGATCTCGAAACTCGAAGAACTAAACGATTACCGTACGATAGTCGCGCATGCGAGCGTCACGTTGGGACCCCGGCGGTTGGTGATCTTCCCTGAGGCAATGAAGGTGTTTGGAAAAAACTCGGTAGTTAGCAAACACAATAGTACTTCATTGGATGATTTGAACAAAATTGCTTATAAGTATGCAATTTTTAGCAGGGCATGCCAGCGTTTATATTATAAGTTAGAAGAATCTAAAATCCTTCCTACTGTGTATTTTCATCAGGGTTGGCATTCATCGCTGTCTCCGGGAAGGGATCCATTGGAAATCCCTTGGGGCGCCAACTAAGGCCGCCGAGCGAAATTAGATGTGCCTTCACGCCTCTACAAATCAATCGCTTCCACAAACGGCGCGTGTTCCTGGATGTACTGGAAGCGAAGCTCCGCCTTCTTGCCCATGAGGGTTTCAACCAGATCGTCGGCCTCCTCCCGGAAGGCGTCATCAATGGTCACGCGCGCGAGTGAGCGCGTCTGCGGGTTCATGGTGGTGGCTTTCAGTTGCGGCGGCGTCATCTCGCCAAGGCCCTTGAAGCGGCCCACCTCAACACGTTTGCCCTTGAACTCGCCATTCAGAATCGCGTCCTTCTCCGCATCGTCCTGCGCGTAAAGGGTCTTGGCCCCGACGGTGAGGCGATAGAGGGGCGGCTGGGCCATGAACAGGCGTCCGCTCTCGATAAGGCCGGGGGTGAAGCGGTAGAAGAAGGTGGCCAGCAGCGCCGCGATATGCGCGCCGTCCACGTCTGCGTCGCACATGATGATGACGCGCTCATAGCGCAGATCCTCAAGATCAAACTTCGAGCCCGGACGTGTGCCGAGCGCCAGCATCAGATCGGAGATTTCCTGATTGGCGGCGATCTTGTCCGGCGTCGCGGACGCGACGTTCAGGATCTTGCCACGCAGGGGCAGGATGGCTTGCGTCTTGCGGTCGCGCGCCTGCTTGGCCGAACCGCCGGCCGAATCGCCCTCGACGAGAAAAATTTCGGTGCCGTCCGCGCCGGAGGTGGAACAGTCAGCCAGCTTGCCGGGAAGGCGCAGGCGGCGCGTGGCGCTCTGGCGCTGGACTTCCTTTTCCTTCTTCTTCTTCAGCCGGTCCTCGGCGCGCTCCACCGCCCAGTCGATCAGGCGTGCCGCTTCCTTCGGCCGGGCGGCGAGCCAGTGGTCGAACCGGTCGCGGATGGCGTTCTCGACAAGGCGCTGCGCCTCTGGCGTCGATAGCCGGTCCTTGGTCTGGCCCTGAAATTCAGGATCCTTGAGGAAGATCGAGACGAGCACGCCTGCCCCGCCCATTACATCATCCGGCGTGATCAGACCCGCCTTGCGATTGCCCGCCAGCTCGGCGTGGGCTTTGAGGCTTTTCGACAGCGCCGCGCGCAGGCCCGCCTCGTGCGTACCGCCTTGCGGAGTCGGCACCGTGTTGCAGTAGGAGTTGGAGAAGCTGTCATGCTCGCCAAAGCCGTTGGCGGAGAAGGCAACCGCCCATTCCACCGCGCCCATGCGGCCTTCGGAGCGCTCCACCCGCCCGGAGAAGCTTTCGGTGACAAGAGCTGCGCCCTTGACCATCTCTTCCAGATGGTCGGCAAGACCACCGGGGAAGGAGAGCACGGCTTCGGCAGGCGTGGCGGTGCCGTCCACCAGCTCTGCCGGGCAGGACCAGCGTATCTCCACCCCCCGGCGGAGGAACGCCTTGGAGCGTGACATGGCAAACAGGCGCGCGGGCTTGAAATGCGCGCGGCTGCCGAAAATCTCGTGGTCGGGCTTGAAGCGGATTTTGGTGCCGCGCCGGTTGGGCGCTGCGCCAAGCTTTTGCAGGCTGCCAAGCGGCGTGCCGCGCGAGAAACTGAGGCCCCAGAGCGTGCGGTCGCGCGCCACTTCCACTTCGACCCGCTCTGAAAGCGCGTTGACGACGGAAATGCCGACCCCGTGCAGGCCGCCAGCCGTCTGGTAGGCCTTGTCGGAGAACTTGCCGCCCGAATGCAGCGTCGTCATCACGATTTCCAGCGCCGACTTGCCGGGAAATTTCGGGTGCTCGTCTACCGGAATGCCGCGGCCATTATCGGTAACGGTGACAAAGCCTTCCTCATCAAGGCGCACCTCGATCCGGTCAGCATGGCCGGCCACGGCCTCGTCCATCGCATTGTCCAGCACCTCGGCGAAGAGGTGATGCAGCGCGCGCTCATCGGTGCCGCCAATATACATGCCCGGGCGCTTCCGCACCGGCTCCAGCCCTTCGAGTACCTCGATTGAGGAAGCGTTATAGCCCGGCTGCTGCGGCGGCGATGGAGCAGGGGAGGCCGCTGGCGCACGCGGCGCAGGAGGCTCTGCTGCCTTCACGGGCTCAGGCTCTGTTCGCGGAGCGGGCGAGGCGGGTTTCGGGGCAGGCGCGCCGCCGCCGAACAGGTCGTTTTGCGAATCGTGGGTCATCATCTCTCAACTTGCCCCAGCCAGCGCGGATTGGGGAGGGCGCAGGCGCAGGCTGAATGCGCGTTCAAGCCGCGCGGCGTGCGGCGTGCGCGGCGATCTGCGCGACGATTTCCGCCCAGTCATCGGGGTGAAGCTCATGGCCGGCGCCGTCCAGTATCACCAGCCGCGCATCCGGAGCGGTGCGCGCGACAGCCGCGGCGTGGGCGGGATCAATGACGGCGTCCTGATCTCCGTGGATTACCAGTACAGGCGCCCGGATTTCATCGGTGCGCCCGTGCCAGGGAGAGGAGCCGTCCAGACCCGCGTGATTGAAGCGGCTGGGCAGGCTGACCGCACGGTCGAATTCGGCGCGCGCGAGCGTCTCGTACGCTTGCGCGCGGGGCGGGCGTGCACTCGCGCATGTCACTGCGCTGAGCCGTGCTAGAAAGTCCGTGGCATCGTCCCGGTCTTCCCAGTTCACTTCGCCCAATGCATTGAAACATTCCAACACTTCCGGCGCGATGGGGCGGGCTTCAACGCCGGGATCGCCGAATATCTCCGATGCGATAAGGGTCAGTGTGCGCACGCGGCCGGGATTGCGAAGGGCCAGAAGCTGACCGAGCAGGCCGCCCAGCGACATGCCGGCAATGTGTGCGCTGTCCCAGCCGAACCGGTCCATCACGGCCAGCGCATCGTCCGCCATGTCGTGGATGCTGTAGGCCGCTTGTCCGGGCGGCACGCATGTGGAGCGCCCGGTATCGCGATGATCGAACCGCACGGCGTAAAACCCGGCTTTCGCAAGCGCTTCCATCAGCCCGTCGGGCCACCATAACATCGACGCCGTTGCGCCCATGATGAGGAGGAGCGGTTCACCTTCGGGATCGCCAAAGGCCTGTGCACAAAGACGGATGCTGCCGTTCTTGGCAAATATCTCTTCATACATGGTAGCGCCGCTCCTTGATCCGCGGTGATCGCGCAGCCCCCTTTAGCGGAAAAGGCGGCGTCCGCGCTGACATGACCGCAGCTGTGTATCATAGCGGCGGGCATCGGCTTCCACCTGGCTTGCGGCGCGCTGCAGCCAGGCCTTGGAGTTATGGGTGCCCCGATTATAGCCGGTATGGCCTTCGTGGTAGGCGAAATACAGATTGCGCGGATCGTCCAGTGAAATGCGCGAGAGGCGGTTGCTCATCGACGCATACCAGCCAATGAAATCAACGGCATCGGCAAAATTGGTCCGGCGTGCTGACCGGTTGCCGGTCTGCTCGCGATACCAGTCCCAGGTGCTGTCGAGGGCCTGCGCGTAGCCATGGGCCGACGAGGCTCGCGGGCCCGGCAGGACGACAAGGCGGCGTGTCCGGGGGGGGCGGGCATTGGCCACGAAGCTCGATTCGCGTTTGACAAACGCCAGCTGCGTGCCTTGAGACAGGCCCCAGCGTTGTTCGGAACGCTCGGTAGCCCGGCGCCACGCTGGATATTGGGCGAATATCGAGCAGGCATTCTCCGCCTGGGCAGGCGGTGCCCTGTGGCTGCACGAAGCTGCCAGCAGCAAAAAGACCGGGATGAGGAGAATGCGCCAGACCATGACCGGAGTTTGATCCGGTCATGGTTAAGGGGCGTTAAACCGTCTTAGAAATTCATCCGCAGGACGAGCCGCAGGATGTGGTTCACATAATCTTCGCGGTAGTCGGCATCGTAGGCGAAGGTGAAGGTCGTGTAGTTCGACCCTGCAGAGAAGCCGAAACCTGCCAGCACGCCGGCGCTGGGAAGTTCCGCCGCCCGCAGGGTGAACGGCGCTCCATTCTCGCCGAAGCGGGCCGTTGTTTCAGCCGTGCCGCCCGAGAAGTCTCCGCGATAGCCGACGCGCGCGTAGGGAAGCCACCAGCTGCCAGCACGGTTGAAAATCCGTCCCACCGTGATGGTCGCGCCGCCTGTCAGCGCGCTCGAGGTGCGGCTGTCCACATAGAGGGCGAGTTCGGGTGCGGTGTTGTCGAGGGCGATCTCGTTAAACCTGTTCTCCGAGATCGACAGGTAGGTCAGCGCCACTTCCGGACGCACCGTCCAGGCGCCGACGGGGATGTCGCGCCCGGCTTGGGCGGAAACCGAGTAGTGCCAGCCATTCCATTCTGCCGACGTGGAACCGGAATAATTCCCTATTCCGATGCGGCGAAGGGTTTCAAACCGGTTCACACCGGCTGAGGCCGTGAAGGAGGCGTCGATGCCGCCAAAGTCAATGGCGGCGTAACCTGACACCTGCCCCATTATATTGGTCATCGGGTCGTGGTTGAGACCGATCTGCTCGATCTCGCTGGCGGCGCCTGCCACACTGATGCCAACGGCGTAGAACGGCCCGAACGGCCGGTCGAGACCCACGGCGAGACCTACCCCGTAGCCGCGATAGCCCGGGCCAAGCGCCGTTTCTGCACGGTCGGCATAATAGCCGAACTCCTGGATCCACAGGCCTGCCAGCTCGGAGGGTGACAGCCGGGCATTGCGAAGCCGCGTGGACACCGCACCTGCGGCTGCGTCGTGGGAGGCCATCGCAAACTGGATCGCGCTGGCGGCATATTCGGGAAGCAGCTGGTCGTAGGCCCGGTAGAAGGCATCCTGGTCGCGGATGGCAGCGATTGCATTTCCGAGCGATGTGACATCATCGAACAGGGCAAGCGTCGCGTCATACACAGCGGCCCGGTTGGGATCAAAACCGATCTGTTCGGCGGTCTTGCGCTCGAGGCTGAGCACCAGCGTGTCGGGGTCGGTCGTGTCGCGCTGCAGTGTCGCGTTGTAAAGGAAGGGCGTGTCCACCGCCTCCAGGATCACTGATTCATTCGCTACGGTGAGCGTTCCGGCGGACAGGACGCGATACTCACGGCTCTGGCCGACAAGCTCCGACAGAGAGACGACAAGCTCGGAGCCTTCCTCGAAGGCAATCTCGCCACTGGCCACGAGCGAGGCACTGGACGTGCTGTCGCGATCGAGAACCAAGTTCAGCACGCTGCCGTCACCAAAGCGGGCGGACGTGATGAGGGTCTGGCTGGTCAGGCCAAGCGCCAGCGTTCCGTTCTCGACATCGATCGTCAACTGGCCGTCGCCGGAATTGATGGCGCCATCGAGAACGGCGTTGCGGATGATCAGGCGGTCGAGGCCTGCGCCGAAGTGCACATCGCCATCAATGCGACCGGCCAGAATTTCGAGCGTGTCATCGCCGGAGCCAAAAATGATGTCGCCCCTCATGGACGGATCGGAAGCATCCTCGTCAGGGTGCGCCGTCTGCTGAATGGTCAGGCCCGCGGTCATTGCGCTGGCGTCAACAGCAATCGTAACCGGCGTATTTGTAGCCGTGAAATTGCTCGGCGCCGCACCGATGATCCCGGTGTTGGCGATCAGGGTCGTATTGTCGGAAGCAATCTGGATGGCCGTAGCTGACTGGCCGGCGCCGGTAAGCGTTGCCGCAATGGTTCCTGAGTTGATGATCGAGCCGACATTGGAGCCCGCCTCAATCGAGATGGCCAGCGCGGTGCCCTGGCCCAGCCGGTCATCGGCAAAGCCGTCGCCGTCAAATCCGCGCGAGGCAGAGGCCACGATGGTCCCGCTATTGGTGAGCGTCGCCATCTCGGCGCCTTCGCCTATCGTGATGGCCTGGGCGTGAGCGTCGAAGGAGGCGGCTGACACTACGCCGGTATTCTCGAAACCTGCGCCTTCGAGGATGACGGCGTGGATGGTGCCGTTTACATCGCGTCCCGCGATCAGGATCGCTTGGGCGGAAATGCCGTCAAACAGGCCGTTAGCCAGAATCTCGCCATCAATGACAAAGCCGAAGCCACGATCAACCGTTTCGGTGTCTCCCTCCTCGGCGTCTTCCGAAATATCGCTTTGCTCGTAGGTGACCTCGCCCAGACGGATGTCCCCGGTCGCGGATTCGCCGGGGCGGATCACCAGTGCCGGCGCGCTGCCGAACATGTTGATACTGGAGCCGGTCAGATTGCGTTCCGAATCAACGCCAGCGATGAACACGCCATCACGAATGGATCCGGCGATGACGACAGCGGAACCGCTCTGGCGCGTATCTTCTTCCCGATCGCCGGGCTGCCGGTTTGAAAGCTGCTCGAACAGCGACTGGGCTACCCGGTCGGGCAGGCGGTAGCCACTCGAGCGCACTTCGTTGCGGAAGGCGAGCGCGCCATCGATGTCGCCTTCGATGACAACGGCACTGGAGCCTTCGCCCAGCGTAGCGACGGTGCCGCTGGGACCAAAGCTCACGTCACCCGAGATATTGCCTTCGATAGAGACGGCGCGTGAGTTTTCACCCACCACGGTAACCGCGCCGCGCGAGGTGAAGTTGCCGTCGAGGTCGGATGCGATCCGGACGCCGTAGGAATCCTGCCCTTCGACGGTGATGCCCGAGCCGGGATTCAGGACAACATCACCAACAAAGGCAGCGCCACCGGGCGAGCCGATCAGCAGGCCGGTCTTGTCACGTTCCTCCGTGAGGAAGTCGAAGGTCTGGTCGAGCGGCACATTTCGGGCCCCGTCCGGATCCTCAAGGTTGATTGTGCCGCCGTGCGTGATGTCGCCGGCCCGCCCGCTTTCGGCGAACATGCCGATCGCGCCGTCCTGGCCATTGATGGTGATCGAGGAGCCGGACTGCGTGGTGACAGAATTGTCTGAATCAATGACGACCGCCGGGCCTGCACTACCGGTGAGTGTTACCCGGCCAGTAGAGGTGATGAGAATGTCACCGGAGGTGGAGGTGCTGACGGGGCTGGTGCGCTCGTTGGTGATTTCCTCGTCGGCCCAAACGGGCGCAGACGCTAGGACCACAACGGAAGCAGCGGCAAGTAGACGACGGCGCATATAGTCCCTCCGGCGGATATTCCCTCTGGCCGGGCTGTGCGCCCGGATGCAGCAATCCAGACTGACTCTTAGACGATGCATTTGCCTGCGTCGACCACCCAGCCGCGCTTGTAATCTTTTGTTGGCAGTCATGAAAAAGCCCGC
>ERZ869909.1688-NODE-1688-length-17127-cov-4.999472_pt1 | contig 17127 bp, 15 predicted proteins | sample MGYA00520892_ERZ869909 | MGnify/ENA primary metagenome ERZ869909 (study PRJEB32215, sample SAMEA104723947) | bioreactor metagenome | biome: bioreactor; feature: anaerobic bioreactor; material: water | place: China | collected 2015-03-12 ...
CGGCTGGACGCTATTTGCCATCGTCTGGTCCCTGGCGCTGTTCGGCATTGCCTGCAAGCTGATCTGGCCTCATCGCTTTACCGTGATGCGGGTCGCCATCTATCTGATCATGGGCTGGTTGATCGTCTTTGCCAGCGGCGAGATGGCATCAAGCCTGTCGACCACCGGCATCACCCTGCTCGCCGCCGGCGGCATCACCTATACCCTGGGCGTCATCTTCTTTGCCATCAGCGCGATACCCTACAACCACGCCATCTGGCACCTGTTCGTGCTAGGCGGCAGCACCTGCCACTACTTCGCGGTGTACGCCGCGGTGCTGCCGCACGGGGCCTAGGCCCAGCCCACGATAGCGTTTAGTGAATGCCACGTCTTTCGTGTAAAACATGGGGCAAGCACCACTTACCTATTATAAAAACAAAGGACGCCCATGAAGCCCAGGCTCAGTCTGGTTGGCCGCTACTCGTTCCTGTCGCTGACGCTGATGATCGGCTCGGTGGCGGTACTGAGTGCGCTGTATGCGACGGTCTCGGATTCAGTCACGGAGCGCCTGGCCGGTGAACGACTGGAAGCCCAGGTCGCGGGTACGGCCAACCGCCTGACCAACTTCATCGAGAATCGGATCTACCAGCTCGAAACCCTCTCGACACATCCCTCCATGCCGCTTTACCTGCTCTATAGCGATGCGGTGTCGGAAGGCCTGCAGGAGCTCGTACGGGTGGAAGCCGACGCACCCGATCTCTATGGCATCCTCTTCTTTGACGCCAGCGACAAGCTGTCCGAGGTCATCCCCGGGCAGGCGGCGTCGGGCGAGCCCTACTGGGGACGCGATAACTGGTCAATCCTCGAGCTGCCGTCCGTCTATCTGGGCACCAGCGAGATCATCGGCCCGAGCCTGACCTCGGGCACCGGCCCCGGCTGGCTGCTCATCCGCCAGCCGCTCAGAGACATCGCCGGCCAAAGCAGCGACGGCGCGATCGCCCTGCATGTTCGTCTCGCCTCGCTGACCGAACTGATGCGCACCGAAAGCCTGGCCGGCGTACTGCGGCCGTTCCTGAGAACGCCTGCTGGCGACCTGCTGGACCCGACGGGCAATCTCCAGGCCAGCGATCCGGAGGGACTGCGAACCGGCCCGGAAGTGCTCCCCGGCTGGCGCATCGACTACCTGGTCTCCGCCGGAGACATTCTCAGCCCGCTGCGCAACGCCCAGTTCGGCCTCTATGCACTGGCGGGTGTCATGGCACTAGGCACCGTCGCCCTGTTCTGGGCATTGGCCAGAAGCCTGCGCCGAAGGGTCAGCCGTCTGGTAGCAGGGGCCGAAGCCTTCGCCTCCGGCAACCTGCACTTCCGCCTGCTGACCCCCAGAAACGACAAGGATGAAATCGATGTCGTTGCCCATGCATTCAACGCCATGGCTGACCGGCTGCAGGAGATGATCGAACGCACCATACAGGCAGAGAAGATGGCGGTGCTGGGCGAATTCGCCACCGGTGTGGCGCATGAAGTCCGCAATCCGCTGGCAACGGTCAAGCTGACGGTACAGGCCCTGGAAAAGGGCGAGCCGGATAGCAGGCGCCGCGAGCTGCTGATATCCGTGGAGGAGGAGATCGACCGACTCAATCGCGTCGTCGGTGATCTGCTGGACTATGGCCGGCCGGTTGCCGGTGAGCCGCAGGCCGTGGCGATGGGTCAGGTATTCAGGCACGCTTCCATCTTGACCTCCGGCCTTGCCGGCAGGCAGGGCGTCGACGTCACGGTCAGCGGTGACCCGCACCTCACGGCCTATGCCAGCCCGGACCAGGTCATCCAGTGTCTGGTTAATCTGGTTGCCAATGCCATCCAGGCCTGCGAACCGGGTGGCCAGGTGCAACTCAAGGCATTCTCCAGCGGAGACAACGTGACGATAGCTGTCATCGACGACGGCTGCGGCATGGATGAGTCAATCCTCGCTCAGGTGATGGAACCGTTCTTTACCACCCGCCAGGAAGGGACGGGTCTCGGCTTGAGCATTACCCGGCAACTGATAGAACTGAATGGAGGCAGGCTGGACATCCATAGCACACCGGGTCAGGGCACGACCGTCTTCATGCGGCTTCCCCCGGTACCGGCCGACGTCATGGCACTGCCGGATCCAGCCCAGCAGGATTCGTAGCGCCGTTACAACAACAAGAGCAACAACCAGAAGAACGCCATGCACACAGATATCCTGATCGTCGATGACGAAAAAAGCTTCGTCCGTTCGCTGACTTTCGCCCTGGAAGAGGCCGGGTACTCCACTCGCAGCGCCCACACCGGCGAAGCGGCCCTGACCGCACTGCAGGAGGCCCAGCCCGACCTGATGCTGCTGGATCTGCGGCTACCGAAGATGAGCGGCATGGAGGTCCTGGACACAGCCGCCCGCCTTTACCCGGAGCTGGCGGTGGTGATGGTGTCGGCCCACGGCGATACGCGAGCCGCCGTGCAGGCCGTCAAGGCCGGGGCCACCGACTACCTGACCAAACCCTTTGCCCTGGACGAACTGCTGCATCTCGTCGGCGCCATTACCGAACGCGCTCAGATGCGTGACGAGCTGGCCTACCACCGTAGCCGCGGCGCCTCCTCATCGGGGCTGGTGGGAAGCAGTGCGGCCATGGAACAGCTCTGGCAGACCATCCAGCGTATCGCCGCCAGTAGTGCCGGCCGCATCCTGCTGTTGGGTGAGTCCGGCACCGGCAAGGCCGTGGTTGCCAGGGCAATACATGACCAGAGCCCACGCAGCGACAACGCTTTTGTGGAGATCAACTGCGCCGCCCTGCCGGAACAGCTGATCGAGGCTGAGCTGTTCGGCGCCGAGAAGGGGGCTTACACCGGTGCCCATCAGAAACGAGCCGGCCTGGTGGCCCTCGCCCATGGTGGCACCCTGTTTCTGGACGAGATCGGCGAACTGCCCCTGGCACTCCAGGCCAAGTTCTTGCATTTCCTCGAGAATGGCGTCTATCGACCGGTGGGCGGATCGGCCAGCCATACCGCCGATGCACGCGTCATCGCCGCAACCAACCGCTCGCTGGAAGCCGAGGTCCGCAACGGGCACTTCCGGGAGGATCTGTTCTTTCGCCTCAATGTCATCGAGCTCACCATTCCTCCGCTACGCGAGCGAGGCGCGGATATCGAGGAGTTGCTGAATGTCTTCGTCGATGCCCAGGCCAGGGAGGAGGGTTGCCGGCCCATCACCGTGCCCCAGGAGACCCTCGACCTGCTGGTCGCCTATAGCTGGCCGGGCAATGTGCGGGAGCTGCGCAATCTGGTCGAACGTCTGACCATTCTTCATCCTGGCCAGCGGATTCGCCCCGGGCAGCTACCTGGCGAGTTCCATCACGGCCCGGCCGCCAGCGATCATGTGGTAGCCCCCTCGCTCGGCGCACGGCTAGATAGTACCGAACGCCAGTTGGTACTCGATGCGCTCGACAAGAGCGGTGGCCACAAGGGGCAGGCCGCCCAGCAGTTGGGGCTGTCCCGCCATGCCTTCAAGCGCCGCCTGCAACGCCTGGGGCTATCGTAGCCGACGCCCTCGTCACTCCGAGCGATTACCGCTCTTCCTTCGCTTGCCGATGAGCGATATCCGCTCATGTCTCGTGCCACTGTTGCCCGAAGAGCCCCAGGCATGGGGATTTACGGCATGGCACGTTTCTTGCTTATAGCTATGAACCAGCAGGTTCATAACAACAATCAATGACCACACGCCGGACTCAACCGGTCCAGGAGGCAACCTTGCCGGGACTGATAAAGCGCCTGCGCTCAGTAAAGGGCGCTCGCCTTCTCGCCACCGCGCTGATACTCACCGTCTACGGTGTGCCCGCCGCGCATGGCACAGAAGCCAACAATGAGACGACTTCGGTCGGCCGAGTGGAGCTGGGTGCGGACGCCGCAGAGGCTGACGCCACCATCGCCTGCCTGTATCCGATGACCGGGCGCTCCGCCAGCTATGGACGGGACAGTATCGTTGCGATCCGCATGGCCCTCGACGAGCTGGCTACTGACCCGACCGCCCCGCGACTGCGGGTCATCGTCGATGACTCCCGCTCCAAGGCCTCCTTCGCGGTGCGCATGGCCGAGGACTTCATCGAGCAGGATAACGCCAATATTCTCTGCGGCATGGTCAGCTCCGGCGTGGGCATGGCCGTCAGCCGTCTGGCGCGACAGCGCAAGACCATCCTCATCGGCACCGACCATGCCTCCTCCCGCGCCGCGCTGGAAGAGGGGCATCGCTACTACTTCAGGGTCTCCAGCGATACCTGGCACTCCCAGGCCGCCGGTGCGAAATACCTGCAAGAGCTGCAGCAGGAGAATGGCTGGAGCAAGATCGCCTTCCTCGGGCCCGACTACGAATATGGCCGCGTCGCCTGGCGCGATCTGCAGGAGGCCTTTGACCTCTATGACGTCGACTACCAGGTCACCGGCAGCTACTGGCCGAAACTCTACGAGCCGGATTACTCCCTCTATATCCAGTCGCTGCTGGAGTCGCCGCCGGATGTGCTGGTGGTGGCCCTGTGGGGTGGCGATTTCACCGCCTTCATCGACCAGGCCCGTACGACTCGCCTGTTCAGCCTGATGCGGGTGGCCAACTTCGATACCGGTGGCGATTACGAGACCCTGATCGCCCTCGGCGACACGCCGCCGGAAGGCCTGATTCTCTCCGCACGCCACCACGTCAACTGGCCCCCGACGGAGCTGAACCACCAGTTCGTGGAGCGGTTCCACGAGCGCTCCGGCCGCTACCCCAACTATTCGGCCCAAGGTGCCTGGACCGGCATCATCACCGTCGCCAAGGCCATCACCCTGGCCGGTGACGTGACCGACACCGAGGCGATGGTCGAGGCGCTGAAAGGCCTGGAGATCCACCTGCCCAAGGACCCGGAAGGCTACGTCTCCTACATCGACGCCGAGACCCACCAGATCATCCAGGCCCAGGCCATCGGCACACCGGTTCCCAGCCAGGATTACCCCCCCGCCCAGGTAGTACTGGGGAACTGGAAAGTCTATGACGCCGAGTCCCTGAAGCCTTCGCCGGCCATCGTCGAGAGGCGGCGTGGCACGCCCGGCGATGGCTAGCCCTGTCCATCGTTTCCCTCAAGCACCACAAGCACCTGCAAGACCACGACGCATCACAGCACACAATAACAACCCAGGAGTAGAACCATGAAGCACGCGACTCAACCCGTCAGCTGGAAGCGTACCCTGCTCAGCACCACAACCGCAGCGGCCATCGCCTCGGCAGGGATGATGGGCATCAGTGCCACCGTCCAGGCAGAAGAGACCTTCAAGGTCGGACTGGTCACCTTCCTCTCCGGCGGCGCCTCGGGACCCTTTGGCGTTCCCGCCGCCCAGGCGGCGGAAACCGTGATCAAGGCAATCAATGCCGGCGAGCTGCCGCCCCCCTACGACACCCCGGGCGTCAACGGCTTGCGGCTGGAGTCCGTGGTCGTCGACGAGGCCGGCGGCCCCACCCAGCAGGTCGAGGAGTACCGCAATCTGGTGCAGCGCCAGAACGTGAATGCCGTGATCGGCTATATCTCCAGCGGTGACTGTCTGGCCGTCGGCCCCGTCGCCGAAGAGCTACGGACCTTCACCATCGCCTTCGATTGCGGCACGCCGCGCATGTTCGAGGAACTCGACAACCCCACCTACTTCTTCCGCACCGGCCTTGATGCCGTCGCCGACAACGTGGGTGCGGCACGCTACCTGCTGGACCTCCATCCCGATGTCACACGCGTCGCCGGTATCCAGCAGAACTACGCCTGGGGGCAGGACTCCTGGATCGACTTCACGCTCTCCATGGAGCAGTTGCTGCCGGACGCGGAAATCGTCAACAACCAGACGCCACAGCTCTTCTCGGGCAGCTACGGCAGCGAGATATCCGCCTTGCAGACCCGCCGGCCCGAGATCGTCCATTCCAGCATGTGGGGTGGCGACATGGAGTCTTTCGTATCCCAGGCGAATTCCCGTGGCCTGCTGGGCCAGGCAACCGCCATCCTCACCACCGGTGAATCCGGCCTGCACCGCTTCCAGGGCCAGGCCCCCAACGGCACCATTCTCGGCGGACGCGGCCCCTTCGGCGCCTTTATGCCGGAAAACGCGCTGAGTGAGTGGTTCAACGAAGCCTACGAAGCCGAGCACGGCACCAAGCCCAGCTACCCCTCCTCGAAAATGGCCCAGGCCATCCTCGCCCTGAAATTTGCCGCCGACAACTCCGGCGCCGACGGGGTGCCCACCAGTGAGCAGCTGGCAAGTGCCCTGAAGGGTGCCGAGTTCGAATCCGTCAGTGGCACCGTACGCATGGCCCTGGCCGATGGACACCAGGCCATGCAGGACATGCTCTACGGCGAGTACCACTACACCCCCGGCGAAGGTGCCGAGCTGCGTAACGTGCGCTCCTACCGCGGCGAATGCGTCTCCGCTCCGGATGGCCAGAACGCCCAGGAGTGGATCGAGGCCGGCTTCCCTGGCGCCCAGTGCGACTGAAACTCTCCCTTGCCGGCAACCTTCGGGTTGCCGGCCACCAGGAATCACTGCACCCGTCTTGATACACCTGCGTCTGCCCCGTGACTTTCCCCACGGTCGGCAGGCATGGGGACGGGCACCCGCAGGGTTTCCTAACCGATAACAGGAGCACGAGTGATGTTAACGGTCTGGGCAATACTGATCGACGGTTTCATCTATGCCTCATGGCTGTTTCTGGTGGCGGCAGGTCTGACCGTCATCTACGGCGTCATGCGGATTCTGAACATGGCCCACGGCAGCCTCTACGCCTTGGGCGCCTATGCAGCAGCATCGGCCATCGGCTGGTATTACGCCGGGGGGGGCAGCCAGCTATGGATGGCCTTCGCCATTCTGGCCACCTGCGCCCTGCTCATCGGCGCCATCAGTGGGCTGCTGATCGAGCGGGGCATTCTGCGGCTGATGTATGGCCGCGACGAGATACTCATGCTGATCGTCACCTTCGCGATCCTGCTGATTCTCGAAGATGTGATGAAGCTGCTCTGGGGCACGACCCCCTATTTCGCCTGGCAACCCTACGCCGCCATGGGGCGAGTGGAGATCGACGTCCTGACGGTCTCCGGCTACGACATCATGGTGCTGTGCCTGTCTGCCGTCATTGGCCTTGGCCTCTGGTTCTGGCTGGAGCGCACCAATACCGGCAAGATCCTGCGCTCCATCATCCATGACCGGGAAGTCTCGGAAGCCATGGGTGTCAACGTGCGCCGCATGTTCACCATCACCTTCATGATCGGCGCCACCCTGGGCGCGGTCGCCGGCGGCATCACGGCTCCGATCATCTCCGTGGTGCCGGGTATCGGTATCGAGGTCATCGTGCTGGCCTTCGCGGTGGTGGTCACCGGCGGCCTGGGCAGCATTACCGGTGCCGCGGCGGGGGCGATCATCGTCGGCCTGGCACGGGCCACCTCCATCCACACCATGCCCCAATTCGAACTCTTCATCATCTATGCCGTCATGGCCGCGGTGCTGATCTTTCGGCCCAACGGCCTGTTCGGCCAGGCAATCGCGAGGAAAATCTGATGAGTCTCCAGAAATCCGAAGCCCTGATGATTGCCGCCGCCGTGGCCATTGGCCTGGCCGGCTTGATGAGCCCGAACTGGCTGGTCTTCACCACGACGCTGGCGGTCTCCAAGGCCCTCGTGGTGCTGGGCGTGGTCATGCTGATGCGCGCCGGGCTGGTCTCTTTCGGCCAGGGGCTGTTCTTCTGTATCGGCGGCTATGCGGTCGGCATGGGGGGTCGCTTCTGGGGCATTCAGGACGCCCTGCTGCTGATTCTTCTGGGCGTGCTGGCCTCGACGGTCCTGGCGATGATCCTGGGCCTCCTGCTGACCCGTTACCGGGAGATCTTCTTCGCCATGCTGACCATGGCGTTTTCGATGATCCTGTTCGGCGTCCTGGTGAAGAGCCATAACCTGGGCAGTACCGACGGCTTCAGCGTGGTGGAGTGGTCCGTGCTTGGCTGGGTCCCGCAGTCCGGCATGGGAGTGTTCTGGCTCGCGCTGGTCATCGGCCTGCTGGTGGCGCTGTTTCTCAATCGCTTCTTCCAATCCAGCATCGGCCTGGCCTGCGAGGCCATCCGCGAGAACGAAGTCCGCGTCGAGTACATGGGCATCTCACGCCGTCAGGTGCTCTACATCAACTACGTGATGGCCGCAGCGATCGGTGCCATGGGCGGTTCGCTGACAGCACTGGCCGCCGGCCACGTCGACCCGGAAATGGCCTACTGGACGATCTCCGGCGAATTCGTCTTCATCGCCCTGCTGGGGGGCACGGGCCATGTGGCAGCGGCCTTCATCGCCGCCATGCTCTTCGCCCTGGTGCGCACCTACGCGGTGGAGTTCATGCCCCACACCTGGCAGATGATCCTCGGCATCGTGCTGCTGCTGATCATCCTGTTCCTGCCCAAGGGGATCTGGAGCCTGTTCACCCGCAACCGGAGAACCGCCTCATGACCGAGATTCTCAAGACAGAAGGACTCTCACGCTATTTCGGCGCGGTGACGGCCGCGGAAGACATCAACGTGACCATCACCCAGGGCGAGATCGTCGGCGTCATCGGTGCCAACGGGGCCGGCAAGACCACCTTCATCAACATGATCACCGGCTACCTGCCACCCTCGGAGGGCAGCATTTCCTTCAATGGTCGGCCGATCGAGGGCCTGGGGCCGCGCAAGCTGATGCGCGAGGGCCTGGCACGCTCCTTCCAGATACCCCAGCTGTTTCTCGAGCTACCGGTGATCGACAACCTGGCCATCGCACTGTCGGCGGCCCAGAACGACCACCTGCAAATGCTGCGCCCGGTTCGCACCAAGGGGCGGCTTGCCGCTGCGGACGACATCCTCGAGCAGATGGGTATCACCCAGTATCGCGATGAGATGGTAACCGCCATGCCTCAAGGGGCACGCAAGCTGCTCGACATCGCCATTGCCATGCTCGGTGACCCCAAGATGCTGCTGCTGGATGAACCCACCAGCGGGGTCAGCATGGAAGAGAAGCATGCGCTGATGGATACCGTGATGGAGGTGGTGAAGCGGCGCCAGCTGACAGTGCTCTTCGTCGAGCATGACATGGAGATCGTACAGAAATACGTGACCCGGGTGATGGCCTTCGCCAGCGGGGTGGTGATCAAGGATGGTCCCGTCGAGGAGGTCCTGGCCGACGTACAGGTGCAGACGCTCGTCACCGGCAAGCGGCGACACAAGAGTACCGCAACCGAACAGGGGGACGTGTGACATGAGCCTGGAGATCGCCAACCTCAATGTCTCGATCGATCGCATCGCCATTCTGCGCGATATCAACCTGACTATTCCCACCGGGCAGATGGCTGGCCTCATCGGTCACAACGGTGCCGGCAAGACGACGTTGATTCGCGCCATCATGGGCCTGTTGCCGGCCACATCCGGCTCCATCCGCTTCAAGGGCGAGGAGCTGACGCAACTGGCCCCCCATCGGCGCGCCAAACTGCAGATCAGCTACATGCCCGAGGACCGCCGGCTCATCCCCGAGCTGACGGTGACCGAAAACCTGCTGATGCCGGCATGGGCCAACCACATCCGGGACGGCGAGAAGCGGCTGAAATGGGTCTATTCGCTGATGCCGGAAATCGCCGACTTCGGTGAACGCAAGGCGCTGCAGCTCTCCGGCGGCCAGCAAAAGCTGGTGGCCCTGGGTCGGGCACTGATTCCCGGCCGTGAACTGATCCTGCTCGATGAACCCTTCGAAGGGGTGGCGCCGGTACTGGCACAGCGCCTCACCTCGGTCATCGGCGACCTGCGCGGCGAAGGCCTGACGGTGCTGATCGCGGAATCCGATGACAGCCATTCGGCTGGTCTGGTCGACCAGACCTGGCGCATCGAGCGCGGTGCCGTTGCCTTCGGTCGCCAGGCCTCCTCCGCCAAGGCGAGCCACCAACATCCTGCCTGAGAACAACAAGGAGTCAGTCATGAAAATACGTGCTGCGGTATTGCAGGCCACCGGCGCCAAGCGCCCCTATCAGGGCAACCAGCCGCTGGTGATCGAGGAGCTGGAACTGGACCCGCCAGGCGACAACGAAGTGCTGGTACAGATCAAGGCCGCCGGCCTGTGTCATTCCGACCTCTCGGTCATCGACGGCAACCGGCCACGCCCGGTGCCCATGGTGCTGGGCCACGAAGCCGCCGGCATCGTCAAGGCCGTGGGCAACGGGGTAACCGACCTGCAGGTGGGCGATCATGTGGTGACCGTATTCGTGCCCAGCTGCGGCCACTGCTCCCCCTGTGCCGAAGGACGCCCCGCCCTTTGCGAGCCGGCGGCCAAGACCAACAACGCCGGCACCCTGGCCAGTGGCGAGCGCCGCCTGCACCGGGCGGACGGTACCGATGTCCATCACCATATCGGTGTCTCCGCCTTTGCCGACCACGCGGTGCTCTCCCGCCACTCCCTGGTCAAGGTCGACTCGGACCTGCCCCTGCATCACGCCGCACTGTTCGGCTGTGCGGTGCTGACCGGGGTCGGTGCGGCGATCAACTCCGCCGATATCAAGGCCGGCCAAACGGTCGCCGTCGTCGGCCTCGGTGGCGTCGGTCTGAACAGCGTGCTCGGAGCCCTGGTGGCAGGCGCCTCGCAGGTGATCGCCATCGACCTGGACGACGACAAGCTGGCGCTGGCCAAGGAGCTGGGTGCCACCCATGCCTTCAACAGCGCCGAGGAGGGCTGCGCCGACAAGATCAAGGTGTTGACCAACGGCGGCGTCAACTGTGCCATCGAGATGGCCGGCTCCGAGAAAGCCCTCGAATTCGCCTATCAAATCACGCGACGGGGTGGCATTACGGTGACCGGCGGCCTCCCGCATCCCGACAAGAAGGTGGCGATTCAGCAGGTCAGCCTGGTGGCGGAAGAGCGCACCCTGAAGGGCAGCTATGTGGGCAGCTGTGTGCCGGTTCGCGATGTCGCCCGTTACATTGCCCTGTTCCGTCAGGGCAGACTCCCTGTGGATAAATTACTCAGCGACACCCTGACCCTGGACCAGATCAACGACGGCTTCGAGAAGCTGGCGGCGGGGAAGGCGGTACGGCAGATCATACTGTTCGATTGATCGGCCAGTTTTGCAACAACATTGACATGCTAGATACCATCCAAGGCCTGGCCGGGGCGTGACACCCCCCGGCTAGTCATGAGACTCAGCTTGGCTCAGCCGCAGGCTTCTCGCGCTCGACGGCCCTGGCCAGCGCAGGGCGCGCCATGCAGCGCTTGCGATAGTCGTTCAGTGAATCCGGCAGGCGGTGCTTGAACTGCACGCCCCAGCTCAGCGTATGCGCCAGCAGCAGATCCGCCAGGGTAAACCCATCCCCTACCAGCCAGCCCTCTCCGTCGAAACGCCGCTGCACGGCGCCCAGCGCCCGCTGGAATTCCCAGGCCGCGGTGGGCAGTATCGCCGGCACCCGCTGCTCCCGCGGCAGGACGAACTTGTGCTTGGCCTGGGTCCACAGCGGCTGTTCCAGCTCGCTGACCACGAAACTCATCCACTGGTCGACCAGGGCCCGACCCTCCATCGAGGCCGGCAGCAGGCTGCCCGGTTCGCCATAGCGCTCGGCCAGGTAGCGGCAGATTGCCGAGGATTCGAACAGCGTCAGCTCGCCGTCCTGAAGCACGGGCACCTTGCCGTCGGGGTGGCGCGCCAGGTGCGCCTCCCCCTGCCCCTCGGCGGCCATCATGTCGACAGAGTGGTAATCGTACTCGACTCCCAGCTCCTCCAGGGTCCAGGCGGCCCGCAGCGAGCGGGAGTTGGGAAAACCGTATAGCGTGATCATTTAGATTCCTCCTATGAATACCTGTTGTAGCGCACCAGTGCCTATAGCTGATCGCCGCTAACCCCGACCGATCATTGTTGCCAGTGAGCGCTTGATTTCTTGGTACAAATGCCAGCCTCGCCGGTCGCTCCAGCGGCACTGAGAAACACCGAAGGCTCACTAAAGTTTTCTTTGCTTGCGCCGATATTCAAAACGCAACCTTTGTCCAAACGGATGTTTGAATACATCGCCGCCGTACAGGAAACCATGATGAAGCTTCAGAATGCCCTCTTTATCCCCTTGACCGCCATAGCCTTTGCAGTAGGTAGCTCCCATGCCATGGCAGCACCAGATGTTCGCGTCAGCGGTTTCGGCACACTCGGTTATGTCACCACCAATACCGACGATGCCGAGTACCGTAGCAGCCTGCGCCAGCACAAGGGCGCAACGGAATCCGATGGGGATTGGGGGGTGGATAGCCGCCTGGGCCTTCAGGCCAATGCGACCTTCAACGATACCTTCTCAGCCGTAGCACAGGGCTATATCAGCCGTCGCGATGGCGATTCATCGCTCGATCTTGAATGGCTATTCCTGCAAGCCGACGTAATCGACGGTACTAGCCTGCGGGCCGGGCGCATGCTCGTACCCACCTTCTTCCTCTCTGACTTTCGTCATGTCGGTTATGCCCAGCACTGGCTTCGTTCGCCTGTTGAAGTCTATGGCAACTTCTTGAACACCTCCTTTGACGGCCTGCAGAGTGTGTCTCGCTTCTCCATGGGCGACTACAACGCTACCGTCCAGCTTTCTGGCGGCCAGGCCACCGGCAACAAGAAGTATTTTTCCGACGGTTTTAATGTTATCGAAACCGATGAGGATAGCGACAGCATTTATTCTGCGAACTTTTCTCTCCAGCGCGGCGACTGGACCGGTCGCCTTGGCTACACCCATATGCGCGATGTCGAAATTCTCAGCGGGGGACAGCCTGTTTTCAGCGGAAACGACGATTTCTTCAGCGCGGGGATTCAATACGACAACGGCAGCCTACTTGCCATGTCCGAGCATATCTGGCGTCGCTGGGATGCAAGTGGCGTACAAGATGGTGCTCTAGATAGTGAAGCCTTCTATCTCACCGCCGGCTATCGCTTCGGCAACGTAATGCCATACGTCACCTACTCTGAATTCACTCCTCAGGGCGATGGCTACCTTGGCTCCGACGATACCCGCAAGACCACCGCGATAGGGGCACGCTGGGATGTGGCGAGAAATCTGGCAGTCAAGGCTCAGGTAGAAGAAGTGAGTGGTGGTGTCGGGGATCAGTTCCTTGCCAATTGGGAACACCAACTGGGTCAGCCAACCACCCAGGTTTATAGCATCGCCCTCGACTTCATCTTCTAAGGATCTGACATGAAAACCAGTAAAGCCTTTATTGTTGCCTTGCTACTTTGCGCCTTTTCCAGCTTTGCCGTAGCCGCTGACCTGGTAGTGATTGGGCATCCTTCAGCGTCGACCCTGAGCAAGGCCCAGGTGGCAGACATCTACTTGGGAAAGACCAGCAGTGGCACGCTCTATGACCTGCCCGAGAACAGCGCCCTCTACGCGTCGTTCTATGAGCAGGCAACGGGGCGTAACGTCTCTCAGGTGAAATCCACCTGGGCACGGATCGTCTTCTCGGGTCAGGCGCAGGCACCCACTCAATTGCCTGACTCCAGCGCCGTGAAGCGTGCCGTAGCAGAGGATCCTCGTGCTATCGGCTATATAGAAAAATCGGCCCTTGATTCATCGGTCAAAGTGCTTCTCGACCTGAATTGATGGATGCTCACCGGCCCAGCCAGGGCCGGTTTTTTCATTCATAAGCATGAGGCTTATTATGAAAATACGCACAAAGATATGGATGCTGCCACTCAGCGCCGCCCTGATCTTCATGGTGGGCATGAGCTTCAGCTTCCTGGTGGGAACGAATACTTCTTCGGCAATAGAGCGCCTTAGGGATGTCGATAACCCTTACATGCTGGAAATCAATCAGATAGATCGTCATATCGATGCTTTTCGCACCCAGCTTCAAGCAGCCGCTGCCGAGGGCGACATTGACGCGCTTGATCTGGTCGAAGCATTGAACCAGCAGGTATTCAATCATATTCAGAACGTAACCGAGATAGCCGAAAAGCAGGATATTGCCATCCAGCTAAGGGCGATTTATGACGACTATCAGTCTGCCGCTCTCGGGGCTACCCGTGCCATGCTGGGCGTAGGTGAACTAGGCAACCAAATCAACCAGATGCAGACTGCCCAATCCAGTCTTACCGAGCTGGTTGATGCCGAAATGGTCAATGCCATGCAGGCCACCCTGGACCGTCAGGCTGAAGCAGACCAAGGCATTACCACGTCTCTGCTGGTCAATCTACTGACCGGCCTGGCCGTGCTTGTAGTGCTTGGGGTGGCCTCTTACCTTGTGATCAATGCGGTCTGGCGTGAGCTTGGCGACGAGCCGGACAATCTTCGCAAAGCAATGAAGCGAGTCACCGAGGGCGATCTCAGCACCGAGTTCAAGGTGGCCAGGGACGATAAGGATTCGCTCAACATGAGCGTCAACCAAATGGTCCTGACCTTGCGAGAGATCATTGGCCAGATACGGCAATCTACCGAATCGATCAGCGTGGCTTCCAGTGAGATTGCTTCGGGTAACCACGATCTCAGCACCCGCACCGAAACCACCGCCGACAACCTGCAACGCACGGCAGCCGCCACAGAACAACTGACCGTAACCGTTGGCCAAACCGCAGACTCCGCGCGCCAGGCAGACCAGCTTGCCTCCGCGGCGGCGGGTGCCGCAGCCCGTGGCGGGGAGATCGTCGATCAGGTTGTGGCCAACATGGGAGAGATCGAAGCATCTTCACAGAAGATCACTGAGATCATCGGAGTCATCGATGCCATCGCCTTTCAAACCAATATACTGGCGCTCAATGCCTCGGTAGAAGCTGCCCGTGCCGGAGAGCATGGGCGTGGCTTCGCGGTAGTCGCCGGGGAGGTGCAGCTATTGGCTCGACGCAGTGCCGAGGCCGCCAACGAGATCAAGGCACTCATCGGCAGTTCCAGTGAAAAGGTCGTGAGCGGAACCAGGCTAGTAAAAGACACCGGTGAGGCCATGAATGAAATCGTCATGGGCGTACAGCGTGTCACGGACATCATCGGTGAAATCAGCGCTGCCACCAGTGAGCAGTCATCAGGGCTGACGTCAGTGAACGACTCTGTCGTCGAGCTTGACGATATGACTCAGCAGAACGCTGCCCTGGTACAGGAATCCGCTGCCGCCGCAGCAAGCCTGAGCGACCAGGCTGAAAAGCTCTCTCAAGTCGTCGCAGCCTTCCGGTTGGCTCAGCATGATGGCGACGAACAGCGGTCGCCTCTCATGCTACGAAGCTCATGGAAGAATGTCGAAGCCTACCAGGAGCATGACGCTTTTGAGAGGCTGCCTGCTCCGGCCTGACATCAACTCTACCCGAGGAATAGGCACCGGCAGCAAGCTCACCTAAGCAACAAGCCTCGTTGTGTTGCAGAAACTGCGACCCGGTGCCGATGGCACCCCACCCCCGCTATATCCGCTCGGCCTTTCATTGAGTCCCTTCGCTCGTCATCCTCAGGCGTTCCAGCCGCGCATAGAGGTACTCGGTGAAGAAGCCGTGCATCAGGAAGCGCTGGCTCAGGTTCCAGGGGCCGACCAGATAGTGCGGGTACTTGTTGTAGGCCATCTCAGCCAGGGTCGGATCGCCGATCAGCTGGCCGATGCGGATGGCGATCGACTGGTCGAGGTTGAAGCCATTGATCGCGTCGCGGTACTCCTCGCGGGTCAGCAGCAGGCAGAACAGGCACATGAACAGCGCATGGGCGCTCTCGAAGTCCAGCACTTGGGTGCGCCAGCGCGGCAATTCGATGTTGCCCTCTTCCAGCGGGCGCCAGTGCGCCCAGCTGATGTCCTCCGGTGCCAGCGGCGTCGGCTGCTGCCGCCAGTGCCCCATCTCCTCAATGACGCGGAACAGCTCCTGGTCGTGCTTGACGAAGCTGTCGTCGAGCATGTCGTCGATGCGGCAAGGGTAGAGCGCCAGCGGCCCGACCGTCACCTCATGGCTGTTGTCGATGAGGAAGTTGAGGATGTTGGACTCGGTAGCGAAGTGGCGCAGGATCAGCTGGTTGGCGCTGGGACTGACGAAGTGGGTACAGAACCAGCAGATCATTCGCTGCAGCAGGCCGTGGGCACGGAACTGCGGCAGCGGCAAGCGCTTCATGAACCAGGTCACATGCAGCAGGATCGCCAGCACAAACTGCAGCAGCGGGCGCAGCGACCAGCGCGTGGGGCTCTCGATGTCGTTCAGCCACAGCCGAACCGCCGCGGGCTCGATGGGCAGGGAGTCGTCGAACTCGAGGGCTCGCAGAAAGGCGCTGCGCGGCCTGCGCCGGGCATCAGCCATGGTCGACCTCCTCCAACTGCAGAGCGTAGAGCCGCGCCACCACCCGCGCGGTGCGCAGGATAGAGTGCAGCGCCTCCGGCGTGCGGCACACCCGGTCGATCAGCGAGTAGAGCTTGTCCAGGTGGGCGTCGTCGTTCTCGCCGTGATAGCGCATGAAGCAGGTATAGCGGCCATCGCCATCGGTGGCCTCGTCGATGCGTCGGGCCCAGTCGCTGGCCATCTTCTGACCCAGCCCTTCGATGATCCACATGGCGCCGATCAGGTCCACCGGATTGGGCTGGCTGGCGCGGTACATCATGAAGGCGTGCAGCGCTTCGCTGCCGGCATTGCGCTGCCCCTCGCGAATCTCGCTCAGCTCACCGCCTGCGGCCACGAAATCCACTTCCAGCATTTCGTAGTCGCGATGCTCCTCCTTGGCATGACCGATCACTTCCGAGCGCACGTCAGCGTAATCCCGCTCGAAGCTGGAGGCGCCGCGGGTGATCCAGCGCGCCCCTTCGATCACCTGCTGGCGCAGGTGCAGCAGCAGGTTGCGGTAATCCTCCCGGGTGAAGTTGCCGCGCTCCAGGCGCTGGATGACCGGCACCCGGCCCAGTTGACGCTCGAAATCGAACCAGACGCGCATCAGTCCCTGCAGGCACTCCTGGCCCAGTTGGGTAGTGACCTTGTTTTCCATGGCTATTCCTCCACGACCGTGAGCTGCATGTAGACGTTATTGAAGCGGCCGCTTTCCGGCACCATGCACAGGATGGTGTCGCCGGCCTGGTAGTTCTGGGTACGACGAAACTCGTCGAGCATGATGAACATCGAGGCGCAGCCGGTGTTACCGCGGGTATAGAGATTGGTGTACCACTTCTCCTCGGGGAT